>Ga0299913_10001772_pt1 | contig 16415 bp, 8 predicted proteins | sample RVTome_9_FD_201360 | JGI IMG/M metagenome (GOLD analysis project Ga0299913, IMG submission 201360) | Soil microbial communities from uranium-contaminated site in the Upper Colorado River Basin, Wyoming, United States - RVT155D38 (version 2) ... | reverse complement strand
GACCGGCTCATCGCCTGATTGTCTTTTCGAACCCGTGTTCGGTAACGTGCGCTGATCGGCGCCGCTGTGGATGGCCCTGTGGACAACTCGGGACCGCCGGTCGACAAGCCGGGCGGCTCGTGTTGATGGGCGGGCGGCGAGCGTGGATGGCGGCAGCGGGACGGTGGGTCGAGCGTGGACGGTCCGTGGAGGCAATTCCACAAGATGTTGGGATCGGAGGACGTTACAAACCACAAGATGTTGTGGTTTGGCCTTGACTTCGACTGGCTTCCAGCGGTATCGTTGTGGTCTCGCGCACCGATGGATGGAGCCCCGGATCGACCCTTTCGGACCCCAAGAACACCGTCCGGACAGGAGCCCTCGATCAAGCGAGCGACGGGGCTGGAAGACCACCGGACGGACGACGTGAGACGAGCCCCGCGCAGCTACGCGGGGCAAGGAGATCGTGACGCCGCGCGGATAGCGGGCGGAGCGAGGTGGAGCCGGCAAGCACCGGCGGCGAGGAGAGGAAGCATGGCCCGAGCGACAGCACCGGTCCCGGTCATCACGAAGACGGACGAGGGGTCGGTTGCGACCGCGAAGGCAAGGAAGGGCACCGGCGCGAAGGGCACCGGCGCGAAGGCCGCCGCCGGGAGCGCGGCGAACGCCAAGGCCGTAGCGCCACGCAAGAGCGGCAAGGCCAAGCGCGTGCTGGGCGGCACGTGGGGGGCGAGCTTCGAAGGCCGCGAGCAGGACGGCAGCAAGGTCAAAGGCCTGGCCTGGGAGCGGCGATTCACGCAACCGGGTATCCACCCCTACGACGAGCTCGAGTGGGAGCTCCGAACGGCGGCGATCTCCAGCGAGACCGGCAAGACCGTCTTCGAGCAGAAGGACGTCGAGGTCCCGAAGAGCTGGAGCCAGCTCGCGACGAACGTGGTCGTCAGCAAGTACTTCCGCGGCCACGTCGGGACGCCGGAGCGAGAGAGCTCCGTCAAGCAGCTCATCGACCGCGTCGTCAACACCATCGCGGCGTGGGCGGAGACCCAGCGCTACTTCGCGACGGATGCGGACCGAGAGGCCTTCCAGGCGGAGCTGACCCATCTCCTCGTCCACCAGAAGATGGCGTTCAACTCGCCGGTCTGGTTCAACGTCGGGATCGAGCCGAAGCCGCAGTGCTCGGCCTGCTTCATCAACAGCGTCCAGGACAACATGGGCTCGATCATGGACCTCGCGAAGACCGAGGCCATGCTCTTCAAGTTCGGCTCGGGCGCCGGCAGCAACCTCTCCCCCATCCGGAGCTCGAAGGAGCGCATGTCCGGCGGCGGGATTGCAAGCGGGCCCGTGAGCTTCATGAAGGGCTACGACGCGTTCGCCGGCGTCATCAAGTCGGGCGGCAAGACCCGCCGCGCGGCGAAGATGGTGATCCTCGACGCGAGCCACCCCGACGTCCTCGAGTTCATCGATTCCAAGCAGCTCGAGGAGAAGAAGGCCTGGGCGCTGATCGAGCAGGGCTACGACCCGAGCTTCACGGGCGAGGCCTACGGCAGCGTCTACTTCCAGAACGCGAACCACTCCGTGCGCGTCACGGACGAGTTCATGCAGGCAGTCGAGACAGACGGAACCTGGACGACCCACTCGGTCACGACCGGCGAGCCCGTCGACACGCTGTCGGCAAGGGACATCTTCCGGCGCATGGCCGACGCCGCCTGGATCTGCGGCGACCCGGGGATCCAGTACGACACGACGATCAACGACTGGCACACGTCCGCGGCGACGGATCGGATCTACGCGTCCAACCCGTGCTCCGAGTACATGTTCCTGAACGACACCGCCTGCAACCTGGCGAGCCTCAACCTCATGAAGTTCGTCGGTGCCGACGGTGAGTTCGACGTCGAGGCATACCGCTACGCGGCCCGGTTGACCATCACGGCGCAGGAGATCCTTGTCGACAACGCGTCCTACCCGACGCCCCGGATCGAGGAGAACTCGCACAAGTTCCGGCCGCTCGGCCTGGGCTACGCGAACCTCGGCGCGCTGCTGATGTCACGCGGCCTCGCCTACGACTCCCCGGAGGGCCGCAACTTCGCGGCCGGCCTCACCGCGATCATGCACGGCGAGGCGTACCGCCAGTCGGCGGTCGTCGCCCGCGACCACGGCGGGCCGTTCCTCGAGTACGACATCAACCAGAAGTCGTTCCTCCGCGTCATCGGCAAGCACCGCGACGCGGCCTACCACCTGTCAGAGGAGGGCGTCCCGACCGATGTGCTCGAGGCCTCCCGAAAGGTCTTCGACGAGGCACTCGAGCTCGGCCGGGAATACGGCTACCGAAACGCCCAGGTGACCGTGCTCGCCCCGACCGGGACGATCGCGTTCATGATGGATTGCGACACCACAGGCATCGAGCCCGACATTGCCCTCATCAAGTACAAGAAGCTCGTCGGTGAGGGCTTCCTCAAGATCGTCAACCAGACCGTGCCGGCTGCCCTGCGCAAGCTCGGCTACAGCGCGGACGAGGTCGGTCTCATCCTCGAGCACATCAACGACCACGAGACGATCGAGGGCGCCCCGGGCCTCAGGCCCGAGCACCTGCCGGTCTTCGACTGCGCGTTCAAGCCGGTCAACGGCGAGCGCTCGATCCACTACATGGGCCACGTCCGGATGATGTCGGCCGTCCAGCCGTTCATCTCCGGCGCGATCAGCAAGACGGTCAACATGCCCGAGGCCGCCACCGCCGAGGAGATCGAGCAGGTCTACCTCGAGGGGTGGAAGCTGGGCCTGAAGGCGATCGCCATCTACCGCGACGGCAGCAAGCGCAGCCAGCCGCTCTCCACCGGCAAGAAGAAGGACGAGGGGTCGGCCGAGCAGCAGGCGGTCATCGCCGCGCTGCAGGCGCAGCTCGCCAACGCCACCGTCGAGGCGGGCAAGCCGCATCGGCGCCGCCTCCCTGCGGAGCGCAGCGCGGTCACCCACAAGTTCGACATCGCCGGCCACGAGGGTTACATCACCGTCGGGCTGTACCCCGACGGCCAGCCCGGCGAGATCTTCCTGAAGATGGCGAAGGAAGGCTCGACCGTCTCCGGCCTCATGGACTCGTTCGCCACGACGGTCTCCGTCGCGCTCCAGTACGGGGTCCCGCTCCGCGACCTGGTGAACAAGTTCGCGCACGTCCGCTTCGAGCCGAGCGGCTTCACCGGTAACTCCGAGATTCCGATTGCCAAGTCACTCGTCGATTACATCTTCAGGTGGATGGGCTCGCGGTTCCTGACCGATGACGAGAAGTCCGGCCTTGGGCTCATCGATCGAAGCCAGGCCGGCGACGCGCCTGGGGGGATCGAGGCGAGTTCTACGCTGTCTGATGCTGGCGGCTCGTCCGGCAGCTCGACGGCCTCGACGTCGCCGGGCCTCGCTGCGCCAGCTGAGGGGACGGCGGCGAGCTCTACGCTGTCTGATGCTTCGGCCCGCTCGACATCTCCGGCCGCCGATCTGCCGGACTCGCCTGAGAAGACGAGCGCAACTCTCGCTGTGGAGCCCGCTCCGCGGGTGGAGAAGGTCGAGCTCGGGTACCTCGCCACCGTCGGGGCTTCGAACGGGCATGCGAATGGCCACACCAATGGGCATGCCAATCCGGCTAACGCGCCGAAACCGGCCAACGGCGGTGGGATCTCGCTCAACCTCGGCGGTACCAAGGTCGCGTTCGCAACCCAGGCCGACGCCCCGTCGTGCATGGATTGCGGCTCGATCATGGTTCGCAACGGCTCTTGCTACAAGTGCCTCAACTGCGGCTCCACGAGCGGCTGCAGCTGAACCGATGACTCGTCGACGCGTCGCCCGATCGGGAATCACCGGACGGTTCGTCCACGTCGGCCGTCAGCGCCATCCTAGAAACGTCGGATTTCAGACCATCCCGAGCCTCGCCAGAGGCTATCGATCCCTCGTCACCGGTCGCTTCGTGACGCGCGCGAATGCCCGGCGACATCCACATACGACCAGGCACGAGGGCTGAGCCCTCCCGAACGTGCATAACGACCGGACCGAGAGGGCCCTGTTCCTCCACAGGGCCCTCTCGTTTGTCCAGGCTGGGGCGAGATCGAAATCAGCGCGGCTGCAGCGTCGGCGAACACGCCAGCGACGGAGCCGTGCGGCAGAAAAGGCGTCAGCCTGGGAACGGTTTGGCCCGGTTCGAACGCCATACTCTTGGATCGCAGTGGGGGACGTACCAGCCTGCGACGGCGACCGGGGTATCACCGCTGAGCCCCTAACGTCTATTCCGTCCAGTCGCTGGCTCACTTACGGGCCGAGCGGGCAGCGAAGTGCTGGGGCGCCCGTGTCGCGCAAGCCAAGCGGAAGGCGTTCGTCGGCACCGGTAGCGCGGTGGCGATTTTCGTGGCCTGGACCAGCCGGCTCTGGTCGCACACCTTGCAAACTCGCCGCAATCGGTCGCAACGTGCTTGACACCACGACACGTGGTGTCTATACCTCACGGAGAAACCACGGGTGGTGGTGTCGCGTGAGGAGACCGTGTCGTGAGTCGCTCAAAGGTCGTCCAGCCCAGGACGTCGATCCGTCGTCCAGGTATGCGCGCGAAGATCGCGATCCCTCTGGCACTCAGTCTCGCCCTGTCGACCTTTGCCGGCGTCCAGGCGGCGGGTTCCTGGGAGTCGAAGGTCGATGCCAGCGTCCTCCAGGACGCGGCGGTCGGCCGAGCCGACTTCATCGTCTTCATGTCCGCCAAGGCCGACCTCAGCGGGGCCGCAGGTCTCTCCACGAAGGCGGAGCAGGGCACCTACGTCTACAAAGCCCTGACCGCCAAAGCGACCGAGACCCAGGCCGGTGTGCTGCAGGTGCTCGGCGCTGCGGGTGCGCCTGCCAGCCCCTTCTGGATCGCCAACGCGATCGTCACGAAGGGTGACCTAACGCTCATCGAGGCCGTTGCGTCGCGCAGCGACGTGCGAGCGATCTACGCCGTCGGCAAGGGCCGCATCGACGACCCGCTCGACCGGGTCGCGGACGCCCCAGGGGCAACGTCGGTGACCACGACGGCCGGCCCGAGCATCGACTGGGTCCGGGCTGATGACGCCTGGGCGCTGGGCTACCGGGGCCAGGGCGCCGTGGTCGCGGGCGCCGACACCGGCGTGCGCTGGACCCACGACGCGCTGAAGCGTCAGTACCGCGGCTGGAACGCCGCGACGGGCACGGCCAGCCATGACTACAACTGGCGCAACGGGGCCGCCGTGAACGCCACGTGCCCGGGCAACGATGCCGAGCCGTGCGATGACCACGACCACGGCACCCACACCGTCGGAACGATGGTCGGTGACGACGGCGCCGGCAACCAGATCGGCATGGCGCCGGACGCAAAGTGGATCGCCTGCCGCAACATGAGCCAGGGGGTCGGCGCGGTGCCGACCTACATGGACTGCATGCAGTGGTTCCTGGCCCCGACCCGGATTGACGGCACCGGCGCCGATCCGACGAAGGCCCCCGACGTCGTCAACAACTCCTGGGGCTGCGTCGAGGTCTGCGCCCCCCCGCTCCTCAAGGACATGATCGATGCCAGCCGCGCCGCGGGCATCTTCTACGTCGTCTCGGCCGGCAACGACAACCAGTGGTTCCTGGGCCTGACCCAGGTCTGCGAGAACATCGTCTTCCCGCTCGCGGTCTACCAATCGGCCTTCACGGTCGGCGCGACGGGCGCGACCGACGACGAGATCGCCTACTTCTCGAGCCTCGGCCCGGTGCCCGACAACCCGATCGAGGGCGTCCGCTACCGCAAGCCGGACATCGTCGCTCCCGGCGACGGCATCCGCTCGGCGGTCAGCGGCTCCGACAACGTCTACGCCTCGCTGTCCGGCACGAGCATGTCCGGACCACACGTCGCCGGCCTGGTTGCGCTGATCATCTCGGCCAACCCGGCGCTGCGCGGCAACATCGACGCGATCGAGGACATCATCACGTCGACCGCCAAGCCCCTGACCACGACCAAGGGCTGCGGCGGCGACAGCTCGACGCAGGTTCCGAACAACGTCTTCGGCTACGGCCGGATCGACGCCCTTGCGGCGGTCCAGAAGGCGGTCGGTGTGGACCCGGAGCCCACGCCCGACCCCACGCCGGCTCCCACGCCCACCCCGACGGACCCGCCGTCCAACGGCGGATGCACGCCCAGCCATGTCTACTTCTTCGGCATCGTCTACGACGCCGAGCTGCGGGTCGACTTCCAGGCCGACGTGAACAACTTCGAGTACTTCCTGTCCACCCTGCGCGAGTCGTACTGCATCCCCGACAGCCAGGCCACGATCCTCGCCTTCGAGAACAGCTGGACCAACCCGTCGACCGGCAAGGTCTATTCGGAAGCTTCAGAGGCCGCCATGTACGCCGAGCTCGATCGGCTCGGAGGCCTCGCGAACCAGCACGCCGACTCGCAGTTCTTCTACTTCCTCTCCAGCCACGGCAACGTCTGGAGCGGAGCCCTGCCCAATTCCGGCTGCCCCCCGGAGCGGCTGGCCGGCTCGTTCTCCGCGCTCAAGGCGGGCGGCGGCCAGAGCGGCGATCTCGACGACTGCGAGCTCGGCAACGCGCTCAACTCGAGCTTCGCGCCAAACACCCGTATGTTCGTCGCCGTCGACTGCAGCTTCTGTGGCGGCTTCAGCGACAGCCTCACCGCGGCCAGCGGAACGATTCCGGACGACAGCATCCCCGTTGGCGCGGGTGTCGTGGCGCCGAACCGGATCGTGATGACGGGCTGCGCGATGACCACCGAATGCTTCGGTTCGGACGTCGCCGAGGACGGGGCCGTGTCCTACCACCACATGCGCGAGGTGCTCGAGGGCACGGTCAGCTGCGACGGCTGGACCGTGCCCGGCTTCCCAGACGTCGAAGGCTTCGACGTGCCGGTTCAGGGGCCACCCCTGCGCGATCTCGACGGCCGTTGCACGGCCAGCGAGTGGTTCTTCGGCGCCGTCTGGAGCGCGTACACGAGCGGTGACGCCATCGGGATCCAGCAGCAGTTCCGGATCAAGTACCGGCTGCCGTCGCTGGCCGATGACCTGCTCATCGTCGGCGGCGAGCCGCCCCCGCAGGCCGACCTCGTGGTGAGCGCGATGAGCGCCTCGTCGCAGAAGGCCAAGGCCGGCGACCGGATCGCAGTCTCCGCGACGGTGACCAACAACGGCGCCGCGGACAGCCCGGCCAGCACGACCGAGCTTCGCCTCGACAACGGCACCGTCCTCGGTCTCGTCGACACCCCGGCGATCGGCGGCGGCGCCTCGGCGACCGTCTCGGCCACCTGGGACACCCGCGGCGGTAACGGCGACTACGTGGTCACCGCCACAGCCGACCAGGCTGGGGCCGTGGCCGAGAGCAACGACGCCAACAATGCCGCCAACCTGGCAGTGACCATCCGCGGCAACAAGGTCCAGAACCAGTCGTTCGAGCAGCCCAACAGCGCCGGCACCGGGCCGGAGGCGTGGCAGGGCGGCTCGACCGGCGCCGGGAGCACGAGCTACAACGCAGGCTCGGGCTCGGATGGCACGAAGAGCGTCTCGATCGGCGGGACCGGCAAGAGCGTCCTCCTGTACGGCGTGCCCACCTGGGCGTCGGCACCGTTCGCGGTCACGCCGGGTGAGGTGCTCACGGTCAGCGTCGACGTCAGGTGCGTCGGGCTGTCGAGCGCCCCGTCGCTCAGCCTGGCCTACCTGGGCCCGGCGGGCGAGCTGCTCAACACGGTCAAGCTGCTCACGGCACCGCTCACGACGACCGGGTTCACCACCCTGTCGTCGCAGGTCCAGGTGCCGCTCAACGTGACCTCCGTGCGAATCGTTCTGGCCGGCTTCGCTCCGACCGACACCCGCACCGCGGGCACGGTGACGTTCGACAACGTCGGCGTCTGGGGCGAGTAAGCAACCGCGCTCAGCATCGCAAGGGCGGTGGGCCTCAGGCTCACCGCCCTTCGCTTTTTCCCGACTGAAATCGGGAGACCCACATGTATCCTCGCCGACGTGCCCAGATGGAGGAAGCCCGCCGGCATCTTCGCCGCACTGGTGCTCGCGGCCTCGGTCCTGCCCGCGCCCGCTGCGCAGGCGTACTGGTACATCGGCGGGCCGGCCATCGGCGCCCCCACGCTTGTCTCGCCGATCGATGGCGAAACGATCACGAGCGCCCCCGTCCTGCGCTGGTTGGGTGGCGTGAACGCCCGGCAGTACGAGGTGAGGGTCTGGGCGGCCGGCAATCCCGACGATGAGGTCTGCGACACAGGCGGGCCGTTCACCTGGGCTCGGTGTCAGGACATTCCTCCCGGGACATACGAGTGGAGCGTCCAATCGTTCGATGTGAGCAACCACGGCGGCGGTACGAGCGCGGTTGGGTCGTTCACGCGTGCGGTGCCGGAGATGGCAGCCCCAGCGCTCATCACCCCTTCGAACGGTGCCGTCGTCGACTATCCCGACAGCGCCGCGATCCTCCAGTGGGCGCCCGCCGCCGGGGCCGAGTTCTACCAGATTCAGGTCTCCACATCGCCAACCCTCGATGAAGGCGAACCGCACCTCCAGAACTCCAGCGCGATCCTGAAGGCCACCCTCCCCCTCGAGCACATCGGCGAAGCGCAGTACTGGCGCGTCCGTGGCGTCAACGCGGCGCAAACGTGGGCCGGTCCGTGGTCCGCGACCCGGAGCTTCACGGTCACCTGGTCAGACGTCCCGACGCCGACAGCCCCGGCGGACGGCGCCTCAGCGTCCAACATCTTCCTGGAGTGGAGTCCCGAGAAGGGCGCCTCGCGCTACGAGATCGAGGTGACCTCCATCGATGACACCGACTTCTCGGACGCGATCCTCACCTGGGAGGAAAGGACCTGGACGGGCTGGGGCGCCATTCCGGCCGGGGACCTTCGCTGGCGCGTACGGGCGCGCAATGACCACGGCGGCGTCACCGCATGGTCAACCGCCAGCACCATCCATCGGGACGACGGCGCCCTGGCCGCCGTCCAGCCCGACCCGCTGGAGCCTCCGGACGTGACGCTGGCCTCGCCGGCTGACGGGGCCGCCTTCCCCTCCAGCGCCGCCGAGGTTCCGCTTGCCTGGACATCCGTTGCGGGCGCGCTGCGCTACGAGCTCGACGTCCGGAACGTCACCGGCGACTGGTACCGCCTCGGGCTCACCTTCGGATCCGGGCCGATCCGATGGACGTTCGATCCTGGCGGCACCTACGAATGGCGTGTCCGAGCGGTCGGTGAGAACAACGTGCTCGGCGATTGGTCGGACGTCCGGACGCTGACGATCGCCGACCCTGCTCCGCTCACCCTTCTCTCGCCGGCGGATGGCGAAGACCTGCCGGCGAGCTCGCAGGTCGTGGCGTGGCAGGCAGTGACGGGATCATTCAACTACCGCGTTGAGATCGACGACGACCCCGACTTCGGGGGCTGGCAGGACTTCGGCGCCTATCGAAACCCGGTCACCTCGGCGAGCCTTGACGCCTGGGAGCCCGGGCGGTGGTACTGGCGAGTCCGCGCCGGGGTGAACGGCACGGACGCGCTCTCCGAGGTCCGAGCCGTGGACGTCATCGACGACGTAGCGCCCGCGGGGAGCGTCGGGTTTCAGGGCCTGGCGACGATGGAAGCGGCGGCCACCCTCAGCTTCGCCGGGGCGGATGGATTCGGCGAGGTGACGGAGGTTCAGGCCTCGGCCGACGGCGCGACGTGGGAAACGTTTGCCATGCCGCCCTGGGGAGAGCTTCAGGTGGGCTGGTCGTTGACGAGTCCGGCGCACGGCGGCCCCGACCCCGGCCAACGACACGTGCACGCGAAGTTTCGGGATGATGCCGGGAACTGGTCCCCGATCCTCTCCGCGTCCATCTGGTACGGGATGGCGCCTCCGACTGATGACATGGGCCCGTCCGGCACGATCACGATCGCCGATGGCGCGGAATTCACTGGGACGCATCACCCGTTGATCGACATCCCGGCCACGGACGTGCACGGCGTCACGACGATCGCGCTCTCGACAGACGGCGTGACCTGGGTGGAGCGGCCGTACTGGCCCACGCAACAGGTCACGCTGCCGGAGTCGAACGGCGTGAAGACGGTGTCGGTCAAGTGGAGGGACGGGCGAGGCAACTGGTCGGGCGTGGCGCAGGACACCATCGTTGTCGGTGGCCCGGAGAACGTCGATCCCGAGGTCACCGAGCCTGGCTTCGTGTTCGGCCCTGGAGCGACGAGATGGAGCGGCAGGACGCAGGTCAAGTTCACCTGGACCGGCAGCGATAGCGGGACCGGCATCGCTCGCTACCAGGCAGCAATCAGCAGGGACGGCGGAGCCTGGTCGACCATCAGCACGAACCTCGCTTCGCCGCAGGTCAAGCACCGCGTCGCCAGCGGGCACTCGTATCGCCTGCGCGTCCGGGCGATCGACAACGCCGGGAACGTCGGCGCGTGGGTGATCGGGAAGTCATTCACGGTCGCCGCCTACCAGGAGGGCGCCGGCCGGCTTGACTGGCACGGGTCGTGGACGCGTCGGTCGAACGCGAACCATTGGGGCGAGCGTGAGCGAGTCGCGTCGGAGGCCGGGGCGAGGATGACCTTCACGTTCACCGGTCGGGACTTTGCGTGGATCGGGGCCGTCGGGCCAAAACGCGGGTCGGCGAACATCTATGTCGACGGCAACCTTGTGAGGACGGTGGACCTGTACGCGGCGTCACCGTCCTACCGACACGTCCTCGTGAGTCTCAGCTGGGCCACGTCGACCAGCCGGAAGATCAGGATCGTCGTCGTCGGAACGCCCGGACATCCCCGGGTCGGGATCGACGCGATCGTGACGGGGAGCTGAGGAAGGTCGGGACGCGTCTCGGTACTGGTTCGATGGCAGCGAGCTCGTGCCAGTGCAGCTCGGGTCGGCGGCTAGGGAGTCGCTAACGCGGTCATCAGGCCGGCTCGGCGATCACCGGATCAGAGGCGGAACGGCCTGGCCCGGCGGCGGACCAGGTCCCGAGCACCGCGCGGATCCCGGCGATGTCGCCGCCGAAACCCCACGTTCCTGTGAGGCGGACCTCGCCATCCACCTCGGGTCCGTGCACGTGGCCGGAGGAGCGGCTGCAGTGGGCACAGAGCACCTCCACGCTCGATGTCCAGTTTTCCGCGCCGTAGGCGGGGTCGTCGAACAGGCCGTACAGGGCCTGCTCGTCATCGGGCTGGAGCCAGCTGAGCTCCGCGCGGAGGGTCGGGTGCGGCGACGGCTCCATGCGCTCCAGCTCGTCGAACACCGACAGCTCCTGGCCGCCGAACATCCGCGTCCCGTTCGGGACGACGTCGTGGAGCACGATGTCGTCATACCGATGCCCGGATTCCGGCAGGGGCACCGACCGGATCCGCATCCGGCACGGGTCAATCCGCTTGCCCCAGACGACCTCGCCCCTCCCGTAGGGATCGAGGCGGCACGGGCCGGGACCGAAGTCTGCCTCCGGCGGGCCATCTCCAGGCCCGACATCGAGCTCCAGCATCCGCCACGCCCAGCGGGCTGCGGTCCAGTTGCGAAGCGCGGTCGCTGCCACGCCGGCGTTCCAGTACGCCTCGGGCGCCGGATCCAGCTCGGCCTTTCGGACGAACGCGTCGAGCGACTCCTGCCATCGGCCCTGGAGCTTGTAGACGAGGCCGAGGTTCCACCAGTCAGGCGCCGACGTCGGGCGGTCCCGGGTGATCTGCAGCAGCAGCCGCTCCGCGTCGTCGAGGCGCCGCTCTTCGAGCGCCTGACGCGCCTGTGCCGACGGCGAACTGAACATCCCGCCGAGGAACTTCACGGCACGAGCCTAAGACACACCATCTGCGCTACGTCCGCTGTTCCTTCGGCCGCTTCCGCATGAGGTCGCGCAGCGCGAGGGTCGTCTGCCAGCTGCGGATGGTCAGCGACGGATAGACCGGGGTTCCCGCGATTCGGCCCATGCGGCTCTTGGTGCGTTGCGCGCTCAGGCGCTGGTGGTAGATGACGCCATCGCCCGGCCAGACCTTGTCGACGCCGTCGCGGGGGCTGAAGACTGCCAGCGCATCGTCCGCGCCGATGCCCATCAGGAAGATGGCATCGCTGTGGTAGTTCGTCGGCTCGGCGCCGAAGCCCTTGGGCCGCTTCTTCACGACGGCTTCGAGATCGTCGGCTGAGAGCACCGCGACCTTGATGAGCTCGGCGTCGAGTTTGAAGGCCTTCGGCAGGGCCGCCTCGATCCTCTCGGCGACCTTCGCCGCGCTGAGATCGGAGTCCAGGAAGACGTTGCCGCTGGCGATGTACGTCGACACGTTTTCGAAGCCGAGGCGCTCGAGCAGGCTCCGCAGCTCGGCCATCGGGACCTTGTTCTTGCCACCGACGTTGATCCCGCGAAGCAGGACCAGGTACGACGTCATCCGGCCTCGCTCAGGCCTGCCCTTCGGCGTCGGCGTACTCCCAGAGGTCGATGGCGTCGAGATCGATCGCGTCGTTGCCATTCGTCGCGAGCGCACCTGCGATCTGCGCCCGGTGCTCGGTCGCGTGGTGGATCGCCTGGGCGAGGATCGTCGATCGGAGGTCCTGCCCGCGGGCGGGATCGGGATGGCTGACCAGGACATCGGGCTCGGTCCCCTGGGCGCGAAGGCTCGCGTCGGTGGCCGCGAGGCGTTCGCCGAGGTCGGCGAGCTCATGAGCCGTAGCCGGCGGCTCCACGTTCGGTGGCCGAGCCACGCCCGCCATTCGGCTCGCATAGCCCTGCGCCGCGTTGAGCAGGTGCGCGAGGATACGACCGGCTGACCATTCGTTGCGCGGCGCCGTTAGGGCGAGCGCGTCGATCGGATGCTCGAGGAGGCGGGCAACCAGCTGCGCGTTGGCCCAGGCCATGTGCCGAAGCAGTCGATCGAGCGTCGGGTCCGGGGTGGGGTTTGCCATCGCGTGGGTCAGCCTACCGAATCGAGCGGCCCGACCATGCCACCGGCGTAGCTGGTGAAGCGGACGTGCGCGGTTAGAACGTTCCGACGGCGGGGTCCTCGGTCCCGGATGGTCAGAGTCTTCCGACGTAGACTGAGCTGGACGCGCCCAGCCGGGTGATGAGGTCGCCGCGTCCAACCACAGTGATGTGGAAGACGGCCATGACGCGATTACGACAGGACCTCAACTTCTTCTCGAGCGCCGGCCTCATCGTGAGTGGGCTGACCACCGGACTCACCGGCCTTGTCGTCGACCTGTGGGATCTCAACGACTTCTGGTATCACATGCTCTCGGGCTACGTGATGGCCGGCTTCGCCATCCTGCACGTCGTGCTCAACTGGGGCCGGCTGGTGAGCTACGCGAAGTTCCGGGTGCGGGGAACGTCAGCTCGTACCGCCGCCGGCGCGCCGAGGCCTGCGCCAGTCCCGGCCCGGGCGACGGGGATGGCGCCGCTCGACGATCCCGAACCGGTCCGGCCCCTCCATGCACTGACGCGCGCGACTGTCTCACGCCGTGGGCTGCTCGGCATGGCGGTCGGCGGCGTGGGCGGCCTGGTCCTCGGTCGCGGCCTCAGACCGCAGCCGCCGATCCCGGCGGGCTCGGACGTCGGTGTCATCTACCACCAGTGGAGCAAGCCCGGTGTGATCGACGCCCTCGGCAGCGTCGCCAACTGGGGGCAGCCGGTCGAGCTGTACAAGGCCTACCCGGGCGCCCCCGTCGTCGCCCTCCCCGAGCCGTCCCTCGAGGGCGGACTGCCGACCGCGCGCGCCATCGCCACCCGCCGTTCGACGCGGTCGTACTCGGGCCGGCCGCTGGGCCTCGACGAGCTGTCCCGCTTCCTGTTCCTGACCAGCGGGATCAGCGCCGACAGGTTCGGCAGCGCGCGCCGGACGGCGCCGTCATCGGGCGCGCTCTACCCGATCGAGATCTATCCGATCGTCAACAACGCCGCCGGGATCGAGCGCGGCGTGTATCACTACGCCTACCGGGAGCACGCCCTCGAGCTCGTCCGGACCGAGGACATGCGCGCCCGGCTGGTCGACCAGGGTCTGGGCCAGGAGTTCCTCGGCCAGTGCGGCGCGGTCCTGTTCCTGACGATGATCCTCCAGCGGATGCGCCCCAAATACCAGGACCGGAGCTATCGGTACGGGCTGCTCGAGGCCGGTCACGTTGGCGAGAACGCATACCTCGCCGCGACCGAGATGGGCCTCGGCGCCTGCGGGATCGGGGCGTTCATGGACGACGCGATGAACGAGATGCTCGGGATCGACGGCGTCGAGGAGGCGGTCGTCTACATGCTCGCCGTCGGCCACACCGCGGCCTAGCTCTGCCGAAAATCGAGGCGACCGTGGACGCGACCGAGGCCACTGCGTGTCCGCCTGCGGCGCTCCTGATCTAGGATCGGCCGTGTCGCTGGAACTCGAATTCGTGCACCTGGGCGAGCGTGGCCGAGTTTCCGCCGTCTGTGAGCCGAACGACGATCCGGCCTCCGTCGGGAAGGGCGCCGAGGCGCAAGGTTTCCCGATGTGCACCGCGACAATCGAGTTCCCTGGTCGAGGGTATCGGTCGATGCTCGGCTGGATCCAGCTCGTTCGCTCGACGGACAATGCATCGTCCGGGACGGCATTCGAGATGGATCCGGCCAGGTTCTTCGAGGACTCGCCCGCCCCCTTCTGCTTCTATGGTTTCGCGCCGACCTTCTTCGACGCCCCGTCGCGAGACGATCGACGACCGCTCGACTGGCTGGCCCACGCATTTCTGGCGTTTGTTCCGCGCGACGGCGGCGCAACCAAGGCCGCAGTTCCGTTGCTCGGTTTCGCGTGGGGCTTTCGGATCGACACGCGGGTAGCCATCACGCTCGCCCCGCTCGCACAGCTCTCCGCGCAGGACTGGTTGGGCCATGTTCCGTACCTCGAGGCAACGTATCCCGCGTGGCAGTTTCCAGCGCCATTGGGGATGCTCGGGCTGGCGGGCTGACATCAGGCCGATCTCTCTGCCCCGCGGTTCCCCCTCAGCCGAGGAAGAACGATTCGACGATCGGGGCGAAGACCTCCGCCGCGGCTTCGACCGCCGCCAAAGAGGCGTTTCAGCGATCGATCTGCAACGCGGCGATGATCGCGTACGCCTCCTCGAGTTCTGCGGCAGTCTGGCTGCCGTCCCGGGTGAGCTCGATGGCGACCAGCACGCCGTCGACGTCGATCACGTAAAGGGATCCCGTTTCGCCGGCTCCGAGGATCGTCCCGCTCCAGAGCCCAAACCCTGCGCACGTGGACAGGTTGGAGATGTCGTACCTCGCCGCGGGATGGCCGTCGATGGTGAGGTCGATGCGGTCGGAGATGTCGTTGCCTTTCGGCGTGTCGAGCCTGGCGATCGCGTCCGCAAAGTCGGTGATCTCGGCGCTGCTCGGCATGCACCCACCGTCGTTGACCGCCGTCGCAGTCATGGCGAAGAACGACATCGCGGCGAGGCCCTCGCAGGAGCTCGACAGGTTGAACGTATCCCGCAAGCCCTGCCAGGGGACCACTGGCCTGCTCGGAACCGTCGCTGTAAGCGACACCGGGCCAGGCCCCGACAGAGAGCGATCGGGCGCCGTGTATGAGCCGCCCTGTGCGAAGTCCTTGCACGCGGCGGTGGAGGTCTGCCCCGGCCTTGGGCTCGGCGCCGGCCGCAAGGTTGGCGTGGGATCGCCGCCCGCTGGAACGCGGGTCCACGTGACGCCGTCAGCGTCGACCAGGGTGTCCGTGGCTGCGTCGTAGTCGTACACGCCGCCGATCGGGACCAGAATGAGCCCGCAGCCGCCGCCATCCGGGTAGGTGACGACGAGGCGGTTGGCCTTGATCTCGCCGACTCCGTCGGCCCGGAAGATCTTGACCTCGTCTGCCGCGCAGCCGGCACCGGTCGCGAGGTTGTCCTGGAACTGCACCACGGGAGCGGTGCCCTCCCCGACGACCAGCGTCAAGGTGCTCTCGTCGGCCGGGTCGGTGGCGGTCCATCTGCCTTCGAACACCGCCGGGGAGCGAGAGGGCCCGGGCGGCAAGGTCGGCGGCGGTCCGTCGCCCCCGGAAACGCGCGTCCAGCTGAGGCCGTCCTGGTCACGCAGGGTGTCGGCGTCCGGGTCGTAGACATAGACGCCGGCGATGGAAACTGTCTCAAGGCCGCATCCCCCGCCATTGGGGAACGTGACCTCGAGGTGCTCGCCGGCGATCTCGCCCACCCCCTCGGCCGTGAACACCTTGACCTCGTCATTGAGGCACACGGCCCCCGTCGCGTGGAGATCCTCGAAGACCACGGTGGGGGTGGGTCCCGCGCCGATGTACAGGTTCAGCGTGCTGCCGTCGGGCTGGTCGATCGTGGTCCACGTCCCCTCGAAGGGCGTGCTCGCACGCGTCGGGCCCCCACTGGCGAGGATGGCCCCGGCCAGGGCCGCGAGCACGAGGGCGACGGCAATCAGCCCGAATCGGACCGCGGCTGGGAACGGCCCGACCCGGACCGGAAAGCCCGGCAACCGCG
>Ga0299913_10001771_pt1 | contig 16415 bp, 20 predicted proteins | sample RVTome_9_FD_201360 | JGI IMG/M metagenome (GOLD analysis project Ga0299913, IMG submission 201360) | Soil microbial communities from uranium-contaminated site in the Upper Colorado River Basin, Wyoming, United States - RVT155D38 (version 2) ... | reverse complement strand
TGGTGGGCAAGATCATCGGCGAGTCCGACGCCTTCACCCTTGGTGCCACCATCGACGCCATCGCCGCCGGCGAGGTCCCCGGCCAGAGTGTGACGGGTGATACCCAGCAACGCCCGGATGAGTAGACGTCTGTTGGCTGCGGTGCTGGCTCTGGTCACGGCTGCGTGCGCAGACACTGGCGAAACGTCGCCAACCTCGGTCGTCGCGTTGTGTGAAGAGCCGCCGGCGAACGAGGTGACCAGCGAGTCTGATCTCGAGATGAGAGTGAGTCCGAACCCAGCAGCGGCGGGCGATGTCGTCGAGCTAACAGTGCTGCGGTCCGATCTGCCCGACGACTCCGTAGTGGGAGTCGACGCCGAGTGGCAGTGCTGGGATGGGACGAAATGGGCGACTACCCACATCGTCTACCGGGGGTTCGGAGATAACGCCGGCCAGACCATCCCGGTCAACCCGGCGTTCCAGATCCAGGTTCCCTCGATTGGACTGGATCTCCATGCGGAGTATCCCATTGTGATCCCGGTGGTCGAGCCGGGTACCTATCGCATAAGAGACGAGATCCTCGTCGAACGCTCCACCATCACGGGATTCACTCTGGTCGATGTGGTCGACGGCTGAAGCGAACTGACGCGGACATGGATTTAGGGCGCGTTTGCGCCTGGTGGGTGTCTTCTGGTTGACGAGGGATAGGTGGTTGGTGGGCGAGGGTGGGGGGCGGCTGCCCCTAGATACTGGTCAGCTGGGCGAGCCGGGTGTCAAGTGGCCGCCGTGGGTGGGGGTGGGGGGTCCAGTCGGGTCGGCGGAACACTCTGGCTTGGGGTGGTCCGGTGATGCGCCAGTGGTGTTGGTGGACCCACCGGTGGTGGACCCCGCAGAGGAGTATGAGATTGTCCAGGTTGGTGGGTCCGCCGTCTACCCAGGGGATGATGTGGTGGACTTGGAGCCATCGGGTGTTGTTACATCCGGGATGTTGACATTGATTGCCGTCGCGGTGGTAGACGAGACGTCGTAGCCATCCGGGGATCTTGCGGCTACGTCGTCCAATACCGACCGGCAGGCCGTTTCGGGTGATCACCCATTCCACGATGGCGTCACATCCCAACCGTCGTGCCGTCTCGTTGGAGACGAGAACAGTGTTGTCCAGTTCCGCCCACCCCTGGTCGGTGGTGGTCAAAGCTTCCAGTTCGGCGAACACAGTCAACTGGGCCGGTGCACCGTTGTCACCACCGTTGGTTGCGGCCAGCTCGACGAGCGCATCAGCAGAACGGGTCTGCAACGGGTCAAACAAGCCAGTTTCGGCGTTGATACTCATCTGGTTGACTCTGGAGTCGATCGTCTCATCAAAAATCCTGCCTTCGTCGGCGGGAAGACGGCCCCGGAAACGAAGCTCGGATTGGTCGAGATTCCACTGACGCATCAACTGACGTCGCTCCCAAACCGTCTTTTCCTCCACGGGAGATACACCCCGGTGGCGACGAGCCCGACGATCCAACGTCGGATTAGACAATCCAGCCGTCTCAGCAATCAGATCTACCTCGTTTTCGGGAGTGGCGATCCGCGAGATCGCATCCACCTGATCCAGAGAAAGTTCGCCAGCCTCGAACCTCTCGGTCAGGACGGGCAGGTCGAGGAGACGACGAGCCACCCCCACCAACTGTCTTGCAGTGTGGTGACGGACCCCCAGCCTGGCTGAAACCCAGTCGGTGAGACTACGAGCACCATCGGTCATCCACGATTGCCGGACATCAACCTCGGCGATCAACTCACAGACCCGAGCCAGACCCGCCGACACCAAACCCGAAAACTGGTCCAACGCCACATCGATCTCATCGGTAGAAACCCTCACCCAAACCATACCCCGAACATACGTTCGGCCCCCGACAAAAACAACCCCCACGTAGCCAAACCGACAGATTTTTCTTGCCCGGCGGTGAACCCGAAACGCAGGGATGACGTCATCGTCACATGAGACTCGTCGTGATGCTGATGGTCATCACCGCCTGTTCAGCCGACGTCGTAACCGAGAGCCCCACGAAGCCGGTCTCCGCCAGCACCACCACGACGTCGGCCATATCGACGAGCACCACCCTGCCGGAAGAACCGATACCGACGTCTGCGCTCCGGTTGATCGATCCGGCGACACTCGAGCCGATAACGGCGACCGTTGAGATTCCTGGATCACCATGGGATGAGCCCGCCGTCCTTCCAGACGGAAGGTTGGTTTTCTTCTCGGGCAACAGTCCCGAAGCGGATCAGAAATGGCTCTCGCTGGTGGACTTGAAGAGCGGTAGAGCCGAGTCCACCCAGATCGACTTTTCGCCATCCCGCATCCTGGGATACAGCGAGGCGACCGAGCGAGTTGTCTTCATGCTGACGTCTGGCCAGGGCACGCGGATAGTGCTCTTCGACCCGATCGACCTTTCCATATCGGAAACCCCAATTTTCGAGGAGGAAGGCAACGACTGGTGGCCTCACGAATCGGTCTTGTTCGACGACGGAGACAAGATCGCCTTCTACTTCACCCGTGGCTACGACGAGGAGCACCTCGGGGAGCCACCTCAGGTCCGGGTGCTCGATCTGGAGAGCAATCTCCTCGGCGACCCGATAGTGGTCGACGGCGTCGTACATGGACTCGTCGAGCTTCCCGAGGAATTCATCCGCCATCCCGACTTGCCCTATGGAGAAGTCGAGCCAGGGATCGCGATCGACAGCGTCGACGGGCGGCTGTTTGCCACCCATCCCGACGGGAAAGCACTCACGGTGGTCGACCTGCTCACCAACGACGTCGATGTCGTCCCCCTCGAATCGCAGTCGTCGTTCTGGGGGCGCGCTCTGTCCTGGCTGATCCCTCCCGCTGAGGCCAAGGGAAGCGAGCCGTCGGTGACTCTCTCGGCCTGGCTGAGCCCGGATCGCAGGCTCTTGTATGTCACCGGAGAGGCGAACGACGCCTGGCGCGACGCCGACAAACGACTCCACACGACCTCGGAGCCCCTGGGTCTCATGGTCGTGGACACCCGGACCCTGGAGCTCACCCGCAACCTGGAGCTGCCAGTCTCGAGGGGTTTGTCCACGGACAACGGCGTGGCGTTGACCGGAGCCACCAGCAGCCAGATCTGGTGTGACGAGGAATGCAAACCTGAGAACAATGAGCCCGACGTCGAAGGGAGCGGAGAGGCAACAGGTCTCTACATCCTCGACCCCGAAACGCTCGACATCCGGGAACAGCTTCATCCGGGGGTCTTCTTCTATTACATGGATTCGTTCGAAGACTGGATCATCAGCGAGAGCGACATACCCGAACCGTGGGGCTACCAGTCGATTGACACCCGTACGGGTGACATGACCCCATCTCGATTCGCGACGGGTTCTGGTTCGTTGATGGTGACCGGGGGCGGGGTCATCGAGATCCAGTGGCCCGAGTTCGACTCATGACGAAGCGCCCATCATTCACCGCGGGGTCTACCCTGTCCCGTCTGTGCGTCTCGGCAGCAGCGAAGTTCTCGTCATCGTCTTCTTCCTCATCCCCACCGTTTGGGCTCTATTCGACGCACTACGAATCAGCGCGCAGGTTTGGTCCGCTTCGAACCAGGAACAGGCGGTGTGGGTCGTGGTGGTGCTCCTCCTTCCCGGAGTCGGCGCCCTCTTCTACTTCCTGATCGCACGTCCCCGGCTCAACCAGGTTCGATGAGGCCGTCAGCTGCGACGGTCGACAACGGCTACATCCACCTCCTCGTAGGTGACGGCGTCCAGAGCAGCAGAACCCGTTTCGAGGAGAAACACGTCGAAAAACCCGCGTAGATAGTTGTTGACCGCCAGGATCACCCGACTGGCGGGAATCGGCCCTTTCAGCCCGAATTGTGAGGCAAGCGGTGTCATCAGAGGTGTCATCAGGAAGTCGTTGTGCCAGGCCCCCTCGATGTGGACGAGATAGGTGATCGACTCACCACGTGCGGCGATTCCCCTCAACAAACCGTCATTCGGAGTGTCCACCCAGTCATCCGACCTCATATAGAGGGCGGGTCGGGTCATCGTTTGTTGCAGGTCGCTTTCGGTCAGGCCGTCGACCCATGGATCCATCGCCAGGACCGCCCGACAACGCTCCATCTCGAGACACACCTTGATCGCCGCGCCGCCACCTGCGGAATGGCCGTAGAAACCGATTCGGTTGAGATCGATGGCATCAGCCAGACGGCCGAAGGCCCCCGTCTCACCCTCTTCGAGTTCGGTGACGACCGTGACGAGATCGTCTGCGATCACCCCCACGAGGTTGGTCACCGCTTCCTTGTATTCGATCTCGGTGACGGAGCCAGGCTCGGGTATCGCGTCGGGATCTTTGTAAATGACGTCTCCATCCTCGAGAACCGTCGCCACGGAGGCGAAGCTATGGTCGGGCGCGATCACGATGTATCCGTTCGAGACCAGGTGCTCAATCTGATTCAGCGTGTTCGTGCGGATCCCACCCCAACCGTGGCTATACACCAACACCGGAAAGGTCCCAGCGGCCTCCGGTGCGGATTCTTGGGCATGCGAGGTGGTGTAGCCGGTGTGATTCCAGAACCACGAAGGCAGGCCCATCTCTCTTGCTATCGCCGGGGCCACAATCTCCCAGTCCACGCTCCATGGGGCGGCTGGTTCGCCGTCAGAGGAGCGTGCCGGATACCAAACTTGAGCCATGAACTCTCTCGGCCCACCCGCGGGGTCGCCGTACAACTCGTCGCGACTGCGGTCGATCAGCTCGACTGTGAATGTCCCCAGGTCGTCGGGCCCCGAGGGCGGGGGAAGCTCGGGCACGGGAAGCACGATCGGAAGCAACACCACCAGGCCAAGTCCGACGGCGCCGAGCAATGCCCGCAAAACCCGGCGAGACCAATCGAGGGTGCGCTCGATGAAGAGGATGTCGCCGACCGCCAGCCCGACCGCCACGAGATAGAGGGGGATCATCTGCCAGCGGAACCCTTCGAACTGAAGCTGGGCGAAGAGGGCTGCCGACAAAGCGAGAGCTACGAGCCCACGTCTTGGTCGAACGCCGAAAACCGACGGCCAGCCAACGGCAAAGACGGCTGCAAACAAGATGATCAGCTCGAGGCGTCTCAATTGGGCGAAGACACTAAGTGAGACTCCGTCGCTGTGCGGAGTCATCTCGTCGCATCAAAGATGCCCCTGCTGACTCACCCGGTAGCCGGACCTTCAGCCGGACAACGCGATGAGCCCGTCCAAGGCGCCCCGGATTTCTTGTTCGGGACGGAGACCATCCCAGGCCTCCACCACCGTCTCGTCACCGGCTATGAGCACGGTCACCGGCTGATAGGGAACCCCGTAGAGGGCAAAGATCTCCTCCTCCTCATCGAGCCCCCACAAAATCTCACCCGATTGGAACAACTCGTCGGCACGGTCTGCGGTCGCCTCGAAACTGGACTTCCAGGCGGGGGCCACGAAGTCGACCCGGTCCGCGTATTCAGCCGCCAGGCTGTCTATGACGGGTAACTCCCGCCTACAGGTCGGTCACCACTCCGCCCAAAAGACCAGATAGACGGGTTTGGCGCCCTCGGAGAGGGTGTAACTTCCTCCGTCGCCGAGTTTGAGAGTGAAGTCGGGGGCCGCAGGACGTCCTGAGGTCGTTTCCGTTGTCCCTGACGACGTCGTGGTGGTCACCCCGACGGTGGAATCGGGTGATCCACTCGAGCCGATTTCGGAAGATGGCTGTGTGGTAGCGACCTGACCACTCTCCGCGGTAGAGGTGGATCCGCCGATCTCCGGGGCACATGCGGCAATGACCACCGCAAGCACCGCGATCAGCAGAAGGCTCTTTCGCACGCTCGAACGGTAGAACAGGTCATGGATATCCGAGGTAAATCATCGGGGTGTCACGGCTCCTCGCGTTTGTTTGTACAATCGCCGTCCCGTGCCAAACACGACCCTGTACTTCGCATACGGCTCCTTACTCGATCCGGACCGAATCAGACAGGCCGCTCCCGGCTCCGAGTTCGTCTTTATCGCCCACTATCCCGAGACCAAACTCGACTTCGTCGCCGACGAGAAAAACGGTGCCATTCCGACTCTCACAAAGGAAAGCGGACATACCGTGTGGGGTGGTGTCTTCGAGATCCCCGACGACGAGGTCGACTCACTGAGCCGAGCCGAGGCGGCCGAGGGACGCCAGCCCGGATTCGATCTGAAAGCCGTTGACCGCGAGGGCAACAAGCACGACTGCCTCGCTTTCGTGGCGGTGGGTGAGATCAACGGCGAACGCAGGCCCAGCGCCGAATACCTCGAGTCGATGATCAATGGGGCCCGACATTGGAGCCTGCCGGCCGGTTGGGTCATGGGTCTGGAGGACCTCTCCGACGACCAACTCTTTACGTAGAAGAGTTGCTATAGCAAGAGGTCTCGGAATCCGCTACCCCATGCTATAGCAACGCGTTTCAGCCAACCTCCCCCGTGGTCGCCTCCGGCACCGGGAAGAGCCTGTAGAGGGCGACGGCCACGATGGCACCGACGAGCGGCGCCCAGATGTAGACGAACAGCTCGGAACCGAAGACGCCCCCAACCGCCGCCGGGGCAAAGGAACGGGCCGGGTTGACCGACGAGCCCGAAAACGGGATACCGGCCAGATGCACCGCTACCAATGTGAGGGCTATGGCCAGAGGGGCGTGATTACCCCGTGCCCGTGTAAAGCGGGTTGTGGCCATGATCACCCAGACGAACACCGCGGTGAGTGTGACCTCGACCACCGCAGCCGTGGTGAGACTGTCGTAAGTCGTCGCGGTGGCGGCCACGTCGCCACGATCTCCGGTGGCACCCAGAACGATCAGGGAACCGACTGTTGCACCGGCGAACTGGGCGACCCAGTAGCCGATCGCGTCTCCAAACGTGATTCGGCGGTCGAGGAGCATGGCCAGAGTCACCGCCGGATTGAAATGCGCACCGGACACATGACCTACGGCCCAGATTCCGGCGAGGAGGGCCAAACCGAAAGCCAGGGCGATCACGACGATCTGGGCGGTGCTGTCGCCTCCGGCGGAGAGAGTGGCGAGGATCCCCATCGTCCCAAGGCCCACCAGGATCAGGGTCCCGATGAGCTCCGCCAGATACTTGTTGATGACCACAGTGGCTCCTCCTCTTGGTGAGTTCGGTGGTTTGGACCGAACCCAGATCACAAAGGTTTCCCGGTCAGGCTATTTCGCCAACGGTTGCCAGCGCCGGATTTGGTTGACCATTCGCTCTGCGATCATCGGTGACGATGCTCGCTGCACTCAACATCGGCGCTGTCGCCCTCGGAGTGGCCACCGGGACCCTGAGCGCTTCGCTTCTGACCTTGCTATTGAGCGCCGGCCTGACCCTGACAGGAGTCGACGACGGCGCCGGCATCGGTCTGGTGATCGGAATCGTCTCAGGCCTGGCGGCGGGTGGCTGGGTGGCCGGAGCAAGGGCCGTTCACTCCGAGCGTTTCCACGGCATGGTCACGGGGCTGCTGCTGGCCTTCATCGTGGTCTTCATCGCCCGTGCCTCGGACAGTCCGGCATCGACAGGAGTCGTGATCTGGCTCGCCGTCCTTTCGGTTGCCGTATCAGGGCTCGCCGGATGGTTGGCGGGCAGGAGGAAGGGACCGGCCGACACCGGCTAGGGAACGTCGTCCAATTACAATTGGGGGTTCGCGAGCCCGTCGGACGGTCGCAGCCAATAGGCTGAGGAAAGTCCGGACTCCACAGGGCAGGGTGCTGGATAACTTCCAGGCGGGGTGACCCGACGGAAAGTGCAGCAGAGAGCAGACCGCCGATGGCCCTAATGGGCACAGGCAAGGGTGAAACGGTGGTGTAAGAGACCACCAGCGTGACCGGTGACGGTGACGGCTGTGTAAACCCCATTCGGAGCAAGGCCAAGCAGGGATCCGGTTGCCCGCCGAAAGGTCCCGGGTAGGCCGCATGAGCGTGCCGGTGACGGCACGTCGAGATGGATGACCGTTCTCGACAGAATCCGGCTTACAGACGGACTCGCAAGCGTGCAGAAGACCCCTTCGGGGGTCTTCTGCTCATCGCAGGTAAAATCGGTCGTTCGATACACGAATCGGGCTGACCATGCAGAAACGGCAACATCGGCTCCAGGCGAACGGCCTGAGGTTCAACCACTTCGCCGGAATATCCATTTTCCTGATAGGCACAGCCATCGCCTATTTGCTGGTATTCACCGGATTCCAGCAGCGCGTCCAGTTCCAGTGGGAACTGAACGAGGAAGGCAGGCGGGTCCCTCTCATCCACGTCACCTGCCCATCACCCTGGTCGGTTCTGGTCGAGGAGGCCCGACCTGAGGGAGTCGTTGGGGGCGACATGTGCGTTCTCCCTGCGCGTGGGATGCTGGTCCAAGGAGTTGCCGTCGCGGTCATTGCCCTGGCCCTGGGTATTTGGGTCTTCACCCGCGATACCCGTCCCAAACCCATGCCCACACTTCCTCCGACTGTCCGGGCACTCCTGTGGAAGAGATAGTGGTCAATGGCCGAGATTGAAGTCCATCCCATGGGTGACGAGCGGTTCGGAGTGACCATCGTCGAGAACGGATCGAAGACGGTCCACGAGGTAATCGCCACCAAGAAGCATGTGGAACTGTTGTGCGGCGACTGCGACCCCGCACACCTCGTCGAGGCATCGATGCGTTTCCTCCTCGATCGCGAATCGAAGGAATCGATCATGAATCGGTTCGATCTCGATGTGATCGCCGGCTACTTCCCCGACTATCTCACGGCCATCGATGACTATCTGTGAGCGAGAGTGCACCGGACACACCCGCTGGTGAATCATTGGCGTGAATCCCGGAGTGCCATACCCTCACCACGATGATGCCCTCGATGCCTTCAGGTGCCACCCACCCATGGGGTGATGCTGACACTCCGTATGAGGAAATCGGAGGAGCGGACGCCGTGGATCGGCTCTCGGATACCTTCTACGACGTGATCGAAGAGGAATCCCCCGTCTTGCGATCGATGCTCCCCGCCAGCACCAAGAACACCAGAAGGAAATTCGCCATGTACCTCAGCGGGTGGCTGGGCGGACCGGCGCTCTACGAGGAGAAGTGGGGGCATCCCCGTCTCCGGATGCGTCACCTGCCGTTCCAGATCGGCACATCCGAAGCGGAGGAATGGGTGCGCTGCATGAGGCTGGCCATGGATCGAGCCGGGATCACCAGCTCACTCCGCATCTTCCTCGACGAGCGTTTCGGACAACTGGCCCTACACATGCGGAATCAGGCAGAAGACGCCTGACATGTGCGGACGATTCTCTGTCACCGGAGACCTCGACTTCTACGCCGAGTATTTCGGGGTCGACGAGATCGTCACCCACACCCTCGAAAAGAGTTGGAACGTCGCCCCCACCGACCCGGTCTATGTGATACGGGAGAATGATGGCAAGCGTCACCTGGGATCGATGCGGTGGGGCCTCGTCCCTCATTGGGCCAAGGACACCAGGTCGATTCAGATAAACGCCCGTGCGGAGACCGTGGCGACGACAGCCGCCTTTCGAGACTCGTTCGCCAGGAAGCGATGCCTGATCCCGGCTGACGGCTTCTATGAGTGGGAGCCGCCTGAGAAGGGACGGACCCCCCACTGGGTCTATCGCGCCGACGGGCACCCCATGGTGTTTGCCGGGATTTGGGCGTCCCGTCTCGACCCGGAAACCGACATCTGGCACCGAACCTGCTCGATCATCACCAAAGACGCCGAAGGTGTCATCTCCTCGATCCATGACCGGATGCCTGTGACCCTGGTGCAGGACGTATGGGAGGCTTGGCTCGATCGCGACCTACGCGACCCGGTGGCGGCTCTGGCGTTGCTCCAACCCATCGACCCCGAATCGATCATGGAGCACACGGTCTCCCGCCGGGTCAACTCCGTGCAGAACAACACCCCCGACCTGCGCGACAAGGCCGAACCCGAGACACTGTTCTGACGGACATGGACCACCAGGTTCTCAAACGCGAGCTGGGTCTAGGCGGGGCGATCGTCACCGGGCTGGGGTCGATCATCGGCACCGGCGCATTTGTCGCCATCGGAATCGCCTCCGGTATGTGGGGAGATGCCGTCGTCTGGGCAATCCCGCTGGCCGCCGGGGTCGCCGTGTTCAATGGACTGTCCTCCGCATTTCTCGCCGGACGCTTTCCCGTCGCCGGGGGAACCTACGAGTACGGCTACCAGACCCTCAACCAGTGGTTCGGCTTCTCGGCGGGCTGGCTGTTTGTTCTCGCCAAGACAGCCTCCGCGGCCACAGCAGCGCTGGGCGTGGCGCTCTATCTCCAGACGGACGGACCGCTGATCCCCATTCTCGCCGTGGCCCTGGTGACCGCCATGGTGCTCGCCGGGTTGCGACGGACGGCTTGGCTCAACGCCACACTCTTGGTCGTGTCCACAGGGGCCATCGTCTGGTTCGCCTCCTCGTCGCTCCTCGACTCCACGGTCCCGGGCAACGCTGGCGAAGGATCCGGGAGCGTGCCCGCTGCGGTGGCCTTCTTGTTCGTCGCCTTCACGGGTTATGGCAGGATCGCGACACTCGGTGAAGAGGTGAAACGGCCCGAGGTCGTCATTCCCAGGGCCGTGGTCATCACGCTCGCCATCGCCGCCATCCTCTACATGCTGGTCGAGATCGGCGGAAGAGCAATTGGAGGATCTCGCTGGGGCGAAGGTGCCGGGATCGTCGATGCGGGGGGCCGGTTCGTCGCAGCCGGGGCCATCGCCGCCATGCTGGGAGTGCTGCTCAATCTGATCCTTGGGCTGTCGCGGGTGTGGCTCGCAATGGGGCGGCGCGGTGACATGCCCGGCTCGCTGGCAAGTCTCGATAAGCGGAGGGAGCCGGTCGTCGCCATCGTGGTGTCTGCCGTATTGGTCTGTGCGTTGACCGCCGTCGGAGACATCGGCCTCGCCTGGAGCTTCTCGGCCATGACCGTGTTGCTCTACTACGGGCTGACCAATCTTGCCGTCCTGGCGGTAGATCGCCGACGGGCCACTGCGTGGCTCGGTCTCATGACTTGTCTGTCGCTGAGCTTCTTCGTGCCGTTTGCAGTCTGGCTGAGCGGGATCGGACTGTTGGCGTTCGGCCTGATATGGAAGACCGTCTATACGAGGGTCGCCTAGTTACCATCCCGACCGCTCTTGAAGAGGTCGACTGCACTCTCTTTGGTACCGATAGTCGTGCTGGTCTCGGCCTGTTCGACCATTCTCGGCGAAACCCCTGCGGGACCTGGACCCGAATCTGAGCAATCCACCAACGGTGACGACGAGCCTGGTAGTACGGACTGTGTTCGATTCACCGGAGACCACAGCACACCTGTGAACACCGGGTCGATCGCCACCGACGCGCTTTCCCTTTCCGCCGAGACATTCGTATGCGCCCACGATGTGGTGGTTGTCGGACCCGACGATCTCAACGAGGTGGCCGCGGCGGCCCAACTCGCGGCAGCTGTTTCCGGGCCACTGCTATTTCCCGAGCCGAGGCTCGATGCCGAGCTGGGCCGTCTCAAGCCGCAACGGGTTCATGTCGTGGGTTCACCGGAAGTCGATGTTCCCTCGGGTGCCGACCGCATCGACCACGGTGTCATCAGCGCCATCGACCTCGTGAGCGAGACCCTTGGCACCGACGACCAGGTGGACCTTCCTGAGGTACCCGACTCATCGACGATCGTGGAGACGGTTCTCGCCATCAGCGACGGCACACGGGTGGCGGTTCCACAGATAGCCACGTCGACGACGGTTTTGGATCCAGCGTTGGACGAGCCAACGATCGTCAACAGACTTGCGTTGTCTTCACAGTCGGCGTCGGTTTGGCTGGTGGATGCCAGCCAGCCCCAGACGATGTTTCTCGCTTCAGCAGTAGGCAGGTCTCTCGATGCCTCGGTGGTTGCGATCGATGGTGACGACGTCCTCGGGTACCCCGGGGTCGGAGCCGCCCTCGAAGGGCACGACGCCACGTCGATCCGATTTGTGGGCCAGGTTCCAGAAACGAGCGAGTGGGAGCTCTCCGTCCTCGCCAACGGACAGCAAATACCCGGTGGCGGCTTTCGCATCCTGCCTGAAGGGGAGAGACGTCGATATCTCGCCTACTACGGGCACCCCCGCACTACAGCACTCGGGGTGTTGGGAGAACAGGGTCCGGCGCAGACTCTGGAGAAGATGCAGGGATTCATCTCCGACTACGCCGGGGACGGATCGCTTGTGATCCCGACATTCGAGATCATCGCCTCGGTGGCCAGCGCAGGTCCCACCGACGACAACGACCACAGCTTCGAGTGGCCGACCGAGACGTTCGACCCGTGGATCGAGTTCGCCGCTGAGAACGACATGTACATGGTGTTCGACCTTCAATCCGGTCAGGACGACTTTCTCAGTCAGGCCGTCCAATACGAAGAGATGCTGAAACTCCCCTATGTCGGTCTTGCCCTGGACCCAGAGTGGCGGCTATCCGATGGCCAAGCGCATCTGGAGCAGGTCGGCAGTGTCGCTGCAGCCGAGGTGAACGAAGTGATCACCTGGCTCGCCGATTTGGTCCGGGACAACGGCCTTCCCCAGAAGATGATGATCGTCCATCAGTTCAAGACCTCGATGATCCGGAATCGCCAGGATCTCATCGAGCGGCCTGAGATCCAGCTGATCGTCCAGATGGACGGCGATGGTTCCGGGCCCCAGAAAGACGCCACCTGGAGTCAGTTGCTGGCGGGCGCCGACGACGTCCATTGGTCGTGGGGATGGAAGAACTTCTTCGACGAGGACGAGCCGGGGCCGCCTTCACCCGAGGACACGATGAGCAAGGATCCCACCCCTATCTACGTCAGCTACCAATAGTCACTCACCCGGCGCCGCCCGGATCGCGTACTGAGCAAACGAACCTGGCATTATCGGGAGATGACCAAATTCGCATACTTCTGCGGTCATGAGCAGTGGCAGCCAGAAGATCTCGTCCAACACGCCGTACTGGCCGAGCGATCGGGATTCGACATGGTGGTCGTATCAGAGCACTTCCACCCCTGGGTCGACGACGAATCTGCATCAGGATTCGCCTTCTCGACCATCGGTGCCATGGCAGCGTCGACGAAGACCATAGAGTTCACGACCGGCGTCACCACGCCCCTCTTCCGATATCACCCGGCCGTCGTCGCCCAGGCCGCGGCCACCCTCGACAGGCTCTCCGACGGTCGCTTCACACTGGGGGTTGGCACGGGCGAGAACATCAACGAAGGGCCCCTCGGCTACGACTTCCCCAACTACGCGGAGCGTAACGCCCGGATGACCGAGTCGCTGGACATCATGCGACGTCTCCTCGACGGTGAGAAACTGACCTACGAAGGCGAGTTCTACAAGACCGACCGGGCCAAGCTCTACTCCCCTCCTTTTGGCCCGGTGCCCATTCTCATGGCGGCCGGCGGACCGAAATCAGCCACCCTGGCCGGAGAGAAGGCCCAGGGCGTCATTACCTCCGTGAAGGACCCGGCCGAGACCGTCGAACGCGTTATCGAGCCGCTGCGGCGGGCAGCCGACGAATCCGGCAAACCCAAACCCACCGTCCTCGCCACGAGGTGGTCGATTTTCGCCGCCAACGAAGCAGACGCGTGGAAGGCTCTCCATCCCTGGCGAGGTCTGAGAGCTCCCGGTCGGCTCGAGGCCGTCGATCCCCAGGAGCTGCGAAAGCGCGCCGACGAGCTCCCGCGGGAGGAAGTGCTGGGGCGCTACAGCATGGTCCACTCGATCGACGAAATCGTCGACACATATCGGCCCCTCGTCGATGACCTCGGAGCCGACATCGTCACTTTCCAGATGTCCGCAATCGACCAACGCGCCTTGATCGAGCTCCTGGGGGCCGAGGTGCTACCCCGGCTTCGCGGCTAGCCGACCCGCGTTATCACCTCGATGAGGGCGATGAGCTGCTGAGACGCCGCCGGAGTTGTCCCGGGCAGCCCAGCCGCAACATGTAGCGAGGGCACGATTTTCTGGAGTTCGGCAATGATCAAACGAGCATCAGAGGTCTGAGTCGCCAGAAGCCGCTCCACCGGGCCTGTCATCTTGTCTGCCAGACCGGAGCCAAAGGAGGCGAACAGATCTACTCGATATCCGTCGACATTCCTGACGAGGATGCTCCTCGCATTTCCATCGGACGGTGTGACGCTGACCGTATGGAACTCCGCATCGTCTTGATCGATGGTCCCGTCGTCGACGACCGCGACATCCCCGGTGAGGAATATCCCGGTTTCCTGAGCGAAACCTGTCCAGAAGTTGGCGGCAATCTCCTCGTCGCCTTCGGACAGTGACCGGGCAACCTCGCCAAACGTCGCTCCTTCCGCCAAGGCGGCGAGTGCGGCCTGGCCGGGGACAGCGAGACGGCTGGCGTCGGCGAAGTCAGCGGCGTTGAGGGCGGACACCAGCTCTTCGACGGCAGCTACCGCAGAGTCGGCACCTTCCCCTGGGGAAATCGTCGGCTCGGTGACAGGGCCCTCTCCCCCACAGGCAACCACCAGGACCGCCACAACCGGCAAAACCGAAAATCTCCTAAATCGATGCCACATGGTCAGGAAGTCTCCCGGTCTGAAGAGTGGCTCGCCGTCGCTCGCCGTTGGACATGCCCAGTGTGATCCAGAGCCACACGAGATAGCCGACCCCTGCGACTTCCCTGGCCCATCGCCAGGGATCGGACATCGCCCGCTCCCACGCCAAATTCCAGAACGGGGTCGGACCTGAGGGAATTTCCAACCCGAAGAACGGCCACAGAAACAGGTCCTGTGAGGTCCACATCCCGTCGAGTAGAAGATGAAGAAGCCATCCGATGCCCATCGCCATCCAGGCACGCCGACGTCTTCCGCGGCGGGTCGCCAAAAGAACGATGCTCATGAAAAGAGTTGGCAATAACAACGAATGGAACCACAGCTCTCCCGTGGAAAATCGGCCGCCCAGAATCAATGTTCCGAGCGGAAGGTCCACCAGATCCGGCAGGATCGCACCGACGAGCAGGAACCGGACATCGACCTTGGGGTCACGGAATATCCACCTGAACAGCCAGAGAGTCGCCCCTAGGTGCCAGAAAACCACAGCGGCCCGCTAGGCCACAAGGATGCGACGGCAATGGACACATCGGGGCAGGTCGTTGCCGAAGGCCTCCTCCTGCTCTGCGGGTGACAACGTCATGTGACACCCGCCACAGACCCCATGGTCGTACGCGGCGACTGCGACGCCTTCTTTGATCTCACGAAGCTTCTCATAGAGCTCGAGCAGGTCGGGAGCAATCGGCTGCAGCGCAACCTGTTTTCTCTCCTCCTTGCGGGCCATCTCGGCATCGATGGTCTTCCACTGTTCCTTGATCGACGACTCCAACTCCGATCTGGTCTTCTCGACGCGCTCCATGTCGGCCTCGATCTCGGCGACGCCCGCCCGGGCCGGATCGATATCCTCGAGCATGTTCAGGACTTTCTCTTCCATGGCCTCCTGCTGAGCCTTGAGACTCTGCACTTCGAGTCTCATGTGCTCCGTCTCCCGGCCACTCATCCCCCCGGCAAAAAGCCGGGTCTCATGCTCAGCCAGCTTTGCCTCCAGCATCCCCAACTCACCCTCCGCCTTGTCCAGGCTGAGCTCCAGTTGCTTCAGGCCGGCAGCCCGCTCCTCGCGCACCGCTCGCTGCTTCTGCAACTCCTCGTGCGACGTCTTGTAGGCCTCCAGCTCGGGAAGGGTCTGACGCTGGTCGAGAAGACGGTCGATCTGCAGGTCGATCTCTTGAAGGTCGAGCAGGTCAGCGAGACTGGTCAGCTCCATGTGGACCAGGCAGAGTAGCCCGGAGTCAACTCCATGTACGCGGGTCGATATCGGTGAGATCGACCACATCGAGCCCGGAAACGTCTTTGATCAGAGTGGTAAGTGCGCGCATCCCCGGACGTTCGGTGGCCGTGTGGCCCGGGTCGACGATCGCCAGGCCGAGGTCGACTGCAGCCACCGTCCGGTGATGGCTGACATCTCCGGTCACCAGCGCCCGGGCTCCCTGCTCAGCTGCCGATTCGATGAAGGCCGATCCGGATCCGGGCACGACGGCGAGCCGGTCGACGACCATATCACGATCTCCCGTGATCCTGACTCCGGTGGGGCCGAACTCGTCGATCACCATGGCGTCGACGGTGCCCAACGTGCCTTCGAACCTCCCAACACGACCTATTGCCGGCAGGTCGATTTCGGGATTCTCTCCGAACGCGTTGACATCCCTGAGCTCGAAGAACCGGGCGAGGGCATCGGCGGTGCCACCGGGGGCGGCGTCGAAATCGGAATGAGTGACCAGGAGGCTGACACCCGTCCTGATCAGCCGATAGGTGCGTGCCCCGGCCGACCGACCGGCCAGTACCTTGGTCGTCGGCGTGAATAGGAGGGGGTGGTAGGTCACCAGGAGGTCGACGGGTTGATGTTCCAGGCG
>Ga0299913_10001770_pt1 | contig 16421 bp, 22 predicted proteins | sample RVTome_9_FD_201360 | JGI IMG/M metagenome (GOLD analysis project Ga0299913, IMG submission 201360) | Soil microbial communities from uranium-contaminated site in the Upper Colorado River Basin, Wyoming, United States - RVT155D38 (version 2) ... | reverse complement strand
CGCGATCCGTCCCCAACCCTCGGCGCCGGTGTGGTGTCGCCCATCCCTTCCTCGATGAGCGCGGGGCCCAATCGACCAGGAGGAGGCAATCCATGAGCGAGGTCACGATCAAGCCGATCGACGAGGTAGAACCTTACCGGGGCCCGGGCGAGCTCGAAGGCATCGAGTTCAGGCCCGTAGGCCGCGCGTTGGGAGTGACGGCATGGGGCATGAATGTCCTCACGCTGGCGCCCGGCGCCTCGACGTACCCCGAACATGACCATGGAGACGATGGCCAGGAGGAGGTCTTCCTCGTGCTCGAGGGTGGCGCGACCCTGAGGACCGGCGAGCGGGATTGGCGGCTCGAGCGGGGTGACATGGTGCGCGTCCCGCCGGGGGTGAAGCGCCGCTGGGAGCCGGGGGAGCGTGGGGCCACGCTCCTCGCCGTCGGAGCCACTCCCGGGAAGGCCTACGAGCCGAGGAGGTGAGCGATGACAACCAAGCTCGACAAGGCCCTGAAGCGCGAGCTCGATGTGAACGGCGCGGCCTACATCCTGACCATTTCTCCAGAAGGCCTGAAGCTGGTCCCGAAGGGGAAACGGAAGGGACAGGAGCTCTCCTGGAAGGATCTTATCAGCGGTGAGGCAGCTCTCGCCGCTGCGTTGAATGCATCGCTGAGGCAAGCTCCTCCCGGGCTCCGATGAATCTTCGCCTCGACGGCGGTCTCTATCCCTGAGGGTACGAGGCTCGGTCCTGAGCCATCCCGGACCATGCTTCCGATGAGGAGACAGCTCCCCACGATGCCGGATCACAGGGTCGTTTCGAGACGGGCGTGGCTCGAGGCGCGTAAGGCCCATCTGACGAGGGAGAAGGAATTGACCCGACGGCGGGACGCGCTCGCCGCGGAACGGCGCGCGCTCCCTTGGGTCCGGGTGAAGAAGCGATACGTCTTCCACGGGCCCGAGGGTGAAGAAAGCCTGCCGGAGCTCTTCGACGGGCGCAGCCAGTTGATCGTCCAGCACTTCATGTTCGGCCCCGGCTGGACCGAGGGATGCGTGGGGTGCTCCTTTCAGGCCGACCACATCGACGGCGCCGCGGTGCATCTGGCGCACCGTGACGTGACCGTCGTCGTGGTTTCGCGAGCACCCCTCCCTCGGATCGAGGCGTTCAAGCGTCGGATGGGCTGGCGCTTCAAGTGGGTGTCTTCCCACGAAAGCGACTTCAACTACGACTACCACGTGGCGTTCAGGAAGGAGGATCTCGCAAGGGGGAAGGTCTTCTACAACTACGAGCTACGCGAGCTCCAAAGCGAGGATCTGCCCGGCATCAGCGTCTTCTACCGTGATTCTGCCGGCGAGGTGTATCACACCTACTCGAGCTATGCCCGCGGCGACGAGCTCCTGATCGGCACCTACAACTACCTGGACCTGGTGCCGAAGGGCCGAGACGAGACGGGGGCGTCGCCCCCGATGGCGTGGGTCCGGCATCATGACCGATACGAAAACTGACGACGTCACATCCAGCTCTCTTCAACCCATAGAGGACACGACATGCTCAGCAACATCGCGCTCGTAGCTCCCGTGATAACGTCAACAGAAAGGATGCCGACCATGCGCTTCATGCTGCTGATGATCCCGAAAGGATACGAGACGGCGGCGCCCGGAACGGTGCCCGACGCCGAGGCCGTCGCCGCCATGATGAAGTACAACAAATCCCTGGAGGAAGCGGGGGTTCTGCTCGCCCTCGACGGCCTCCACCCGCCTTCCATGGGGGCCCGGGTCTCCTTCGCGGGCGGGAAGCCCAAGGTGACCGACGGACCCTTCGCCGAAGCCAAGGAGGTGCTCGGCGGCTACTGGATGATCGAGGTCGACTCGAAGGAGGAGGCCGTAGAGTGGGCGACCCGCTGCCCGGGCTCGGAGAGCGAGGTGATCGAGGTCCGGCAGGTGCAGGAGATCTCGGACTTCCCCGCCGACGTCCAGGAGGCCGCGGCGGGATTCTCCGAGATGCAAGCCCACCGGCGAAACGCCGGGTCGTGACCTGGTTCGGTAACTCACCCTCAAGCGAATGGAGTACCCCATGCAGCTGAACCCGTATCTCAACTTCCAGGGCCAGTGCAAGGCCGCCTTCTCGTTCTACGAGAAGGTCCTGGACGGGAAGATCGAGGCGATGATCTCGCACGGTGAGACGCCGGCCGCGGAGCACGTCCCGCCGGACTGGCAGGACGCCATCATCCACGCCCGGCTGGTGTTCGGCGACAACGTCCTGATGGGATCCGATGCGCCTCCTGACCGCTACGAGGATCCCAAGGGCCTGTACCTGTCGCTTCACATCCCCGATTCCAAAGAGGGGGAGCGGGTCTTCAAGGCCCTGGCGGACGGCGGGACGGTGACGATGCCGTTCGAGAAGACCTTCTGGGCGGAACGGTTCGGGATGCTGGTCGATCGGTTCGGTATCCCGTGGATGATCAACTGCGAGCCGGCCGCCTGACGAAGCCCGACGCCCGCCGCGCGATCGACGCGGTCTGGAGGATCCAGCGCGTGGCGGAGTGCGCGTGACCATCGGCTGCGCCCGTGCCGCGACCCTGAACCGCGAGGAGGACCCGTGAACGGACCTGGCATCACCTCTCGCTGGCGCTCGTGGGCGCCGTACATCCTGAGCCTCCTCAGGATCGTGGCCGCCTTTCTCTTCATGCAGTTCGGGACGGCCAAGCTGTTCGGGTTCCCAGCTCCGATCATGCCGGACGGCGGCACCGCGCCGATCGGATCCTTGGCCTGGGTCGCGGGGTTTCTGGAGGCGCTCGGAGGCCTGTTCATGCTGATCGGGCTCTTCACCCGCCCGGTCGCCTTCCTGCTTTCGGGCGAGATGGCGGTCGCTTACTTCATCGGTCATGCCCCACAGGGGTTCTGGCCCGTTCTCAACATGGGCAGTCCCGCCGTCATCTTCGCGTTCCTATGGCTCTATTTCTCTTCGGCCGGGCCGGGCCCGTGGAGCGTCGACGCGATGCGTGGTCGGGCGCCGATGAGTTCCGGCGCCACGACCGGTCTCCATGACTAGAAGAGCTGCGTCGGTCACGATAGGGGGCTTCACGTGAAGAAGACCTACCAGGCGAGCTGCCACTGCGGCCGAGTCCGTCTCGAAGCCGACTTCGACCTGGACGCGGGGTCGTTCAAGTGCAACTGCACGAGCTGCGACAAGAACCGGCTCTGGCTGGCACCGGTCCGGGCAGAGGACTTCCGGCTGATCACCGGCGAGGACGATCTCACCGAGTACGAGTCCACGCGCACGTTGCAATACTTCTGTCACGTCTGTGGCGTACGCTTGTTCGGCCGCGCACGGGACCAGACGGCCGATGGCGCCTTCTACAACATCAACCTGGGCTGCCTGGACGACGTCGATCCCGGCGAGCTGGCCGCCGTGCCCGTCGAGTACCTGGACGGCCGCCACGACGACTGGGGCTCGACTCCGGCCGAGTTCCGGCACCTTTGAACCACTCGACGGCAACGATTGTTCATGATGCGCGAGCGAGCGACTATCTTCCGATGAGCGTGCCAGCCACCGACATCCCCAGCCAGCCGGCCATGCTCGGCCCTGCCCAACGCGGGGACCGGCGCGCCTTCCAGGAGATCACCGAGCCCCTTCGCGCCGAGATCCAGCTCCATTGCTACCGGATGCTGGGCTCCCTGCAGGACGCCGAGGACCTGGTCCAGGAGACCTTCCTGCGCGCGTGGCGCGGTCTCGCCGCCTTCGAAGGCCGGAGCTCGTTCAAGAACTGGCTCTACCGGATCGCTACCAACGCGTGTCTCAATGCGATCGCGAGCCAAAAGAGCGCTCGGCGGCGCCCCCTGCCGACGACGGAGGGACCGTCCTCCGATCGCGAGCCTGAAGGCGGACCCGCCACCGAGCTCGCCTGGCTCGAGCCCTATCCCGACGCCGCGCTGGTCGGGGTAGGCGAGCCCGCGTCGGCACCCGACACCCGCTACGAGATCCGCGAGTCCGTCCAGGTCGCGTTCATCGCCGCGATCCAGAACCTTCCACCAAGGCAGCGTGCGGTCCTCCTCCTGCGGGATGTCCTGGGCTGGTCGGCGTCCGAGTCGGCCGAGCTCCTAGATACCTCGGTCGCTGCCGTGAACAGCGCCCTTCAACGAGCTCGCGGCACGCTCGCGGATCGGTTCCCCCACGGGGAGCCCGGCAGATCGCCGGCCCCGAGCGAGGAACAGCGGGCACTCCTCGAGCGGTACGTCCGGGCCTGGGAGCACTCGGATCTGGACGGGTTCGTCGCCCTCCTCAAGGAGGACGCCGTCCTCAGCATGCCGCCCTGGCGGGAGTGGTACGACGGGCGCGAGGCTATCCGCGCGTTCTTCACTGCGGCCTTCGGCGTGGCCGGCGAGGGAGCTTTCCGACTCGTCCCTACCGCCGCCAACGGTCAACCGGCCTTCGCGCAATACACGAGCGGCCTCGAGGAGGTCGGGTGTCCACGCCGCGTGATCCAGGTGCTGACGATCGAGGAGGGCGGGATCGCCGCCCTCACGTTCTTTACCGACCCGGAGGTGTTCACGGCCTTCGGCCTTCCCCAGGAGCCGCCTCCGGCGCCTGACGTTTGAAATCCCAACAAGGAGGATCCCATGCCGTACGTCGATGGATTTGTGCTGCCTGTGCCGGAGAAGAAGCTGGACGCCTATCGCCGCATGGCGAGAAAGGCGGGAAAGGTGTGGCGCGACCACGGGGCTCTCGAGTATCGGGAGTGCGTTGCCGACGACGTGAAGCCGGGAAAGCTGACGTCGTTCCCCCAGAGCGTGAAGCTCAAGCCCGGTGAGAAGGTGGTGTTCTCCTGGATCACGTTCAAGTCGCGTGCCGATCGCGATCGCGTCAACGCCAAGGTCATGAAAGACCCGCGGCTGGCGAAGATGATGGATCCGAAGTCGAATCCCTTTGACATGAAGCGCTTGATCTACGGCGGGTTCAAGGTCGTCGTCGACATGTAAGACCGACGGGCTTCTCGACGAGGAGGATCGGGAGATGAGCGAGGTTCGGGTACTGGTCGGCACGCGTAAGGGCGCGTTCGTGCTCAAGTCGGACGAAAACCGCAAGAAGTGGAAGGTGAGCGGCCCACAGTTCGCGGGCTGGGAGATCTACCACCTCAAGGGTTCCCCGGCCGACCCGGACCGGGTCTACGCATCCCAGTCCTCGGGCTGGTTCGGGCAGCTGATCCAGCGCTCCGACGACGGCGGCGAGACCTGGGAGCCCATGGGCAACGAGTTTCAATACGACGGCGATGCCGGCACCCACCAGTGGTACGACGGAACGCCTCATCCCTGGGAGTTCGCGCGTGTCTGGCATCTCGAGCCGTCCCTCGCCGATCCGGACACCGTGTACGCCGGGGTCGAGGACGCGGCGCTGTTCCGGTCGGAGGACGGCGGGAAATCCTGGAGAGAGCTGCCCGGGCTCCGCACCCACGAGTCGGGACCCTCCTGGCAGCCCGGCGCCGGCGGGCTCTGCCTCCACACCATCTTGATCGACCCGACCGATCCCGAACGCATGTTCATCGCGATCTCGGCCGCGGGTGTCTTCCGGACGGAAGACGGAGGCGGGACATGGCGGCCGGCCAACCGCGGGCTCAAGTCGGAAGGGCTACCGGAGCCCGAGGCCCAGGTCGGACACTGCGTCCACCGGATCGCGATGCACCCGTCCCGGCCCAACGTCCTCTTCATGCAGAAGCACTGGGACGTCATGCGAAGCGACGACGGCGGCGAGTCGTGGCGCGAGGTGAGCGGCAATCTGCCGAGCGACTTCGGCTTCCCGATCCACGTCCACGCGCACGAGCCGGACACCATCTACGTCGTTCCCATCAAGAGCGACTCCGAGCACTACCCCCCCGACGGCAAGCTACGGGTCTATCGAAGCCGGCAGGGCGGTGACGAATGGGAGCCGCTCACGAAGGGCCTCCCGCAGAAGAACTGCTACGTCAACGTGCTGAGGGACTCGATGGCGGTCGACGCGCTCGACGACTGCGGCGTTTACTTCGGGACGACCGGCGGGCAGGTCTACGCGTCGGCGGACGGAGGCGACAGCTGGTCCCCCATCGTCCGGGACCTCCCGCCCGTCCTATCCGTCGAGGTCCAGACGCTGTGAGAATCCGGGTCGTCCTCCCGGCGCACCTCCGAACGCTGGCGCGCGTGGATGGCGAAGTCGAACTGGACCTGGACGGCCATCCCACGCAGCGCCTGGTCCTCGATGCGCTCGAGGCCCGCTACCCGATGCTGCGTGGGACCATCCGCGATCACGCGACCTTACGGCGCCGGGCGTTCGTCCGATTCTTCGCCTGCGAGCGGGACCTCTCTCACGACTCCCCGGACGCACCGCTACCCGAGCCCGTCGCTTCGGGGGCGGAGCCGTTCATGGTCGTGGGGGCCATGGCGGGCGGATAGGTTACCCGCCAAGGCATGAACATCCAGAGCCTCTGCGTCTATTGCGGGTCGAGCCTGGGCCGGAATGGCGTCTACGGCCGTGCCGCGAGGGACCTCGCGCGCGCTCTCGTCGAACGCGGCATCCGGCTCGTGTACGGTGGTGCCAGCGTCGGGGTCATGGGCGCCATCGCCGACGAGGTCCTTCGCCTGGGCGGCCGGGCGATCGGGGTGATTCCCGAAGCCCTGGAGCGCAAGGAGCTCGCGCACCAGCACCTCACGGAGATCCACGTCACGTCGTCCATGCACGAGCGGAAGTCGCTCATGGCCGACCTGTCCGACGGCTTCGTTGCCCTACCCGGCGGTATCGGGACCCTGGAGGAGATCTTCGAAGCCTGGACCTGGGGCCAGCTGGGATTGCATCGCAAACCCTGCGGGCTCCTCAACATCGGCGGCTATTTCGAGGAACTCTCGGCCTTCCTTGATCATGCGTTGGACGAGGAGTTCATCAGCGAACCGCATCGCCGCATGCTGGTCGTCGCGGACACGCCGGATGCCCTCTTGGACCGGTTCGAGGCCTACGCGCCGCCTGTCGTGACGAAGTGGATAGAAAGGGGCGAGACGTGAGGCGGCACGCGAGAATGGGAGAACCCAAGGCTACATGGACTTTCTCGTAAACCTCGACGTCGATGATCTCGAGAAGGCCGTCGGCTTCTACAGCGCGACATTTGGATTGAAGGTCGGCCGTCGTTTTGGAGTGACTGGAGCAGAGATGCTCGGGTCCTCCGCCCCGATATACCTACTTGTGAAAGGCGCGGGCACTCCGGTTTCGCCGAAAGCTTCCATAGTCCGAAACTACCAACGCCACTGGACCCCGGCCCACCTGGATTTCGTCGTCGAAGAGGTTGAATCCGCGGTGGAAAAGGCACTCTCGGCCGGAGCCAGACTGGAGGAGCCCATCTCAACGCACGGATGGGGCAAGCTTGCCCTCATGGCAGACCCGTTTGGTCACGGGTTCTGCTTCGTTCAGTTTCTGGGTCGCGGCTATGACGAGATCGCCGAGTCCGGGTAGTCCGTTCAGAGAGAGCGGCCCCAGCATCTCGAGGAGTAGAGGGGACGAAGGGCCCCGCCAGCCTCGATGACCCGGGGACGGCCCGCCACCGGGTTTCCCATCGCGCCACCGATCAAGCCGATGCTCGCGAAGCTGACCGATACCCTGCCCCGCGGGGACTTTCTCTACGAACCGAAGTGGGACGGCTTTCGGGCCATCGTGTTCCGTGGCGAGTCGGACGTCTTCATACAGAGCCGGGACCTGAAGCCGCTCGATCGCTATTTCCCGGAACTGCACGAGGCCTTGCTCGCGCAGGCGCCTCGCGGCTGTGTGATCGATGGCGAGATCGTCATCGCGACACGGCAGGGTCTCGACTTCGACGCCCTGCAAATGCGGCTGCACCCCGCAGAATCACGCGTGGCGAAGCTCGCGCAGGTGACGCCGGCGTCGTTCGTCGCGTTCGACCTGCTTGCGGCCGACGGCCACGATCGGACGGCGGCACCGCAGCACGAGCGCCGCGCCTTGCTCGAGCAACTACTTGCGGGAGTCGGCCCGCCACTTCACTTGACGCCCGTAACCCAGGACCGCCGCACGGCCGCTCGTTGGCTCGACCGGTTCGAGGGCGCCGGCCTGGACGGCGTCATCGCCAAGCCCGCGGCCGCTCCCTACCAGCCTGGGAAGCGCGCCATGATCAAGGTCAAGCACGCGCGGACGGCGGACTGCGTCGTCGCCGGCTTCCGCTGGCACAAGAGCATCCCGGACGCGGTCGGCTCGCTGCTGCTCGGCCTGTACGACGAGGACGATGTCCTGCACCACGTCGGGGTCACCTCGTCGTTCACCGCGGCCATGCGCAAGGAGCTCGTGAAGGAGCTCGCGCCCCTGCGAAAGAACGCCCTGGCCAGGCACCCGTGGCGAGACTGGGCGCAGGCCGCATCCGGCAGTACGCGCATGCCCGGCGGGTCCAGCCGCTGGAGCGCGGGCAAGGATCTATCCTGGGAGCCGCTCCGGGTCGAGCGCGTGTGCGAGGTGAAGTACGACCACCTGCAGGGCGACCGTTTCCGCCACGCGGCAACCTTCCTGCGCTGGCGGCCCGACAGGGACCCGCGCGATTGCCGCTACGACCAGCTCGAGGTCACCCCCGCCTACGACCTCTCCAAGGTCTTCTCGTCCGGGTCGAGACTCTCCTGAGGCGGGCGGAGCTTGGGTGGCACGTGGTGCAGATTGACCCGAACACGCGTCCAGGTGGACGAGCGGCCGCGCATCCTGTCCACCAGCACGTCGGCGGGCTCGAGACAGGCCGCGGCTTCGGGGTGGCGGGCCTTCCATCGCTTGAGCCCGGCCAGGGCGTCCCGCTTGCGCTTGGCGCGGCCGATCTCGATGAGCGGGTGTTTGGCCGCCCGGGCCCGCGACGGCTGGACGCGCGGCGGCTCGCCCTGCTGCTTCCTGTAGTGGGGTGGCCAGGGCGCATCGCCCTGCCCCTCGCGCTCGTGCTTCGCCGAAAGCTCGAGCAGCGGCTCCAGCGACCCGGCCGACTCGTCGATCCCGGCGTGGCGATCGCCGAGCGTCGCGAAGCGCTGCGGCATCGTCGCGAGCGTGAAGTCGGCCGGGTCCGCTGCCTCCACCTCCTCCCACCAGAGCGGTGCGGAGACGCGCGCATCCGGCGTGGGCCGCACCGAGTAGGCCGAGGCTACCGTCCGGTCCTTCGCGTTCTGGTTGTAATCGACGAACACCCCATGTCGCTCTTCTTTCCACCACTTGCTCGTGGCGAGCTTCGGCGCGCGCCCCTCGACTTCCCTGGCCAGCGCCAACGCCGCGCGGCGCACCTCGTCGAAGCTCCACCGCGGCTCGATACGCACCAGGACGTGCAGGCCGCGGCTGCCCGAGGTCTTGGGCCACCCCGTGAGCCCGAAATCCTTCAGCGTGGCGTCGACCACTTGGGCCACCTTGCGCACCTGGGCCCACCTGACGCCCGGCACGGGATCGAGGTCGACGCGCAGCTCGTCCGGGTGGTCGAGGTCCTCGGCGCGGACAGGATGCGGATGCAGCTCGAGGCAAGCGAGATTCGCGAGCCAAACGAGCGCCGCCGCGTCGCGCGGGACGACCTCTTCGGCGCTACGCCCCGACGGAAAGCGCAACGAAACCACTTCGATCCACGGCGGACGCGACTTGGGCGCGCGCTTCTGATAGAAGAACTCTTCCTTGATCCCGTTTGGGTAACGGACCATCACGTTGGGCCGGCCTCCGGCCCCTCGCAGGGCACCCACGGCGACGTCGAGGTAGTAACGCACCAGGTCGATCTTCGTGTATTTCGGTTTCGGAAAGAGCACCTTGTGCGGGTTAGATATCGAGATCTCGCGCCCCATGACGGCGATCCGCTCGGGCTCGTCATCCTTGCGTTTGATTTTGCCAACGCTCGATCGAGGCATGGTCCATCCGTGTACGATCCTGAGTTCGTCCGCTCCCGGTCGAGCTACAAGCTGCGCGAGCCTCTCCCGTTCGTCCATCCCTCGGCGGGTCAACAAAAGCGAAGTTGGGCCCCCTACCGATGATCGCGTCACCGCGAGGGGTCCAGCACGTCTATCTGCTCCTGCTGCTCCTGAACACGCTGGCCGCCTCCTTCATCTGGGGGATCAACACCCTGTTCCTCCTGGATGCAGGCTTGAGCAACACCGAAGCGTTCGCCGCCAACTCCTTCTTCACCGCAGGATTGGTGATCTTCGAGGTCCCGACCGGCGTCGTCGCCGATACCCGCGGCCGAAGGGCGTCATACCTGTTGGGGACGCTCACGCTCACCGTATCCACGCTCCTCTACGTCTGGATGTGGTACGTCTCAGCGCCTTTCTGGGCCTGGGCGCTGGCTTCGGTCCTGCTCGGGCTCGGCTTCACCTTCTTCTCGGGGGCGGTCGAGGCCTGGCTGGTCGATGCGCTCGACTTCACGGGCTTCGAGGGCAGCCTGGAGTCGGTCTTCGCTAAAGGCGAGATCGTTCAAGGCGTTGCGATGCTCGCGGGCTCGGTCGCCGGAGGAATGATCGCTCAGGCGACCAACCTCGGGGTTCCCTACGTCCTGCGCTCGCTTGTCCTGTGCTTCACGTTCGTCCTCGCTTTCGCCCTGATGCGCGACCTGGGCTTCACTCCGAGTCGCGGGAAGCGCCCGGTGGAAGAAGTCAGGCGTGTGCTGAAGGGGTCCATCGAGCACGGTCTCGGTAATCCGCCGGTGAGATGGGTCATGCTCGCCGCCCCGTTCACGGACGGAGTGGCCATCTACGCCTTCTACGCGATGCAGCCCTACCTGTTGCAGCTGTACGGCGACGAGGGGGCGTACGCGGTCGCCGGACTGGCCGCGGCGACCTTCGCCGGCGCGCAGATCGCCGGCGGCCTCCTCGTTCCGACGATCAGGCGGCTGTTTCACCGGCGCACCTCGGTCTTGCTCGCGGTCACGTTGCTGAGCGCGGGCACCCTCCTGGCGATCGGGTTGGTTCCGAGCTTCTGGTTGGTCGTGGCTCTGCTGGTCCTGTGGGGCTTGATGTTCGCTGCGGTCATGCCGGTCCGACAGGCGTACCTCCACGGCCTCATCCCATCCGAGCAGCGCGCCACGGTCGTGTCGTTCGACTCCCTGCTGGGGTCGAGCGGCGGGGTCGTGTTTCAGCCCGTCCTCGGCAGAGCCGCCGACATCTGGGGCTATCCGGTCTCCTACCTTTTCGGCGCGGCCATTCAGACCCTGGCCGTGCCCTTTGTCTGGCTGGCGCGCCGGGAGAAAGCAGGGTCCGACGCCATCATTCAAAATCCATAGAGGAGGACCGGCGCAGCGTGATTATCGAGATCGGGAACCTGGACGCCGCCGAGAGTCAGCCGCTCGAGAAGGGCCGGCTCCAGCTTTGCACGGTGGGCGGCCTGACCGTCGGGCGCGCGACCTACGAGCCGGGCTGGAAGTGGTCCGAGCACGTGGGGGCGGCTACCGGCGATACCTGGTGCGAGGTCGAGCACGTCGTCCTCGTTCTGGAGGGTCGGATGGTGGTGGCGATGCGGGACGGCGAACGGGTCGAGATCGGCCCCGGCGACCTCTGCCACGTCCCGCCCGGGCACGACGCCTGGGTGGTCGGCAATCAGCCGTACGTCTCGCTCCACTTCGCCGGGACCGAGGAGTACGCGCGGAAGGCGGGGCACCCTCCGACCTCGTAGGTTGGATCCGCAATTCAACCCAGCGAGGAGCGGAACCCCCATGCCCAAGCGAGCGATCGAGACCGACCGCGCCCCCCGACCCGCCGGCGCCTACAGCCAGGGGATCGAAACGGGAGACCTGATCTTCACCGCCGGACAGATCGGCAAAGACCCGGCGACCGGCGAGATCCCCGGCTCGATCGAGGCCCAGACCGCGCGGGCTGTGGAAAACGTCCGGGCCGTCCTCGAGGCCGCCGGCAGCGGACTCGACCACCTGATCAAAACGACCGTCTTCCTGAGCGACATGGACGACTTCCAGGCGTACAACGCCGTCTACGCCGAGCTCCTCCCCGAGCCGCTCCCGGCGCGCTCTACGATCGGCGCCCACCTGCCGGACGGGATCCTCGTCGAGATCGAAGCCATTGCGACCCGGAGGTGACGACATGGAGAAGGTGAACCTGGCTCAGAAGCTCTCGACGTTCGACGAGCTCTGGAGCCCCAAGGTTGTGGCCGACCTGAACGGCCAGCAGGTCAAGCTGGTCAAGGTGAAGGGCGAGTTCGTCTGGCACCATCACGACGACGAGGACGAGCTGTTCCTGATTCTCTCGGGCCGTCTCAGGATGGAGCTCAGGGACGGGGACATTTGGCTCGAGGAGGGGGAGTTCCTGGTCGTCCCGCGCGGGGTCGACCACCGCCCGGTAGCCGAGGAGGAGGTCCATCTCCTGTTGTTCGAGCCCGCCTCGACGCTGAACACCGGAAACGTGCGAAACGAGCGGACGGTCGAGCAACCGGCGCGGATCTGACGCCGGGAAGGGGGAATTTTATCATGCCGAGCACAATGGCTCGGACAGAAGGAGCGCCCACAAGTACATGCGGAGGCACTGTGATCAGGAAGTACCGGCCGGAGGACTGTGGCGAGGTTCTGAGCGTTTGGTCTGCAGCTACCGCGTTGGCCCACCCGTTCCTCAGCGACAGATTCCTCGAGTTCTAACGCCGCGAGATTCGAAACGTCCACCTGCCGAAAGCTGCTACCTGGGTGTGGGAAGCCGACGGGCACGTCGTCGGCTTCATATCACTCCTCGGGAACGAGGTTGGTGCTGTTTTTGTGGATCCGAGATTCCAGAGAGCTGGGATCGGATGGGCGCTCATGGATCACGCACGAGCCTTGCGAGGAGAGCTCGAGGTCGAGGTGTTTAGAGACAATCGTATCGGCAGAGCGTTTTATGCCAAGTACGGCTTCGAGCCGATGCTGCAAAGGGTTCACGAACCAACGGGTTCCCAGATCGTGCGGCTCCGCTTGGCAGCCAACACGCCGTTTCAGCCCGAGGGCGCTTCGCGCCGCGGCTGAACGGCAAGTTGACGGGACGGCTGCCGCTCAAGTCCCGAGTGCTGTACGGGTCATGGGCTGGTTCATGTTCATGCTGCCGAAGAGCACGCGCGTGGAAGGCGTAGACCGGTTAGATGATGAGAAGCTCTCGTGAGCGACGAGCGGGCGAGGGCGGGGATGATCTTTAGCGGTACCGCGGCACCGTCGTGGGGACGGTCTTGTCGATCCGCGGCCGGGCGCTCACGTTCGCCAGCGCCCAGACACTCGTGAAGATCATCCGCGCGACCGTCTCGATTTTCTTCGGGTCGATATAGCGCGCCTCGTCCGCCGGCAGGTGGTAGCGGTCGTGGATCCCGGTGTGCCAGCCGATCGTCAGGATGCCCCGCTCGAGAAACGGTCCCGCGTCGGTGCGAGGGTAGAGCGCCTCGTGGTCGGGCCGGTCGCGGGCGCGGTTTAACTCCAGACCCTGGTGTTCGCGGTTGACGCGCTCGATCAGGGAGTCGACCTCCGCACTCAGGACCCCCGGACCCGTCAGATAGACCTCGTTCGGCCCGGTCACCTCCATGTCCGCCGAGTCCGCCAAGCCGGGTGCGCGGTTGGCGCCGATCATGTCGATGTTGACGTGCGCCACGATGGAGTCCAGCGGGACGGGCGGTCGATGGACGAAGCGCCGCGTCCCCCAGAGTCCCCGCTCCTCGCCGCTGTCCCAGATGAAGACGAGCGAGCGGCGCGGCCTGGGCGCCTGCATCATCTGCTCGGCGATGGCGAGGTTGGCGACGCTCCCCGAAGCGTTGTCGTCGGCCGCGTTGTAGATGCTGTCTCCGTCCACGGTTTCGAGACCGACGGCCCCGTCCAGGTGGGACGCGATCGTGACGACCTCCCCCTCGAGGGTGGGGTCGCTCCCCTCCAGGAGGGCGACCACGTTGTAGGGCCGGTGGAGCTCGTCCACAGCCAGCGGCAGGTGGATGGTGACCGGGTTCTCCAGCTCGAACGAGGCCGGGTAGTCGGCCGAGTCGCCGCGCGCGATCGCCTCCGTGCCCTCCACTCGCTCCCCGGAGAACAGCGCCTCGGTCGCGCCCGGGCTCAGGTGGATCGAGGTGACGGGGATCGCGGCATACGCGGACGGCACGCTCGGCTCGAGCTCCAGCCTCCTTGGGAGCCTCCTGAGCCGCGCCCACTGCTCGGGCGTCTCGGTCGGCGCGATGAAGAGGACCGCAGCCGCGCCCCGCCGCTCGGCTTCGACGAAGGGGGAATGCGCGTCCACGCTGATCCGCCCGATCCGCCGGATCTCGAGCCCCTTCGGCTGCGCCAGTGGGCCGTGCGCGAGGACGACCTTGCCGCGGACGTCCAGGCCCGAATACGGATCGATCCCCGCCCCGGGCACGGTCCAGCCGTGGCCTACGTAGACGGCCCGCAGCGTCTCCGACAAGGGACCGGCGAGCGAGCGCAGGACGAAGTCCTCGCCGTAGCCGAACCTTTGCCCATCGATCTCGAGGTAGGCGGCGGTCGTGTCCACCCACTGCTCGCGCAGGTCGTAATGCTGGTAGTAGGTGCCGTCGTCACCGAGCGGCGTCAGGCCGGCACGTTCCAGCCGCTCCGCGATGTAGTCCGCGGCCTGGTCGAACCCATCCGACGGGGTGTTCCGTCCCAGCAGCGCGTCGGAGGATAGGAACTCGACGTCGCGGGCGAGCTGCTCGGCCAGGATCCCGTTGGCGGCCGCCTCGACCTCGACGGGAAGCGGGTCCTCCTGCGCGTGTGCCGTGGACCCGAGCGTGGAAATCGCTACGACGAGCACCGCCAACGTCGGCGTCGGCCATGCAAAGGCGCCCGCGCCAAGGCGACGTCGCCAGGTCATGGCGATCGCAATCCGCCGCCTCGAAGGCGGCCTGTCACGCGTGATCATGGATCGGCCTACCCCTCGATCACCCCGCACGCGATCGGGCTTCCGGAGTTGCCCGACGGCTGGGTCCGGTAGTCGTCCGGGTTCGGATGGACGACGAGCGCCGAGCCGTCCCCGTCCAGAAGCGCGTTCGCTCCGTCCCGCAGCGTGACCAGCGAGTCGGCGGCGTCCACGATCGTCGATCCGTCCCCGGAGACGACCAGGTTCCGGAGGTCGCCGGCGTGGGGACCGTCGGGGTTGTGGAAGCCGTGTTGGCGACCGGCGGGCGCGAAGTGGCTCCCGGCCGATTCGAAGGTCGGTGGCTCACAGGCCCCCGTCTCGTGGATGTGGAAGCCGTGCTCGCCCGGGGTGAGCCCGGTCAGGTTCCCGGCGAGGAGGACGCCGAAGTCCGTGCCTTGGAGCTCGACCACGCCGAGGGAGTTCCCCTGGGCGTCCCGGATCTCCGCACGCGCACCTTCGTCGGCGGACATCGAGGGCTCCGCGTCCATGGCCAGCGTTTCGGCCGTGATCTCGGTCTCCTCCGGCTCCCCTTCCTGCCCGCACGCCGCGAGCACCAGGGAGCAGCCAAGGAACAGCAGGGCTGGTTTCATGAGGGATCGCGCTCCTTTCCAGGCTCGGGTCCGGACCCGAAGAATACCACAGGGGCCGCGATCCGCGCCGCCCATGCGAGGCGAAGCTGTCGATCCGAAGAGCGTGGGGTCAGCCCGAGTCGGCCAGGAACCCCCGCACCGCCGACCGCCAGATGGGCCAGGCCGGCTCGTGAGCCAGGATCAGGTGGTTCTTGCTCTCGAGCGGGAGGAACCGCGCGCCGGGGATCCTCTCGGCCAGCACCTTCCCAGCCGAGAAGGGCACGCCGGCGTCGCCGCGGCTATGGGTGACGAGGGTCGGGACCGAGACCTCCGGCAGGAGGTCAACGATGTCGATCCTCCCCAGCGTCTCCAGGAGGCGCGCCGCGTTCTCCGGCGACGCCGTCACACGCTGGAGGTCCGTCCACCACTGCGTCTGCTCGGGCGTGGCGTCCGGGATGTAGATCGAGGCGAAGATCTGCCGGAAGCCGGGCACGTCCCTCCCCCACCCGTGCCGGATCATCTCGACCAGCCCCTCGCGCCAGCCCGAAAGCTCCTCGCCGCCCCTGAGCCGCCATCCCTTGGCGTAGCCGCCATGGAGGACCATACGTGATACGCGCTCGGGATGGCGGACGGCGTAGGCGATCGACACGGCGCACCCCTGGGAGATCCCGAGGAGGGGGAAGCGATCCAGCCCGATGGCATCCACGACCGCCTCCAGGTCGGTAACGAACGCCTCGAATGAGAGGTCCTCGACGTCCCAGTCCGAGAGCCCGTTCCCGCGCTCGTCGTACCGGACGAGCATTCGGCCGGTCGAGAGCTCGCGCATCACGTGATGCCAGACCGGGCTCCGCCAGTCGAACTCGAGGTGGTTGAGCCAGTTGGCCGCCTTGACCAGAGGGGGACCCTCGCCGGAGGTGGCGTAGGCGATCCGGACGCCGTCGGCGGTCACGGTGAACGCGATCCGCTGCTCGGGGAGCGCGAGGGCCTCCGTCGCTACGGCGGTCGGGGCCGGCCGAGATCCGTCGCCCTCGACCGC
>Ga0299913_10001769_pt1 | contig 16422 bp, 13 predicted proteins | sample RVTome_9_FD_201360 | JGI IMG/M metagenome (GOLD analysis project Ga0299913, IMG submission 201360) | Soil microbial communities from uranium-contaminated site in the Upper Colorado River Basin, Wyoming, United States - RVT155D38 (version 2) ... | reverse complement strand
GCAAGACCGATCTACAGGGGTGCTTCGACGGGCTCGACGCCCTCCGGCAGGTCCCAGCCGTCGTAGGTGTCGCCGACCCACTCGAAGGGGTCGTCGCCGACGGCGGGCGCCCGGTGGTCGCCCAGCATCGGCTGGCGCGGGGGTTTCGTGAAGTCGAAGATGTGCTCGAAGTTGTGGGTGTTCGCGATCCGCGGCGTGAGGTAGTCCAGGCCCCAGTTGTCGGCGATGAACTTGAGCGGTGAGGTGAACTCGCCGACCTCCGTGTCGATCACACCGCGTTGCGTGTACGGCGAGATCGTGAGCATCGGCACCCGGATCCCCAGCCCGTCGTGGTCGACCTCGGGCGGCACGACCGGGTCGTAGAAGCCGCCCCACTCGTCCCACGTGATGAAGATCGCGGTGTGCTCCCACATGCCGCTCTTCATCAGTGCGTTCACGATGTCGGTCACCCAGTTGTGCGCGTGCCCGGTCGAGAACGGCGGATGGTCCGACAGCTCGAAGCGCGGCACTGCCCACGTGACCGCGGGAAGGTTCTCGGCCTCGATGTCGGTGATGATGTCGTCGATCGGGCGCATGTGCTCCTGCCACAGATCGGTATGGAACACGTTCTCGACGCCGTTGTAGGCGTTCCAGAAGTAGCCGGTCTGCCCGGGCACGGGGGAGTAGTAGGTCCAGTCGACGCCGATATCGGAGAGCTGCTCCCCGACCGTCTTGAACCGGAAACAGGTGTCGTGTTTCGTCAGGTTGCCTTTGTCGTCGGTCACGAAGACGAACACGTCGTCCCCGATCGCGTCGCAGCCCCAGCTCTTCATCTTCGTGCCGTCGTCGAGCCACCGCACCTTGATGTTCTCGGGGTTGTCGACGACCCCACCGGCGGTGCCGGCGATGAAGTAGTAGTGGTTCGGATAGCTCGGGCCGTTCACGCTGGCGAAGAAGTTGTCCGAGAGTGCGTACTCACGCGCCCACATCCAATAGTTGGGGATCTGGTCTTCGTCGAAGATCGTGTAGCCGTAGGTCGCGCCGTAGGTGCCGAGCGCGAACCCGTCCATCGCGCCGCCGTTCACGTTCTTCAGGCCCGCGGCACGATCGTGCGGGATGTCGCCGGGAAGCCAATCGGGGCAGCGGATCAGCGGCTTCTCCTTGCCGAGGTCGACGCCGACCGTGGTTCCGCGCGCGCCGGGGAACTTGCCGAACAGGTTGTTGAAGCTGCGGTTCTCGAGCATCAGGTAGATCACCCGCTTGATCGGCCAGCGGGTGTCGGTCGTCGGGGTGGCGTCGTCCACCGTGGGCACGACGCGGCCGCCGGTGCACGAGAACAGGGTGGCGCCCGCCACGGCCATCGCCGAGCGTTTGAGGAAGTCGCGGCGCGGCAGCGGCAGGGGATGGGAATGACGGCGCTCGCCGTCGTCGGCCGGGTACCGGTTCGCGAACGGATGGGTCGGTGCGGGCATCACCGTATGTCTATCAACCCCTCGCGGTGAACGACTCCCGTCGCGCCGTCGGCGTCACAGGTTCGCAACAGGTGCATGGGTATGCTCGGGGTTCCGCGACCTGCCCTGAGGTGATCCGGTGTGCGCCGTGCCCGTCTGATGGTCTTGCTGCTCCTCGTCGGTCTGCTCGCGCTGGCCGCCTGTGACCGTGGCGACGGCGACGGCGACACCGGCGGGGTGTTCACGAACTCACCGCGCCAGAGCGACCCGCCGCCGATCACGATCTCGCCCGAGCCCGTGGAGGCCTCGCCGACACCGCCGGCCCTTCCCGAGACCCCACCGCCCACGAGCGGAGCGGCGAGCGCCTCCTGCGTCGACGGATGGACGACGCCGGAGGCAGGCACCGCCGACCACACGCTGCCCCTGAAGGTGATCCGACGGACCGCGCGGTTCACGGGCGAGCCGGTCGTCGTCGACATGCGCCTGTTCACCGGCCCCGAGTCGCCACCGTCGGACAAGGGCTACATCGCCGAGATCCGCCGCTGGTACGTGAAGCTGTACGCCGCCGACGATCTGACCTATCAGGGCCGGTTCCTCGTCGAGTCGCGCACCTTCGGCCGAGGGGTGGCCGCCGTCGCGCCGTACGACACCGCCGGCTTCACGTCGCCGGACTGGATCGGCTTCCAGTGGGAGGTGGGTGACGCGCCCGAGGTTTACCCCGGGTTGCCCGGTGCCTGGGCCGGCATCCCCTACGACTTCGTGATCGGGGGGGAGGGGCTCACGATCCCGGGCCTGCCCGACGAGGTGCGTGGGTGCCTGGCCGGAACGTGAGACCTTCGGCTGCTTGAGTCCGCCCCCTCGTGTGGCCGATGATGCCTGCGATGGGGATCTACGGGAGCTCGGGCAAGGTCTCGGACCCGCTGGCCGGTATCGGCGTGATCGTCGGCATCGTCGCGGCCGCCCTAACCGCCATCCTGTGGCTGTACCACTACCAACCCGACAGCACGCTGCTGGGGTCCTACTCCACGCAGATCACCAGCACCGAGCTGGGTGATCAGATGCGGGTGCTGGCCGCGGTGCTCGGACTGATGGCCGTGATCGCAGGCATCGCGGCGTCGCTCGGGGGTCGAGGCCGCGCGACCTCGATCGCCGCGTTGCTGCTCGGCATCTTCGCGCTCAGCTATCCGGTGCTCGACTACCTGGACTTCGTCACCCGCGTGGCGCCGCGACCACTGTAGCCGCGGCCGGCCGGCCGGTCAGCGGAGCGGCCGAGCGGTCAGCCGGGCTCACCCCGCCGGCCAACCCGTGTACGCGTCGGCTCCGCGTTTGCGCAGCTCGTTCGCGATCACCATGCGCTGGATCTCGCTCGTGCCTTCCCAGATGCGGTCCACGCGCAGCTCGCGCCACATCCGCTCGACCGCGTACTCCCGCATGTAGCCGCGCCCACCGTGGATCTGCACGGCGCGGTCGGCCACGCGCCCCGCTGTTTCGCTGCACACGAGCTTGACGGCGCTCGCGAGGGCGTGCAGTCGCTTGCGGTCGATGCCGCCGCGCGCGGCCTCCCAGCAGGTTCGGTACAGCATCGCCTTGGCGGCCATGATCTCGGCGGCCATGTCGGCCAGCATGAACGAGATCGCCTGGAACGCCGCGATCTTCGCGCCGAACTGCTCGCGCTCCTCGGCGAACGCGAGTGACTCGTCCAGACACCGGGATGCCGCGCCCATCGTGCGCGCGCCGATCATCAGCCGCTCCTCGACGAACCAGTCCTTCGTCAGGTCGAACCCCTGTCCGACCTCACCGAGCACCCGGTCGGGGCCGACCCGGACGTCGTCGAACGCGAAGATCGGGTGTTCGAAGACGAACGTGTGCGTGTACTTCGGGGTACGCACGAGGCGCACGCCGGATGTGTCCTTGTCGACCAGGAAGATCGTCGCCTTGGCCGGGTCGCCGTCGACGTGAGCGTGCACGAGGAAGAAGTCCGCGACGTCACCGCTGGTCACGTGCCACTTCTCGCCCCGCAGGACCCAGCCGGCGTCCGGCCCGTCGCCGTCGCGCGTCGCCGTCGTGGCGACCATCGTGGGGTCGGACCCGGCGCCCTCCTCCGTGATCGCGTAGGCGTCGCGACGCTCACCCCGGATCGCCGGCCGCAGGAACCGCTCCTTCTGGTCCTCGGTCGCGATCGCGAGCGGGATCGACGGTCGCCAGGGCAGGTCCCACAACGCGCCGGTGGCCCGCCCCCATTGCTCCTCGACGAGCATCTGCTGGAACAGGTCGAACCCCTGGCCGCCGTCGGCCACGGGGTGATTGATCGCGTTGAACGACCGGTCGAGGACGGCCCGCTTGGCTTCCACGTGGCGCTCGGGTGACAGGCCGTCCCCGAACTCACACTCCAGCTCGAGCGGCACGAGGAAGGTGTCGGTGAAGGCACGTGCCTTGCGCTGCAGGGCGAGATCGTCGTCGGTCAGCCGGATGTCCATCGGTTGGCTCCTCGCGTCGGTCGGTGCGGAGTGTAGGCCGGTCGCGCGGCGAGGCGGGAACCGCCGTTTCGGTCCGACGGGCCCGGGCCCGGTAGTCTCTGCCGTCCGTCGGATCCGCCATGGGGAGGGACGCAGTGGGCAACGACGCCGATCTCGCGTTCGTCAACGGTGCCGTCTACACGGTGGACGCCGCGTCGTCGAGGGCGCGAGCCGTCGCCCTGAAGAGCGGCCGGATCGTGGCTGTGGGCACCGACGACGAGATCCGTGACCACGTGGGGAGCCACACCGAGGTGGTCGATCTCGCGGGGAAGATGCTGCTCCCCGGGTTCCAGGACGCCCACATCCACGCCCCCACCGGCGGCATGCACCGGTTGCGGATCGACCTGTCGGAGGCGCATTCGTGGGATGACTACGCTCGCCTGATCCGCGGCTGGGCCGATGCCAACCCCGCCGCGGACTGGGTGCTGGGTGGCGGATGGGCGATGGACGTGTTCCCCGGCGGCACGCCGAGCCGCTCCCAGCTCGACGAGCTCGTGCCCGACCGTCCTGTCTACCTGGTGAACCGCGACCTGCACGCCGCCTGGGCCAACACGAAGGCGGTCGGGCTCGCGGGCCTCGATGCCTCTACACCCGACCCCGCCGACGGGCGGATCGAGCGCGAGTCCGACGGCACACCCCAGGGCACCCTGCACGAGGGCGCGATGTCGCTCGTGCGCCGGCTGGTGCCGGAACCGACGACGGCCGACGTGGAGCGCGCGATCCTGGAGGCGCAGCGCTACCTGCACGCGCTCGGCATCACGGCGTGGCAGGACGCGATCGTGGGGGATTACCCGGCGATGGTGCACGGCCGCGAGGCCTATCCGTCGCTCGCGTCGCGAGGTGATCTGACGGCTCGGGTCGTCGGCGCCCTGTGGCTCGAGCGAGGCCGCGGCGTCGAACAGATCGATCAGCTCACGGCGACCCGTGACGCCACGAGCGGCGGACGGTATCGGGCCACGAGCGTGAAGATCATGCTCGACGGCGTCTGCGAGAACTTCACCGCGGCGATGCAGCGTTCCTATCTCGGTCCCGACGGCGCGGAGTCGGGCAACACGGGCCTGGAGTACTTCGATCCCGAGACGCTCCGCGAGGTCGTGGTGCGCCTGGACGCGGAGGGGTTCCAGGTGCACACGCATGTGATCGGGGACCGGGCATGCCGCGACGCGCTCGACGCGATCGAGGCGGCGCGCGCCGCCAACGGACCCAACGACCTGCGCCACCACCTCGCGCACATCCAGGTGGTGCACCCCGACGACGTGCCGCGGTTCCGGCGGCTGGGGGTCACGGCGAACGCACAGATGCTCTGGGCGGCGCACGACCCACAGTTGGACGTGCTGACCGCGCCGTTCCTCGGGGAGCAGCGGATGGGCTGGATGTACCCGTTCGGCTCGCTCTTGGCCAGCGGCGCGACGATGTGCGGTGGCAGTGACTGGCCGGTGTCGACGCCCGACGTGCTGCAGGAGCTGCACGTCGCCGTGCATCGCACGACGGCGCCCAACTACCTGTACGGGACCGCCGATCCGAGCCCGTTCCTGCCGCACGAGCGGATCACGCTCGCGCAGGCGATCCGCGCGTACACGATGGGTAGCGCCTACGTGAACCACCTCGACGACGTCACCGGGTCGATCCAGGTGGGCAAGCTCGCCGACCTGGTTGTGCTCTCCGAGGACCTGTTCGCCCTCGGCTCGCCGACCGAGGCCCGCGTGGTGCTCACCCTGGTCGACGGACACAAGGTCTACGAGGCCGTCGGCTCGGGCCTGTGACCGCGCGATAAGCTCCGGCGCCATGACTCGCACGCTGTTCCACGGAGGCCGGGTGTTCGACGGCACGGGGGCCGATCTTGCCGAGGCCGACGTGGTGATCGACGACGGCCGCATCGTCGAGGTGGGCCCCGGGCTCGACGGCGACGAGGCCGTCGACTGCGCCGGCAAGGCCCTGCTGCCCGGCCTGTTCGACTGCCACATCCACCTGTCGGGACGCTACGAAGACGACGAGCTGACGCTGCAGCACCGGCCCTTCTCCTACGGCTTCTTCCTGATCCCGGAGAACCTGCGCATCACGCTCGCGCTCGGCATCACAACGGTGCGCGATGCCGGCGGCGCCGACGCCGGTCTGCGGCAGGCGGTCGACGATGGGGTGCTCGTGGGCCCTCGCATGCAGGTGTCGATCACGATGCTCAGCCAGACGGGCGGTCACAACGATGGATGGTTGCCGAGCGGCGGCGTGACGGCCGACTGGCTCCCGTACTACGGGTTTCCGGCCGGCACGTGCGACGGGGTCGAGGGAGTGCGCGCGAAGGTGCGCGAGGTGATCCGCGCGGGTGCCGACGTGATCAAGATCGCATCGTCTGGTGGTTTCTTCTCGCCGGCGGACGATCCCAAACATCCCCACTTCGCCCAGGACGAGCTCGACGAGATCGTGCGCACCGCCGCCGATCTCGACCGGTGGGTCATGTCGCACGCGCACGGCCCGGAGGGCATCGCCCGGGCCGTGCAGGCCGGTGTGCGGTCGATCGATCACGGTACGTTCCTCGACGAGCGCACGGCCGAGATGATGGTCGAGCACGGTACGTGGCTCGTGCCCACGCTCACGGCCGGCGACACCACCGAGGAGCTCGCGAACGATCCGAAGCTGGCCCCCGAGATCCGGGAGAAGTTCAAGGGGCTCGGCCGGCCCGAGTTCGACGCGTTCCGCATCGCCGCCGAGGCCGGCGTGAAGGTGGCGATGGGCACCGATTGCCCGGTCGCACCCCATGGGTGGAACCTCAACGAGCTCACGCACATGGCGGCCAATGGCTTCACGCCTCAGCAAGCCCTGCACGCCGCCACGCTGTCGGCCGCCGAGCTGATGGGCATGGACGATCGGCTTGGCACGCTCGAGCCGGGCAAGATCGCCGACGTCGTCGTGGTCGACGGCGACCCGCTCGCGTTCGACGACCTGAAAGAGCGGATCGAGCAGGTCTGGAAAGACGGCGTGCGGGTCGTCTAGCGCCCGCCCACCCCGCATCCACGCTACGGCGCGAGCGCACGAGCGCGGTAGCCTCCGGCGGTGTTCGCGTTCGTCCTCGCCCTGACCTCGGGTCTGGCCTGGGGCACCGCCGACTTCGTCGGCGGCCTGATGACGAGGCGCCTCGCGCCTGCGACCGTGCTCGTGGTCGGGCAGTCTGCGGGTCTGGTCTTCACGGCGGGGCTGGTGGTGCTGCTCGGGGAGCCGATGCCCGAGGCTCGCTACCTCGTCTACGGAGGGCTCGGAGGGCTCGCCGGCGCGATCGGCCTGGCGAGCCTCTACAAAGGCCTCGCGGTGGGGCGCATGAGCATCGTGGCGCCGACCGCCGCCCTGTCCGGCGCGGTGCCCGTGATCGCCGGGTTCCTGCAGGGCGACCGGCCCGAGCCGCTGCAGCTCGTAGGCATGGCCGTTGCGGGCGCGGGCGTGCTGCTCGCGACCCGTGCGCCCGAGCCGGTGGTGGCGACCCCCGGCGGCGCCGGGCCGGCGGTCGGGGACCCCGAAGCGGCGCTCGGCCGCGGCGGCGCGGCGGGCATGGGCTACGCGCTCGTCGCGGCGGTGTTCCTCGGGCTGCTGGTCACCTCGCTGGACGTCGCCGGCGCCGGCAGCCCGTACTGGGGCACCCTGATGGTGCGGGCGACCTCTGTGCCCCTGTTCGCTGTGGCCTGGCTCGTGCGCGGCGACCGGCGACGGCCGACCGCGGCGAACATCTGGACGCTCGTGCTTGTCGGCTTGTTCGACAACGGAGCCAACGTGTTGTTCGCGCTGGCGGCGCGGTCGGGGCTGCTCAGCCTGGTCGCCGTGCTCGGCTCGCTGTATCCGGTGTCGACCGTCCTGCTCGCGCGGTTCGTGCTCGGTGAACGGCTCGTGCGGCTGCAGGCGGTCGGCGTGGGAGCCGCGTTCGCGGGGGTCGCCCTGATCGCGATCGGCTGACGGGGCCGGCATTGTCTGCCACGACGGCAACGGGCTAGCCTCGGGCCACACATGGGCACAGCGGAGCGCGACGTGATCGTGGTGGGCGGCGGCCACAACGGGCTGGCGTGCGCCGCGTACCTGGCCAAGGCGGGTCTCGACGTGCTCGTGCTGGAGCGCCGGGGCGTGCTCGGCGGCGCCGCCGCGACCGAGGAGACGTGGCCGGGCTACCACGTCTCGAGCGCCAGCTACGTGGTGTCGCTGATGCCGGACCGCATCGTCGAGGAGCTGCAGCTGAAGCGCTTCGGGTACGAGGTCTCGATCATCGCCCCCGACTACTTCGTGCCCTTCCCCGACGGCAGCTCGCTCACGCTGTGGGGTGACATGGCCCGCGACGTCGAGAACATCGCGAAGCTCTCGAAACGCGACGCCGACGCCTACGTGGCGTTCGACCGGTACTTCGAGCGCGTCGCTGACCTGATGAAGGCGCTGCTGTTCGTCGTGCCGCCGAACATGAAGCTCACCGAAGTGCTGGGGTGGATCCGCACGGGGGCGCGGTTCCGGGGGTGGACGGGGCGCGACGTGCACGAGCTCGTCCGGCTGTTCGCGATGAGCGCGGCGGACTTCCTCGACGAGTGGTTCGAGGACGAGCGGGTCAAGGGGGCGCTGGCCACCCAGGCGATCGTGGGTGCCTGGGGAGGGCCGATGACGCCGGGCTCGGCCTACACGCTGATGCACCACTGGATCGGTGAGATCGACGGGCACTTCGCCGCGTGGGGATGGGTCAAGGGTGGCATGGGCGGGGTGAGCGCCGCCCTCGCCGCCGCGGCGAGGGCGGCCGGCGCCGAGATCCGGACCGATGCCCCGGTCACGCGGGTGGTGATCAACCCGCAGGGCCGCGCGATGGGCGTCGAGCTCGACGACGGCTCGATGGTGCGGGCGCGGCAGGTCGTGTCGAACGCCCACCCCGTCACGACCTACCTGGAACTGGTCGGCCGGGAGCACCTGCCCTCCGACGTGGTGCACGACGTCGAGCGGTTCCGCACGCGCAGCGGCAGCGTCAAGGTCAACCTCGGCCTGTCCGAGTTGCCTCGATTCCCGGCGTGGGATCAGGAGGGGGACGTGCACCGGGGGCTGATGGCGGTCTCGCCGTCCATGACCTACCTCGAGCGCGCGTTCGACGACGCGAAGTACGGCAAGCCGAGCGTGCACCCCTATGCCGAGGTGATGTTCCCGACGGCGCATCAAGACGGTCTCGCGCCCAAGGGTAAGCACCTCATGATGGCGTTCACGCAGTACATGCCGTTCGACGCGCCGAACACGCCGAAGGCCCGTGACGCATGGGCCAAGAAGATCGTGCAGGCGGTCGGCGCCTACGCGCCGAACCTCGCCGAGGCGGTCGAACACGTCGAGGTGCTCACGCCGAAGGACCTCGAGCAGCGGTTCGGGCTGCTCGGCGGCAACATCATGCAGGGGGAGCTGTCGCCGGACCAGCTGTTCTCGTTCCGGCCGATCCCGTTCTACGGCGACTACCGCACGCCGATCCGCGACCTGTACCTGTGTGGCGGCGGCACCCATCCCGGCGGGGGCGTGATGGCCGTGCCCGGCCGCAACGCCGCGGCTCAGGTGCGCAAGGACGCGCGGCGCGAGCGACTCACCGATCGGGTCGACGACGTCGTGACCCGCGTCCGCGCGATGATCGAGCGGGACTGAGGCGGCCATGGCCGAGTGGTGGGAGGACCTGTTCGCCTCCGACGCGTGGCAGGAGGTCCAGCTCAACTGGTCCGCGGTCGAAGACACGGTCGACCAGGCCGAGCGCGTGATCGAAGCGCTCGGCCTGGAGGAGGGCGCCCGGGTGCTCGACGTGCCCTGCGGCGACGGCCGGATAGCGTTGGAGCTCGGCGCCGCGGGGTTCGAGGTGGTCGGTGTCGACCTGATCGAGCGCTTCGTCGAGGTGGGCCGGGCGGCCGCCGCCGCGCGCAGGATCGACAACGTGACGCTCGAGGTCGGCGAGATGCGGGAGCTGGCCTTCGCCGAGGAGTTCGACGCCGCGATCTGCTTCTGGGGAAGCTTCGGGTACTTCGACGAGGCGGGCAACCTGGCACAGGCGCGCGCCGTTGCCGACGCGCTGAAACCGGGCGGCCGCTACCTGGTCGACACGCCGTCGCTGGAGACGGTGTTCCCCCGGTTCCGGGAGCGCAACTGGTTCCAGGTGGGTGATGTCGTGGTGCTGCAGGAACAGCGCTACGTGTTGGAGACCGCCCACATCGAGACGGAGTGGATCTTCGTGCGCGACGGCGTGGCGGCCGAGAGCTACCTGACGTCGATGCGCGTCTACGGCGTGCACGAGCTCTCCGCGCTGCTACGCGAGGCTGGGTTCGACGAGATCGAACTCCGGGACGACGAGCTGTTCGACTTCGAGGTCGGCTCCCAGCGCCTGTGGGCGGTCGCGACCAAGCCGTAGCCGTCGACGTGGTGCGCCGCGCCGTGGTCTGGGGATCACGTGCCGAGGTCACGGCGCTGCAAGCTGACGTGGGCGACCGCGTAGGCCGCCGCCGTGATCCCGACGAGCACGAGCACGTTCACCAGGTGGGTGCCCTCCGACAGCGGCTGGGGTTCCGCGAACCATCGGAAGGCCGACAGCGGCAGCGCCCGGGCGAGCACGTCGACGGATCCGCCGATCGCCCACACGAGGTAGCTCACCACCGCGTAGGCGGACGTGAGGCCGATCGCCAACGCCCGGTTCCCGGTCGTCGCGCCGATCGCCAGGGCGATCGAGCCGAACGCGATCGCGAGCAGCGCCTGCATCACGTGGACGAGCACGAGGTCGCCGAGCGGCACCGACATGTCGAAGGGCGGCCCGGTGATCGCGAGCGCGACGGCGAGCACGGTCGACAGCACCACGGTGCCCGCGATCATCGCCAGCGCGCGGTCCCGCAGGACAGTGGCACGTCGAACGGGCGTCGAGAGCACGAGGTCGAGGGCGCCCGACTCCTCATCCCCCGCGATCGCGCGAGCCCCCACGCCGATCGAGTACACGAGGAACACGATCGGCCCCATCGAGCTGAAGAGCTGGCTCCACAGGTAGCCGGCGGGTGAGGTGAGGTCCTCGCCGATGATCGCGCGGAACGCCTCCGGCAGCTGATCCAGGTACTCGTCGAACGTGTCGCCGCTGTCACGGACGCTGGGGTACAGCGAGGCGTAGAACACGGCCGTCACCGCGATCGCGAACGCCCACCACAGCAGCGCACGGCGATGTTGGACGAGGGTCACGCGGGCCAGCGCTAGTGGCCGCGACCGGGCGGCGGCGAGGCTCACTCGTCACCCCCGAGCCCGTCGCGCCGATCCTCGCGATCATCTCGGTAGATCGTCAGGAAGATGTCCTCGAGTGAGGGCTCGTCGCTCGACACGCTGATGACCGTATGGCGAGCGGCCTCCTTGATCACCTCATCCGCCGCGCCCTGCACGGTCAGCCGCAGCGCGTCGCCGTGCGGCTCGACCGCACGCACCGAACCGAGCGACGCGAACGCGGCCGGCGAGACCGGCCGGTCGAAATGGAGCTCGATCATGCGAACGGCCTGTTCCTTGAGGTCGGCGATGTCGGCGACCCTGACCAGCAGCCCATCCCGGATGATCGCGACCCGGTCGCAGATCCGCTCGACCTCTGGCATCACGTGTGAGCTCAGGAACACCGTCGCGCCACGCGCTTTCGCTTCCTCGACCATCGAGTAGAACTCCTGCTGGATCAGCGGGTCCAGCCCCTGCGTGGGTTCGTCGAGGATCAGCAGCTCGGGCTCGTGCGCGAACGCGAGCACCAAGCCGATCTTCTGCTTGTTGCCGTGCGACAGCGCCCTGATCCTGCGCGAGAGATCGAGCGAGAGGCGCTCGGCGTAGGCGTCGATCGAGCGTGGGTCGACCCCTCCGCGGAAGGCGCCGAACGCGCGCAGGTAGTCACCGGCCGTCATGCGCGGCCACAGCGCGAGCTCCCCCGGCAGGAAACCGATGCGGCTGCGGATCGCTGGACCGTCGCTCCGCGGGTCGAGTCCGAACAGCGTGATCCGGCCGTCGGTGGGTCGCAACAGGTCCAGCGCGGTGCGGATCGTGGTCGTCTTGCCGGCGCCGTTGGGACCGAGGAACCCGAAGACCTCGCCCGGCGCCACGTCGAACGTCAGGTCGATGACTCCGCGCTGGGCGCCGTAGGACTTCGTGAGGTGCTCGGCGGCGATCACGGCAGCGGTTGCCACGCCGTCATCCTGTCGGGCGGCGCGTCGGCCGACAAACGGCGCCCGCCACGGTGACGCCCGGTGACGACCGGCGCGACGACCGGCACCCGTCAGGGGCCGAGCTCGTAGCCCATGCGCCGTGGGAGCTTCGCGACGAACGACGTCAGGGGGTCGGACCGCCGGCCGTGATCTTCCGCTTCGTCCTTGCGCACGATCGCTCCTTGCGTGAGCGCGGCGCCGATCGACCGCAGCGGTTCGGGCGGGAAGCGCAGGGGCTGCAGGCCGACGAGCGGCAACGTGGTGTGCTCGTCCTCGACGCCGAGCACCAGTCCCGACAGGATCGTGCCGCCGAGATGGCACGGTCCCACGCCGCCCCCGGTGTAGCCCACGCCGTACCGCAGCGCACCCCCCGGCAGCGACCCGAAGAACGGCAGGTGCATGCCGGTCACGTCCATCGGTCCACCCCACGCAGCCTCGAACCCGACCTCGGCCAGACCGGGGAAGAAGCGGCGGACGTCGCGAACCAGCCGGGCGATCGACGTCTCGTCGTAGCGCAGGCGCGGACCCAGGCCGGTGCCCAGGCCCGCCGTCGCCGCCGCCGCGCCGAACGCGATCCGGCCGTCCGGCGTGGTGCGGAAGTAGCGCAGCGCGGTCCGCCAGTCCGCCAGGCCCTCGCCGCCGGTCCACCCGAGCTGCGCGAGCTGGTCGGGCACCGGTTCGGTCACCACGATGTAGGTGCCCCGTGGCACGATCGACCGCCGGAACCCGGGCAACGACGACGTCCAGGCGCCGAGGCCGAGCACGCCGTCGGCCGCTCGCACGATGCCGAGCTCGGTCTCGGCCAGCACCGGGGGTCCGGCGGCCACCCGCCGGACCGGGGACCCTTCGTGGATCCGCACGCCTCGTTCGAGCAACACGCGACGCAGCCCGAGGGCCAACCGGGCCGGCTGCAGCGTCGCGTTGTCGGGCTGCAGCAGCCCCGCGCGGAACACCGGCGAGTCACACCGGGTCCGCACCTGGTCGCGATCGAGCACCTCGAAGCGTCCCTCGGCCACGCCGAGCCGCCGCGCCTCGGCGACCAAGCTCGCCCAGGCGTCGTCCTGCGCCGGCGCCGTGGACACCGTCAGGTGCCCCGCGCGCGTGAACCACACGTCGACGTCGTGGTCGGCGCACCACGTCTCGATGCCGTCGACCGAACGCTGCGCGGTGTGCGCCAGTCGCAGCCCTTCATCGTCGCCGAAGCGGGCCGTCAGGATCTCGAGGTCCTCCCACATGCCGTAGCAGAACCCGCCGTTGCGCCCGCTCGGACCGCCGCCGCAGATGTCGGACTCGAGCACCACGATGTCGATGCCCGGCGCCCGCTCGGTGAGGAACCACGCCGTCCACAAGCCCGTGTAGCCCCCGCCGAGGATCACGACGTCGGCGGAGGTCTCCCCTCGCAGCGGCGCCGTCGGTTCGAACGCGAAGCCAGGATCGGCGAGGGCTTCCTCGAGCCACCAGGACCGCTCCGCCTGCCTGGGCAGCGTCGCGTCGGCGGATGCGCGCACGGCGTCAGGGCCCGAGGTTGTACCCGAGACGGCGCGGCAGGCGCGCCACGAAGTCGATGAGGGGGTTGGCCTCCTCGCCCGCGTCTTCGGCCTGGTCCTTTCGAAGGATCGCCTGGTTCGCCACGAGCGCCCCGGGGGACTTGATCGGCTCCGGGGGGAATCGCTTGGGCTCCAGATCGACGAGCGGCAGGCGCAGCACGTCGTCGGCGCGCGCGAGCGCCCGGTGGGCGAGGATCTTGCCGCCGAGGTAGGCCGGTCCCACACCGTTGCCGGTGTAGCCGTGCCCGTAGTGCACGTTGGCTTCGACCGATCCGAACGACGGATGGTGCGACCCGTGCACGTCGATCGGTCCTCCCCACGCGGCGTCGATCGGCACCTCGCGGAACGACGGGAACATCCGATGCAGGTCGTCGATCGCGATGCGGATCGAGCGCTCGTCGTAGCCGAACCGGGGGTCGATCCGGCGCGCGAGGTTCGGCTGCATGCCTCCGACGCCGAAGGCGATGCGGCCGTCCGGGGTGGTGCGCACGTAGTGCAGCGCCGCGCGGTGATCCCACAGACCCATGCCGTCGGTCCACCCGATCTCCTCCAGGCGTTCGGGCGCCGGCGCGGTGAGCACGATGTAGCTGCCGCGAACCGTGAGCGAGCGACGGAACCGCTTCCAATGTGCGGCCCACGCGTTCAGCGCGACGACCGCTTGGGCGGCGCGCACGGTGCCGCCCGGCGTCTCGGCCACCGCCGGTGATCCGGCGCCGAACCGGGTGACGGGCGTGCCCTCGTGGATCCGCACGCCTCGTTCCAGCAGCACCCGCCGCAGGCCACGGGCCAGCCGAGCGGGCTGCACGGTTGCGCCGTAGCGCGAGTAGACGCCGCCGTGGAACACGGGCGAGTCCACCCGCGCGCGCACCTCGTCGCGGTCGAGCACCTCGAACGCCTCGCCGACGCCCAGCCGGTCGGCCGTCATCACGTGGTCGGCCCACTCGCCGATCTGCGCGGTCGACGATGCCACGCCGAGGTCGCCGTCGGCCCGGAACCACGCGTCGACGCCGTGGTCCGCGCACCACCCGCCGATCTCGCGGACACCGGCCTCGCCCGCCCCGCACAGCGCGAGGGCCGCCCGATCGCCGAACTCCCGCGCCAGGCTCGTGAGACCGCTCCAGAAGGAGTTGCAGAACCCGCCGTTGCGGCCGCTCGGGCCGCCGCCGCAGATGTCCTGCTCGAGCAGCACGACGTCGGCGGCCGGGTCGAGCTGGCTGATGAACCACGCGGTCCACATGCCGGTGTAGCCGCCGCCGAGGATCACCACGTCGGCGGTGGTGTCGCCGGCCAGGGGCGGCGCCTCGGGCGCGTCCTCGTCGGCCATCGCCTCACGCAGCCACCAGCTGCGGCCTTCGTTGGGCGGCAATCGGACCTCGCGCATCGCGCACAGGGTAGCGTCCCGGCCCTCGCGCCTGCGTCGTTGCTTTGGTATCGCCCGGGCCCGTTGGTACCGTGAGGGCCTCTCGACCACGTCCGCCGCCTCGGGTGCGCCCGACCGCCGGGCGCGGCCACCCCGTGAGGAGGGGGTCCCCACGATGGCAGACGGGCACGATCGTCCCCGCAGCTGGGAGGTCACCGAAGGGCCACAGCGAGCGCCTGCGCGCGCGATGCTGCGCGCCGTCGGCTTCAGCGAGGACGACTTCGGCAAGCCCCAGGTCGCCGTGGCCTCCAGCTGGAACGAGGTGACCCCCTGCAACTACCACCTCGACAAGCTCGCCGCCCTCGCGAAGGAAGGTGTGCGGCAGGGCGGCGCCGTGCCGGTCGAGTTCACCACGATCGCGGTGTCCGACGGTATCGCGATGGGGCACGAGGGCATGAAGGCCTCGCTGATGAGCCGCGACCTGATCGCCGACTCGGTCGAGCTCGTGATGCACGCCGAGCGGTTCGACGGTCTCGTCGGCATCGCGGGGTGCGACAAGTCCGAGCCCGGCATGTTGATGGCGATGGCACGGCTCGACCTGCCGAGCGTCTACCTGTACGGCGGCACGATCCTGCCGGGCACCTACAAGGGCAACGACGTCACGATCCAGGACGTCTTCGAGGCCGTCGGGGCCCATGCCCGCGGCACGATGAGCGACGAGGACCTGCTCGGCGTCGAGCGGGCCGCGTGTCCGACGACCGGGTCGTGTGCCGGCATGTACACCGCGAACACGATGGCCGCGGTCGGCGAGGCGCTCGGCATGTCGATCCCCGGCAGCGCGAGCCCGCCCGCCGTCGACTATCGGCGCGAGGTCGCCGCCCGGGAGAGCGGCATCGCCGCGACGAAGGTGCAGGAGCTCGACCTGCGCCCACGCCAGATCATGACGCGACAGGCCTTCGAGAACGCGATCGCGGTCACGATGGCGATCGCGGGGTCCACGAACGCGGTGCTGCACCTGCTCGCGATCGCACGTGAGGCCCACGTCGAGCTGGAGCTCGACGACTTCGACGCGATCTCGCGGCGGGTGCCCCACCTCGTCGACGTGCGGCCGGCCGGCCGCTTCGTGATGAGCGATCTCGATCGGGTCGGCGGTGTGCCCGTGGTGATGAAGGAGCTGCTCGACATGGGGCTGCTGCACGGTGACTGCCTCACCGTGACCGGACGTTCGATCGCCCAGAACCTGGAGACGCTCGCGCCATCCGCGCCAGACGGCACCGTCGTGCGCGCCGCCGGCGACCCGATCCACCCCGAGGGAGGCACGGCGATCCTGCGCGGGTCGCTCGCCCCCGACGGGTCGGTGATGAAGATCGCCGGCGCGGCCTCGCTGGAGTT
>Ga0299913_10001768_pt1 | contig 16423 bp, 12 predicted proteins | sample RVTome_9_FD_201360 | JGI IMG/M metagenome (GOLD analysis project Ga0299913, IMG submission 201360) | Soil microbial communities from uranium-contaminated site in the Upper Colorado River Basin, Wyoming, United States - RVT155D38 (version 2) ... | reverse complement strand
TTGCCGCAGCTGTCCTTTCCGTCGCGGCTCTCTGCAGTCTGATCCTGGTCGATCGACTGTTTCGAGTCGTTGTCGTTGACCGCGACCGCGGTGGTCTCGGCCTTGTTGGACTGCTCGACGTCGCCGTTGTTGCTTCCCGGGCTCAACACGGCCACGGGGGCGTAGACGTTGACCTGCCTGGTCTCGGCGTTGGCACTCGAGTCCTGGTCGGTGGTGTTGTTGTTCTCTGCCTGTTGGGACTGAGAGCTGCCACCGTCGGAACCGCACTTGCCGCAGCTCGAGCCGGCACCAGCAGCCTGATCCTGTTCGATCGACTGCTCAGAGTCGTTGTCGTTGACCGCGACCGCGGTGGTCTCGGCCTCGTTGGACTGCTCGACGTCGCCGTTGTTGCTTCCGGGACTCAACACCGCCACGGGGGCATAGACGTTGACCTGGTGGGTCTCCGCCGTGGACTCCGCATCCTGCGTGGTCGAGTTCTCGTTTGTCGCTTGTTGGGTTTGGCTGATGATCCCGAGCGGGTCGAGAGGCACCTTGCCTTCGGGGGCGGCGCTGGCCGCTCCAGCCGAGAGGATCATCACCCCACTGGCGAGCGCAGCTGTGGTCAGCGCCCGTTTTATCCAGTGTTTCATACTTCACCTCCATCAGTTGGTGATCAGTGACCGCGCGGCGAGGAGAGCTCCTCGGGCGCGGTGAGGGTGAAGCTGCGGCCTAGCCGGGCCGCTCGATTGCCAGTGCCAGGGCGTTCGGGCGCCAAAGAACCGGTTGTAACCGGAGCCAGCAGCTCAACCGGGGCGCCACAAGCCCGAGCAGGGCGAGTACAGCTACGAAAGCGAAAACCTGGGTGGAGATCGAGGTGGGCAGTGTTGAGCGAGTCTGACCCGAGGTCCTCACCCAGTTGCCGGCCCCTGTGGGGTCGGGCTGAGACCGGGTCGTCGGAGCCCGGTCCGAGATGCTGGCTGGGAGCAGGTCGGCGGTCAGCACTGCGTCGACGGGGCCATTCGGAGCCGGGTGGGCGATCACGCCGGCTCGGGTGGAGGTTGTCTCGGGACCAACCGGCTCGGTCGTGACGACAGGCTCGACCCTCCTCACCTGCGTTGGAGGCGGTATGCCGGAACCTGTCCGGCGCTCGTCGCCGGGGTCAGGGGCGGCAAGGGGATCCTCCTGGCCCGGGATCACCACGTTCGGCGTGACGATGGGCGGCGATGATCCTGGCACTGGCAGGGTGGGCACCAGACTGTCGACGGTGTCCTCCAGGCCGGAGACACTGTCCTCGACCACGTCTAGGGCCGGTTCCAGAACGTCGTCGAGCACCGAGAGTGAGGGGGCGATCAGCGAGCCGATTGGCTCGACCAAGTCTCCGCCCGCGCCGATGACGAGCTGATCGGCGCCGGCCACGACCTCGGGGAGTGATGGGAGGTGGTCGAGGACCGGCGTCTCCTGGAGGGAGCCAAGCCCATTCTGAACGCCATCGAGTATTGGGGCGAGATGCGGCGGATCTGCCGGCTCGTCGGCGACGAGTGAGTCGACGACGGATTGGACCGGGCCGGGCATCGGGCTCGGCGGTGCCTGCGAGTCCGCGCTCGGCAAGGGCGACGGACCATTGGCCGCCTGGGGTGGCTCGGAAACCGGGTCGGTGACAGGATCAGGAAGGTCGGCAACGACGGGCTCGAGACCGGAGACCGCTTCGTCCACGACTGTGACCGGCGCAACGGAGCTCTCTGGTGGCGGCGCGGTCGCCGCGGCCGGTGCTTGGGGGGCCGCGGGTTGAGACGTCGGGGGTGGGGAAGTTGTCGGCTCCGGCTCTGCATCGGGCTCCGGAGCGGAAGGAGCAGGTGTGGCAGACTCCGGTTCCGGGGCCGGTACCGGGAGGACTTCGACGACTTCGTCGACGGGAAGGCTGTCGTTGGCTTCTTCTACGGGTATCACTTCGACAACTTCATCGACCAGCTCGACGGCTCCAGCGCTTGCCGTGCCGATGAGGAGGAACAGCCCGATCACGACGGACGAGAGCAGCTGCTTCGCCATCCTGTCGATGCTGCCGTGTCTGGTTGTCGGCCCAATGACCGCCGGATCTCCCATAAGCCCGCCCAATCGTGCTCTTTGCAACTACGCCCCAAAGGGCGCATGCCTGGCTCCGGCGAGGCGATCATACCCCAAGTCGTCGACTGGCAAACAGAGATCAGACGAAAGTCTTCACGTTTCTAGAGCGGGGCGAAGAGGTCGACGGCGTTGCCATCGGGATCGTGCACCGTGGCGTAGCGCTGGCCCCAGGGGGCGTCGAAGGGTGGAAGATGCCCTCGACCGCCGGCCCCGACCAGCTCTGCGAACAAGCGGTCCACGTCGGCAGGGTCGTCGCAGAGAAAGGCGAGGGCCGTGCGCGGGCTCCCGCCGGTCGGAGGCAACCAGGAGGAGAAGGACATGACGCTGTCTTCGCTGTCCAGCATCACCCGCAGCCCACCAGGCCCGATCGCCTCGGCATGGACCTCGTCGCCGGCCTCCTCGTCGAACTCGAGGCCGACCCGACGGTAGAAGTCGATGGCTCGGGCCATGTCCGAGACGATGACACCGACTGCGTCGAGACGAGGCATCAGGGGAGTCTACGAGGGCCGCGCTCGCCGGTCATGCCGGCCAGATCTTGCGCCCGCCACCGGGAGGCACGAGACGGTTCACCGCTTCCAGCTCCTCGGATGAGAGCGGGGGGAACGTCGCCGCCGAGACATTGGCCTCCGATTGAGCCCGGTCCCGGGCCCCGGGGATGACGGTGCTCACGGCAGGGTGGCTGCGGGTGAAACGGAGGGCGAACTGGGCCATGGTCTGTCCCTCGGGAACGATCTCGCGGAGCTGCTCGACCACCATCAGGTCCTGGCGGAACTGCTCGTTCGCTTTCGGGTCCTCGAGCCAGGAGCGACGGAAGTCGCCCCTCGGGAAAGTGTCCGACCCGGTGTACTTGTCGGCGAGGATCCCCATGGCCAGCGGACCCCGTACGATGACCCCGATCCCGTTTTCCTGGCAGTAAGGGAGGATCTCTGCCTCGGAAGTCCGGTTCAGGATCGAGTAGTCGATCTGGACCAGGTCGCAGTCCCCGTCGAGGTTGAACCGCTGCAACAACTCGAGATCGCTGGTGCTCACCCCCCACGCCAGGACCTTGCCCTGCTCCTCGAGCTTGCGGAAGCCTTCGATGTACACCGGGGTGTTGGGCTCGAGATGGCCGATGTGGCATTGGATCGCCTCGACCCGGTCGGTGCGGAGCCGGCGCAGCGACGACTCGACGCCGGCCACCAGCCGGTCCACGGTGTCGTACTGGCTGCGCCCGGCCTTGTGGTCATAGCCGGTCCAGCCGATCTTGGTGGCGACCTGGAACCGGTCCCTTCTCCCCGCCATCGCCCCGCCCAGCAGCTCCTCGGAGTGCCCGTCTCCGTACACGTCGGCGGTGTCGAAGAAGGTGACCCCGGCATCGAGCGCGGCCTCGATCGACTCCAGGCTGGCCGTGTCGTCGCCCGGCCCCCAATCGCTTCCGGCCACCGCCCATAGCCCGAGACCCAGCTCGGACACGTTCAAGCCGCTGCGCGCTCCGAGCGGCCGGAAGCTCGGTACGGTTCCGACGGGGCACCTCCAGATCGGGGAGACGATGATACGAGGGGAAGCCTCCTGCTGGCTCCGATGTACCCTCGCCCGGCATGGGGATCATGTCGAGCCAGCCCACAGACCCGGTTCGGGAGCCGAAGAAGGGCTGGGACAGTGAGCAGTGGGCGACCCGGATCCCGCTCACCCATATCGAGAACCTCCTCGAGGTCCCCCGCGCTGCCTGGGAGAACCGGGACAACGCCCGATACGCCTTTCGCATCCTCTCCGACGGCGTCTGCGACGGCTGCGCCCTGGGGACGAGCGGGATGGACGACTGGACCATCGACGGAGTCCATCTCTGCAACGTCAGGCTGCGGCTGCTCCGTCTCAGCACCATGGGCCCCCTCGACCCCTCGGTTCTCGCCGATGTGGCCGACCTGCGGGAGAAGAGGTCGCGCGACCTCCGCCATCTCGGGCGCATTCCCCACCCGCTCATCCGCCGCCGCGGCGATGCCGGTTTCACTCGCATCGGCTGGGAGGAGGCCATCGACGTCGTCGCCGAGCGGATCCGGTCGACCGATCCGGATCGGACCTACACCTACCTGACCAGCCGTGGCATACCCAATGAGACCTACTACTCGGTGCAGAAGTCGGTCCGGGCGATGGGTACCAACAACATCGACAACGCGGCCCGGGTGTGTCATTCCCCGTCGACCTTCGCCCTGAAGGACGCTCTCGGCGTCGCCGCCACCACTTGCTCCTACTCCGACCTGATCGGCACCGACCTGGTCACCTTCATCGGCTCCAACCCGGCCAAGAACCAGCCGGTGCTGATGAAGTACCTCTTCCACGCCAAGAAGGCGGGGACGAAGGTGGCCCTGGTCAACCCCTACCTCGAGCCGGGCATGGACGACTACTGGGTGCCCTCGGACCTGGAGTCGGCGTTGTTCGGCACCACCATCACCGACCGGTTCTTCCAGGTGCGCCCCTCAGGGGACATCGCCTTCCTCCACGGAGCCGTCAAGGCGCTGATCGAGAAGGACGCCGTCGATGGCGGCTTCGTGGAGAAGCACACGACCGGCTTCGACGATCTGGCGGCCCTCGTCTCTTCGCTCGACTGGGAGCGCATCGAAGAGGACTCGGGTCTGGTTCGTGCCGACATCGAGGCTTACGCCGACATGGTCGCCGCGGCCGACACGGCGGTGTTCGTGTGGGGGATGGGAGTGACCCAGCACGTTCGAGCCGAGGACGCGGTCCAGGCCATCATCAACGTCGCCCTGACCAAGGGCTTCGTGGGGCGGAGAGGGTGCGGTCTCATGCCGATTCGGGGCCACTCAGGAGTCCAGGGAGGCGCCGAGATGGGGGCGTATGCCACAGTGCTCCCCGGGCTGCCGCTCGATGCCGGCTCGGCGCGCAGGTTCACCGACCTGTACGGCTTCGAGGTGCGCGACCACGTGGCGCCGACCACACCCGAGATGCTCGATCTGGCCGGGCGCGGCGAGATCGAGGTCCTGCTCGCGGTAGGAGGCAACTTCCGCGAGGTCATGCCCGGCCCGGCCCGGATCCGGGCTGCACTGGCCCGCATCCCGCTGCGGGTGCACATCGACATCGCCCTCTCCAGCCAGATGCTCGACGACCCGGCCGACACCGTGCTCATCCTCCCTGCCACCACCCGCTACGAGATGCCGGGTGGTGTCACCGAGACCAGCACCGAGCGAAGGGTGATCTTCAGCCCCGAGATCCCCGGTCCCCGCATCGCCGAGGCTCGTCCGGAATGGGAGGTCTTCGCCGACATCGCGGCCCGGGTTCGGCCCGACCGCGCCGCCGCGGTCCGCTTTGCCGATACGGCCGCCATCCGCGCCGAGATCGCCCGGGCGATCCCGATGTACGACGGAATCCAGCACTTGCAGGCGAAAGGCGACCAGTTCCAGTACGGAGGGCCGCTGCTCTGCGAGGGCTGGGTCTTCCCAACTCCCGACGGCCGGGCCCGGTTCGACGCAGTCGCCCTGCCCTCGAGGTCGCGTCGTCCCGACGAGTTCCTGATTGGCACCAGGAGAGGCAAGCAGTTCAACTCGATGGTCCATCAAGACCACGACCCGCTCAACCGGGTCGACCGTGAGGGCATCCTCATGAACGCAGCCGACGTCTCGCGTCTCGGGCTGAAGGAGGGCGACGAGATCACCGTGGTCAGCGACCACGGCGCCCTGGCCGGATCGGTGGTGACCGCCGACGTCGCACCGGGGAGCCTGCAGGTGCATTGGCCGGAAGGCAATATCCTGGTCGATCCTGGTCTCCGCTCACCTCGTGCCGAGATCCCCGCCTACAAGGAGACCGTCGGCCGGGTCGAGCCGGGGAGACACGCCGACCCCGATCGGGTCCGGGTCTGAGGACCGTAACCGTTACCAGGCCGTGATCCGGAGGACTTGGATCGTCACCACCGGTAACGATCCCGGAACGGTGCCAATGCATGGTGTCCCAGAAGGATGGCCTGGACCCAGGACGCAACCCGAAAGCCAAGTGTGCCGCAGCCAAGCCACAACGTGGAGATGAGGCAAGGGAAAACCGACTCGGCGCCGCGTTATCTCCGCGCCGGTGCTGTCGCCCTGGCCTCGTTCGCCGTGTTCTCGATTATCGCCTCCTCTGCGATTCTCCTGGTCGTCGGGCGACCGGCTGCCCACCTCACGGGGGACGTGGGTTTGGATCTGGTCACCGTATTGTCATATCTGGGATGGGTGGCAGCCGGCCTGGTGTTGACGTTGCGTCTGCCCCGTCTCGCCATCGGGTGGATTCTCCTCATACCCGCGTGGAGCACGGCGTTCCAGAGCCTGGCGGGGAGGGCGATCATCTACACCCACGTCTATCAGGAACGGCCAACACTCCTGACAGAGATGGTCGCGGTGATCGGCGATGCGCTCTGGGTCCCCGGTGTGGCCGTCGGTTTCATCGCCCTGATGGTCCTGTTTCCCGATGGTCGCCCCATAGGGCCCCGCTGGAAATGGGTGCTGTGGCTCGCGGGAGGAGCCGCTGCGATCTATGTGCTCGTCACCCTTTTCTCCCGTGCCCCGCTCTACTTCATGAGCTCGGTGGACAATCCGTGGGGGCTCGTCGGCAACTCGGAATGGTTCGAGGTCGGCCAGACCGCGCCCTTCATCGTGTTGCTCTTCGTGGGAGTGCCGGCAGGGATCATGGCACTGGTGATGCGCTGGCGACGAGGTGGGACGCTGGAACGGGAGCAGATCAAGTGGCTGCTCTGGGCGGCTCTCATCCAGGTGATGGGGTTGGCGGTGTCGATCATCGGCAGTGAGATGATCGAAGGCCCGGTGCAAGGAGGGTGGACCGGAGCCGTCGGTGAGATCGCCGGTCTGGCCATGCCCATCTCCATCGTTCTGGCCGTGACTCGGAGCCGCCTCTACGAAATCGACCGCATCGTGTCCCGGACGGTGTCTTACGGTGTCATAGTCCTGCTCCTGGCCGCGCTCTACTTCGGTGTGGTCGGCATCGTCGGCATGTCCTCTTTCGAGGGCCCCCTGCCCGTCGCCGCGACAACTCTGGTGATGGCGGCCGCTTTCAATCCGCTGCGCCGGCGGGTTCAGGAGATCGTGGACCGACGATTCAATCGGTCCCGCTATGACGCCGCACGAACCATCGAAGCCTTCTCCGAGCGGGTGCGCTCCAGGATCAGCCTCGACGAACTGGGCCGCGAGTTGCAGGACGTCACGGCGCAGACCATGGAGCCGGCCACTCTTTCGATCTGGGTTCGGGAGTCACCCTGAGAACGAAGCGGGCTCCCACCTCCGCGACCGAAAGCAGCGGCGTGGGAGGTCGACCGCGGCCTGGTTGAATCAACCGATGCATCGGTTGGCTCGGCTCCGCCACCAGGAGAGTCGCAGGCGGTGAGCGAGCTCATCGAGGCGCAGGAGCTGGCACTACTCGTTCTCGGGATAGCCGCCTTCGGAGTGGTCGGCCTGCCTCATGTCCTCAGCCGTCAGCCGTTGTCTTATCCGATCGTCTTCGTGGCGGGGGGCGTCCTCCTCTTCTCGTTGCCTCTCGGGCTGATCGAACCCGACCCGATCGAGTTCGGCGGGGTCACCGAGACGCTCACCGAGATAGGAGTCGTCACCGCCCTCATGGGTGCCGGTCTCGCGATCAACCGGGTGCCGGGCTGGAAGTCCTGGGGCTCGACTGTGAAGCTGCTCGCGATCACGATGCCGCTCTCGATCGCCGCTGTGGCGGGGCTGGGCTGGTGGGCGCTCGGGTTGACTCCGGCGGCAGCCGTGCTCCTCGGTGCCGTCCTCGCTCCGACCGATCCGGTGTTGGCCAGTGACGTGCAAGTTCCCGCCCCGGCCAAGGAGGAGGACGACGACGAGGTGCGCTTCGCCCTCACCTCTGAGGCCGGGCTCAACGACGGTCTCGCCTTCCCGTTCACCAACCTGGCCATCCTGATCGCCCTGAACGGGGTGGCGCCCTCGGGCTGGCTGGCTGACTTCTTGCTGGTCGAGGTGCTCTACAAGCTCATCGTCGGGCTGTTGGGGGGTGTCGCGGTGGGCCGGTTGCTGGCTTGGGGGATCTTCGCTCGCCGTTCGCCACTGCCCGGGATCAGGGACGGGATGATCGCCCTGGCCGCCACACTCATCTCCTATGCCGTGACCGAGGTCGTGGGCGGCTACGGGTTCCTCGCCGTGTTCGTCGCCGCCGTGGTCATCCGCAACCAGGAGCGGAAGCATTCGTACCTGGAGGTCATGCACCAGTTCTCGGATCAGATCGAACGTCTGCTGAGCGCCGTCGTGCTGATACTTTTCGGCGGGGCGCTGGCCACTGGGATCCTGCGATATCTGGACTGGCGCGGAGTCCTGGTGGCGGTGGCGATAGTGCTGGTTGTCCGCCCTCTCGCGGGAATGGCCGGCCTCGCACGCTCCCCGATGCCGCAACGCGAGCGTGCCGCGATTGCGTTCTTCGGAATCCGGGGCGTCGGGTCCTTCTACTACCTCGCCTATGCCTCCAATCAGGTGGATTTCCTCCAGGTGGAGCAGGTGTGGGCGGTCACGGCCCTGGTCGTGCTCATCTCGGTCGTGATCCACGGAGTGACCGCGACCCCGGCGATGGCCTACATCGATCGAGAAGCCGAATGATCCGAGTCGTTCAGCCCCTCGATGCCTTCCACGCCTCGACCTGGCGGGCGACTGCTGCCGAGTCGAACCAGGTGTTCTCGTATGCGATCAGACCGTCGCGGAGTTGGAAGAGGTGAAGGATCCTGATCTCGACCGGTGCGCCCTCTCCGTCGATACCGGCCCACTGCCCGTGCACATGCCCGGTGACGTCGGACTCGTCGACCACCCACTGAGCATCCTCGGAGGTGAAACGACGGGTAGAGACGAAGGTGACGTCGGGGATGGCGTCGATGATGTCGGAGTACACCGCACCCACCGCCTCCTTGCCGTGCACCGGGCTCAAGGGATGGGTGACGTCGTCCCACACGATGTCGTCGGTGTAGGTGGCCAGGGTGGCGGCCACATCGTGGGCGTTCTCCGCGGCGAAATGCTGATCGACGATGCCCATGGGTGCTGCTCCTCTTCTTTTGCGGCGGGATCCTAGAAGTCGATACGCATGACCACCCGGCGCAGGGTGGGATGAGTGACCTCGGTGAATCCTGCGTCGGCGAAGACGCTGCGCAGACCGACATGAAGCTCGACCGGGAGCACTCCTTGCCCTGGCTCCAGGACCATCGGGTAGCCCTCGATGGCGCGGGCGCCATGATGCCGGGCGTGGTCGACGGCGGCACGGGCCAGGGCGCGACTCACCCCGCGGCGACGGAAGCCGGCACGGGTGAAGAAGCAGGTCACGGCCCAGACGCTGTCGTCACCCTTGTCCTCGGTGCGGCCCTCCCAGGGCACACGAGCCTTCAGCAGCAGCCGCGGGTAGGAGGTGCGTGGCTCGACCGCACACCACCCGACGGGATCGCGGTCGAGGTAGGCGATCAGACCCGTTGTCGTGCTCGACTTGGAGTGACCCGGGTCGGTTTGGGTCCGCAGCCTGAAAGCCAGCTCATCGCGGCCGACCGACGCCCAGGACTCCCCAGGCTGCATCTTGTATCGCTGGCACTGGCACGTGGGCGGAGCGCCGCGCCGGCCGAACACGGTCTGGAGATCGTTCCAGCTCGCCTGGTTGGCGGGAACCACCGTGATGTCGGGCTCCGTCGGATCGGCCACGACCGCACCGTACCGTCCTCGATGCCGGGGTCCGGGGGCGGGTCCCCTCCCCCCCGAGTCGATCAGGGACAGTCGGTCTCCGGAGGGGGAGCGGTCGCCCCGCGCAGGGCTCCGATCGCCTCGTCGAGGGTCTTCACGGGCTGCATCGTCATGGCGTGGTCTCGGAGGCTCTCGGCGATAGCGTCGCCCTGGCATCGCTGTGATGCCGGGTACACGAACACGTCGGCGCCGGCGCGATGCGCAGCTCGCGCCTTGGCGGCGAGGCCGCCCACGGCGGAGATGGTGCCGTCGATTCGGATCGCCCCCGTGCCGGCGATCACCCGGCCTTTGGCCAGGTCCTCTCCCGATGCGTGCGTGTAGGCGGCCAGAGCGAGGATGAGTCCGTGCGACCTTCCCAGGGTGAGGTTGCGGTACCAACTCTCGGGGATGAAACGAAGCCATCCGGTGAGCGACACGGACGCTTCGATCGGGAGGCCCATGGTCGCCACCTCCCGGTATGGCAGCTCGGCCCCGGTGAAGTTGTGGACCGCACCGCTCCGCGTGATGAACTCGTTCTGCTGTCCCAGGTTGGAGATCGCATTCGTCCATTCGTCTCCGGTGGTGATCGCCTGTCCGTTGACACGGGCCACCTGAACCCTGTCGGGGAGACCTGTGACGGTGGGGCCTCTGACCTCGACCACGGTGGTCATTGCGATCCTCCGCCCAGCACGAGCCAGGCCGATGGCGATCGCCGCCGGCTCCGCCATCGCCGGCGAGTTGAACCCCGACCCACGGGTCAGATCTCGCGGCGGGGGGATGTCGGGGTTGATCCAGCTGATCACAACCTCGCCCACCAGTGGCGGCCGACCTGCAGAGAGGGCGTACCAGGTGCCTTGTGGGTCGATCGTCTCCCCATCGAACTGGAACCGACCGTCGAGCCTCCAGGCCATGCCCGGGGGGTTTGGTGTGCTGGCCTTCAGCCAGGGCACGGGGAGGAGGGCGATGACCAGCAGAGCGGCGACTGGGATCCCCCAGCGGGCTTTGGGGTGGCGGCGGAGGAAGCGGGTGATCTTGCGGGGGCGAGGCTTCCTCATGAGCACCTGTCGGCCTCTCGTGGCCAGATCTTTACCGAGCGGTTCTGAAGGGCCAATGGTGGGAGCCCGATTCTCGTGCTGTGTCAAAGCCACTCTCATCAACTACAACCGATGAGTTAGGTGTGGTGGTGCGGTCAAGACGAAGGACGACCTACCAACGAGAAGGGAACACGATCATGAAGCTCACCACCACCACGTGGGTGACCATCGACGGCGTGATGCAGGGACTCGGCGGGCCGGACGAGGACCGCAGCGGCGGATTCGAGCGCGGCGGATGGGCGATGCCGTTCTGGGACAACGAGGCCGCGACGTTTGTGAATCAGGTCTACCAGCGCGCCGACGCGTTCCTGTTCGGCCGACGGACCTATGAGATCTTCGCCGGCTACTGGGGAACAATGCCAGACCCGAGCAGCAACCCCATTGCAGCGGCCTTGAACACACAGCCCAAGTACGTCGCATCGACCACACTCACCGAACCGCGCTGGGCGAACACGACCGTCCTTTCTGGTGACGTCGCGGCCGCCATCGGCGAGATGAAGGCCAATCGGGGAGGGGAGCTGCAGGTCCACGGCAGCGGTGGTCTGATCCGCTGGCTACTCGACAACCAGCTCGTCGACGAGATCACCCTGGTCGTCTGCCCCGTGGTCATCGGCCAGGGCACACGGCTGTTTCCCGACACCGGCCCGGACGCGGCGTTCGACCTGGTGGAATCGCGGGCCACCCCAAAGGGGGTGACGATCCAGGTCTACCGGCCTACCGGGCGCCCGCAGTACGAAACGGCCACGCCCGACCCGCGCATGTGACGTGGGTGCTGCACTCGACGACCGATTGGCTCCGGCCGTATGGCCCAGACCAACTCTCAGCTACACCCGGTGGTGTCCCCACACGTCAGGCATACGTAGCACGACCCGTTCCTGATCGTCATGTGGCCGCAGTTGGAGCAGACCGGGGCATCGCCCATGTTCTCCTTCAGGGCCGAGTCGACCAGGGAAGCGCTGCCGGCGACCACGGTCACCTTCTCCTCGACCTGGACCTTCTCGGTGACCTGGACCGCAACCTTGCCGTTTGGGGACGATTCCGGTGCATCCACAAAGGCAGCTGCGTGCCTCAACGCGTCCACGTCGGTCTCGGCGACGGCATCGGTGAGGTCGAGCTGGACTCCGGCCTCGATGGCGAGCCCGTTGGGCGGCTCGGGCAGCTCCATGTCACGGTTGGGCGGCACCTGGGCCAGCTCATCACGCTCGAGGTACTCCACCCCCAGGGCCCGGAACACGTAGTCCACGATCGAGTTGGCCATCTTGATGTTGGGATGGCCCTCCACCATGCCTCTTGGCTCGAAGGTCTGGAAGGTGAAGGTGTCGACGAACTCCTCCAACGGCACCCCGTACTGGAGCCCCTTGGACACGGCGATGGCGAAACAGGAGAGGATCCCCTTCAGGGTCGCCCCCTCCTTGGCCAGGTCGATGAAGATCTCGCCCAGGGTCCCGTCGTCGTATTCTCCGGTGCGCAGGAACACCTTGTGCCCGCCGATCCTCGCTTCCTGGTTGTACCCGGCACGACGGGCGGGAAGGAGGAACCGGGGCGGCTTCATCCCCTGGCGATAGGCCTGGGTCGGGGAGATCCCAGCCGGCAGGTTGCCCCAGTGGATCGCCTTCTCCGCCTCCACCGCCGCGGTGATCGCAGGCGCCTCGTCTTCGCTCTCCTCACCCTCGTCCGAGGTCGAGTTGAGCGGCTGGGCGGCCTTGGATCCGTCCCGGTATAGGGCCATTGCCTTGAGACCCCACTCCCACGACATCCGGTAGGACTCCTCGATGTCCTCGACCGTGATCTCGTGGGGCATGTTGATCGTCTTGCTGATCGCGCCGGAGATGAAGGGCTGGGCCGCGGCCATCATCTTGATGTGCCCGTAGTGGTGGATGAACCTCTCCCCGAACTTCCCGTTCTTGTTGGCGGTGTCGAACACGGAGAGGTGCTCGCCTCTTATGTGTGGGGCACCTTCGATGGTCTGCCGGCCGCAGATGCGGTCGTTGGCCTCGGCGATCTCCTTCGAGCTGAACCCGAGTGCCTTGAGCAGGTTGAACTCCCAGCCGGTGTACTCGTCGATGCCGAAGCCGAGCCGCTGCAGGGTCTCCTCACCGAAGGTGAACACGTTGAAAGCATGCCGCAGCTCGAAGATCGCGGGCAACGCCTTCTCCACCTTGTCCAGATCATCGTCGGTGAAGCCCTTGGCGGCCAGGGTCTCTCGGTTGATGTGAGGTGCACCGTCGAGTGTGCTGGTGCCGACGATGTACTCGACCACTTCCTTGATCTGCCCCTCGTCGTAGCCCAGGTGCCACAGCGCCGGTGTCACCGACTGGTTGGCGATCTTGAAGTAACCCCCTCCGGCCAGCTTCTTGAACTTGACCAGGGCGAAGTCGGGCTCGACTCCTGTGGTGTCACAGTCAAGAAGTAGCCCGATGGTCCCCGTAGGCGCAATGACACTGGCTTGTGCGTTGCGATACCCGTGCTTCTCGCCCTGTGCCAGGGCCAGGTCCCACGAGATGCGGGCGGCGGCGAGCAGATCCTCGGGGCAGAGGACGGGGTCGATGGCCATCACCTTGTGGCTGACCCCCTCGTAGTCGGTGTCCCCGTAGGCCGCACGGCGGTGATTGCGGATTACCCGCAGCATCGAGTCGCGGTTCTCGTTGAACCGGGGGAAGGGACCGATCACCGAGGCTATCTCCGACGAGGTGGCGTACGAGTAGCCGGTGAGAATGGCGGTTAGTGCCCCGGCGATGGAACGGCCCTGGTCCGAGTCGTAGGCGATGCCCTGCCGCATCAACAGCGAGCCGAGGTTGGCATAGCCAAGACCGAGGGTCCGGTAGTCGTAGGACCCCTGGGCGATCTCCGGCGAGGGGAAGTGAGCCATCGCCACCGAGATCTCGAGCACGATTGTCCACAGTCGGATGGTGTGCTGGTAGCCCTCGATGTCGAAGACACCCGTCTCGTCGTCGTGGAACCTGACCAGGTTGATCGAGGCCAGGTTGCACGCGGTGTCGTCGAGAAACATGTACTCCGAGCAGGGGTTGGATCCACGGATCCGGCCGCCTGCGGGACTGGTGTGCCACTCGTTGACGGTGGTGTCGAACTGGAGACCGGGATCGGCGCAGGCCCAGGCCGCCTCGGCGATCTGGTTCCACAGGTCGCGGGCCTTGACCGTCTTGCGGACCGAACCGTCGGTGCGGTTCTTCAGTTCCCAGTCGCCGTCGTCCATGACGGCCTGGATGAAGTCGTTGTTGACCCGGACCGAGTTGTTCGAGTTCTGTCCGGAGACGGTGGCGTAGGCGTCACCGTTGAAGTCGGCGGGGAGGCCGCCATGGTTGATCAACACCCGGGCCTTGTCCTCCTCCACCTTCTTCCAGTCGATGAACTTCTCGATGTCCGGGTGCTCGACGTCGAGGATGACCATCTTGGCGGCGCGTCTCGTGGTGCCCCCACTCTTGATCGCGCCCGCGGCACGGTCGCCGATCTTGAGGAAGGACATCACGCCCGAGGACTTGCCCCCGCCGGAGAGACGCTCGTTCTCGCCCCTGATCTGGCTGAAATTGGACCCGGCGCCGGAGCCGAACTTGAAGATCCGGGCCTCGCGGACCCAGAGGTCCATGATCCCGCCCGGGTTCACCAGGTCGTCTCTCACGCTGAGTATGAAACAGGCATGAGGTGCGGGGCGGCTGTAGGAGTCGGGAGAAGCCTTCAGCTCTCCGTCGGCCCCGTCGACGAACCAGAAGCCCTGGGCGGGGCCGGTCAGCCCGTAGGCCCAGTTGAGACCGGTGTTGAACCACTGCGGGGAGTTGGGCGCCGCCATCTGGTTGGCCAGCATGTACTTGAGCTCGTCCTCGAAGGCGACGGCGTCCTCTGCGGAGGCGAAGTAGCCCTCCTTCTCACCCCAGTGGCGCCAGGTGCCGGCGAGACGGTCGAACACCTGTCGGGCGGAGCGCTCCGGGCCGAGCACGGGCTGGCCCGAGTCGTCGAAGATCTGATTCCCCTCGTCGTCGAACTGGGGGACACCGGCCTTGCGGAAGTACTTGGACACCATGATGTCTGCGGCCACCTGGCTCCAGCCGGCGGGGATCTCGGCGTCCGTCATCTCGAAGACGATCGAGCCGTCGGGATTGGTGATCCGGGAGTCACGACGCGACCACTCGATCTTGTCGTAGGCGTCCTTGCCGGCCTCGGTGAAGCTACGGGTGATCCGCAGGCCTTTGCTCATGAAACGTGCCTCCTTGCACTGGGAGCGCCCCGGCCACAGAGCGGGACGGTGTCCATTTGCCAACTGACAACTTCCGACCTAAACCACTAGATGTTGTGGTCGAGGGGGAAGTGGCCACGACATCTAGTATGGACTTCAATACTGTAATTACATCGTTGTCATGGGTCAAGTGTTTCGTCTTCTCGGGCGGCGAGGAGGCTCAAAGCGCGAAAATCAACGCTCTGAGGGGGAAGTGAACGCCTCGATCGGCGCTCGGGGAAGTCGCTCGAAACCCTAGGTCGAGTCGCATCGGCGGGCCAGCTCCGCCGGTGCCGAGATTTCGCGAATCGTCTGGATACCCTTCCAGGGCTTTGTCAGGCCTTGGCCTGGAGATGCGCCTCGAGAAACCAGAGGTCCTTGTCGATCTGTCGGGAGATCTCGGTGAACAGGTCGTTGGTGCTGCTGTCACCCAGGTCTTCGGACTCCTCCATGGCGCGCCGGGTGCTGGCGGCGTACTCGGCCACCCGGTCGGCCAGAGCGTGGACCGTCTCCATGCCGTCGACTGCCGCGGTCGGGTACTCGGCGAGTGTCGACGCCCCGGCCGCCTGTCGCAGCGTCCCGTTGGCGGTTCCACCCAGGGTCGTGGCCCGCTCCGCGATCAGGTCGGCGAATCCGAGGATGTGTCCTGCGATGTCGTCGAAGAGCTCGTGGAGCTGGATGAAATCGGAGCCCTTCACGTTCCAATGGGCGTACTTGCACTGGGTGAACAGGTCGGTCGTGTCGGCCAACTGGCGGTTCAGCAGGTCGATCAGCTTGCCGCGAGCATCTTCGGGGATGTCGATGCGCGTCTCGTGTAGATCTGACATCTCGCTCCTTTCTGGAGTTCACTCCTGACGCTAGCGGTGGACAGGAGTTGTCTTGGTGGGGGTCGTACGACCGGCGACTCATCAGAGCACGTACCAGATCAATCGAATGGCGGCGCCCCCAGGACTACCGGGACGATCATCCGGAAGGTCTAGGGGTGGGGCAGGCTAGAGCGGGCGGTTCTCCTCCCAACCGTCACTCGTTCCCGCTCGTTCTTTATGCAGTCCGTCACGAATACGTGACGCCCTGCATTAGGAACGCGTTACAACCCGACCTGGTCCCACCAGTAGCGGATCATGAGGGCGGCCTCGGGGCCGGCGTCGTCCTGCCAGTAGTGACCGGCGTGACGGAGGTCATAGCCGGTGCGGTTGGAGAGGATCGACTCCCAACGCCTCTTCTCGGTGCCCCTGAATGCCGGGTCCTGGTCGGCCCAGAACAACAGGGTGGGTTTGTCGGCGATCTCGCTCAGCCGGCTTTCGATGGAGCCG
>Ga0299913_10001765_pt1 | contig 16431 bp, 13 predicted proteins | sample RVTome_9_FD_201360 | JGI IMG/M metagenome (GOLD analysis project Ga0299913, IMG submission 201360) | Soil microbial communities from uranium-contaminated site in the Upper Colorado River Basin, Wyoming, United States - RVT155D38 (version 2) ... | reverse complement strand
CGCGCCTTCCTCAACCACCGGAGAGACAGGCGCTGCGCGCCTTCCTCAACCACCGGAGAGACAGGCGCTGCGCGCCTTCCTCAACCACCGGAGAGACAGGCACTGCGCGCCTTCCTCAACCACCGGGAGAGCGCCTCTCCGCGGGCTGGCGCCTCAACCGGCGCGATCTTTACTTTCCAGGGTGTGGGTGGAGGTTTGGCCACGCTCGCCGTACCTACTAGGGTGTCGGCTCAGGTGCCCGTGAGAGTGGATCGTCGGGATTCGCGCGGGCACCGCGCTGAGTCCGTTCGTCACTCCGGTGGCAGCGGATCCGGGGAACCACCGTGTTTCTGGGGTGTATCCCTCGCAAGGGCGCGGCTCCTGGGACGGAGCCGTGAGGAGCGGGGGTAGGGCAGGTCGTGTCCGAACCCGTCAGCTCACCCGGTAGGCGTACGACACGCAAGGGAGACCGCCCGCTCGTGACCAACGGTCGGAAGCGACTCATCACTGCCATCTCGGGATTCGCACTCGCCGCGACAATCGGCTTCATCCCGACCAGCCCGGCCCAGGCCGAGCCCGACATCGACGACGTCCAGGCCAGGGTCGATCGGCTCTACCACGAGGCCGAGCAGGCCTCGGAGCGGTTCAACGACGCCAAGATCGAGCTCGCCGGGCTGAGCAAGGACCTCGAGTCCCTGAAGTCGGACCAGTCCCGCCAGGGCGACCAGGTCGAGGGCGTCCGGAGCGACGTCCAGGACGCGATCATCCGGCAGTACCAGGGGCAGAACCTCTCCGCCGCCGGACAGATGCTGCTCTCCGAGGACTCCAGCGCCTTCCTCTCCCAGATCTCGACCATGTCCGCGGTGGGTCACCTGCAGGACCGGGTCTTCGACGACTTCGCCACCGAGCTCGAGGCGCTCGACATCCGCAGCGACGCGACCCAGAAGCGGGTCGACCAGGTCGCCGGGCTGGAGAAGCAGCTGGCCGACGAGAAGGCCACCATCGACGACAAGCTCGCCGAGGCGGAGTCGCTCCTCGACCGGCTCAAGGACGAGGAGCGGGAGGCGATCCTCTCCCGTGACACCGACCGACTCCCGACCGACGTACCCGCCTCCGGCCGCGCCGCCGCGGCCGTGCAGTACGCCATGTCCAAGGTCGGGAGCTCCTACGTCTACGGCGCGGCAGGCCCCAGCTCGTTCGACTGCTCCGGGCTCACGATGATGGCCTGGGCCCAGGCCGGCGTCGCCCTCCCGCACTCCTCGAGTGCGCAGTACAGCTCCGGCCCGCGCGTCGCGGCCAGCGACCTGATCCCGGGTGACCTGGTCTTCTACTACAGCCCGATCAGCCACGTCGCGATGTACATCGGCAACGGGATGATCGTCGACGCCGCCAACCCGGGTGCGGGTGTGCGAGTCGCCGGATTGCACTCGATGCCGTACGTCGGCGCGGTCCGTCCTGGCTGACGAACCATCGAAGGCCGGTCGCCCCCGCTGGTGGGTGGCCGGCCTTTCGCTGTGCCTGCTGGTCGTCGTCGGGGCGGTCGCCTGGACCCTCGTCGACTCCGATCCGTACGTCGCCCCGGAGCCGCCGACCCGCGAGGACCCGGTCGATGCGGGAGATGCCTCGCGGACCCTCACCGCGCTGCAACGGGCGGTGGAGCGGAGGGACGGTGGGGGCGCCGAGTCGCTGGCCGCCGAAGGCGATGTCCGCGCGGCCCGGCAGCTGCGGGCCCTGGTCGACAATGCCGACGGGCTCGGGGTGCGTGACTTCGGGTTGCGGTACGTCGACGAGGCCGGCGCGGCGTCCGGCGACGGCACCTGGGAGGCGTCGGTCGACGCGACCTGGCGGTTCCAAGGCTTCGACGAGGCCCCGTCGAACACCGAGGTGATCGTTCGGTTCCGCCGCGGCGGTGACGGGGTCGACGTGGTCGGCATCGGCGGCGGCGACGCGCGCACCCCGGTCTGGATGTCGGGACCGGTGACCATCCGGAGGTCGCCGGACACGCTGGTGCTGGTCGCGGGACCCGCGGAACGCGTCGCGGAGTACGAGCGGCGGGCCCGGGTGGCGGTCACCGACGTGCGCGCGGTGCTGCCGCGCTGGCGGACGGGCCTGGTGGTCGAGGTCCCGGTCGACGCCGCGGGCCTGGATCAGGCCCTGGACGCGGACCCGGGGGAGTACGCAGGCATCGCCGCGGTGACCAGCTCAACCGACGGGTCGGCCGCTCCCGATACCCCGATCCACGTGTTCCTGAACCCCGACATCTACAACCGGCTCAAGGGCGTCGGGGCCCAGGTGGTGATGAGCCACGAGGCCGCGCACGTGGCCACCGAGGCTCCGAACACTGCCACGGTGCCGCAGTGGTTGCTCGAGGGATTCGCCGACTACGTCGCCCTGCGCGACGTGGACCTCCCGTTCTCGGTCACCGCCGGGCAGATCATCCGGCAGGTGCGCCGCGACGGCGCGCCCGCCGACCTGCCGGGGAGCGTCGAGTTCGGCGGCGCCGACACGCACCTCGGGGCGGCGTACGAGAGCGCCTGGCTGGCCTGCCTGGTGCTGGCCGACCGCGGTGGGGAGGATGCCCTGGTCGGGCTCTACGAGGCGATGGACGAGGGCGCGGACCTCGGCCGCGAGCTGGGCAGCCGGTTCGGGTGGACCGAGGACGCCTTCGTCGCGGCGTGGCGGCAGCGGCTGACAGACTTGGCGGGGTGACACCACCTAGTCCGGCCCGCCGCGTCGCGCTGTGGACGGCGGGGGTGGGCGCGGTGGTCTTCGTGGCCGTGGCCGCCTGGCTGGTGCCGTGGGACCCGGTCCCCGGCGGCCCGCTGCCGTCCGTCTCGCCGGAGTCGGTCTTCACCGCTCAGCAGATCGATCGGGCCGAGGACTACGCGCGCTGGGCACGGGTGTGGAGCTGGAGCGGTCTCGCCGTGTCCCTGGCGGTGGCCGGCTGGCTGGCGTTCAGCAGGCGGGGGCGCGCCTTCTTCGCCCGGCTCCCGGGCCGGTGGTGGATCCGGGTCGTGCTCGCCGTCGTGGTGGTCCAGGTGGTCGGCCGGCTGGTGACCCTGCCGCTGTCGGTGGCGGGTCGGAACCTGTCGCTGGACTACGGCCTGAGCACGGCGTCGTGGGGGGCGTACGCCCTCGACGTGCTGAAGGGCGAGGCCCTGTCCATCGCGGTCACCTCGATCGCCCTGCTGGTGCTGATCGGGTGTGCCCGCCGCTGGCCACGGGCCTGGCCGGCCGTCACCGGCGCACTGCTCGGGTGCCTCGTGCTGCTGGGATCGTTTGTCTATCCGGTGCTCGTCGAGCCGATCTTCAACGACTTCGAGTCCCTGCCCGACGGCCGGCTCCGCACCGAGATCTTCGCGCTGGCGGACGAGGAGGGCGTCCGGATCGACGACGTGCTGGTCGCGGACGCTTCGAGGCGCACGACCACGCTGAACGCCTACGTCTCGGGTTTCGGCAGCACCCGGAGGGTCGTCGTCTACGACACCCTGGTCGAGGCACTGCCACGCGACCAGGCGCTGAGCGTGGTCGCCCACGAACTGGCGCACGCCCGGCATCGCGACGTGGTCACCGGGTCGGTCCTCGGCGCCGCCGGCGCCGTGGTCGGTGTGGGGCTGCTGGCGGTGGTGATCGGAGCGCTGGGTCGCCGCGGGCTGCCCGGTGCCCGGGAGCCGGCGATCGTGCCGGTGGTGCTGGCCCTGCTGGCGCTCGCCACGGTCGTCTCGGCCCCGCTGCAGAACGGGATCAGCCGGCAGATCGAGACCCGGGCGGACGTCGACGCGTTGCGGGCCACCCACGACGGGGCGGCCTTCATCGCGATGCAGCGCCGGCTGGCGGTGCGGTCACTGGCCGATCCCACGCCGCCCGCGTGGTCGCACTTCTGGTTCGGCAGCCATCCGACCACGCTCAAACGAATGGCCCTCGCCGAGCGGATCGCCGGCGACGGTTAGGTCGCGGGGTTCCCGTTCGACGAGGGCCTTCGCCTCCCTCCCCGGAGGCGGACCGTTGGCCGGCCCCGGTTAGGGGCCGGCGTGAGGTCAGTTGCAGTCGCCCGGCGCTGTGCCGGTGCTGTTGTCGCCGCCGGCGACGGCGGAGCAGGTGCTCTCGAAAGCTTCCTTGACCATCGGGCCGAGCGCGAACACCGCGACCACGATCAGGGCGGCGATGCCGGCGATCAGCAGGCCGTATTCAACGGCGGAGGCGCCACGCTCGTCCAGCTTGGCCAGGCGGGCGTTGAGCGCGATGCGCAGGTACTCGATCATTGGTTGGTCTCCCTCGTAAGGTTTCTCTGGTGGGTTCCTCGGTGAGGCCAGGAACCTCACGACTCAATAGTCGGTGAGGGAGGGGTCCCGGCGGATCGGGTGAACGTCCGGACCCGGGTAGTCAATTCGGACTACCTTCCAACGGCGATCTACCTGGGGCCGCGGAGTCTGTCGTGGTGGTTTCGAGGCTCGCTGGCGCTCGCACCTCAACCACCGTCGGGCCGGGCGCCCGCACCTCAACCACCGTCGAGGCCGGGCTCGTGACCCCGCAGGTCAGCGGGCGTCCGGTTTCACGGTTGACAGCAGCCCGATCCGCATCGCGGTGACCAGGGCCTGGGCGCGGTTGGCGGCGCCGAGCTTCTGGTAGATCCGGGCGATGTGCGACTTGGCCGTCGACTCGCTCAGGTAGAGCTTCTTGCCGATCTGCGCGGCTCCCAGCCCGTCCGCGAGCAGCAGCAGCACGTCGTGTTCGCGGTCGGTGAGCTTGGTCGACTCGGCCGAGGTCCGGCGCATCATCGCCTGGGTGAGGCCGGCGCAGATGAAGGAGCGCGGCGACATCGCCGCGTGCCTGGCGGCCTTGACGACCTCGGTGGCGGGGGAGTCCTTGCCGACGAATCCCGAGGCGCCGGCCTGCATCGCCGCGAAGATCTGCTCGTCACCCGAGTGCATGGTGAGCACGACCAGCCCGGTGGTGTCGTTCTGGTTGCGGATCGCCCGGACGATGTCCAGGCCGGTGCCGTCGGGCAGCTGGAGGTCGGCGACCACGACGTTGGGCCTCAGGGCGGCGTACTGATCGAGGGCCTCCGCCACCGAGCCGGCCGTGCCGACCACGCTGAGATCGGGCTCCAGGTCGATCACCGCACCGAGACCGCTGCGGATCAGCTCGTGGTCGTCGATCAGAAGGATTCGGATCGGTTCGTCAGCCATGTCCCAACCTTGACACCTCGGAGGACGTGCCGGAAGCACCTGAGCCGGTGTCGGACCCGACTTGCACCGAGACGGACAGCCCGCCGCCGGGGGTATCGGTGATGGCCAGCTCCGCCTGGATCAGCCGGGCTCGTTCGCGCATGATCTTCAGGCCATGTGAGTCGGTGCGTGCCTTCTGCATGCCGCGACCGTTGTCGGTGATGGTGATCCGGGCCGCGGGTGCGTAGACCTGGCAGTGCACCTCGATCGCGCTCGCCTGCGCGTGCTTGATCGCGTTGTTCATCGCCTCCTGGGTGATCCGGAACAACTCGGCCTCGACCTCGGGCCGGAGTCGTCCGGTGTGCTCGTCGACGGTGACCTGGATGCCGATCCCGGACGTCTCGCTCAGCCCCCGCGCGATCGAGCCGATCGCCGCCCCGAGACTCTCGCTCTCGCCGATGCTGGTTCGCAGGCTGAGCACCGACTGGCGCACCTCGGCCACGACGCGGGTGATCCGGTCGCGGAGCATCGTCAGGGTGGCCTGCTGCTCGGGCGTGGACGGTCTGGCCGCCAGGGCGTCGACCAGGTAGCCGAGGGAGGCGATGTCCTGCGCCACGCCGTCGTGCATCTCGCGCGCCAGCCGGCGCCGCTCGCCGGAGGTGGCGTAGTCACGGAACTCGGAGAACATCAGGGCGGTGTCGAGCTGGACCGCCGGGGTGCGCAGCACGGCGGCGACGGTGGCGATCTTGTCCATGAGCTCGCGGTCGGAGACGCCGGACTGGTCGGAGAGCACGCCGGCCACCACGGCGATCTCGGCGAGCGGGAAGGCGAACGCCGCCTGGTCGACGATGCTGGTGTTCTTGGCCCAGGCCTCGACGGCCAGCGACTCGCACAGCTCGAGGTCGGTCGGATCTTCGGCCCACCGGGTGTCGACGGGCATCAGCGTTTCGCCGCGGGCGATGTAGAGACCCAGCGCCGTGGCCGGGAGCTCGTCGTGGACGGCGCTGATGATCTCCCCTCCGAGCGCGTTCACGTCGAGGCCGGAGCTCAGGTCCTCGGAGAGGTTGATCAGCTCCCGGATCAGCCGCTGGGCGTCCAGGTAGGGCACGATCGGGTCCGGTTCGGTGTGCAGGCCGGCATGCAGGAACGCTCCGATCAGCCCCAGTCCGAGGCCCGCTACGGACCAGGTGAAGATGTCGAAGCCCTGCGAGTCGGTGAGGTAGCGCTGCCAGAGCAACGCGGCCACCACTACCGCTACGAGCTGCGCGGCCAGGGCCTGGGCGACCGCCCGGACGCCGCCGAGGTGGACACCGGCCACGAACGGCGGGATGGCCAGGGCGAGCAGCAGGATCGACTCCGTGTCGATGGCGAACCCGCAGATCCCGCCGATCAGGGCCGCCTCCGCGATCGGGCTGACCGGGAACAGCGCGAGCCGGGGACGCCACTCGGTGAGCACCCCGTTGACCCAGATCAGCGCGAGCGCGAGCACCGCGAACAGGGTCCCGGGCTCACGCTCCCACAGCGCGGGGCCGGCCAGCGCGAGGATGGTGAACAGCCGGGCGGCCGCCGAGATGCGCAGTGCCTGGGGCGAAGCCACAGCGGCCAGCCTAGCCGCCGGCGAAGCTGTCCATGACCGAGATGGCCGCGGGACCCATCACGGCGACGAACAGGCACGGGAGGATGCAGAAGATCAGCGGGACGGTCATCTTCACCGGCACCTGCTGGGCCTTGGTCTCGGCCCGCTGCCGGCGCTTCACGCGCATCTCGCTGGACTGGATGCGCAACACCTGGGCGATCGGGATGCCGAACGAGTCCGCCTGCACCATCGCGCTCACGAACGTCTTCAGGTCGGCCACATTGGTCCGCTCGGAAAGCGCCCGGAGCGCATCCGAGCGGCCCTGGCCCAGCTGCATCTCCCGGAGCACCCGCGCGAACTCGTCTGCCAACGGCCCCTCGGTGTTGCGCGCGACCTGCTGCACCGCCGCGTCGAACCCGAGACCCGACTCCACGCAGATGGTCATCAGGTCGATCGCGTCGGGAAGCCCCCGCAGCATCAGCGTCGAGCGGTCGTGGGTCTTCTGGTAGAGGTAGAGATCCGGGACGAAGAACCCGAGCACCATGCCGGCGATCAGGGCGAAGAAGAGGATCGAGACCGGCGCTTCCATGAGCAGCGCGAGGGCAGGCCCCACGATCGCCAGAGCCACGGCTCCGATCACCTTGGCAGAGATCACCCGGTCGACGCTCCAGTCGCGCGGGTTGCCGGCGAAGTCGAGCTTGCGGCGTACGCGATTGGCCGCGTCCGCCCCGGACAGGCGGCGGCCGAGGGCCAGCGCGCGATTCTGCAGCGGCTCCAGGACTCGATCGGCGAACGGCCGGTCCAGCTCCGCCCGCATCTCAGCCGGCGCCTGCGCTATCGCCTCGAGGGCGGCGATCGAGCGCCCCACCCCCCGCGACGGCTTGGCCTCACCGACGGCCATCCCGACGACCAGGACCGCCACCAGCACCATGATCAGCCCGAGCACGAAAACCATCGTCATCTCACACCTCGACCTTGATGAGCTTGCTCATCCAGAACATCCCCACCAGCAGCCACAATCCCCCGCCACTCACCATCACGATGCCCCGTACGTCGGTGAACAGCGGCATCACGTAGTCGCGTTGGGCCACTACGAGGTAGAGCAGGAAGCCCGGCGGCAGGACCGAGAGCACGTATGCCGAGAGCTTGCCCTCGGCCGCCAGCGCGGCGACCTGCCGACGGACATACTGGCGCTCGCGCATCGTGGCGGCGACCGTGTCCAGGAGCTCGGCGAGGTTGCCGCCGACCTGGCGCTGGATCCGGATCGCCATCACGACCCACTCGAAGTCCTTGCTCTCGAACCTCTGGGCCACGCCGCCGAGCGCGTCCTCCAGGGTGACCCCCAGCCGGGTCTCCACCAGGACCCGCTTGAACTCCGGTGCGATCGGCTCCGCACCCTCGCGAACGACGGTGTCGAGCGACTGCGCCAGTGAGAGGCCCGCGGCCAGGGATCCGGAGATCAGCTGCAACGTGTCCGGAAGGCCGGCGTTGAAGGCCTTGCGGCGCCGGGACCGGCGGAATCCCAGGTAGACCCACGGCCCGAAGACACCGAACACCATGAAGACGATTCCGATGATCGGGTCGCCCCGCCCCACGAGGAGGCCGAGCGCCCCGGCGCCGACGAAGATGGCGATGTGGAGCAGCAACCACTCCGAGGACTTGAGGTCGCTGCCGGCGCCCTCGAGGCGGTGGCTGATCCGCGCGTCCAGTCCGGTGTTGCGTTCGAGCACCCCGGCCATCGCCTGCTTGGCGGTGGCCAGCACGTCCTCGTCGGGTTCGCTCGCGTCGACGCCGGTGCCGGCGGTCCGGGCGTAGGTGTTGATTCGTTCCGCGGGGGTGAGCGGCGCCGGCTGGCGGGGCACCAGCAGGAGAAGCCCGATGAGCAGCCCGACGGCGAACACGCCGATGCCGGCGTACATCAACCAGTCGGGTGCCGCGAAACCAGGCTCGCGGGGCTGCGGAAGGGCGATCTCGGGCGCTGCCGGAGCGGCCTCACCCTGCTTCTGGATGATCGAGTACGCCGAGGCGGTGACGTCGCCGGCCGGTGACGGCAGGGTGACCTGGATGCTCGCCTGGCCGGCGGTGACCTCGGCCGGGATCTGCGCGGTGACCAGCACCTGGCTGGACAGGATCCGGGCCTCCTCGGCGAACGCCGCCGCCAGGGCCTCGCTGTCCGCCTCGATCAGCTGGCCGTCGCCCGCCCCGGCGATCTGTTCGAGCGGCCCGATGTTTTCGGAGCCCTGCTCGAGGGCGACCACGTCGACGAAGGCACCGCTCTCCTGGATCGCGCCGGTGACGGCGGTGATGGGTGTCGGGCTCGTGTCGGCGCCGTCGGACAGCACCAGGACGCCTCGCTGGCCCTGGTTACCGGCCAGGTCCAGCGCGCTCAGCACGCCGTCGTAGAGCCGCGTCTTCTTGCTGAGCGACAGGGAGTTGATCACCTCCCGGGCCTGGTCACGGTCGGTCGTCGGCGCCAGGGCGTCGGCGACCGCGGAGTCGAAGTTGACGATGCCGACCAGCACGTCATCGGGCACCGAGTCGACGAAGGTCAGCGCCGCGTCCTTGGCCGCATCGAAGCGGGCGCCGGCCATCGAGTTGCTGGTGTCGATCGCCAGGATCGTGGTGCGCCGGACGCGGGTGTCGTTGTCGGCGAGGACGGCCGATGCCTCAGCGGGTTGCCCGTCGAGCGTGACCTGGACCTCGTCGAGGTCGAGGTCGGCGTCCGGCGGGACCGAGACCAGGATCTGCAACCCGTCGTCGGTGCCCTCGACGTACGCGATGGTGCCGTCGGCGGCGGCGGCGGGAGCCGCCGGGGCGAGCACCAGCGCGGTCGCCGCGGCGGCCGCTAGGGCGTGGCGGAGCCGCCTCATATCCGGTCCGTGTGGAAGAGCAGCGGGTCCACGACCACGTTGACCTCGGCCATCTTCTCCAGGAACTTCGGGCGCAGCCCGGTGGAGCGCATCCGCCCGAGGGTCCGGCCCTCCGAGTCGAAGCCGGCGGAGCCGTCGAAGACGAAGATGTCCTGGAGCGTGATCACGTCACCCTCCATCCGCTCCACCTCGCTGATGTGCGTGATCCGGCGGGACCCGTCCTTGAATCGGCTCTGGTGCACGATCAGGTCGATCGCGGAGGCCACCTGCTCGCGGATCGCGCGCATCGGCAGGTCCATCCCCGCCATCAGCACCATGGTCTCCATCCGGGAGAGCGTGTCTCGCGGGCCGTTGGAGTGCAGGGTGCAGATCGATCCGTCGTGGCCGGTGTTCATCGCCTGCAGCATGTCCAGCGCGGAGGCGTCGCGGACCTCGCCGACGATGATTCGGTCGGGGCGCATCCGGAGGCAGTTCTTGACCAGGTCGCGGATCGTCACCGCGCCCTTGCCCTCGATGTTCGCCGGACGCGACTCGAGCCGGACCACGTGCTCCTGCTTGAGCTGCAGCTCCGCGGCGTCCTCGATGGTGACGATCCGCTCGTCGTTCGGCACGAACGACGACAGCACGTTCAGGGTGGTGGTCTTGCCGGCGCCGGTGCCGCCGGAGACGATGACGTTCAGCCGGCCGCGCACGCAGGCTTCGAGGAAGTCGGCCGTCTGGGTGCTCAGCGAGCCGAAGTTGATCAGGTCGTTGACGGTGAGCGGATCGGCGGCGAACTTTCGGATGGTGAGTGCGGAGCCGTCCACCGCGAGCGGGGGCACGACCGCGTTGACCCGGCTGCCGTCGGGCAGTCGGGCATCGACCATCGGGCTGGACTCGTCGACCCGGCGGCCGATCTTGGACACGATCTTGTCGATCGTCCGCCGCAGGTGGGCCTCGTCGGTGAACTTGGCATCGGCCGGCACCAGCTTGCCGTTCTTCTCCAGCCAGACGCTGTCGGGTCCGTTGACCATCACCTCGGAGACGCTCGGGTCGCGCAGGTAGGGCTGGATCGGCCCGTAGCCCAGGATGTCGTCGCTGATGTCCTGGGTCACCCGCTGCCGGTCGCTGTTGCTGATCGGGCGGTCCTGGGCGCTCAGCACGTCGGACAGCACGGCCCGTACCTTTTGGTCGAGCTCGGCCTGGTCCATGTCGGCGTCGTAGAGCTGGGGGCCGAGCTCCTTGAGCAGCTCGGTGTGCACGCTGGCCTTGAGCTCCTCGAGCCGCTCCTGCTGCTGGGCCATGGTGCGACGCTGAGACATCGCGGCGGGCGCGGACGCGGAGGCGGGGGCGGCCGCCTCCGACGTTGGCGCTGCCGGAGCCGCCGCGGGAGCCGTCGAGCCGGTGGTCGGGGCCGCGTGCTTGCCCGCCTGGTCGCCCTCGGTCGGCCGACGCGCGGCCGCAAGCCGGTCGGAGAGGCTTGTCACGCTCCGACCTCCTTCTTGCGGCGGAACAGACCGGATCGCGACCTCGAGTCGGACGCCGTGCCGTTGAGCATGGCCGAGGCGCCCACCGGCTCACCGGTGAGCCTCGCGGCGAGCTCGCCGATCGCGATGCTGGACTGGTGGTGCGGCTTCTCGTCGACGATCGGGTTGCCCGCGTTGGTGGCGGCGGCGATCTCGATGGAGGTGGCCATCCGTGCCGCGATCTCCATCCCCAGGATCGCCTCGACCTTGTCGGTGCTGATGCCGACGGCGTCATCGGCCCGGTTCAGCAGCAGGTGCCGGTGGCCGCGGGCGATGTCGAGCGCCTCGAGGGTCTCGAGGGCGACCTTGACGTTCTTGAGCGTCGGGACGTCGAGCGTCGCGACGATCACGCACTCGTCGGTCTCGTCCAGCGCGGTCAGCGTCTGGTCGTCGAACGACGGCGCGGTGTCGATGACCACGTAGTCGAAGCCCTCACGGAGCGTGCGCAGGATCTTCGAGACCAGCACCGGGGTCACCCGCTCGCGGACATCGGGATGAGGTGGCGCGGCGAGCAGCATCAGCGAGTCCTGGTGCCGGGTGAGGAGCCCCTCCAGCATCGGCAGGTCGATCGCGTCCTCCGACCCCACTGCCTGCTCGATCGTGTGGGTGGGGAAGACCTGCATGGTGATGGCGACGTCGCCGAACGCGAGGTCGAGGTCCACCAAGCAGACCTTCCGGGCGCCCTTGTCAGTCAGGGCCAGCGCCAGGTTGACCGCCACCGTGGTCTTGCCGACCCCGCCCTTGGGGGAGAAGACCGTCACCACCCGACCCAGCTGGGTAGCCCCACCAGGCCCCCGCAGCGCGATGGAGAGCTGGTGGGCACGCTCGACCGCGCCCACGACCGCGTCGGGGTCGTTGGCGGCCACGACATCACGTGCACCGGCCTTCATCGCCCGGGTCAGCACATGGGTGTCGAGAGTCTCCCGGACCAGAACGACGCTGACGGTCGGGTGTGCGGTCCGCAGCAGCTCGCAGACCGTCTCGGCATCCTCGAGGGTGGGTGTCGGCCCCAGCACCACGACGTACTCGTCATGGTGCTGGTCGAGCCACGCCCGCATCCGCTCGGCGGTGGCGACCGTCTGCGAGCCGGTCGGCATCGCCTTCAGCAGCGCCTCCACCTCGGTGGGGTCCGGTTCGACGAGAACGGGCATCAGGCACTCACCCTTCGAACAGGTCGTCGGCGCGGACGCCGTCGCCAGGCTTCAGGTCGCTGTTCTCGTTCAGCAGCGCGAACGCCAGCTCGCCGAGGCCCTGGGCGAACAGGATCTTCTCGGCCTGCCTCTGGGTGACCGCCAGGGTGAACAGGGTGTTGGGCAGCTGCTCGGTCGGCGTGGCCTCGGCCTCGCCGGCGGCCGGCGGGGCCACGGTCGTGGTCGAGCCGGTGGCGAGCACGAGCAGGTCGCGCATCAGGAGCTTGCTGGTCGCGACGTTGTCGGGCGGGAGCGTGCCGGTGAGGAACACACCCACGGTCGCGCCGGGCCGGATGAAGGGGCCGACCCGGGCGGTGTCGCTCAGGCTGATCGAGATCGCGATCATCCCGTCCGGGATCGGCAGCGTGGCCTTGGCCTCCACCTCGTCGGCGCCGCCGAACTTGTCCGGGATCATCTGCTCACCGGGGAAGATCTCGGTCAGGGCGTACAGGTCGGTGAACGCTTCACCGTCGCTCGTGGCGCCGGTCAGCACCTGGGCCCTCGGCACCGACTGGAGGTCGATCTTTCCGCTCGCGTAGGCCGCGTTCGCGGACTCGCCGCGCTCGATCGCCGTCTTCACGACCAGGACGTCGACCGTCTCGAACTTGTCGGCGGCGCGGCTCTCCGCGCCCTGGGCATACACGAACACCAGGGCTGCACCCATCGCCGCGACGACGGCAGCTACCACCAAAAGGATCTTGCGTCGATCCATGTAGAGAGTCCCTCCCCATCAACCGTGGCGATTTCGCCAACGGCGTGCCTCGGATATATCCGGGGCCGGGCGTCCTCCCGAGACACGCGGCTCCAGCCAGAAACTCTAAGGACACCGCAGGCGGGGCGCGGGGCTTTGGGGCAATTGCCGGCGGACGTGACCGTTCGGGCGCCTGGCCTAGTCATTTCGGGCGAGAGGGCCCGGACCGGCCGCCCGTGGTCAGAGGTAGAGCGCCTCGATCTCGTCGCGGCACTCGCGCATCACGACGGTGCGCTTCAGCTTGAGGCTGGGGGTGAGCTGGCCGCCCTCCTCGGTCCAGTCGTCCGGCAGGATCCTGAACTTGCGGATCGCCTCCGCCTTCGAGACCGCGCTGTTGGCGTCGTCGATCGCGGCCCCGATCTCGGCCCTGAGGTCCGGGTCCTCGGTCAGGTCGGCGATCCGGTCGGTCTTGCCGTGTGCCTCAGCCCACGTCTCGAACGTCTCCGGGTCGATGGTCACCAGCGCGGCGATGAACGGCTGACGGTCGCCGACCACCATGCACTGGCTCACCAGCGCGTGCGCCCGGACCCGGTCCTCGAGCACCGCGGGGGCGACGTTCTTGCCGCCGGCGGTGACCAGGATCTCCTTCTTGCGGCCGGTGATCCGCACGAACCCCTCGTCGTCCACCTCGCCCACGTCGCCGGTGTGGAACCAGCCGTCGGTCTCGAGCACCTCTGCGGTGGCCTCCTCGTTGCCCCAGTAGCCGGCGAACACCTGTCCGCCGCGAAACAGCAGCTCCCCGTCGTCGGCCACCCGCACCGCGGTGCCGGGGATCGGGCGACCCACGGTGCCGACCTTCTGGGCGTCCGGCAGGTTCACGGTCAGGGCGCCGGTGGTCTCGGTGAGCCCGTAGCCCTCGAGCACGGTGAGCCCGATGCCGCGGTAGAAATGCCCGAGCCGCTCGCCGAGCGGGGCGCCGCCGGAGATGGCGTAGGTGCACTGGCCGCCCAGCGCGTCGCGGAGCTTGCCGTAGACCAGCCGGTCGAACACCGCGTGCCGGGCGCGTACGGCGAGCGAGGGCCGGCCCTTGTCGAGGCCCCGGGAGTAGGCGATGGCCGTCTCGGCGGCGCGGTCGAAGATCTTGCCGCGGCCGTCGGCCGTCGCCCGCTGGGAGGCGGTGTTGAACACCTTCTCGAACACCCGCGGCACCGCGAGCACGAACGTCGGCTGGAACTCCTGCAGGTCGGTCACCAGGTTCTTGATGTCCGAGCTGTGCCCGAGCTTGGACCGGGACTTCACGCATCCCACCTGGATGATCCGGGCGAAGATGTGCGCCAGCGGGAGGAACTGCAGGGTGGCGGCGTGGTCGACGTCGAACAGCTCGCCGAGCTCCTCGATCGCGACGCCGAGCTCGAACGCGAAGTTGCCGTGCGTGAGCATGCAGCCCTTGGGCCGCCCGGTGGTGCCCGAGGTGTAGACGAGGGTGGCGAGGTCGAGCGGGGTCGCCGTCGTACGCCGCTTCTGCAGGTCCTCGTCGGAGATGTCCTCGCCCAGCGAGGTCAGGACGTCGACGGCGTTGTCGGTGATCGTCCAGACGTGGTTGAGCTGCTCGAGCCCGGTGCGGACGCCGGTCACACGGGCCAGGTGGTCGGGGCCCTCCGCCACCACCGCTCGGGCCGCCGAGTCGCGGAGGACCCACTCGATCTGGTCAGCCGAGGACGTCTCGTAGATCGGCACGCTCACCGCCCCGGCGAACCAGATCGCGTAGTCGAAGAGCGTCCACTCGTAGCGTGTCTTGGAGATCAGCGCGACCCGGTCGCCGGCCTCGACACCGGCCGCCATCAGCCCCTTGGCGACCCCGGAGACCTCGGCCAGGAACTCGGCCGCCGTGACGTCCTGCCAGCCCTGGTCCGTACGACGGGCGAACAGCGCCTCGTCGGGGGCCTCACGCGCGTTGCGGACGACGTCGTCGGTCAGGTTTCCCGTGGCCGGGATCTGGATGGTCAGCGGCGTGGAGTACTCACGCACCGGTTCCTCCTGGGGGACGGGAGTGACGCTTCGGGGCAGGCTACCGCCGTCGGAGACGACGTTCTCATCCGGTAACCTCCGAGCGTTGTCCGTCCGGTCGAGAACCGCCCCAAGATTGGCGAGGTGCACGCATGGCTGAACAGACCACCTCGTCGATCGTGGTCGACGCTCCGCCCGCCGCCGTGATGGCGGTGATCGCGGACTTCCCGGCGTACCCCGACTGGGCCAAGGGCGTGAAGACCGCCGACGTGGTCTCGAGCTTCGACGCCGCCGAGGGGGGCCGCGCCCGCGAGGTCTACTTCGTGCTCGACGTGCCCCCGATCAAGGACGAATACACGCTCGTCTACGTCTGGACCGGCGACGATCAGGTCACCTGGACGCTGAAGCAGGGCAAGATGCTCCGCTCGCTGGACGGCGCCTACATCCTGCGCGACCTGGGCGACGGCAGCACCGAGGTCACCTACCGGCTGGCCCTGGACGTCTCGATCCCGCTGATCGGCATGCTCAAGCGCAAGGGCGAGAAGATCCTGATCGACGCCGCGCTGAAGGGGCTGAAGAAGCGCGTCGAGTCGCTCGGCTAGCGCGAGCCGACCGTGCGGATCCTCCTGTTCACCGGCAAGGGTGGCGTTGGCAAGTCCACCGTCGCGGCGGGTACGGCGGCGCTGGCCGCCGCCGAGGGACACCGCACCCTGGTGCTGTCGACCGACGCCGCCCACTCGCTCGCCGACGCCTTCGGCGCGAAGGTGGGGTCCGAGCCGACCGAGGTGGCCGACCGCCTGTTCGTCCAGCAGGTCGACGCCCAGCTGCGGTTCGAGCAGTCCTGGGCGGAGATCCAGCGCTACCTGCTGACCGTGCTCGACGTGGCGGGCGTCGATCCGGTGGCGGCGGAGGAGCTCACGGTCATCCCGGGCGCGGAGGAGGTGCTGGCCCTGCTCGAGCTGCGCCTGCACGCTCTCTCGGACGAGTGGGACGTGATCGTGGTCGACTGCGCCCCGACCGCGGAGACGCTGCGGCTGCTGGCCCTGCCGGAGGCGCTCGGGTGGTACATGGAGCGGGTGCTCCCGATGCAGCGCCGGGTGGTCAAGGCGCTGAAGCCGGTGCTCACCCGCGCCGCGGGCGTGCCGATGCCCGGTGACAGCATCTTCGACGCGGTGGCGCGGCTGCACGCCGAGCTCGACGAGGTGCACGCGCTGCTGTCCGGCCCGACGGCGAGCGTGCGCCTGGTGATGACGCCCGAGACCGTGGTGCTCGCCGAGGCGCGCCGGTCCTACACGAGCCTGTCGCTCTTCGGCTACCGAGTCGACGGGGTGGTGGCCAACCGGATCTTCCCCACGGACGACGCCGACGACTGGCGCGCCGGCTGGGTGATGGCCCAGGACGTCGTACTCGCGGAGGTCGACCAGTCCTTCGCCGGCCTTCCGATC
>Ga0299913_10001764_pt1 | contig 16432 bp, 13 predicted proteins | sample RVTome_9_FD_201360 | JGI IMG/M metagenome (GOLD analysis project Ga0299913, IMG submission 201360) | Soil microbial communities from uranium-contaminated site in the Upper Colorado River Basin, Wyoming, United States - RVT155D38 (version 2) ... | reverse complement strand
GGGCCACGCTGAAGGTCGGCAAGGTCGGCCCGGGCGCGCGCGCCTACCTCGCCGTGGCCGGCGGCATCGACGTTCCTCCGTACCTGGGCTCGCGCGCGACGTTCGTGCGCGGGGGCCAGGGCGGCCTCGAAGGCCGCGCGCTGCGCAAGGGCGATCGCCTGACGGTCGGCCCCGGCGGTGACGGCGACAGATCCGGGCGCGCCGTGCCGGAGGAGCTGCGGCGCCGTCTCGACGAGCGCCCGTGGACCGTGCGCGTGGTTCCTGGACCGCAGGACCACCTCTTCACCGAGGCGGGGGTCGAGCGGTTCTTCAGCGCGGAATGGCAGCTCTCGCCCACGTCGGACCGCATGGGCTTCCGCTTCATCGGCCCCGCGCTCGAGATGCGCGAGCGGCCTGACTACCTCGTGCGCGACGCCGGCTCAGGGCCGGCGGACATCGTCGACGACATCATCCCGGTGGGCGGGATCCAGGTGCCCGGCGGCATCGAGCCGATCGCGATGGGCGTCGAGAACCCCACGGCAGGCGGCTACGCGAAGATCGGCACCGTCATCTCGACCGACCTCGGCGTGCTCGGCCAGATCCGCCCGATGGAGACCGTGCGCTTCGCCGCGGTCAGTGCCGACGAGGCGCAGGAGATCGCGCGCGACGAGCAGGCGGAGATCGCTTCACTCCCGGCGGCCGCATGAGCATGGACATCAACTGCGATATCGGCGAATCGTTCGGCAACTGGAAGCTCGGCGCGGATGCGGCGCTGCTGCAGCGGATCACGACGGCAAACCTGGCCTGCGGCTTCCACGGTGGCGATCCGCTGACGATGCGGCACACGGTCGAGGCGGCCGTCGAGCACGGCGTGGCGGTGGGGTCGCATCCGGGGCTGCCGGACCTGCTCGGCTTCGGCCGGCGCATCATGGCGGTCTCCCCGGAGGACCTCCACGCGTACGTCGTCTATCAGTCGGGCGCGCTCGAGGCGTTCCTGCGCCCGCACGGCCAGGCGCTCAAGCACGTCAAGCCGCATGGCGCCCTCTACCTGATGCTCAACCGGGACGAGGATCTCGCCACAGCCGTCGTGGACGCCATGTTCGAGGTCATGGAGCAACCGGTCCTCTACTGGCCGGCCGGCTCGGAGGACCGGGCACTGCTCCGCGTCGCCCGCGACCGCAGTGTCGTGGTGATCCGCGAGTTCTATCCGGACTCCCGGTACGGCTCCGACGGGGAGACCGTGGTCGAGCGCGAGCGCCTGCCGGTCACTCCGGAGACCGCCGAGGCGGCGCTGCGTCGCTTCCTGGACCGCGGCGAGGTTGAGACGCTCGACGGTACGACGATCCCGGTCGCCGCCGAGAGCATCTGCGTGCACGGCGACGGGCCGATGGCGGTGGAGATCGTCGATCGCGTCGTCGCCGTGCTCGCGGAACTGGGCCGTCCGCTGCGGGCGGCGACGGCGAAGGAGAGCGAGGACGCGCTCCGATGATCTACGACCAGCCGATCTACCGGCCGCTGGGCGACTGCATGCTCGGTGTCGAGTTCGGCGACGAGGCGAACCTCGAGCTGAACTTCAAGGTCCTCGAGCTCGAGCGTCTCGTCAACGAGGCCGCGATCCCCGGGGTGATCGAGACCGTCCCCTCCCTGCGTGAGCTCGTGCTCGTCATCGACCGCACGAAGACGACGAACGCCCGCGTCCAGGAAGCCATGGACCGGGTGATCTCCGAGCTCGGCGAGGTCACCACGCTCCTCTCGCGGCGCTGGCTGCTGCCGTGCTGGTACGACGACCCGTGGTCGAACGAGCTCGCGGCGCGCTACGACGTCGAGAACAACCTGGCGATCGTCGCGCGCGAGAACGGCCTCACCAAGGAGCAGGTCGTCGAGCGCCACACATCCGGCGAGTTCTGGGTCGTGTGCGTCGGGTTCACCCCCGGGTGCTACTTCTCCGCCCCGCTCGACCCGGCGATGCACCTCGCGGCGCCGAAGTGGAAGACACCCCGCGACTACACCCCGGCGCGCTGCCTCGCGCTCGCCGGCTTCTCGACGGGCGCCTACCCCGTCGCCAGCCCCGGCGGCTATCAGCTCCTGGGCCGCCTCGCGGTGAACATCTACGAGCCGCATCCGCGCAACGCGGCGTTCCCGGCCGACGGCGTGCTCCTGCGCGCAGGCGACCGGATCCGCTACCGCAACGTGGGCGCGCTCGAATACGACCGGATCTGGACCCAGGTCGAGGCCGGCCGCTACGACTACGAGGTCGTCGAGGAGGAGTTCGACGTCACGGACTACGTGCGGGAGTTCGGGCGCGTTACCGCCGACAGGGCGTAACGGCGCCGTGGTCTCGACGGCCCGACAATTCGCTTCCGGCCTTCGCGTAGCCGGTGGTAAGGCCGTTCCGCATTTCTTCCGCACCGGACCCGGTTGCGCCCGTACGCTCGACGAGCTCGGGGAGCCCGGAGACGTGGTCGGCCTGCACGTGCGTCTCGAACACGGCAACGATCGGCATGCCCTCGCGCTCGGCCTGCCCGATGTACTCGTCGACGAGCTCCATGTGAGGGTCGACAACGGCGAACCGCTGTCGCGACTTGCAGCCCAATAGGTAGGAGGCACACGCGGTGTCGTCGTTCAGCAGCTGGCGGAAGTACATCGCTTGACAAGCTATCAAGCGATCGATTGAATAGTCCAACCGTGAGTGGACGCGCCGAGAAAGACGCTCTGTTCGAGGCGATCGCGTTGATGGGCAAGGCGTTCGCTAGCCCGCGCCGCTTGGAGATGCTCGACCTGCTCGCCCAAGCGCCGAGAACCGTCGATGAGCTCGCGAAGGCGAGCGACCAGTCGATGGCGAACACCTCGCAGCACCTCCAGGCGCTGCATGCGGCGGGCATGGTCTCTCGCGCGCGCGCGGGCACGAGCGTGCGCTACGCCCTGGCGGGCCAAGAGGCGCTCAGCGTGTGGCTGGCCCTGCGCGACGCCTCGGTTGCCCGCCTCGCCGAGGTGGAGCGCGCGGCACGCGAGTATCTCGGCGAGGACGTCGAGGCGATCGGGCGCGACGAGCTGATCGAGCGCCTGCGCCGCCGGGACGTCGTCCTCGTCGACGTGCGCCCGGGCGAGGAGTACGCCGCCGGCCACATCGAGGGCGCGCGCTCGATACCGCTCGACGAGCTCCGGCAACGGCTGGCGGAGCTGCCGGCCGACCGCGACGTCGTGGCGTATTGCCGCGGCCCGTTCTGCGCGTATGCCCACGAGGCGGTCCGACAGCTGCGGGCGGCAGGCCGCAGCGCTCGACGGCTTGAGGAGGGCTGGCCGGAGTGGCGACTCGCCGGCGAGCCCTCGGTTCCCGCCGGAGTCGCGTGATCCAACAGGAGGACGACATGCGCGCCGTCGAATGCCCGTGCGGACACCAGTTCGAAGCCGCCGACGACTACGGGCTCTTCCGCCTGTGCCGCGAGCACGTCGACCGTGACCACCCGGGCATGGAGCGCACCGACGAGGAGATCCGCGACCGCATCGCCGCCGACGCCTACGACGTCGCCACGGTCGCGTGAGCCCGACCGAGGCGCCCGTCGACGTCGACGTTCTGCGCGATGAGATCCGCAGGACCTACACCGACGTCTCCACCGACGCCGAGCAGGACTTCATCTTCCCCACCGGCCGCGCGTGGGCCGAGGACCTCGGCTACCCCCAACCGGAGCTCTCGCGCGTCCCGGAGGCGACGGTCGAGAGCTTCGCCGGCGTCGCCAACCACTGGACGCTCGGCCGCATCGAGCCGGGGGCGATCGTGCTCGACCTCGGCTGCGGCGCGGGCACCGATCTGCTGATCGCCGCGCAGATGGCGGGGCCCGACGGCCGCGTGATCGGCGTCGACATGACCCGCTCGATGCTGGAGCGCGCCTGCGCGAGCGCCCAGCGGATGGGCCTCGCCAACGTCGAGCTGCACGAGGCACTCATCGAGGCGCTCCCGCTCGAGGACAACAGCGTCGACGTCGTGATCTCCAACGGCGTCATCGATCTGGTGCCAGACAAGGACGCGGTCTTCGACGAGATCGACCGTGTCCTGCGACCCGGCGGCCGCCTCCAGGTGGCCGACGTGATCATCCACACCGAGGTCTCCGAGGACGCGCGCGCTCGCATCGACCTCTGGACCGGCTGAATCGCCGGCGCGTTGCTCGAGGGCGAGCACGCGCGTCTGCTGGTCCAGCGGGCGTACACCGACATCAAGCAGGGCGAGCTCGTCGATACCTACGCCCGCTCGGCGTTCGAGGACACGCGCCGCAAGGCCGAGAAGTTCGGTGCCATGGGCTCGACGATTCGCGCGACCAAGCCGAGGAGGCAATGAGCAGCGCCGCGCAAGCCTCCGACCGCCACGTCGGGCGCTGCGGCGCTGAGTTGGCCGCCGGGCTGATCGCCGTCGCGGACGTCCGGACCGGACAGCGGGTGCTCGACGAGCGGGCCGCGGCGATCGACGGAGGCCGCCTGTCGGCCGCCAGTGACGACGCCAGCTGTGGCGGCCGTTCGCCGTCGGCATCGGGCAGTCGGGCGCCTGCTGCGTGTCCCTCGACACCGCCGGGCAGACCGTGCTCCGCTCGGACCTCCACCACCGCCTGGGATCGCCCTGAGGCGCGTTCCGGCTCACGGCGCGCGTGTGGTGGGCGCGCGGCAGTGCCAGCTGATCGATGACGTCTGTCGCGGGCTCTCATGTTCGGCTGGCGGAGCTGGTGGCGTCGCTGTCGCTGGCCACCGACCTGGGGCTCGGCCAGCCGATGGAGCAGGTGCTGCGGTCCTGCGTGCTCGGGCTTGACCTGGCCGAGGAGGTCGGGCTCGGTGAGTCGGAGCGGGCGGTCGTCTACTACGTCGCGCTGCTGGCATGGCTGGGATGCCACGCCGACTCCTACGAGCAGGCGGCGTGGTTCGGCGACGACATCGCGCTCAGAGACGCCTCGCACACCGTCGATACGGCGGGGCCGGCGATGGCGAGCTTGATCCTGCGGCACATCGGAAGCGGGGAGCCGGTCCTGCGACGCGCGCGCCTCATGGGATCGCTGCTGGCTTCGCGCGGCGGCGTGCTGGGCGCGATGGAGACGACGCATTGCCTGGTCGCCGGGCAGTTCGCCATGCGGTTGGGGCTGGGCCCGGAGGTGCGCGACGCGCTCCAGCACGTCTTCGAGCGCTGGGACGGCAAGGGCGCTCCCGCCAAGCTCCAGGGCGAGCAGATCGCGCTCGCCGCGCGGATCGTGGTGCTCGCCGACCTCGTCGAGGCGGTGCGCAGGCGTGGCGGCGTCGAGGCTGCCGTCGACGTCGCGCGGCGCCGGGCGGGAGGACAGCTGGACCCGGGGCTCGCCCAGCACCTCTGCACGAACGCCGACACGTTGCTCGGAACCCTCGATGACGCGACCGGATGGGACGAGGCGATCGCCGCCGAGCCCGCTCTCGCCATCCCGCTGTCCGGCATCGAGCTCGATGCGGCGCTCGAGGCGGTCGCCGACTTCGCCGACCTCAAGTCCCCGTACACGACGGGACATTCACGGGGCGTGGCGGAGCGCGCGGCGAGCGCCGCACGCCTCGCCGGGCTAGGGGAATCGGCGGCGGTCGAGCTGTGGCGCGCCGGACTGATGCACGACATCGGACGCCTCGGCGTGTCGAACGCCATCTGGGACAAGCAGGGACCGCTCTCCGAGGCAGAGATGGAACGGGTCCGCATGCATCCGTACCTGACGCAGCGAACCTTCTCTCGCTCCCCCAGGCTGGCGCGGCTGGCCGAGGTGGCGGCCGGGCACCACGAGCGGCTCGACGGCTCGGGCTACCCGCGCGGGCTCGCCGGCGGGGCCCTCTCGCCAGAGGCCCGGATCCTCGCCGCAGCGGACGCCTACCAGGCCATGACCGAGCCCCGGCCATACCGCGCTGCGCGCGCAGCCGACGACATCGCGACGCAGCTGCGAGCCGAGGTTCGCGACGCACGGCTCGACGCCGGTGCGGTCGACGCGGTGCTCGGCGCCGCCGGCCATCGCGTCGCGCGTCGCCGCGAGGGACCGGCCGGGCTGACGCGGCGCGAGGTCGAGGTCCTGCTGTTGCTCGCCCGCGGGCAGTCGAACAATGCGATCGCCGAGCGGCTGGTCGTCTCGCCCCGGACGGTCGGCCATCACGTCCAGCACATCTACCGCAAGATCGGCTGCTCGACGCGCGCCGTGGCCAGCCTCTTCGCCATGCAGCACGGGCTACTCCCGGAGCTCGACCGCTGGACTGAAGATAGGCCGAACGACCGATGATCGGCGCGCCTGGGCGGCGTAGCGTCGCCGGCCATGAGCACGACGATCAACGTCACTCCAGCTCAGACCGAGGCGCTCGTCGCGCGGATCTTCCAGGCCTCGATCGACACGCTGGAGATCGCCGCGATCCATGTCGGTGACCGCCTGGGCCTCTACCGCTCGCTCGACGCCGACGGGCCCGCCACCCCGACCGAGCTCGCCCACGCCACCGGCACCGCAGAGCGCTACGTGCGCGAGTGGCTCGAACAGCAGGCGGTCGCCGGCTTCTTGACCGTCGCCGACCCGGACGCCGCGGCGGCGGTACGCCGATACGGCCTGCCTGCCAGCCACCGGGCCGTGTTCGTCGACGAGGACGACGTCAACCACCTCGCCCCGCTCGCCCGGCTCGCGGTCGGGGTGCTCGGCCCGCTGGACGCCGTGCTCGACGCGTACCGCACCGGCGGCGGCGTGCCATACGAAGCCTACGGCGAGGACACCCGCGAGGGCATCGCCGCACTCAACCGGCCGCAGTTCGTCAACCTGCTCGGGGACTGGCTCGCATCGATCCCCGACGTCGACGCGCGCCTACGCTCACAGCCGCCTGCCCGCGTCGCCGATCTCGCCTGCGGATCGGCGTGGTCGAGCATCGCCATCGCCCGCGCCTACCCCGATGTCGTGGTTGATGCCGTCGACGTCGACGCCGCTTCGATCGAGGACGCCTGCGCCAACGTCGAGGCCGCCGGCCTGACCGGACGTGTGCGGCCGGCCGTCCACGACGCGAGCGACCGCCAGCACTCAGGCCCCTACGACCTCATCACCGTCTTCGAAGCCCTGCACGACATGAACCATCCCGTCGAGGCGCTGCTGGGTGCGCGGCACAGCCTCAGGGAAGCGGGCAGCGTCGTGATCGCCGACGAGCGCGTCGCCGAGCGCTTCACCGCGCCGGGCGACGAGATCGAGCGCTTCAACTACGGCTGGAGCGTCCTCCACTGCCTGCCCGTGGCCATGCTGGACGAGGACTCCGCCGGCACCGGCACGGCGATCCGCGCCGGCACCGTGCGCGCCTACGCCACCGCGGCGGGCTTCAGCTCGGTCGACGAGCTGCCCATCGAGCACGACTTCTGGCGCTTCTACCACCTCCGCCCCTGACGAGACCGACGCCATGGGCACAGCGACAGCACAACCAGCCGCCAACGTCAGACCGGCCACCGACCACGACGCACCGCAACTCGCCACAATGCTCACCCGGTCGTTCGCGACCTGCCCCGCCTGGCAGTGGTATCTCCCGCCCGAGTCCAACGACCGCGTCGCCCGGATGGAGCGCTTCTTCGCGTTCGTCCTGCGCGGCCTCTACCTGCGCCCCGGTCGCGAGTGCGTCACGACCGACGATCTGGCCGGCGCGGCGCTGTGGGATCCGCCGAACCGCTGGCAGCTCGACGCGCGCGACAACCTCCGCATGCTCGCCGTGATGATCCGCACCTTCCGCGGCACGGCGCCGCGCGCCCTGCGCGGCTTCGGCGCCCTCGACCGCCACCCCTCCGCGCCGCACTGGTACCTGTCCGTCCTCGGCATCGACCCCGACGCACGACGGAGCGGCGCCGCCGAGGCGGTCATCGGTCCCGGGCTTGAGCGCTGCGACCGCCAGCGCGTTGCGGCGTACCTGGAAACCGGCCGGCCGCAGAGCCGCGACTTCTTCACCCAGCACGGCTTCGAGGTCACCGAGGAGCTCGAGCTCCCCGGCGGCGGCCCGCCCGTCTGGCGGATGTGGCGAGAGCCCAATCCCAACACACGACAGGAGTCACCGACATGGCCAACCACGACCGCGTGATCGTCGGCTGCAGTCACGGCGAAGAGGACCCCGATGGCGTCGTCGTCTCCTACCTCACAGCGGGAGCGGCGCTCGACCAGGGCAAGCAGGTCGTGATGTGGCTCACCAGCGACGGCGTCCGCCTCGCGCTGCACGGCTACGTCGACCCCATCCGCGAAGGCCAGGAGCCGCCGGTCAAGCGCGTCCACGACCAGTTCATCGAAAAGGGCGGCCGCTTCTACGTCTGCCCGATCTGCTTCAAGGACCGCCACCTCGACGAAAGCGACCTGGTCCAGGGCGCCGAGCTCAAAGGCGCCAGCCCGCTCATGGAGTTCGCGGGCGACGGCGCCACGACGTTCACGTACTGAGCCGCGACGACGCGGGCACGGCGCCGTCCTCGGCGAGGACCGACTTCGTCCCGCCAGGTCTCGCGTCACCATGCCCATTTGGGTACCGAAGCTGATCCCGGTACCCAATTGGACGGCATAGGTTCGCAAATTGCGGCGTTCTCGCTCCGGCGAGTCCCTGATCGAAACCCGGTTGTCTGCAGGGATTTCGTCCCAGTTAGAGAGGTTTGGTCGCACGACTGAAAATCGTGGTGTCCCCGGTTCGAGTCCGGGTCTCGCCATCGAATAGCCAAGATCCCGCTCGCGGCGGGATCTTCTTGTTGGCGGTGCATCGACTTCGCTAACCCTCGGCACACGACCGGAAATCGTGGTGTGTTCGGTTCGAGTCTCGGAGCCGAGAAAGCGCTCGCGACTACGGATCCAGCGCGATGACCTTGCCCCTGGCAGAGGAAGCGAGCCGGCCGGCACCGTGGCCGTCTCCGATTTGTCTCCGCTTTCTCGAGGCTGCTTGAGGGTTGTCGCCTCTGATCAGCCGATTGCGGGTGGCCGCGGTCACCGACCGGCGTGGTCGCCCAGGAGCACCCCCGGCGCCGTCACGCTGCGGGGCTCGCTTCGGGCTTGAACGGGGCGGCCCGACGATCTCGATGCTCGGCGAACGCTCGGCCGCGGCGCGCAGCCGCTCGACATCGGGTGGGCGTGACGCGTTTGCTGCCGAGGCCAGCTCACCCGCGTCGCGGTAGAACTGCTCGCCGGTGCCCGGGGTCTGCAGGGCCTCACCGGCAGACGCGCCGGTAGGGCTGGTTGGGCAGCACCGCGCGCCACTCGTCCCGGCTCAGCGAGCGGCCGGCGACCCGGCAGGCGAACCGCTGCAGCGCCGGGCGGTCGACGGGCCACTCGCTCGCCGAGCCGAGCTCGGTGAGCAGCAGGCGGCCGTTCGGCTCGAAGGCGACCTGGGGGACCACGCCCGGGACCTTGGGGAAGGGGTCGCCAACGCGCTCGTGCGTGCGCAGGTCCCACACCGTCGCCTCACCGGTCCAGTCGCCCGTCGCCAGCAGCCGTCCGTCGGGGGAGACGGCGAGCTGGAACACCGCCGCGGACGCGACCTCGATCACCGGCGCGCGCTCGCGGCCGGTGCGCGCGTCCAACGTGTGCACGGCGCCGTCTTCCGTCGCGACGAGCAGCGTCCGCGAGTCGGGCGGGAGCGCGAGCGCCCGGGCCTGTCCGGGCGGATGGCGCTCGAAGCGCTCGGCGCCCGAGCGCGCGTCCCACGCGATCACGGTCGAGCCCTCCGCGCAGCAACCCGAGGCGAACAGGACGCGGCTGTCGCGGCTGAACTGCATTTCGCCGGCGCCGAAGCGGACGGTCCTGCTGAACAGCGGCCGGCCCGACGGCAGTTCGCGGACCTCGACGGTCGAGTCGGCGGCGCCCGTCGCCTGTCGCTGCGTCGCGAGGAGCCGCCCGTCGGGGGAGATGGCGGTCCACGACACGGGATCCGCGTAGCGCAGGCGGTCCACGACGGCGCCGCTCGCCATATCCCAGATCGTGACGCTGCCGGCGGTTCCGCCGGTGGCGAGCCGCTTGCCGTCCGGCGAGAACGAGAGCCCGTCCGCGCGATCGCCGTCGCGGGCCGGCAGCGTGCGGACGAGGCGCTTCGTGCGCAAGTCGACCAGCGCCGTGGTCCCGTCCTCCTGGCTGGTCGCCATCAGCGCACCGCGCGGGTCGATCACCGCGCACGGGTTCGCGAAGCACCCGTTGTCGATCGGGCCCCAGAAAAAGCGGCGCCCGAGCCGCCGTCCGCCGTCCGGATCCCACAGGCTGACCGTGCCGTCGCTGGTCCCGAGCAGGGCCCGCCCCTGGGGGTCCAGCACGACGCCGTGGCGGATCCGCCGGCGGGGCGCGTTGAACGTCTCGACGATCGACCCCGTCCGCACGTCCCAGATGTGCGTGCCCTCGTGGGTGCCGCCGATGATGCGCGTGCCGTCGCGGTTGAACGCCAGGCCGTCGATGCTTTCGTTCGGCAGGTTGTCGGCCAGGGTCGGGTGGTCGCCCGTCCGGAGGTTCAGCACCCCCACTGCGCTGTTCGGGTCCCCATAGTTCGGGCCGTTGAGGGCGAGGGCGACGCGCTCGCCGTCCGGGGAGATCGCCAGCTTTCCGCCGATCGGGTAGCGCCGCAGGATCCGCCCCTCCCGCGCGTCCCAGACAAGCGTCTCTCCCTGCTCGGCGGAGGTGATCAGCGCGCCGTCCGGCGTGAAGCCGACGTGGGCCTCCCGCTGCTTCTTGCGCCTGGGATGCGCGCGCTCCCAGACCGTCCGCCCGCTGCGGGCGTCGAGCAGCGCCAGCCGTTGGGCGTTGGGCCAGACGGCCGTCTCGTCGTACGAGGCCCACGCGACGGCGAGGTGACGGCCATCGGGCGCGTACGCGAGCAGCAGCGTCTGGAGGTCCCCGGGGGTGACCCAGCCACTCCACGATCGGACGCGGCGGGCCCGCCGGGTGGCGACGTCGACGAAGTGCACGTCCGTGCGCTTGGCGCGCCCGGAGCCGACCGCGACGGTCCGCCCGTCCAAAGAGAACTGCATCGCCTGCTCCAGGACGGGGCGCCCGAGGCGCAGCGACGGTCCCGACGGCTTCCACGTCCGTAGGTCGGTGAAGCGCACGACGCCGTCCCGGTCCCCGGACGCGAGCAGCCGCCCGTCCGGGCTGATCGCGGCGGCCGCCACCTCGACCGCCGACAGCCTGCGGGTCAGCAGCAGCCCGGGGTTGCGCTGCAGCGTCGCCAGCAGAGACCCGCGCGTCTGCACGCGGTCCTCCAGCTCGACGGCGGCGACGCCGTACAGCATCGACTGCCCGAGGTCCTGCGCAGTCTGCCCTAGCGCCCCGACGCGTTCGGCGTCCGATCTCAGCGCCTGCGCCTGCGCCCGGTCGCGCTGGTTGACGCTGAGGATGCCGGCGCCGACGGCGAGGACCAGGAGGACGGCGGTGCCGGCGAGCAGCCCGCGCAGGCGCCGGTTCGTCCGCCGCTCGGCACGCCGCTCGCGCTGATCCTCGGCCACGCCGGCGTCGAGGAAGGCGCGCTCGGTGCCGTTGAGCTCGGCGCGGCCGCCCTCTGCGAGCTCGACCGCGCCCGCGAGACGGGCGCCGCGATAGAGGTCGGACGTCTCGCGGCCGCCGGCGTCCCAGAGTCGCGCGGCGTCGCCGAGCTGCCGGTGGGCGCGGATGCCCGCGCGGTCCTCCTCCAGCCAGCGGCGCAGTCGCGGCCACTCGCGGATCAGCGCCTCGTGCGCGACCTCCGCGGAGCCGTCGCTGAGCGTGACCAGGCGCGCCTCGGCAAGCCGCTCCAGCAGCGCGTTGACGCCGTCAGGCGAGGTCGCGCCCGCCGGCACCAGCTCGTCGCTCGCCACCCGCCGGCGGGAGTCGATGGTGCCCTCTCCGAGCTCGGTCATCCGCAGGAAGACGCTGCGCGCGAGAGCCCGCCCGTCGGCGGGCAGGCCGTCGATCACGTCGTCGGCCGTGCGCGCAATCGCGGACGTCACGCCGCCGCTGGCGCGGTAGCCCTCAACGGTGAGCGTGCGCCCGTCGCGGCGCTCCCAGGTCGCGCGCATGGCGTGTGAGAGCAGCGGCAGGGCGCCGGGCTCGGCGGCGACGTCGCGCAGGATCAGCTCCACGAGGCCGGGCTCGAGCCGCAGACCCGCGAGCCGTGCCGGCTCCGCGACCGCGCGCGCGAGCTCGTCGTCGGACATCGCGCCGAGCAGCACCTGGTTGGCGGCGACCGCGGCGGCAAGGTGGGCGTGTGCGCCGAGGCGCCCGTAGACATCGGCCCGCAGACCGATCGCGACGCGTCCGCGCCGCGCCAGCAGGGCGTCGACGAAGGCGGCGCGACGGGCAGCGTCGTCGCACAGGACGAACAGCTCCTCGAACTGGTCGACGACCAGCAGCGCTCCCGGCCGGTCGGGCACGTCGAGCACGGCCTCGGCGCCCGGCGTCACGACCACGGCGTCGTCGATCCCGGCGATCCGCCCGGCGCGGGCGGCCGCGACGAGGCCGGCGCGCAACACGGACGACTTGCCGCTGCCCGACGCGCCGACGACGGCGAGCAGCTCGCCGCCGGCTGCGCGGGCGACGAGGTCGGCCACGACCGCCTCGCGGCCGAAGAAGAACCGCTCGTCGCCGGCCTCGAACGACAGCAGGCCGCGGTACGGGCAGTCGGTGACGGGCGGCGGCGCTTCCACGCCCGGGCCCGCCAGCGCGAAGATCCGCTCGGGCGCGCCGAGGCCCTCGAGTCGGTGCGGGCCGAGGTCGACGAGCGAGCAGCCCTCGGGCAGGTGCCCCGCGACCAGCTCCGAGGTCACCGAGGAGAGGAACACCTGGTTGCCGTCGGCCTGCGCGCGCAGGCGCGCCGCGAGGATCACGGTCGGGCCGAGGTGCTCGCGGTTGCGCATCTCCGTCTCGCCCGTGTGGATCCCCCAGCGCACGGCGATGCGGATCCCCGGCGGCCACGGCTCGGCAGCGAGCGCTCGCGCGGCGGCGCGCGCCGCCTGCACCGCCTGCGGCGCCGACGCGAACACGGAGACCGTCGAGTCGCCGTCGCCCACCGAGTCGAGCACGCTCCCGCCGCGCGCCTCGACGGCGTCGGCGATCAGCTCGTCATGGCGCACCATCGCCTCGGCCATCGCCTCGGGGTGCGCCTCCCACAGCGCGGTCGAGCCCTCGATGTCCGAGAAGCAGAACGTGACGACGCCGGTCGGCAGCCCGGCCTCCCAGCCGGCGCGCAGGCGCTCGACCAGCTCACCCGGCGTCGCCGGACGCTGCGCCGGATCGGTCGCCATGCCGAGGCGGATCGCGGCCTCGAGCTGCTCCGCCTGCGCCGGGTCGATGCCCTCCCAGGTGGGGAGCACGCCGGCCGGGGGAGATCCGGTCAGCAGCGCGAACGCGGTCGCCGCGAGCGCGTAGACGTCGCTGGCGCGCGACGGGCCCGCCCTCGCGGCGAGCTCGGGCGCGCGGTAGCCCGGGGTCCCGGCCCGCCGCCACGGCGCGCCCGGCGCCGACGAGAGCCCAAAGTCGACGAGCTTGATCCGACCGCCCTTGGTCAGGATCAGGTTGGCGGGCTTGACGTCGCCGTGGATCACCGGCGGCGACTGCGAGTGCAGGTGGGTGAGCGCCTCGCCGGCCTGCGCGAGGTAGGCGAGCACGCTCGACGCCGCGAGCCCGGGCCGCCCGCGGTCGCCGAGCAGCGCCGCGAGGTCCGTGCCGTCGACCCAGTCCATCGCCACGATGTAGTCGTCGCGGTCGAAGAAGTCCTCGCGCACGAGCGGCAGCGCCGGGTGCGGCGGCAAGCTCAGCAGGACGCGCGCCTCGGAGAGCAGGTCCTCGCGCACGGCGTCGTCGCCCGCCGGCCGGATCTTGAGCGCGACGATGCGGTCGTGCTGTCGGTCGAGCGCCTTGACCACGCGCGCCTCGCCGCCCGCGCCGAGCGTCCCGAGCACCTCGTAGCGCTCCCGGAACAGCGTCAACACGGCCGCCACCCGTCACGTAGTGTTGGCCGCGTGGCACCGCAGATCGAGGTCATCTCCGGCGTGCGCAGCTGGCGCCTTGAGCTGCAGGCTGACCGGTCGACCGTCGGCAAGGCCGCAGAGAACGACGTCCCGCTGGCCGACGACGCGACCGCGAGCCACTTACATGCGGTGCTCGAGCGGTTCCAGGCGGGATGGTGCGTGTCGGACCTCGGATCCTCCAACGGCACGTGGGTCAACGGCGAGCGTATCTGGGCCTCGCGGCGATTGCGACACGGCGACGAGATCCGGATCGGGCAGACGCGGCTTGTCTTTCGAGACCCGCTGGGCGGCGCCGGCGCGCCCACGGAGGCCGAGGCGAAGGCGCCCGGACTGACGACCCGCGAGCGCGACGTCCTACTAGCCCTGTGCCGCCCGCTGCTCGCGCGCGACCTATTCACCGAGCCGGCGTCCACGCGCGCGGTCGCCGAGGAGCTCGTGATCACCCAGGCCGCCGTCAAGCAGCACCTCGCGAACCTGTACGAGAAGTTCGGCGTCGCGGCCGCCAACGACCACCGGCGCGCCCGCCTCGCTAACGAGGCGCTGCGCCGCGGCGCGGTGTCGCTCAGCGAGCTGCACGAGTAGGTCGTCCGAGCCGTCATCGGCCGAGCATGCCCGGCGCCGACGGGCGGCGCCATGGGCGGCCGGTCGCGGTGTCGCTCGCCGGTCGCAAGGCGATCCTTGCCGGAAGGCAAGCCCGCGGCGGCGACCCTGTCCTTGCGGCAACTTCGCCCTTGCCCCGCGGCCACGCGATTGCCGTCCGATCACCCATAGCCGCCTCCGGCACGCTCGCCGAACATGGTGCTCGCCGACCTCGGCACCCCCCACCACCACACGGGAGCACCGCCATGAACCGCAGGATCATTCGTACCGCCACCATCGCGATGGCGATCACGGCGTTCGCCGCCCCGACCGCCCTCGCACGACCCGCCGACATGCCGCCGGCCGACGCCAAGGCCGCCGCCGCGGTGCAGCACATGCAGGCCAGCCGCGCGCCCGACGCTGACGGATTCCCGACGCGTCCCGTGATCGACCGGCCGTCCGCGCCGCCGAACTCACGGCCCGACACCACGCCGACGGCGCCCGCCGACCCCGGCATCGCCTGGGCGACGATCGGCATCGGCATCGCCGGAAGCCTGCTGGCGATCGGCGGCATCGCAATCGCCGTCAGCCGCACCCGCCACAGCGCGCGCGGACGCGTCACCGCGTAACCAACACCCCGCCTGGGCTGCCGGCCGTCAGGCCAGCAGCCCAGGCCAGTGCCCCGCCGACTCGCCGTCTTCGAACGTGCCCGGGGGAGACGAGCACGACGAGGTCGCGGTCACGCTTGGGAACCTCGGCGCTCCTGACGCCCACCGCGGTGACCTGGCGTGGCCGAACGCCGACTGCGACGCGCGTTGGCGACCAACGAGCGAATCCGCGCTGCACGCGCCTTTCGCGTGTTGCGGCGGCGTCGAGGCCTATCCGACGCTGGTCGACCAGGCGGGGGTCTGCTGCAGCACCTCGCCAAGAACCACCTGCTGCCGGACGCCAACCAGCCCGCGACGTTCGTGCCCACCGCCCGCTTCCTCAACGCGAGCGGATTGCCTTGGGGGCGCCTGATGCCGAGGGACACCGGCGTGGTCGAACATGTCGCCGCCGGCGACGCCAGCCACGACGAGGTCATGGCGTGGATCAGCGAGAGCGCCCGCGAAAAAGGAGATAAGGGGTCGCCATCTCCTTAACCGCGTGGGAAAGTCCGCAAATGCGGACTTCGACGCTCCGCGCGACGGCTGCGAGAACCGTGTGTTTTCCAGGTATTTCGCGCCTCTACGCGACGAAGACGTGACGACTGAAAATCGTGGTGTCCCCGGTTCGAGTCCGGGTCTCGCCATCGAAGAAAGTCCTGCAACACCTTACCTTTTGCGGAACGGGCCTCGATGCGCAGGGCCGAGTTGCTCGTGGACCACGGCACGGACCTGCGAGACGTCGGGCGCGTCAAGGAGGAAACGCAGCGGACCGAGCCGTTCGGCGTGCAGGACGCCCTGGCCGCCGGCCAGCGCCAGTCGTGTGCATGAGACGGCCTGGCGGTACGCGGTGCCGAGGCCGTCGCAGACGTCGCTGACGCCGATGGCGAGCGTGACGCCGCGGCGGTCGGCGGCGGCCGTGACCACCCGGACCACGGGCTCCGCATCGGGGGCCGCCAGCACCACGTGTTCGCCACGCAGGCAGACGAGCGATGCGTCGCGGTGGACGAGGCTGCGTCCTGTCGCCCGGCGCACGAGCGCCAACAGGTCATCGGCCACGAGGTCAGCGCAGCGGATCGCGACGATCCGGCGCCCGCGGGCGAGGTCGACGCCGTGTCGGCGGGCGCGTGCGATCAGCGACGGGGCGAGCGGCGTGCCGGCGTCCAGCAGTTCGCTCAGGAGGTCACCTTGCAACTGCTCTCCCCGCCTGAGACCGCCACCTCGCGGGCGCCGGGCGTTTGGCTCGCGCGCCCGCGTCGCCGGCTCGTCAGCCAGCCACCTCGCAGGT
>Ga0299913_10001763_pt1 | contig 16434 bp, 21 predicted proteins | sample RVTome_9_FD_201360 | JGI IMG/M metagenome (GOLD analysis project Ga0299913, IMG submission 201360) | Soil microbial communities from uranium-contaminated site in the Upper Colorado River Basin, Wyoming, United States - RVT155D38 (version 2) ... | reverse complement strand
CATCATCTGTATGGGTCATCGTGTGTTCTCCTCTCGAGCTCGTTGCATGAACTCGCCGAGAGTCACACGGTGACCCATCAAAACGAAGGACCCACCCCCAAATTCCACCACCTCACGGGACGCCTACCCAGAAAGGTGGTGGCGATGGTGTGGTGCCTGGCCTCACCGGCTATGGCGGTGGCACCCAGGATCAGGGTGAACAACACCGCCACACCGGACACGTCGAGAACCGAACGGAGATCCGCCTGGGTAGTGATCGTGTCAGCAGCCCCTTCGATGGTCAGACTCGCGTCGCCGGCGAGGAGGAAGTGAAGGGCGGTCACCACAACCACCAGCCCGCTGCATGCGGCGAGCAGCCCGAGATAGAGGCGGGTGGTCCGCAGTTTGAACAGCTCTGCGCCGACGAGCCGCATCATCGGTGATCCTCGGATCCGGTGAGGGAGAGGAATGTGTCTTCGAGAGACATCCCCTCCTCTCGTAGTTCGTAGAGGGTCAGGTTGTTGGCGGCAGCGACCCGGCCCACGTCTTCGATGTCGATGCCGGAGACCATCAGCCTCTCATGGTCGAATCGGGTCACGGTCGCCTCCATGGCGACGAGGAGGTCTACGAGGCGGTCGGCGTGAGGGCTACGAACCGCCACCCCTTGGCCCATGTGGGCGACAATGGAGTCCACTGGACCTTGAGTGATCAGCCTGCCCCGGTCGATGATCACCACTTCGTCGACCATCTGGGCCACTTCGGCCAGGACGTGGCTCGACACGAAGACCGTCTTTCCCTCCTCGTGGGCCAGAGAGCGGAGGAACTGGCGCAGCCAGCGAATTCCCTTCGGGTCGAGGCCATTGGCTGGTTCATCCAACAGCAGCAGCTGGGGATCGCCCAGAAGGGCGGAAGCCAAGCCGAGTCGCTGCCGCATACCCGAGGAGAAACCCCCTACCGCCCGGTCGGCGGCATCCTCCAACTCGACCACGGCCAACAGCTCGTCGACCCGGGAAGCCTCGATGCCTCCGATCCTCGCCAGCAGCCGGAGATGGTTGCGTGCGGTCCGTGAGGGGTGATAACCCGACACCTCCAACATTGCTCCCACCTGGCGGATCGGCTCCTCGAGAGACCGGTAGTCATGGCCAAGAACTCGTGCCGAACCGGCGCTCGAAGCGGCCAAACCCACCAGCATCCGGTAGGTGGTGGTCTTCCCGGCACCGTTGGGGCCGAGGAACCCGGCGATGGTCCCCGATGGGATCACAAAGCTGAGATCGTCCACCGCCACCGTCGGCCCATACCGCTTGGTGAGGTGCTCTACCTCCACCGCAGGCTTCTCCTCCTGGGAGAACCGGGCCTCCATTCCCGATGTTGTGCCAGGTATTCCTCTCAGCACGCCAGGCGCGCCGCCGTCTTCAACTTCACGTTTCATCTTCATCCGAATCACCTCGCCGGAGACGTTCACGAGGTCCGAGCAGATCGGCCACAGCGCCGATGACCAACCCGGCGGCGACACCGATCATCGGGCCGAGCCACCACCCGTCGAACAACATCTGTCCGAACAACAGCCCCAAGCCGGCCCCGAAGACGATGCCGACCCCAGTGCGTGCCCCTCTCATCGGATGGTTTTTCGCAGCAGCGGGGCATATACCACCCAGGCCATCCCGAGGGCCATGGCGGCGAAGGCGGTGAAGGCGATGGTGTTGGCAAGGGTGGCGGCAGGGTCACCGGTGAGCTGCATGACGATGGCCATGCCCGCCACCGACGATCCCAGCAGCGCAGCCCAGCCGACCGCAGCGTACTTGATCTTGGGGACCCACCGACTCGCTCGAAGGACGCCGATGCCGGCCAAGACGAGCCCCGGAACGACGATGCCGAGGTCCATGAACTTCACCAGCCAGAACACCGCCGGGTCGGCCAGGTACTCAGTAGAGGCGGGCTGGTCTGCCCAGGCGTCGATCAGCCCGGGAAGGTGGAGCCCCCCGACGAGGAACACCGCCATCACGAGGAAGAAGACTCCGATGGTGCGGTCCGCCCAGCGGGCGGTGCCGGGCAGCTTCTCGACGTCGATCAGGGTCCAAGCCCGGACGGCGATGGCACCTCCGAGCACGAACAGCCCGAGATACAGGAGAAAGAACCTTTCGCTGTTGCCCGGGTAGCGGACGAAGTCGCCGCCCAGAGCGAGCTGGCTGTACATGTAGAGGGCGTACAGCGCCGGACCAAGAGCGAGGACCGGGCCCGCCGTGTGATGGCCGCGCCACACGAGAACGCCGGCGAGGATGCTCCACGGAGCCACCAGAAGAAGCCCGGCCACATCACCTCCGACGATCTGGTTGACCGCCCCCTCCGAGGCGTGATAGCGGATGACCTCTCCCCTTAGTGGCCCGAGTAGTGCGACCGACGCCGCTCCCGCTCCCAGGACGAAGAGAGCCAGAGCGAACAATCTCCGCCCGACTTCGGGCGGGTTCGCCGCGTCGACCCGACTCGAGTGGTGTTTCTTGACCTGTGTCACCAGATGTCTCCCTTTGAGCGCTCGTCCACGATGCGTCTCCAGGGCGTCCGGCAACAGAGACGAAAGTCCATACACCCGGGTCCGAAGTCCCAACCGATCACAGGTCGGACGGCAGCGGAATGCCTCCCAACTGGCACGCTGAACTGTCGAGCTATGGCACTCAGGTCTCGAGTACAGAGCCTTCGGTCCCTCCCGCGGGAGGCGTCAGCCGGCTAGGACAGCGGGTCGGAAGCGGGTGACCCCGTAGTAGGTGACCACCACTGCACCGAGCCCGATGAGAAGGACAGCGGCGACGATGAGATCCCCGACCAGCGGGATCGACCCGGCCAGTTGGATCCCGATCGCTACCAGAACCACACCGACGACTGTCGACAGACGCTGATGGCGGATGGGGAGACGGTTTCCGAGGAGATGACCCCAGCCGATGACTCCGTAGCCGAGCGTCACCAACCCGGCGAGGAGCCCGGCGATCGCCACCGGGAGAAGGACCAACGTCATCGCCATGAATACGAACACCGAGATGAACGTCAGTGTGAGCAGCACGCCGACGGTGAGGGTGGCGACCGGGTGGCCGGTCACCGCCGCAGCCAGGTTGTCCAACGCGGCGTTTCTCTTCTTGGTGAGCAGAAAGCCGACCCCGGCGATGAGAAGAACCAGTATCGCCCCCGATAGATATCTGACTGCGGTGCCGTCTCCGGGCGCCCTGGTCAAGTCGAGACTGGTGCGGCGTCCGATGTCGGCGTCGTCGGACACGACCAGGGTGCCGGCAACATGCTGCAGCTCGCCTCCGATCCTGGCTCCCGACTCGACGGTCACGGTCCCGGCAAGCTGGATCACATCTCCCATGACGGCGCCTCTCACTATGAGCTGTCCCCCGATCACATAGATGGGTCCGGGGACTTGCGCCCCGCCCGGGATGGTGACCGCGGCCTCGCCGACGATCAGAGCCCCATCGTGGGCTTCGAGCACGTGGTTCCCGGTCATCATGAGCTGTGCGGTCTCCACGTCGCGATCGCCCGACATCATCAGCAACGCGGCGATGAGCAGCGGGATGACGGTGAGGTTCACGAGACCCCCGGGGAGGCCGCCAGCCTGCGCATTCTCCGAAAGTACAGGTAGAGCGGGAAGGCGACAGCGAGGAGGAGCGCCAGAGCGTTCACATAACGGAGATGCTCGAGCAGCGTCAGACCGGCTCCCTCCGAGTAGAGGGCGAGTGACGTGGAGAGGAATGACGCCAGCCATCCCGCGATCCCCACCCCGAGTCCGGCGTGAAGCCCGATAGTCGCTGGCGTCGACAGGTCGGCCCACAGGGCGAAGTTGAGTGTCGTGTAGAAGCTCACCGCCAACACATAGAACAAGGGCAGAGCGAGCGGGGGGTCGATCCCTGCCGGAGCGGTGCCGAGGTGGAAGGTGTAGAGCAGATGGGTGAACGCAAACAGAGCCAACACCGCTGCCCAGATCCAGCGTCGATCGAAGACGGTGTAGAGCACCCCGGCCATGGCCGCGCCGACGATATGGGTGACCGCGATGAACAACCGGACACCGACTTCCGTCGACTGCCAGGAAGTCGAGATGTATGCCGGGCTCTCGATGATGCGGAGAAACCCGAGACTGTCGATGAAGAACACGGAGAACATGAGGACCAGCGGACCCCAGAAGGCGAAACTGGCGGTACCCACCGGATGCGGTCGAGAGAAGCGGCCAACTCCAAACCGCTCGTGCTGTCTGGCCAGCACGTCGACAAAGTCGAATCGTCGGAAAGCAACGACTCCAAGTACCACCAGTCCCGGAATCATCACCGCGGTCATGACGGGCGCGAACTTCTCGATCCGCCACTCCAACGGGTAGAGGGCAGCAGCGAAGAAGGCGAGCCCGGCGACTGCCGCTGCCACCGCACCTCGGTGGCGGACCCGGACGAAGTCGATCATGAAGCTGAATGTCACCGGCATCCCCACTCCAATCGCCGCCGCTCCAGCCAGTACCCAAGCCAGATACTGGCCGGGGGTGGCCACTGATCCCACTATCACCGTGAGCACGGTCTGCACCACGATCACAACGAAGAGGATCCGGAGCTTCACTCGCAGATTCGAGCTCCAACCCCGCCGGTCCATCATCCACCCGGTCACAGCCGCAAGCCCGAACGCCGCTACCGCAAACACCGCCATGACCACCGACACGCTCTGTGGGTTCATCCCCACCAACCGGGTGCCCAGGTCGATGAGACCGAGTTGGACGAAGGTCAGGTTGTAGTAGTAGCCGGCCGACAGCAACGACACGAAGGCGAGAACGCCGACCAGCGGCACCCACTTGGTGTCAGCCGGTCGAACAGATCGCATCACGCCTCTGGCGCCGACAAGGCCAGGTCAGATCGCATCGACCGCGCTCACCGTGATCGACGCCGCGATCCCAGCCCGCCGCCGCCGAAGAGGATGCCGGCTCCGAAGACGAAACCGAAGTCGTACCAGTTGCCGTTGTTGTGCACCTCGTAGAGGTTGACGTTGTCGGTGAAGAGGGAGATCACGAAGGTGACCGGGGTGATGATCCCATGCCACAGCCCCAGCCAGAACCCGGCCACACTCACGCCTTCGGGGGCGGTGCCGATCTCGGGGTTGACCCCGGCGGCACAGGCAGCCAACACCAGAACGAGGACGATGAACACTACCGCGCCCATTGCCCTTCGGCCGTTGATGGAGGAGTGTCCTGTCGTCATGTTCCAGGACCTTATTGACCTGCCCCGGTGAACAGCCAGGCACCTCTGGCCCGTATCGGCGGGCCTTGGACCACAAGAGCTGCTCCGCCTGGACGGGCAAGCTCGAGAACGCTGTCGCCGGCAGCAGGACCGTCGCCCCACGCAAGCCCTTCGGCCTGAGGAAGGTGGTCACGGCATCTGAAGCGAGGCCAGGCGATCGTCCAGTCGTCGTCCAAAGGGGAACGCTTCTGCCACCGGGATGATCGCGCCTCGAGGGCCGACCCGGTGGTCCGGTCAGCGTCGCAGGCGACCTTCTTCCTTGAGGATCTCTTCCTCGGTGATGGGCTTGCGTCCGTAGACGTCCCAGGCGTGGAAAGCAACTCCGATCCCCCAGCCGAAGGTGACAAACGCCGGCCACGGGAACCACACCCCTGATGAGGCGAAGATCACACCCCAGATCGCCCAGACCACCAGATTGATCAGGATGTAGGCGACCAAGTGGGCGTTGAACTCGCGTTTCTTGTTGAGACGTTTCACCGCCTCTTCTCTCAGATCAGAGTCTGTTCTCGGGACTGTCTGCTGCACATCCTGCTGCATTTGGATTACCTCCTTGTCTGGTTCCCGACCAGGGTGCCGTCACCCGGGCCGGTGCCTGTCAGTTTCTCAATTGGTTTCACGATTGGCTTCAACCCATCCCTTCCGGGAGCGTGGCGGTGGGCGAGCCACAAGACCACTCCCATGGCAACCAACACCTGCCCGAACCCGGCCATCGAGGCCCACGGGAGTGCGATGTCTCCTGCCTCCAGGTTGTTGAACAGGCTGCCCAGTGGGGTGAGCAGCGGCCACAGGATCAGGATGTTCCGGGTCGTGGCGAACGCCACTGCATAGACCACACCGAGGCCGGTGAGAAAGACGATCTCTTCAGTTCCCATCCCATAACCGACGTGGTAGAGGCCGTAGAGGACGGCCGCTGACCCGATTCCGGCGACCGGACCGAACGATGCTTCAAGCCGGTTCTGGATGAACCCGCGGAAGAAGATCGACTCGAACATGCCGACGGTGACAGACATGAGCAGCAGCGGAATCCAGTCGACCGGTTCGGGCAGGTCATAAGCCCAGAGGGTCAGCGAGAACTGAACCCCGGCAAACACCAGGCCGAGGAGCACCGTTGGTCGCCATTCATGAGCCCCCACTCCGAGCGATCGGAGCGGTCGAGAACGCCACCACACCGTGTAGACCACGGGGCCAGCCACGCCCAAGAGGAGCAACCCGACCACGGCGTAGCTGAGGAATAGACCCAGCATGTTGTCGGTGGTGAATCCGACAAAGGCGAGCCGATTGGCGCCCACCACAGCGAGATACAAGACGGCGATGGCGATCAGGTCCCTGCGGTCGGGACGCCACCACAACAGGCGGAACTTTCGGGAGATGAGACGCAAGATCAATCCAACCGAGAACATCCCCACCGAGACGACAAGGACATAGGCCCACCCGGCGAACGCTTCCAACAACAACAAGGCCAAGACCACGGCTCCACCCAAGACCACGGTCATCGCCCGGTTCATCGGTGACATGTCATCTCTATTCGCACGACATTTCAATGGTCCGTCTGATCGGCCACGGTTGGCCAGTGCCGAAAGTCACTACGAGTTGGGCCGGCAGCTAGTGCCGTGTGGCCCTGTCCAGCCGAAGCAGTCCTCGTCACACTGTCGAGATACGAAGGGAGCTCTGAACGTGGAATTCATCCAGTGGGTAGGAGTAGCAGCCGCATTGGCGGGGGTCGTTGGCATCTATATCGTCTTCTATCGTCCCCGGCAGCTCCGCTGGGGAGCCACCGACGAGGAGGTTGCCCGGGGTATGCCCGGCGACGAGGTCGTGGCCCGCCCGGTGTTCAACGCCACCAGGGCAGTAACCGTCAACGCTCGACCCGAGGAGATCTGGCCATGGTTGGTCCAGATCGGCTTCGGCCGGGCCGGCTGGTACAGCTACGACATCCTCGACAATCTCGGCCGGCACAGCTCCGAGGAGATCCTCCCCGAACACCAGCATCTCGAACCCGGTGACCTGATCCCGCTTGGACCCGGCGAAGCGTCGGGACTCTATGTGAAGGAGGCTCGCCCAAACAAGTCAATGGTCTGGTAGGAGCGAAAACGACAGGCCACGTCATGGGCGTGGGGGCTGTACCCGACCGCCGACGGACAGACCCGCCTCATCACCAGGGTGCGGATCGATTACCGGAAAGGGCTGTCCAACTTCATTTTCGGCCTCCTCCTCATAGAACCCGCCGACTTTCCGCTGATGAGGAAATGCATGCTCGGAATCAAACGCCGGGCCGAGAACACCGCGGTACCCGCTCAGGCCGGCATGACCCCCGACGGGGATCATGCGTTGCCTGGGACCAGATCCGAGTGTGCGTGCCCTGATGAACGTCTCCTTGGTCGTTCCCTGGGTGCCTCAATCAATGACCCCGATGCCGGGGACAATGGCTGAGGAAACCCAAACGACATAGCGATCGCATGCAGTGACGAACCGTCTCAGAAGAGGCTGTCCAATACTCTCGGTTCCCGCCCGACCATCGGAGCACGAGTCCTCCCAGTGTCGGGACCTCTGGCACTTACTCCACTGGGCCTGGTGGGTGACCATGGAGTGTTAGCCACTTCTGAACGAACTGGAGGCCCGTGATGGGGGTCAGGCAATTGGAGAATGCCCAAGGGGCACCGGATAAGAGCATCCGGCCCGCGGGTGGCGAGACAACAAAGGGAAGAGCAGTGTTAGACCTGTTCTGGTCGGACTGGCGTATTGGGCTGGTCGCCGCCTTTGCCTTGGCGACCGGTTTCGCACTGATCAGCGCCTGGCTGACTCCACGGGGACCGATCACTACCTCCGAAGCTCTGATCTCAATGGGCGCCGCCCTGGTGATCGGGATCAGCGCAGGGCTGGTGTTAGGCAACCGTTGGAGCATCCTGGTCACACCGGTGGTGTTCCCAGTCGTATTAGAGCTCGCCCGGCTTGGAGTCGAAGGCCCCACCGTCGACGCCATCAACCTGAGTGGGTTGTACGGCAGCATCGCTTTCATCTTGGGACGGGTGTTTCATGGACTGTTGGTCCTGGCGCCGTTGGCGCTGGGCAGCGTCTACGGGGTCTGGCTGGCGGGTCGTCTCGGCCATGCGACCTCGACGACGATGGGCGGGCTCGGCTGGACCCTCACCGGGATGGCGACCGTGGCGGTCGGGGCGATGGCCTTCTTCATCGCCATTCCCGCCTCCACTCCACCCATCGTCGGTGCCGACGGCGAGCCCCTGGCGGGGAGCGTCGCCGAGCTGGCCACCGTCACCATCGGTGGTCACGACCAAACGATGATGATCCGGGGCAGGAGCGTCGAAAACCCGGTGCTCCTGTATCTGACCGGCGGGCCCGGCGGCACCGACATCGGTGCCATACGCCGCGACGTCACCTTGGAACAGGACTTCACGGTGGTCGCCTGGGATCAAAGAGGCGCCGGCAAGTCGTATGCGGCGCTCGACCCGACCGACACCTTCACCACCGACCAGCTCGTCTCGGGCACCGTCGAGGTGACCAACTATCTGAGAGACCGCTTCGGCGAGGAGAAGATCTATCTGGTCGGCCAGTCCTGGGGATCCACCCTCGGTGTGCTCGCCGCCCAACAGCGCCCCGAGCTGTACCACGCCTTCGTCGGCGTGGGTCAGATGGTCAGCCAGCGGGAGACCGACATCATGTTCTGGGAGGACACCCTGGAATGGGCAGATGAGACAGGGAACAGCGGGCTCGCCGAGACACTGCGCCGCAACGGCCCGCCGCCCTACGAGAACCTGATGCACTACGACCCGTTCATCGCCAGGGAACACGACTGGAACCCCTACCCCGAGTTCGATCCGAATAATGAGATGCCGGCGATCCTCTTCGTGCCTGAGTACTCATGGATGGACCGCATCAACGGCTTCAAGGGTTTCCTCGACACGGTCGGGACGATCTACCCCCAGCTGCAGCACATCGACTTCCGCCAGGACGTCACGTCCCTCGACATCCCTTTCTACATGGTCCAGGGCGAGCATGAAGCTAGAGGCCGTGCGGTACTCGCCGAGGAGTGGTTCGAAATACTCGACGCCCCCTCCAAGGAAGCGTTCACCTTCGAGGGGTCGGGACACCGGGCTCACTTCGACCGGCCGGGCGATTTCGCCGAGGTGATGAGCCATGTCCTCGAACAGTCGCCTGCCCCGCCCAAGTGAAACGACTCCGCGACCATTTTGAAACAGCCAATCCACGATGTCGAGCGGCGGGACCACCGGTCCCCCCGCTTCCAAGAAAGAAAGATCTCATGATGACAACCAAGACACCACAAGTCACCAGAACCAGCGAAGAGCCAGCCATGAGCCTGCGCACGTTGTGGTGGTTCATGGCGATCACGTTTGGGTTGGGCTGGGGCATAGGAGCGCTCCTGTTTCTCTTCACCGATCAGATCGAGTCGCTGTTCGGTCCGATAAGCGGCACCAACCCGGTGTTCATCTTGCTCGTCTGGTCACCCGCCATCGCCGGCCTGACCCTGGTCTGGCACCACCACGGCCGGAAAGGAGTCGGAAGCTTCCTGCGACGACTGACTCTCCGGCGGATGCCGACGGCCTGGTGGGTGTTTCTCTTGCTGGGCATACCGGCCGTGAAATACATCGGAGCAGCCTTAAACGGCACAGCAGGCGACTTCCCATTCTCACCCTGGTACGGGCTGCTCCCCGCCATGGCGATCGCACTGTTCATCGGACCAGTCGAAGAACTGGGGTGGCGCGGTGGCGCACTGCCCCTCCTCCAACGACGGTTCGCACCCCTCTGGTCCGCTCTGATACTGGGAGCATTCTGGGCCGTATGGCACGCCCCCTCCTTCCTCCTCTCGGGAACCCCACAGAGCGCCTGGAGCATCGCCCCATATCTACTCGGAGTGCTCGCCCTGTCGGTGATCATCACTCCGTTGTTCAACGCAGCCAATGGCAGCATCCTCATGGCTGCCCTGTTCCACTTCCAGGTCAACGGTCCGGCCTGGCCCGACGCCCAACCGTGGGAGAACTACCTCTTCGCCTTGGTGGCAATAGCGGCGGTGGTACTGAATCGGAAGGCCATGTTGACCCGCACCAACGCCGTCACCGATGTGCTGATGCCCGACACCGGCACCGACGTGACAGTACCAAGAAGAGAGAAGACGTCCGCATGAGAACGACCGATACCCAACCCATCATTGCCACCTCGCCACCGTCGTCGGGCACCAACCACCGATCGTCGAGATCCTGGGTCTGGCCGGGGATCGGAGTCGCCGCGATCGGCCTGATAGCCGGGCTCGTCATGGGAATCACCAGCTATGTGAACTCACAACAGCAGATCGACACGTTCGCCCGGTTGTCGGTGCCGGGAAGCGCGACTGTGCAGGTGGACGAACCGGGTAAGCAGGTCGTCTACTACGAAGGCGACTTGACGGTCGGCCTCGGTGACCTCGTCGTCGACATCACCGATGCCGCCGGCGCCACCGTCGCCATCGCACCATATGGCAGCGAGTTGATCTACGAGACGACCGATCTCACCCTGGGGCGGGCCATCGCCACGTTCGACGCCGCCCAGGTCGGGGCTTATGAGATCGAGGTGAGTGGTATCGACACCGGCCAGGTCAGGGTCGGCGAGAGCTATGCACGGCTAGCCCTCCCCGGCGTCCTCGCCGGTCTGGCCATCGCCGGCCTCTCCCTGGTCGCCGGCTTGGTGCTGTGGCTCGTGTCGGCTCTCAGACGCTGACGACGGTCTCGTCCCGCATGAATACGGCTGCTCCCGTTATCGAAAAGCGATCAGAGCGGCCTCCGTATGGTTGGCCAGGGAAAGTGAGCCGAGAAGGCCCGACGGCCAACAACCTCGCCCGTCGCCGGGGGCGGGTGGTTTCGAGACCGGTCTCGCTACCCGGGGCGCTCACCGGCCTTCTCACGTTCGTGCTGTCGTTGTGGCCGTCCTTGCTGCCGAAGTTCTCGGTCACCCAGGGCATCGTCTCGGGTATCTCGTTCATGCTGGGTTACGGGCTGGGCGCCGGGTGGCAGTGGGCCTGGAGCTACCTCGGGCTGTCGAGGCCTCACGGACGGGTGTGGGCCGCGCTCCGCTGGCTCTGGTTCGCAGTCCTCACATATCTGCTCCTCATGGCGATGTGGCGCTTCGTCGGCTGGCAGAACGACATGAGAGACACGCTCGGAATGGAGCACATCTCGGCGATCATCTGGCTGACGATCATCCCGGTCGCCTTCGCCTCCGCGGCTCTGATCCTGGTCACCGTCAGGTCCCTGCAGAAACTATTCGGGTTCCTGACCAGATGGCTCGGCAAGGTTTTCCCGCGGCGACTCGCAGTGTTGCTCGGTGGCGTCGGGCTCGTGCTCATCGTCTGGGGTCTTTGGAGCGGCGTCCTGGTCAACACGTTCTTCGCCGTCGCCAATCAGGCCTTCGCCTCACGCGACACCGTCACCGCCGAAGGGATCACCAAGCCGACATCAGAGCTCAGGTCGGGGAGCCCGGAGTCGCTCGTCGCTTGGGAAACGCTCGGCGAGAACGGGCGCACCTTCGTGGCCACCGGCCCTTCTGTCGATGAGCTCAACGCCTACCACGGTGGTGAAGCGTTGGAGCCCATTCGGGTATATGTCGGCATCAGGTCGGCCGAGACCGTCGAGGCGCGCGCCCAACTCGTTCTCGACGAACTCATCCGCACCGGTGCTTTCGACCGGGAGGTCCTCGTGGTTGCTACGACCACCGGAACGGGCTTTCTCCAACCAAATGCGCTCACGGCTCTGGAATACGTCCACAACGGCGACGTGGCGGTGGCCGGGGCTCAATACTCCTATCTGCCCAGCTGGATCTCACTGCTCGCCGACCAGGACGAGGTGAAGGAGACCTCACAGACGATGTTCGGCACCATCCACGCCTACGTGTCGACGCTTCCAGAGGGCGAGCGGCCCGAGATCTACCTGTATGGCCTGTCGCTCGGTGCCTGCGGAGTCGAAGCGATCCTGACTTCGATCAACATCATCAACGAGCCCATCGACGGAGCCCTCATGGTCGGCCCCCCCTTCGTGAACGAGCTGTGGAACGAGCTGGTGGCGAATCGAGATCCGGGCAGCTCACCAGTGACGCCTGTCTACCAAGGAGGACGAACCGTTCGGTTCACCAACGGAGAGAACGAATCAGACCGTCCGGAAGAAGAAGAGGAATGGGGAGAGACGAGGGTTGTCTACCTCCAACATGCGTCCGACCCCGTTGTCTTCTTCTCGCCGTCACTCTTCCTCACCCAGCCCGACTGGCTCCTCGACGGCCAACGCGGCGCCGAGATCAGTGAAGACTTCCACTACGCCCGACTGATCACCGGATGGCAGGTGATGATGGATCTCCCCGCAGCCGGCTCCATCCCCGAGGGCTATGGCCACCTATACACCAAGCAGGCCAACGCTCGGGCCTGGATCGCCGTAACCCGCCCCGAGGATTGGACCCCTGCCGAAACCGAGAGATTGATTGCCTTCCTCGTCGATTTCGATCCGGAGGGCTAGGACCGATCCTCCCCGCCAGGACCCACCCGAGAAAGGCCCCGATGGTGAACCGCTGGAGAAGACCTAGAAGCTCACCGTCGTTGACCGCGGTGATCGGCCAACATCCCCCTGGCCAGGATCACCGAGCCCATCGCGAAGGAGAGGCGATTCATCGGTGATCCGTGGCAAAAGGCCCTACCGGCCACCGGCCTATCTGGGAGACACTGGCCACTGAAGGAGGCAATACACATGAACACAGAGAACTGGCTCGCCGGTCCGGTGGCGATCACCGGAGCCGACGGTCACGTGGGTCGGGCTCTACAGGGTCGGCTCGCCACGTTGTCCAATCCGATCAGGACGTTGGGCCGATCTGACGACTGGACGTCCGCCAGTTATTCATCTGGCGGGAACCTTGCAGCCGAAGCGACCCAACAGCTACCAGGCCGCCAATATTGAGACCACGGAGCGGGTACTGGACGCCGTTTCCGGGAGTTCGGTGCAGCGAATCGTATTCCTCTCATACGTGGGGAGCCGACCCAGATTCGGACAACGAGTATCTGCGTACCAAGGGCCAAGCTGAGCAGCTGATCCAACTAAGCGAGATTCCCAGCGTCGTTGTCCGGTCCACGTTCATCTACGGGGATCCGGATGACATCGGCCCCAGCTTCGCCAGCTACCAGACCGAACCGGGCGGGGCGGTGTCGGTGGTCGGTAACGGCTCCCAGAAGGTGGCCCCGATCCATGTCGACGACCTCACCGGACTGCTGGCCGCTGCCGCCCTCGATCCATCGACGCCCACCGGCACCTTCGCAGTGAGCGGCCCGAATACTGTTGCCCTCGACGAGTTCATCAGGCGCATCAACCAGGGAGAAGTCACGATCAGACATCTCCCGTCCCCGGTGGCCAAACTACTCGCCTGGTTCACCCCGCAACTGACATCCGCACTGGCGGATGTCCTCCTCTCCGACAGCGTCACCGGCGGTAATCCCGCGGAGACGGCGGCCCGATTTGGAGTAGACCTGCATTCCTTCACAGGTGTGATGGGAAGCCCAGAGGGAGTGCCCTCATGACGCTCAGGATTCTGGTCTCGGCAGGCTCTAAGCACGGCGCCACGGCGGACGGATCAAAGGAAGCCTCGAGCGCCTGTTTCGGGTGCAGGGGAAGACTGATTCTCCAGTCCCGCCCGGCCACTCAGAGATTGGCTATTGGTGTGGACTGGGAGGGCTCTCTCGATGAGGAACCGCCCAGCAGCACAGTCGACATGGCGGAGCCCTGAACCGGTGAGTTCTCCTCTACCTCCCCTCCCCGCTCAGGACTTAATGCTCTAGCAGTTCGCCGTACCTGGACCGATGATTGCGGCAATCATGAGCCATCTCTTCAACTCAGATTCGGGAGTCCAGTCAGCAACCGATCCCGAGGCCCCGCACTCAGAAGTCGGCGTCTACCTGTACTGGATCCCGCTAGGGGCCGGCGGGTCAGGTTTCGTTCGAATGAACGGCCGCATCTACGAGACCATCAAAGCCTTTCTCGAACAGAGACCACCAGACGATCTTTATCACACTGCGCTCGAGGTTCGCCTACCCGAAGATCGATTCATCGTCGAAACCATGTGGCCAAGCCCTGACGGCGACACCGAGAACCGCGGCGTAGTCCACGAAGGCCCGGTGTTCTCACACTGGATGTCTTTCACCCGCTTGTTTCGATATGAAGTGCGCTGCTGGCAGGACGGGATCCTTCCGGACGCCGACTCCGCCATCGATGGGCCCAAAGTACTTAGTGGCGATCTGGAGTCTGCACAAAGGCTACTTGGCCTTGTTGACACTGTCCCCTCTCTCACCTGGGGTCGAGACCAGACAGCAGTCGGCGATATGTGGAACTCGAACTCGGTGATCTCTTGGTTGCTCACACGGAGCGGTTTTCCCATGGAAACCGTCAAGCCACCCATCGGGGGACGTGCCCCGGGATGGGAATCGGGCATCGTCGTAGCGCTCCGAGAACAATCGGCTGAAACCAAGGGCCGCACGCTTAGATGAACAGCTGCGTGGTTAGGCGGCGCCAGACAGAGGTGGCCGTGATGTCCGCGGTCGTCGGTTCGGGACTCCCCGCCATTTCGCTCCCCGAGCAACTGTGTGCAACGAGCCAGACGGCTGGTTCGAAGACAGGACGCTTGTGTTAACAAGCACTTGGGAAACTGCCTTGGACTACGCACGTTATGCGTCTAGCAGCATGTCGATGGCCGTCGAGAGCCAGGACCCTCTCTTGCGCTCAGATTGTTTGAATAGTCCGGGGTTGCGACAGAGGGATTCACATGGAGATCGTTTGTTCTGACTGTGGCGAAGGATTGTCCGACGACACCGAAGCCTGTCCAGTCTGTGCCGGGACGTCAAAGGGCTACCGATTTGGAGAGGAAGACATCACCGATGGTCGTATCCAGGCACCCGAGGAGTTCTTCGGTATCCGAGATGAGACCCCCGACTGGTATTGATGGTCGGCTTGGCTTTGGGCCGACGACGCCCACCCGGCCGGGGATGGGCATCCGGCCTATCGCATCGTGTATAAGACGATTCGAATCCCGATTGTCGGGACCCTCAACCTGAACTGGCCGAACCTGAACGTACGAATGTGGCACGGGTCAGTGAAGATTGGGCGCCCAACGATTGAGCCGTCCAACCCGGGCCGGAAGGAGGGGTACCTGATCGTCCCGGAATGGGGCTCGGTCGTGGATACAGATGATGGTGCTGTGTACGAGACGACAAGAGCATCGAGCCCCGTTCTCAGTGCCGAGGAAGAGGAACTCACTGACGGGAGTTTCGTCGAGTTCACTCTGACGACAGACTCCGACAAGCCGAACGAGCAGGTCGCCGAAGGACGGAGAACCCTCGCCTCACTGCACACGATGATTGACTTGAGTTTCGGACGGCGCCTACTCGGGGTCCCGCTAAGCGAGGAAGTTGGCGAACTGTTCGAGGACGGTCACTTCAACTGCTCGGTGCAATCGTCACTAGTCGGAATGGAGTCGCTCACAACAGTCAAGCTCCTGCCGGTTCAGATACTCAAAGGCTGGGCCGACCACGTTCTGGAGCGCCATATCCACCGCCCGGCCGCCGAGAAGGAGACCCTTGCGCTTGCGTCCGAGTGGTATCGCCTAGCGGAGTCGTCGCTAGTGAGAAGTGGCAAAATGACGTGAGTCGGCGTGAGTACCCGTGAGACGTGATGGTTGGGTCGTTTTGCCTGGTCATAGGCACTTTCTGATACTATAACCAGTCGCATCAATTGTGGAGCTGACGGGATTTGAACCCGTGACCCCCTCGTTGCGAACGAGGTGCTCTGCCAGGCTGAGCTACAGCCCCGTGTAGCGGGACGGCGAATTCTACAGACGCTCGAAGTATGGGCCAGATCGCCTGACATCGCCATCCACTTCGGTCAGGTCGCTTGGGGCGAGCTCGGCAGGCCAGCACATCTGGCAGGTCTCCACACCGCCTCGACGATCTCTTAGGACATTGACGAGTTCCCGTCAATGTGCTGCAGCGGCATCGGCCGCCACGTCAGCGGTCGCGGAGGTCCTGGCGAAGCCTCTCCTGGACTACCGTCGCCGTGAGATCGGAGCGCGAGCGCTCGACCAGGGATCGGGAGACATCGGTCGTGCGGCGGAGACCGTTGGTCATGCCGTCCGGATAGTCGATCTGGGCGAGCTGATCGACAATGTCGTC
>Ga0299913_10001762_pt1 | contig 16443 bp, 14 predicted proteins | sample RVTome_9_FD_201360 | JGI IMG/M metagenome (GOLD analysis project Ga0299913, IMG submission 201360) | Soil microbial communities from uranium-contaminated site in the Upper Colorado River Basin, Wyoming, United States - RVT155D38 (version 2) ... | reverse complement strand
CCCGAGGTCTACTGCTGGAACGACTTCGTGCAGGTGATCGACGTGATCGCCGCCGAGCGGACGGCCACCGGGCTCGTGGTGACCGACCCCGGTTCGGTCGCCAGGGCATGGGGCCGCTGACCCCGATAGAGCCGGTACGTCGATCGGGGCAGGAAGGTTGTGCCACACCGTTTTCTCAGCCTTGCGCTCCGTCCGGGCAGCGTGGCATGCTCCATCCGCTCCGAGCGGCTTCCGTTCGGAGATCGACGGCGGCGCGACGCGGGCACGCGCCGCCGTCGTCTTACCCACCGTCGGCGGTGGCGCGGCCGGTGGCGCCGGGGCCGGGTTGTTATCGTGGGGACCGCTCGGGCGCGTAGCTCAGCGGGAGAGCGCTCGCCTCACACGCGAGAGGTCGCAGGTTCAAAACCTGCCGCGCCCACGATCATCGATGGTTCCGCCCGCTGCCGCACGATCGGTATGCCGTGGGTCGGGCCCGGTGACGTTGAATCGGTCAAAGGCGGGGGAGGGTTCATCGATGGGAGCAGTCGAGACGCTGGTGGCCGCGCGCGCGGTCGACCTTCGGAAGGTCTACGGCCAGGGGGATGCCGCGGTCGAGGCGCTGAGAGGCGTCTCGGTGGGGTTCACCGCGGGTGAGTTCACCGCGATCATGGGCCCTTCGGGCTCGGGCAAGTCCACGTTGCTGCACTGCATGGCGGGCCTGGACACGCCGACGTCGGGCAGCGTGCTGATCGGCGACGTCGACCTGACCACGCTGTCAGAGAAGTCGCTGACCCAGCTGCGGCGCGACCGGATCGGTTTCGTGTTCCAGGCGTTCAACCTGATCCCAACGCTCACCGCCGAGGAGAACATCACCCTGCCCCTGGACATCGCGGGTCGCGACGTCGAGGCCTCGTGGTTCGATCGCGTCGTCGACACGATCGGCCTGCGCGACCGGCTCGGGCACCGCCCCTCCGAGCTCTCGGGCGGCCAGCAGCAGCGGGTCGCAAGCGCGCGCGCGTTGGTCTCGCGACCCGACATCGTGTTCGCCGACGAGCCGACGGGCAACCTCGACACGAAGTCCGGTCATGAGCTGCTCGGGTTCCTGCGCGACGCGGTCAAGGAGCACGGCCAGACGATCGTCATGGTGACCCACGACGCGGCCGCGGCGAGCTTCGCCGACCGGATCATGTTCCTGCGCGACGGGCTCTCGGTCGACGAGATGCGTGACCCGACCGCCGAGACCGTGCTCGACCGCCTCAAGTCGCTGGAGGCCTGAGTGCTGCGCGCCGCGCTCAAGAGCCTGCTCGGCAGGAAGCTCCGCCTCGTCCTGACGGCGTTCTCGATCGTGCTGGGCGTCGGGTTCGTCGCCGGCACCTACGTGCTGACCGACACGATGAACGCCGCCTTCGAGGAGGTCTTCGAGCAGACGACCCAGGGCGTCGACGTGGTCGTGCGCGCCGAGACTGCCTTCGACCCGATCGGCGCCGGGCCGGGCGGCGGCGGGGGCACCGAGGGTCGTGAGCCCCTGCCGGCCGAGCTGCTCGAGAGGGTCGCCGCGCTGCCCGAGGTGGCGAGCGCCAACGGCGACGTGCAGGGCTACGCGCAGTTCGTCGACCCGGTCACCGACGAGGTCATCGGTGGGGTCGGACCTCCGACGATCGGCGTGAACTGGACCGACCAGGCGACCTCGGTGATCGAGCTGCGCGAGGGTCGCCCGCCCGAGGGTCCCGACGACGTCGTCGTCGACGCGGGCACGGCTCAGGGGGCCTCGCTCACCGTCGGTGACCGGGTCCGTGTGCTGTTCGAGGGACCGCCCGCTGAGTTCACGATCGTCGGGATCGTGGGGTTCGGCGACGCCGACAACCTGGCCGGCGCGACGCTCGCCGTCTTCGACACCGAAACCGCGCAGCGCGTCCTCGGCAAGGAGGGCGAGTTCGACACGATCAGCATCACCGCGGCGGAGGGTTCCTCGTCGGCCGAGCTGCGGACCGCCCTTCAGGAGGTCCTGCCCGAAGGGGTCGAGGCGGCCACGAGCGCCGACGTCGCCGACGAGGCGGCGCAGGCGCTCGGTGACGCCCTCGGGTTCTTCCGCACCGCGCTGCTGGTGTTCGCCATGATCGCGCTGTTCGTGGGGGCCTTCATCATCTTCAACACGTTCTCGATCATCGTGGCCCAGCGGACGAAGGAGCTCGCGCTCCTGCGATCGATCGGCGCGAGCCGGACGCAGGTCATGGTGTCGGTCGTCGTCGAGGCGCTCGCCGTGGGTCTCGTCGCGTCGGCCATCGGCATCCTCGCCGGCATCCTCATCGCGGTCGGATTGCAGGGATTGCTCGGGTTGCTCGGGATCGATCTGCCCAGCACCACACTGCAGGTGCTTCCTCGGACGATCGTGGTGTCGCTCGTCGTCGGCATCGTGGTGACCGTGATCTCCTCGGTGCTGCCGGCGCGTCGAGCGGGTCGCGTCGCGCCGATCGAGGCGCTCCGCGAGTCGACCGCGACGGGGTTGGGTCAGGGCTACGGCCGCCGTCTCACGTTCGGGGGTGTGGTGACGGGACTGGGCGGTGCCGCCCTGCTCTACGGCCTGTTCGGCAATCAGGACAACGCCGGGCTCCTGATCGGCATCGGCGCCGCGGTGACGTTCGTCGGCGTGGCGATGTTGTCGCCGTTCATCGCCCGGCCGCTCTCGCAGGGCATCGGCTCCGTGCTCGGGGGAGTGCTGCGCCTGTTCGACCCGCTGGCGCGTGCGCTCGGTCGCAAGGGCAGCTCGGCGATACAGCGCCGGCTCGGACGCGAGAACGCGATGCGCAACCCGCGGCGCACGGCCGCGACCGCGTCGGCGCTCATGATCGGCCTCGGCCTCGTCGCGATGGTGTCGATCCTGTCGGCATCGCTCAAAGCCTCGATCGACGTGGCGCTCGAGCGATCGTTACGCGCCGACCTCACCTTGATGACGCAGTCATTCACGGCTTTCTCGCCCGAAGCCACCACCCGCGTGCGGGCGCTGCCCGAGGTCGATGTGGTGTCGGCGTTCCGCCAGGGTGGCATGCGGTGGGAGGGGTCGACCGAGTTCGTCACGGCGGTCGAACCGAGCACCGTCGAGGCCGTGGCCTCGCTCGACGTGACCGAGGGGAGTCTCGATGCCCTGAACGAGCCGGACTCGGTGCTCATCTACGTCGAGCGCGCGGTGGACGAGGGCATCGCGGTGGGTGACCGCATCACGGTCGAGTTCGCGACCGTCGGTGAGACCGAGCTGACCGTGGCCGGCATCTACCAGGAGAACGGTGTGGTGGGTGGCGGCTTCCTGCTGTCGCTGGAGACCTACGAGCGGTACTTCACCGAGCAGCTGGATGCGTGGTCGATGGTGCGCCTGGCCGACGGCGTGACGCCCGCGCAGGGCCAGGCGGCGCTGGAGACCGCGCTCGCCGACTTCCCGAACGTCCAGGTCCAAGACCAGGCGTCGTTCCGCGAGCAGCAGGCAGGGTTCATCGACCAGCTCCTGAACCTCGTGACGGCGCTGTTGTCGATGGCGATCCTGATCGCGCTGTTCGGCATCGCCAACACGCTGGGGCTGTCGATCTTCGAACGGACGCGCGAGCTGGGGCTGCTGCGCGCGGTCGGGATGAGCCGTGCGCAGGTTCGCCGCATGGTGAGGTGGGAGGCTGTGATCATCGCGGTGCTGGGCGCCCTGCTCGGGCTCGTGATCGGTGTGTTCTTCGGCTGGGCCCTGCAGCAGGCCCTGGCCTCCGAAGGGGTGACCGAGCTCGCGATCCCGGCCGGACAGCTCACGGCCTACGTGCTCTTCGCGGCGATCGCCGGCGTCTTCACCGCGATCGGCCCCGCGCGCCGCGCCGCACGGCTGAACGTGCTCGAGGCGATCTCCTACGAATGAGGCCGGGCGGGCCGCGGCGCGCCCACGGCTATCATGGGCGCTCCGATGCCTCGCCTGACGCTGCCCGACGGTCCCGTAGAGCTCCCCGAAGGGGAGCCGGTCGGCAGCGTGCTGGGCAAAAGTGCGATCGCCGCACGGGTCGACGGTGAGCTGCGCGACCTGTCGTTCGTGCCAACGGCGGCGGCCACCGTCGAGCGGGTCGAGCTGGCCAGCGACGACGGGCTGCACGTGCTGCGGCACTCGACCGCCCACGTGCTGGCCCAGGCCGTGTGCGACGTCGTGCCGGGGGCCAGGTACGCGATCGGCCCAGCGATCGACGACGGCTTCTATTACGACTTCGAGCTGCCCGCGCCGATCGGGCCGGCGGACCTGGCCAAGATCGACCGCCGCATGCGCCAGATCGCCAAGGCGAACCAGCCGTTCGTGCGTGAGCAGGTGCCGCGTGCCGAGGCGCTCGAGCGACTGGCGGACCAGCCGTACAAGGTCGAGATCCTCGAGAAGATCGGCGAACAGGCCGGCGAGGTGGGCGGCGGCGACACGGTCACGCTGTACCGCAACGGCGACTGGGTCGACCTGTGCATGGGCCCGCACCTGCCGTCCACCGGCAAGCTCGGCGCGTTCAAACTGACGAAGCTCGCCGGCGCGTACTGGCGCGGTGACGAAGGCCGACCGATGCTGACCCGCATCTACGGCACCGCCTGGGCAACCGACGACGACCTGCAGGCCTACCTGCACCGGATCGAGGAGGCCGAGCGGCGCGATCATCGCAAGCTCGGCCCGCAGCTCGATCTGTTCTCGTTCCCCGAGGAGCTGGGGCCGGGGCTGGCCGTGTGGCACCCGCGGGGCGGGGTGTTCCGCAAACAGCTCGAGGACTGGCTGCGCGATCTGCACCTGGCGCGTGGGTACGATCTCGTGCAGACGCCGCACCTGGCCAAGCGGGTGCTCTGGGACACGAGCGGCCACACCGCGAAGTTCCTGGAGAACATGTTCCCGGTGATGGACGACGGCGAGGGCAACGAATACTTCGCCAAGCCGATGAACTGCCCGTTCCACGTCTTGATCTACAAGAGCTCGGTCCGCTCCTACCGCGAGCTGCCGATGCGCCTGTCGGAGCTCGGCACCGTGTACCGCTACGAGCGCCTCGGCACGCTGCACGGCCTGCTGCGCGCGCGCGGTCTCACCCAGGATGACAGCCACATCATCTGCACCGAGGACCAGCTCGTCGACGAGATCCTCGGGGTCTTCGACCTCACGCTCGACATCTACCGCACGTTCGGGTTCGCCGACCCGGTGGTCAACCTGTCGACGAAGCCGGGCCTGGCGGTCGGCGACGAGAAGATGTGGGACAAGGCGATCGGCGCACTCACGAACGCCCTGGATCGAAGCGGTCTGGCCTACGAGGTTGCTCCCGGCGAGGGCGCGTTCTACGGGCCCAAGGTCGACTTCCACTTCCACGACGCGATCGGCCGGCTATGGCAGCTCACGACGGTCCAGTGTGATTTCGCGCTGCCCGAGCGCTTCGACATGCAGTACACCGGCGACGACAACGAGCGGCACCGCCCGGTCATGGTGCACCGCGCGATCCTCGGTTCGCTCGAGCGGTTCATCGGCGTGTTGACCGAGCACTACGCGGGCTCGTTCCCACTGTGGCTGGCGCCCGAGCAGGTGCGCTTCGCGCCGGTGGCCGATCGTCACGTCGAACATTGCCTGATGCTCGCGACCCGCGCCCGCGATGCGGGCCTGCGCACCTTCGTTGATGACTCCAAAGAGTCCGTCGGTAAGAAGATCCGTGCCGCCCAGCTGATGAAGGCGCCCTACACCCTGGTCGTGGGGGACCGCGACATCGAGGCGGGCACCTACACCGTGCGGGACCGTGAGGGCACCGAGGTCCAAGGGGTGGCGTTCGACGCGCTCATCGACGCGCTCGTCGACGAGGTGCGAACCCGCAGGATCGAGCAGACCGTCTTCGGGGCCTGAGCCGGTGGACCGGCTCTGGAGCCCGTGGCGCATGGCCTACATCGAGGGCAACAAACAGGAGCCCACCGAGGGTCGTGCCTGCGTGTTCTGCCGCGCGCTCGAGCTGCCGGCCGATGACGACGACGCGTGGGTGCTCGCGCGCGACGACCACGCCTTCGTCACGCTCGCCAAGTTCCCGTACAACCCTGGGCATCTGCTGGTGCTGCCCGTCCGCCACACCGGTGAGCTGGAAGACCTTCGGCCCGAGGAGCACGCCGCGATCGCCCGGTTCCTCACGGCCGGCACGGCAGCGCTGCGCTCGGCCTCGCAGCCCCACGGCTTCAACGTCGGGCTCAACCTCGGGCGGGTCGCCGGCGCCGGCATCCCGGAGCATCTGCACTGGCATGTGGTGCCCCGGTGGGGCGGCGACACGAACTTCATGCCGGTGGTCGGCCAGACGCGCGTGCTGCCGCAATTGCTCGCCGAGTCCTTCGGCAAGCTGCAGCCGCTGTTCGAGGAAGAGGTCGACGGATGACGGTGCGCGACGGTGTGCTGGAGCTGGCCGACGGCGGGCACCTGGCCTACGACGACGTTGGGGAGGGCCCGGCGGTGGTGCTGCTGCATCCGGGCTTGTGGGACCGCCGCACCTGGGACCGCCAGATCGCGACGTTCCCCGAGGCCGGGTTCCGGACGATCCGCTACGACCAGCGGGGGTACGGGCGATCCAGCCGGCTCGCGGGCACGCCGTACTCCCACGTCGGCGATCTCGTGGCGCTGCTCGATGCCCTCGACGTGGCCCAGGCGGCGCTCGTCGGGTGCTCGATGGGCGGGGCGGCCGCGATCGACACGACCCTGGAAAACCCCGATCGCGTATGGGCGCTCGTGCCGGTCGCCGCGGCGCTCGGCGGGCATGAGTGGCTCGCAGAAGAAGAGGACTGGTACGCCGACGTCGAGGCGCCGATCGAGGAGGCCCTGGCCGCCGGCGACCTGGAGCGGGCCCGCGAGCTGCAGCTCGAGCTGCTCTGGGCGCCGCTGGGTACCGACGACGAGGCCGGGCGAACGATCCGTGACATCGCGTTCGACAACCTCCACGAGCTGACGATGGACGAGAGCCTCGCCGAGGAGATCGATCCGCCCGCGGCCCACCGGCTGCATGAGATCGACGTGCCGACCCTGGTGCTCAAGGCCGAGCACGACCCCGCGGACAGCCGGCGGATCAGCGACGTGATCGCGGCCGGCGTGGTCGACGGACGCGAGGTGCTTGTCGAAGGCGCCGACCACGTCGTGAACGTCCGTCAGCCCGAGGTGTTCGACGAGCTGGTGCTCGGGTTCCTGGACGAGGTCCGGCCGGATCCATGAGGCCCGACCGCCGCGGCGCGCAGCCGCTCGGCGGGGGATTCACTTCTTGGCGTGGGCCTCCTCTCGCGCCTGGCGGAACTCGGCGATCGCCTTGTCGGCCAGGTGGGTCGGCATCTCCTCGTAGTGGGAGAACGTCATCGAGTAGGCGCCGCGGCCGCCCGTCATCGACCGCAGATCGATCACGTAGCGCGCGACCTCGGCCTGTGGCACGAGCGCGTTGATGCGCTGCTTGCCGCCGCCGATCTGCTCCATGCCCTGGATCTTGCCGCGCTTGGCGTTCAGGTCGCCCATCACGTCGCCCGTATAGGCGTCGGGCACGACGACGGACAGCTGGACGATCGGCTCGAGCAGCGCGACGCCGGCCGTCTCGGCGGCCTCCTTGATCGCGAGTGACCCGGCGATCTGGAAGGCCATGTCCGAGGAGTCCACCGGGTGGAACTTGCCGTCGACGAGCGTCACCTTGACGTCGACCATCGGGTTGCCCGACAGCACCCCCTCGGTCATCGTCTTCACGATGCCTTTCTCGATCGAGGGGATGAACTGGTGCGGCACCGCGCCGCCGAAGATCTTGTCCTCGTAGACGAACCCCTCGCCGCGTGGCAGCGGCTCGACCTCGATGTCGCAGATCGCGTACTGCCCGTGGCCGCCGGTCTGCTTCACGTGGCGCCCGCGACCTTTCGCGGGCTTGCGCAAGGTCTCCCGGTACGCGATCTTGGCCGGCGCGTGGTCCACCTCCACGCCGAACTTACGCTGGAGCCGCTCGATCTGCACACCGAGGTGGGCCTCGCCCATCCCGTAGATCACCGTCTCATGGGTCTCGTCGTGCCGGAGCACCCGGAAGCTCGGATCCTCCTCACGCAGACGAGCCAGGCCGCTCGCGAGCTTGTCCTCGTCCCCCTTCGTGCGCGGGGTGATCGCGTAGGCGAGCAGCGGCTCGGGGATCTCGACCGGGCGCAGCTGCACGGGGTCGTCCTTCGTGCTGAACGTGTCGCCGGTGTGGGCGTGCTGGAGCTTCGCGACGGCGCCGATGTCGCCGGCCGCGACCTCCGGCACCGACTCGTGCTCCTTGCCGACCAGGGTGAACAGCTGGCCGATGCGCTCATCGGTGCCCTGATCGGCGTTGTGCACGCTCGAGTCCGGCCGCACGCGCCCGCTGAACACGCGGAACATCGTGATGTGGCCCACGAACGGGTCCGACACGGTCTTGAAGACGAACGCGGTCAGCGGTGCGTCGGCCTCCGAGGGGCGCTCGGCGTCACCTGCTTTGCCCTGCACGGTGATCGGCCCGCGGTCCACCGGCGACGGGAACTCCTCGACGATGAAGTCGAGCAGCCGGTCGATGCCGATCGCCTTCGTCGCGCTGCCGACGATCACCGGCGCCAGGCGCGCGCGGGTGAAACCGTCTTTGGCGCCGTGCACGATGTCCTGTTCGGGCAGGGTGCCTTCCTCGAGGTACTTCTCGATCAGCGCGTCGTCGGATTCTGCCACCGCTTCGATCAGCTTCTCGCGCGCCGGGTCGGCCATCGCGTGCAGGTCCTCGGGCCAGTCCGATTCCTCGGCGATCGGCCCGTCGGGGTACCGATCGGCTTTCTCGTGCAGCAGGTCGGCGATGCCGGCGAACTCGTGCTCCCTGCCGATCGGGAGCTCGAAGGGCGCCACCTGGTTGCCGAACGACGAGACGAGCTGGGCCACGGTTGCCTCGAAGTCGGCGCGCTCGCGGTCGAGCTTGTTGATGAAGATCGCGCGCGGCAGCCCTTCCTCGACGGCCAGCTCCCAGGCGTACTCGGTCTGCACCTCGACCCCGTCGACCGCCGAGACGACGACGATCACGGCGTCGGCGGCGCGCACCGCGCTTCGCAGGTCCCCGACGAAGTCGGCGTAGCCGGGGGCGTCCAGCACGTTGATCTTCGTGCCCTTCCATACGACCGGCGCCATCGACAGCGATACCGAGATACCGCGCTTCTGCTCGTCGGGGTCGTGGTCGCTGACGGTGTTGCCGTCTTCGATCGTGCCCATGCGCGTGATCGCGCCGGAGGTGAACAGCATCGCCTCGAGCAGCGACGTCTTGCCCGCTCCTCCGTGGCCGACCAGCAGGACGTTGCGGATGTCCTTCGCCTCGTAGGTCTCCAACGCACACTCCTTCAGCGGGCGGGGTCGCGCGCCGGTTCGCGGCGGCCGAGGGGAGGTCATCCTACCGAGTTGCTAGGCTCGCGCGGTCCGATGGTCCGCTTCCAGCGCCAGCCTCCCGGCACGGCCTTCACCCGGGGATCCCTGCTGCTCGGGGGCCTCGCATCCGCGCTGGCAGGGTGGCTGATCGTGGCTCGGGAGCCGCTCGCCGCGGGGGCGGCTGCGGGCGTGGGGGCGGTGCTGCTGCTCGCCGGCGGCCACCGCGCCAACCACGGGGAGGGCGGCCCCGTCGACCGCATGCTCACCGAGCTGTTGGACCGGGCCTGGGACGGAGCGGTCTTCGCGCCGATCGCCTGGGTCGCCCGTGACGGCGACCCGAGCGTGACGGCCGCCGCGCTCGTCGCGCTGTGCGCGAGCTACCTGTCGTCCTACGTCCGTGCGCGCGGCGCGGCGTTGCAGTATTCGGTGGAGGAGAGCCACGTGACCCGCGGGCTGCGCTACGTGCTCGTGACCGCAGGTTTGCTCATGGATCGGGTGGGCTGGACCTTGTGGGCCGCCGCCGCCGTGTCGATCCTCGCGGTGCTCGTTCGCACCGGCCAGGTGGCCAAGGAGGAGCGGGCGTGAGCGAGCGCGAGCCCGGCGTCGCGCCGGGGGTCGGCGTGCCGCTCCGGCAGCGCCTGGCCTACCTCGCCTACGCCTCGATCGCCTGGCTCGGCAGGACCCTTCCGACGACGACGGGCCGGGTGCTGTTCCGGTGGGCGGGCATCGCCGCCTACCACCTGCTGCCGCGGCGACGCGCGATCGTGGCCGCCAACCAGGCGCAGGTGCTCGGCAGACCGGTGGACGACCCGTTCGTGCGGGACTCGACCCGCGAGGCATTCCGCAGGTACGCCCGGTACTGGTTCGACGGGTTCGACGTGGCGACCTGGACTGAGGAGCGGCTCCGGCGGGCGGTGGCGTTCGAGGGACTCGACCATCCCCACGGAGCCCTCGCCGAGGGCAAAGGTTTGATCGCGGTCGCGCCGCACGCGGGCAACTGGGACGCGGCGGGCCGGGGTCTGGCGATCGAGGGGCTGCCCGTCGTCGCGGTCGCCGAGCGGCTGCGTCCCGACGCGTTGTACCGGCTTTTCGTCGCCCACCGCGAGGCGCTCGGCATGCAGATCCTGGCGCTCGACGAGGAGGGGCTGGCGCGCCGCCTGGCGGAGATCCTGCGCGCCAACGGGATCGTGGCCCTCGTGGCCGACCGCGATCTCACCGGTCGCGGCGTCGAGGTCGAGATGTTCGGAGGCACCCGCCGGCTGCCGACCGGGCCCGCGCTGCTCGCGCTGCAGACCGGGGCTCCGATCATGGTCGCGGCGCTCGCGGAGACACCGACCGGGTGGCGCGTCGTGCTCCATCGTCCCTTCACGGTGGAGCCGAGCGGTGACCGGCGGGCCGACGTGCGGGCCACGATGCAGCGGATCGCCGACATGTTCGAACGCGACATCGCGGCTTCGCCGGCGGACTGGCACCTGTTCCAGCCGGGCTGGGACCCGTGAGGGTCGCCCTCGCGTGCCCTTACGCCTGGGATGCGGCCGGCGGCGTGCAGGTCCACATCGCCGATCTCGCGAGCCAGCTGCGCGCCCGCGGGCACGACGTACTCGTGCTGGCGCCCACCTCGAAGGGCCCGAAACCCCTTGGTGTCCGGGTGGCGGGCCGGTCCGTCCGCGTGCCCTACCGGGGCACGGTGGCGCCGATCGCGCCGATGCCCACGTCGATCGTCGCGATACGTAGGGTGTTCGGCGGCTGGCATCCCGACGTCGTACACGTGCACGAGCCGCTCACGCCGAGCACCTCGATGTGGGCGACGCTCGCCTCGGACGCGCCGGTGGTCGCGACCTTCCACGCGTGGCTCGACCGGTCGCGGCTGCTCGAGCTCTCGGCGCCGCTGCTGCGCCCGGTGGTGCAGCGGATCCGGACGCCGATCGCGGTGTCCGAGGCCGCCGCGAGCTTCCTGGCCACGGCGTTCCCCGACCTGGCCGAGCGGGTCGAGGTCGTCCCGAACGGGGTCGACCTCGCCGCCTTCGCGAACGTCGACCCCGCGCCGCTTCCCGAGGGCCGCCGCATCGTGTGGGTGCACCGCCTGGATCCGCAGAAGGGGTTCGCGACGATGCTGGCGGCGTTCGAGCGGATCGCGGACGCGATGCCCGACGCCCGCCTGATCGTGGCCGGCGACGGACCCCAGCGCGACCTGGTCGAACGCCTGGCCGAGCCGGCGCGCGGGCGCGTCCAGCTGCTCGGGGCGGTCGCGCACGAACGGGTGCCGGGCCTCTTCGCGGCGGCCGACGTGGCCGTTGCGCCGGCCACCGGCCAGGAGAGCTTCGGCATCGTGCTGATCGAGGCGATGGCCGCGGGGGCCCCGGTGGTGGCCTCCGACATCGAGGGCTACCGCGAGGTCATCCGTGATCGGGCCAGCGGTCTGCTCGTGCCCCCGGGCGACGCGGAGGCGCTGGCCCAGGCGTTGCTGGCGGTGCTGGGTGACCCGGCCCTTGGCGCGCGGCTGGCCGAGGGGGGCCGGGCCCGGGCCGGGGCGTTCGACTGGGCCACGATCACCCCCCGGCTCGAGGGGATCTACGCGGCGGCGATCGGCGGCGCCGGGCCGCCGATACGATAGGGCCCGTGCCGAGCTGGATCTGGATCGTCGTTGCCATCGTCGGCGTCTTGGCCCTCTACGTGGTCTGGACGTTCAACCGGTTCATCCGGCTGCGCACCCGGGTCGACAACGGCTGGTCCCAGATCGACGTGCAGCTTCGCCGCCGCTACGACCTGATCCCGAACCTCGTCGAGACCGTCCGCGGGTACGCCGCCCACGAACGAGAGCTGTTCGAGCGGGTGACCGAGGCACGCGCCCGCGCGATGGGCGCCGAGGCCGTCTCGGAGCAGGCGAGCGCCGAGAACATGATCACCGCGGGGCTGCGGCAGCTGCTCGCCGTCGTCGAGGCCTACCCCGACCTGAAGGCCAACGAGAACTTCCTCGCCCTGCAGGAGGAGCTCGTCGGCACCGAATCGAAGATCGCCTACGCCCGCCAGTTCTACAACGACCAGGTGATGAAGCTGAACACCGCGATCGACACGGTGCCCTCGAACCTGGTGGCGCGCGCCTTCGGCATCGAGCGTCGGGAGTTCTTCGACATCGAGGACCCCGAGCGTGGACCCGTCGCCGTGGACCTCGGGGGCGGCTGAGCCGGCGTGTACGAGCAGATCGCTGCCAACCGGCGCAAGACCGTCGTGCTGCTGCTCGCCGCCGCCGCGTTCGCCGGCCTGATCGGCTACGCGATCGGGTGGTATTGGGGCACGGGACCCGTGGGGCTCGTGATCGCGCTCGTGATCGCGGGCGCGCTGTCGATCGGCTCGTACTTCTCCGGGGACAAGCTGGTGCTTGCCTCGACGCGCGCCCGCCTGACCACCCCCGAGCAGGAACCCCGTCTGCACAACATCGTCGAAGGGCTCTCGATCGCGGCGGGCCTGCCGAAGCCGCGCGTCTACATCGTGCCCGAGCCGGCGCCGAACGCCTACGCCACGGGTCGCAATCCGGAGCACGCCTCGATCGCGGTCACCGAGGGCCTGCTCGCGGCCCTGAACCGTGTGGAGCTCGAAGGGGTGATCGCGCACGAGCTGGCCCACGTGAAGGATCGCGACATCTTGGTCGGCACCGTCGTGGCCACGGTCGTGGGCGCCGCGGTGCTGATGGCCGAGTTCTTCATGCGGTCGTGGTGGTGGGGCGGCATGCGCGGGCGCCGCGGTGGCGGCGGTGGCGGAGGCCAGGGCGGCGGCGTGGTGCAGCTGGTGATCTTCGCCCTCGGGTTCGCGCTGCTCGTGATCGCGCCGATCGCCGGCCAGGTGATCCGGCTGTCGGTCTCGCGCAACCGCGAGTTCCTCGCCGACGCCGAAGGCGCCCTGCTCACGCGGTATCCACCGGGCCTCGCGTCGGCGCTCGGCAAGATCGCGGCGGCACCGACCGCGATGCACAGCGCCAACAATGCCACCGCCCATCTGTGGCTGAGCCAGCCCTCCCGGCTGCAGGGGGAGAAGATGGGCACGATGGAGAAGCTGTTCGCGACCCACCCGCCGATCGCGGAACGCATCCGGCGCCTCGAGGAGATGTGACGTTCCGGTCGAGAACCGGCCGGGTGTTGGACACGCCCCCTTCCGCCTCCTAGCCTCGCAACGCTGGCGCGTGCGGCACCACGCAGCGCCCCTTCGGTCCTCACACCCCGACACGCAGGAGGTTCTCCACCGATGGCCCTGACCCGACGCGGCAAGCAGGTGTTCGGAGGTGCGGTCACCGCCGGCGTGGTCGGCGTCGCCGCGCTCGCGTTCACGGGGTCGGCGCCGGGCCCGCTGCAGCAGGCGGTCGACGCCGTGACCGGCCGCGAGCCCGCCCCGCCGACGTGTCCGCTCACCGGTGAGCCCACGCCCAAGGGCAACGAGGTCACGCGCCCGATGCTCGCCGTCAAGGTCGAGAACACCGACGCGGCCTATCCGCTGAACGGCCTGCACCGCGCCGACATGGTCTACGAGGAGATCGTCGAGGGGGGCATCACGCGGTTCGTCGCGGTCTACCACTGCCGCGATGCCGAACGGGTCGGTCCCGTCCGCAGCGCGCGTACGACCGACCCCAAGATCCTCGTGCAGTTCCAGCAGCAGCCGCTGCTCGGGTACTCCGGCGGCGCTCCCAAGGTGGTCAAGAGCCTCGTCGATGCCGACGTGCAGCAGCTCACCGAGACGAGCGCATCGGCCGCCTTCACGCGCGACGCCGCACGGGTGGCGCCGCACAACCTGTTCTCGGCGACGGCGCCGCTGTGGAAGGCGGCGCTCGCCGACCTCGACAACCCTGCCACCCCGCGTGGGGTGTTCACCTTCGACGACGAGGTGACCGAGCTGGGCAAGCGGGCGCGGTCGGTCTCGATCGTGTTCTCGACGCTGTCATCGACCGGCTGGGAGTGGGGTGGCGGACGCTGGACCCGCCAGCTCGCAGGGGCACCGATGGCGCTCGAGGACGGCACCCCGATCACGGCGGCCAACGTCGTCGTGCAGTTCGTCGAGGTGAGCCAGGACACGATCCGCGACGCCAGCGGTTCCTATTCACCCGTCGTGGAGATGACGGGGACCGGCAAAGCCTGGGTGCTGCGCGACGGCCGCGCGATCGCCGGCACGTGGGAACGTGCGAGCGAGGGTGACCTCACCGTGTTCCGCGACAAAGACGGTGACGAGATCACGCTGGCCGCCGGCGTGACCTGGGTCGAGCTGGTCCCGCTCGACGGCGAGGTCACGATCTCCAAGACCGCCGGCGCCTGAGTCCTCGGCACCGTCTGCCCTGGTCACCGGCGGTACACTCGTTCGCAGAATCCGTCGAGGAGGCGATACCCCGTGGCACCCGTGGAGCGCGAGACCGGCACGTTCACCGTGAAGTCCGGCCTGGCGGAGATGCTCAAAGGTGGCGTCATCATGGACGTCACCACGGCTGAGCAGGCCAAGATCGCCGAGGACGCCGGCGCGTGCGCCGTGATGGCCCTCGAGCGCGTGCCCGCCGACATCCGCAGGGACGGTGGCGTGGCGCGCATGGCCGACGCCACCAAGATCGAGGAGATCAAGGCCGTCGCCAGCATCCCCGTCATGGCCAAGGCCCGCATCGGGCACTTCGTCGAAGCCCAGATCCTGCAGTCCCTGGGGGTCGACTACATCGACGAGTCCGAGGTGCTCACCCCCGCCGACGAGCAGTTCCACATCGACAAGTGGGCGTTCACGGTGCCCTTCGTGTGCGGGGCCCGCAACCTCGGAGAGGCGCTGCGGCGCATCGCCGAAGGCGCAGCGATGATCCGCACGAAAGGTGAGGCCGGCACCGGCAACGTGGTCGAGGCCGTGCGTCACGAGCGTGCGATCCTGCATGAGATCGCCGAGGTGACGACCCTACGTCCCGAGCAGTACGTCACCAAGGCCAAAGAGATCGGCGCGCCCGTCGAGCTGGTGCGCGTCGTCGCCGAGCAGGGCAAGCTGCCGGTGGTCAACTTCTCGGCCGGCGGCATCGCCACGCCGGCCGACGCGGCGCTGATGATGCAGCTCGGCGTCGACGGGGTGTTCGTGGGTTCGGGCATCTTCAAGTCCGAGGACCCGGCCACGATGGCGCGCGCGATCGTCGAGGCGACGACGCACTTCGAGGACCCCGACGTGCTCGCCAAGCTCTCCCACGGGCTCGGCGACCCGATGCCGGGCCTCGAGATCGAGGGCCTCGAGACCAAGCTGCAAGAACGCGGCTGGTAGCGAGGTTCCGGCATGAAGGCCGGCGTGCTCGCGCTGCAGGGCGATTTCCGGGAGCACGCGCGAGCGTTCGCCGACGCCGGGGCCACGCCGATCGAGGTGCGCACCGCCGCGCAGCTGGCCGATGTCGACGTGCTCGCGATCCCCGGCGGCGAGTCCACGACGATCGGCAAGCTGGCCCATGCCTACGACCTGGTCGATCCGATCCGCGAGCGCGCGCGCCTCGGCATGCCGATCCTCGGCACGTGCGCCGGCATGATCGTGCTCGCCGAGCAGGTGATCGGTGGGCAGCCGCTGCTCGGGCTGATCGACATCACCGTGCGTCGCAACGCCTACGGCCGGCAGGTCGACTCGTTCGAAGCCGACGTCGAGGTCGAGGGCATCGAGCAGCCGGTGCGCGGGGTGTTCATCCGAGCGCCTCGGGTCGAGCGGGTGGGGCCGGGTGTGCACGTGCTCGGCACCTACGAGGGGCACCCCGTCGTACTCGAGCACGCCAACCTTCTCGTAGCATCGTTCCATCCCGAACTGGTGGGGCACACGGGCCTGCACCGGTACCTGCTGGCCAAGCTGAACGAGGTGGCGTGATGTCCGGACACTCCAAGTGGGCCACGATCAAGCGGAAGAAGGGCGCCAACGACGCGAGGCGGTCCAACACCTTCGCGAAGCTGCTGCGCGCCGTCGAGGTCGCCGCGAAAGAGGGCGGCAGCGGCGACGTGAGGTCGAACATGACGCTGGCCTCGGCCGTCGACAAGGCCAAGAGCTTCTCGGTGCCCGCCGACAACATCGAGCGCGCGATCAAACGTGGCACGGGTGAGCTGGACGGCGGCGCACGGTAC
>Ga0299913_10001761_pt1 | contig 16445 bp, 21 predicted proteins | sample RVTome_9_FD_201360 | JGI IMG/M metagenome (GOLD analysis project Ga0299913, IMG submission 201360) | Soil microbial communities from uranium-contaminated site in the Upper Colorado River Basin, Wyoming, United States - RVT155D38 (version 2) ... | reverse complement strand
GAATCGAGCACCACCGAGTCGGTGGATGCTCTCAATTCCACCAACAGCGGGACCAGGGCTTCGGGATTCGGGCCCAATGGGCTGTGATAATCGGTCAAATCCGCTTCGCCGGCGATGGACACCAACCCATCATCGACAACAAGAGGAAGGAAGGCATTCTCGGCAACGACGGACACCGGACTGCCGGCTCCGGTCGTCTCCAACCATGAAACCGCGAATTCCTCTGTAGGAAAAGGCCCGACGTGGTCATCAAAAGGGCCGAGTCCTTCGGGGAATACCCATCCCCCACTCATCACAGTTCCAACCTCGATTCGAGATGGCCTACAACTTCGCCTCCGCCCAATACGGGCGGTCTCAGAACATCAGCGAGGACCTCGGTTGCCGCCGGAACGAAGTGGATCACATGCGCCAACGCGTTTGCGGCCGCCATGTCTGCAACCTGGCCAATCCCATCCCACGACTTTGCTGCCAGGCCGTATTGCCCTTTGATGGCCACGCCGACGCAACCTGCCGCCCCTCTCTTCGCCGCCCCGTGGAAGGCTGTGGCGAGCAGGGCATCACCGTTGCCGACACCGGAGACGAGAGCCGGGTAGGCGTGCATCGCTCTGAAGGTCTCCTCGAGCGCCGGCTCAGTGGCCAGGCGCATGAACATCATGGCCATCGATCGCACAGATGTCCGCAGTACTGGTGCACCGCATCCGTCGACACCAACCGGGCCCACGGAGAACCCGCCGAGGTCGGACACTTCATCACGAATCCGAGCTTGCAGCGGGTGGTCAGGATCCAGATAGGTGTCGAGTGGCCAGGAATTGGCTACGCATGCCCTGAGCCAGGCCGCGTGTTTGCCCGAGCAGTTATGCCAGATCCTGCGGGGACCGGTGTTCAACCCCGTGGCGAGATCGCGCGCTCGCTCACCGATGGGAAAGGAGGCGGGACATCCCAGCGCCGTCTCGTCGAGCCCGACCTCGTTCAACATCTGGGCCACGAGGGCGATATGAACCGGGTCGCCATCGTGGGAAGCGCAAGCGATCGCAAGCTGTTGCCGGGAAAGATCCGCGCCGGCTTGTTGAGCAACAAACGCCTGGAATGGCTTCGCCGACGATCTCAGATAGAACACCCGGTCGATGTCACCTGACCCGACGACAAGCGATCCCGAACTATCGACAGCAGCCACTGCTCCATCGTGAGACGTCTCGACAAGTCCGGATCGGGTTCGCACGGCCAGAAGATCGGCCATCGCGCCTACCGGGGTTCAGGGCTGGCTGCCGGCATCGCCCGCCCGCTCATCGGTGGTCCAATCAGACGGTCGTTGTCGGGGTGCCGCGCTGGGTTCGGTATCGCTCGACAATCTCGTCCTGGATCTTGTCGATCACGTGAAAAAGCTGCTTCCGCTGCACTGACAGCTCACGCTCGAATTCTCTCAATCCGTCCAGGGCCTCGCTGATCTCGTCATCGGAGAGGTCGGGAAGCTGGGCGAGGACACCGTCATCCATGATCTTGTCGATAAGGCGCTTGCCAGTTGACTCGGGCATCGGCGGCATTACTTCGATGTAGCGAAGGGTTGGCTCGGTACCGAGAATCATTCCCTTGGCGAGGATCTCGGGAAGTGCTTCGAGCAGGGTCCTTTCTTCTGTGCCACTCCGTCGGGTCAGCTCGAAGTCGAGCAAGTCCATTCGACCGTGGAGGAGGCGGCGATAGAACGAGACCTGGCTTTCGACATCCTCGGTTGTATCTCTTCGCTCCCGGAGCTCAGCTAGGTCGGCCTTGTCAAGGTCGGAGACGAACTCGGGCTGAAGGACCCGGTCGATGCGTCGGCGGCTGTCGTTCACAGTCACAGGTTACTTGCACGCTCCCGCCACCGTGGGATACGGGTTGACCGCCGCCGAACCACGTCCACCGGGGTGGATCTCAAAATGGAGATGTGGGCTCCCGCCGGAGGCGTTTCCGGAGTCGCCGTTGTAACCAATCGTCACTCCCTGGCCCACGGACTGGCCGCTGGAGACGTTGAATCCCGAGAGATGGGCGTAGTAATAGGCGACCCCGTTGTTGGCGACCAGCCAGATCGTCTTTCCTCCAAGCCCGCTGCTTCCGACACTGACGGTCCCGGCTGCCACCGCATACATCGGCTCGTCATATGCCGCAAACATGTCAACGCCTTTGTGCGTACGTCCTCCCGAGCGCGGGAAGCCCCATGAGTCGATGAAGGAGGTCCGCCCTTGCGTAAAGGGGCAAACGAATGAGCCGACCTGGACCGACCCCTCCGCACGCTGCCTAGCCCGCGCTGCGGCCTCCGCTTGCTCCTTCTCGTACGTTACCTGCAGGTCTTTGCACCGTCCGCTCAGCTTGGCGTAGGCGTTCTGTTCAGCAATCATCGCCTCTTCCTGGCGGTTAGCTACGTCGAGAGCAGCCGCCTCGGCGTCTTTGAGTTCGAGACGTGTCGCATCGAGGTCCTCCTGGAACCGTCCGAGCTCACCACGAGCCGCCAGGTACTCGTCGATCGATGACTGACCACCGGTCGCGACCGAGGTGAGGAAACCCGACGTGGTCATCACTTCGTCGACTGACGAAGCGGAGAGGATTATCCCTGGATTGGAGAACCCGCCCCTCATGTAGAGCTCGACCGCCTGTTGTTCGAAGAGACTTTGCATCTGGTCGAGTTCGGAACTTTGCGACTCCACCGAGCCTGCGACGCGTTCCTGCTTGTCCTCGACTCGGGCAACTTCGAGAAGTGCGGCCTCATACTCGAGGGCCGCTGCTTCGAATTCACCCTGCGCAGCGCGATACTCCTCGAGTTGTTCGCGAGAATCGGCACAGGCCGCATCGACCTGTGATTTGGTGACTGCCTGGGTTGCCTGCGGGAAAAGCCCCGCGATCAAGACGATGGCCAGGACGACGAGCAATGCGCGCAGATTCGATTTCTCAACTGCCATGCCGGGAGGATCCTACCGTCGGCAGGAGATTTGCTGAAGTCTTGACCGGATTTTCACTTGCCCCCTGCCCGATATACCCGAACATCAACCTTTTCGATCGTGACCAACCCGTCTTCGATCATCTCGTCGAGGACCGGGAGAACATCCTCGACTTTCTCAAGGGTGTCCACACACTCGATCAGGATTGGGAGATCCTCAGACAGCCGCAGGACGGTGGCAGTGTGGAGGAGGCTCGACTTTCCGAAGCCTTCGATACCACGCAAGACCGTGGCGCCGGCCAGTCCTTCGCGACGCAGGATCTCAATAATCGCCTGATAGAGGGGACGTCCCTGGAATACATCCGCCTCGCCTATGTAAATCCGGAGCAACCGGCTGTCAGCTTCGCCTTCCATACATGGTCTCCTTCAGGTCATAACGTAATAGCCGAGAGCGGCGGACAACACGCCCAGCATTCCCAGAAAGAAGAGGTTCGCCATTGATCGCATCGAAGGCCGGGGAAACAATCCGAGGCGAGCGGTCTCGACCATCCAGGTGGAGAATGTGGTGAAGCCGGCAGTGAACCCTGCTCCTGCCAGCAACCACCCTGCTGTCGGCTGATCGACTCCAATGATCATGCCGAGAGCGAAGGCACCGATGAGATTGACGGCGGCGGTCCCGACCGGCATCCTCGATCGTGTCCGCTTTTGAATCGCTCCTGTGACGAGATAGCGGGCAACTGCGCCAAGAGATCCCGCGACGGTGGCAATCAGCGCAGTCACCGCCACCCCTCGGCAAGGCGGCTGCCCACGACTGCGCAGCTCAGCCCGCCCAAAGTTGAAGCGGTTGCATAAACGCCCGCCGTAGCCAGTGCTCCGGCATCAATGAGTTGAAGAACCTCAATGCTGAACGTAGAGAATGTGGTCAAAGAACCGAGGACACCGATCGCCCAGAATTGGAGTGATACTCGAGACACAACTGCCCGCTCGCGCCGCGTGATGTAGAAGCCAAGAGCCACCGAACCAAAGAGGTTCACGACAAGAGTGGCCGTTGGGAAGACTCCAGCCACAGAGGGAAGCGCGAGTCCGACCAACGTTCGCACTCCGGATCCGAGAAGGCCACCAGCCAGGACGGCTGCCCACGGAGGCAGGCGATTCGATCCAGGAGAGTGGTCGAGAGATCCCGTCAGATGTGCCATGTCGATACGATGGTCGTCGCCGAACCGATGCCCGCGACCACGAATATCAGAGAATGATTCTGATCAACGGGTAGTAAATGGCAGCTGCGAGAAGAACGCTATCGAAAGAGGCGACTGCCCCCGGTGGGATCTCGGTGAGGCTCACACGACCGAGCCGGAGCATGGAGCTCAGCCCGCGACCGGCGACCAGGCTGACCGCCACGCCCAGTCCGACAAGCAGATAGCCAACCAGGTCCAGGTCCCAGAGAGCGGCGGCGGCGACCGAGGCCAGGACTGCGGCCAGGGCAGTAACTGAGAACGGATCGAGTAGAGGAAGGTGCTGCATCCGAATGGCAACGGCCCCTAATGCGAGGCCGGCGAAGGTAGCCACCACAAAGACATCGACCGCCCGGTCGCTCGGGGAGAATGCCGACCTCGAAAGGGTCAACGAAGCCGCGGCCAGGCCTGCGATCAGGGATGTGAGCAGCATCGGGCTGTAAATCTCGATCTGCCGGTAGGAGACAAACGCCACTGCCCAGCCGAGGGCAACCAACACGGCGACGCCGACTGACACCCCGTAGCCCGCTGAGCCCATCGTGTGTGCTGCGATAACTCCAATGGTGCCTGTGACGACGATAGGTAGAGCCGGCATGTCCCTACCTCGAAAAGCGAACACGCCGCTGAGGTCGGCTGCCCATATCGCCAAGCCGAGAACCAGGAATGCCCCCCAGAATGCCTGACCCTGGAGGTTGGCAATGAATGCAAGGATGGCAAAACCCAAGGGGAGAAAGCCAACGAAGTCCGCAGCGGCAACCGCCTGTGCAGGCTGAGCCCCTCCTGAAACCGGAGGGAGGAGTACGACTTCGTCCGAAACACCGACTTGTGCATCGGCTGAGGCCGGATCGCCGTTCACCCAAACACGAGCGCTCTCGACGCCCCGCTCGAACTCGGTGCCGAAACGCTTGATGGCAGTGTCGACCACCGCGCCGACCGTGTCAGCGTCGATCTCAACCTGCGTTTCACCTGCGATCTCGCGCAGGTTCGCAAAAAGGCGAAGCTTGGCCATGAACCAAGCGTAAAGGACTCGAAGCGCTCATAGGCGCCTCTTAGGAGGAATTGAACAGAACTGTCGACAGAATCCCGATCCGGGGCGATGGTCAGAACGGGTCCAGACCGTTAGCCTCAGGTGTATGGATGAAGCGGTACTGGTAGCCGTCGAGGTTCCCCTGACGGGCGACGAAAGACACAAGAACTGGGCAAAAATCGTTCAGTCGGTAGACAGCAACAAATCGTCGGGTTGGGCCTTCGAGGGTGAATTCATCGCCACCGGGGGCATCCAGGACGTCCCGGCCGGCTCCGTCCTTCTTGTATACGGAGAACGCGGCTCGCGCTCCAGTCCTCAGATATCCGCTTCTGTCTTCACCGTCAATCCGGACGGAACTCTCTCCCTGGAGGCTGACGCCAAGGGAAAGGCATGGGCCAGAACGTTGCGGGACCCGGTCGAACGGTGCCTCGGAGTAGACCGCCCCCTCTACGATCTATCCCACATCCCCGACAGCGTTCTGGCCGACGAGCTGCAGTCGAGAGGTTGGACCGTTTCCAGATGAAAGCCATCGTTGTCGCCGAAACCGGAGGGCCGGAGAAACTCCAGTTCGTTGACCACCTTGAACCGTCGCCCGGCGAGTCCGACGTCGTTGTGGAGGTCGAGTCCGCCGGGGTCAATTTCATCGACACCTATCACCGGACGGGCCTCTACGACATCGACATGCCTTTCGTCCCCGGGCTGGAGGGAGCGGGCAGAGTGGTGGAGGTGGGGGTCGGGGTCACCGATCTCTCTACGGATGACAGGGTTGCCTGGGTGAATGGTATTGGGAGTTACGCCGAGAGGGTGGCGATACCGGCAGAGCGGGCAATCCCCATACCGGATGCGATCTCCACCCAGACCGCAGCTGCCCTCATGCTTCAGGGGCTGACCGCTCACTACCTGGCAACGGACACATATCCGCTCGATTCAGATTCCACCTGCCTTGTCCACGCCGGTGCCGGAGGTGTCGGACACTTACTCACCCAGATCGCACGGATTAAAGGAGCGCGGGTGATAACAACGGTCGGGTCACCCGACAAGGCGGAGCTGAGCAAGGCCGCAGGTGCGTGGGAAGTCATCCTCTACCGTGACGTCGATTTCGCCACCGAAGTGGAGCGGTTGGTCGGCCCCAAAGGAATCGACGTCGTCTATGACGGTGTCGGCGCAGCGACCTTCATGAAAGGGCTCGATGTGCTCCGGTCCAGGGGGCTCATGGTCACGTTCGGGAACGCATCAGGCCCAGTGCCCGAGATCTCTCCGCTTCTCCTCACGAGGAAAGGTTCACTCTTCCTCACCCGCCCGACCATGGCCGACTATCTCCGGAGCCGCGAGGAACTCCTCAGGAGGGCAAGCGACCTCTTTGGATGGGTCGAGTCAGGCGATCTCGAGGTGAGAGTCGGAGACGAGTTCGACCTGGAAGACGCCCGGGATGCCCACACTGCACTCGAGTCGAGGCGAACCACGGGCAAAGTGCTACTTCACCCGTGATCCTCGCCTCGATAGTGGTCTGTCGGTGAAATAGGGCGAGGGTGTCTCCGAGTCATCGGCGCCATCTGGCAAGAAGAAAAGCGCAGTCGCAGTCGGGGCCCGCATCGAGCATTTTCGACGCAGCCAGGGGTGTCGAGGGCCGGAGAGACACCGCCAATATTTCAGCGACAGGCCACCTCTCTAGATGAATATGGTCTGAGCACCCTCGGACAGTTCGATGAAGTCCGCCGCGCTGATGATCCCTTCGACTCGTTCGTAGAGGTCGTCCTCTCCGAGGTGCATCATGTCCGCCGACATGCGGCATGCCCAGAGGTGGCCTCCGGCATCGGTGATCATCTCGAGGAACTCGGGAACCTCAGGTATGTCGATTCCCTCGATCTGCTTCTTCATCATGTGGGTGGCGAACGACGTCATCCCCGGCAGGCCCATGAGCATCGGCGGCATATGGGTCGCCGGGTTGCCTACAGGCGTGAACTTGAGGTGGGCCATCGTTTCCTTGTTGATGATGTCGAATCCCCAGAATGTGAAGAACAGGTGGGTTTCGATGCCTTCGCCAAGCGCTGCATTCGCCAGGACCATGCCCGGATAGGCCATGTCCAGTGAGCCTTTGGAGCAGATGATGGCGAGCTTGCGGTCGGTTTCTACATCGTCGAACACCGGGACCGGTGCTACGGCTGTCATTGTCATCGTGTTACCTCTGTCTAGACGCAGCCGACTGGCTTTGGCAGTCCGGCTACGTAGGCCATCTTCTTCGCAGGCTTCTTGGGAAAGAGCTGAAACAACTCCTTGGTCGGAATCCCACCGACGGCTGTCACCCGCCGCAAGGTCGGGGTCTCTCCCACCGCCTTGAAATCCTCTCGCAGGAATCGGATCGCGCGCCAATGAGCGTCGGTGAGATCGAGACCGATGTTGGTGGCGAGATACGTGGCCAGATCCTCTGACCATTCCTCGTACTCCGTCATGAATCCTTCTCCGTCGACATGCACCTCGCGATCGGCGATCGTTGCGACAGTCATACCCTTACCTCCATGTCTTTTGATGTGTCTTTCAGATCTTCCGAAGTGTCTTTCCCGGCCATCGACATGAGTGCCGAGACTGGAAGCTTTCGACCCGGGAGCAATGCATTCCAGTACAGCCACTTGAAACCCATCTTCCCCAGATGGTTGATCGACGTCTCCTCGAGGAGCGACATCGGGCCGACCACCGGATACGGATACTTCCCGGGAAGCGGTTGCACCTCGTAGTTGAAGTCGATGAGCATCGCCTTGCCGTCACCCGACTCCACGAAACAGTTGGCGTGGCCGTCGAAGCGGTGGGTCATCTCCTCATCATTGGCGAGCTGGATGAAGTTCTCCGTGAACACCTCAACAGCGAAATGCGCCACCGAACCCGCCTTTGAGGTCGGAAGGTCTGCTGCATCGCCGATGGCGAAGACGTTCGGCCAGGTCGGCGAGACAAAAGTCCCCTTGTCCACCGGAACGAAGTTCAGCTCGTTGCCCATGCCGCTCCGGGCAATAAAATCTGCACCCATGTTGACCGGGACCGTCACCAGGAGATCGAATGGGATCTCTCGCTCGTCGTAGGACACGATCGACTTGGACTCGTTGTCGACGCTCTCGATGTAGAAGTCGGGCTCCATGGTGATCTGGCGATCGTCGAGCATCCCGCCGAGCCGTCCTGCCGCCACGGGTTTGGTGAAGGCGCCCTCGAGCGGTGTCACGTAGACAAGCTCGACCCGATCGCGCATTCCCTTCTCCTCGAAGAACGAATCAGCGAGGAAGACAAACTCCAATGGAGCAACGGGGCACTTGATCGGCATTTCCGTGATGTGGACGACGAGGCGGCCACCTTCCCAATTCTTGAGCCGTCCGGCGAGGGCCGTGGCCCCGTCGAGTGTGTAGAAATCGAAGACGCTCTTCCGCCACTCTTCACCGAGCATGCCCGGGGTCTGGTCGGGCCTGGGGGTTGCACCGGTTGCTATCACCAGATAGTCATAGCCGAGCTCTTCGCCGCCCTCGAGGACCACAACACTGCGGTCAGGGTCTACCCGGGACACTTCGGCGCGGCGGAACTCGACGCCTTTCGGGAGGTACTTCTGGATGGGGTTGACGATGTCGGCCGGCTCGTATTTTCCGAACGGGATAAACAGATAGCCGGGTTGATAGTGATGGCTCGTGGCTCCGTCGACCACCACAATCTCCCAGTCTGCCCGGGGCAGACGCGGGCGAAGCTTGTTCACGACGGTCGTTCCCGCCGTGCCCGAGCCAAGCACCAAGAGGCGTTTCAATGTGACTCCTTAAGTCGCTATCACCAGCATCGGTCAGGCCTTTCGAGCAGACCAGGGTCGGACAGCCAGCCGGGGCGGGACTTAAGTCACCTTGTCAGCCGACGACGGATAGGCTTTGCCGCCCCGACCGTCCTGAGGCCTCCTATTTCCAACCTCGAATTCCTGACCGACGATCCGCCGAACGCCGCTACGCCTGTGAAGTTGCTCGACGGGCGTGAACAGGGCCGCGGATCCATTTACATGAGGAACACCTTCTCGATACCCCGGTCACCGGCAACCGAAGTCGAGGTTCGCACCGGGGAACGGGAGTTTTCTCTGAATGTCGATGAGATCAATCAGCTTCCCCGCGTCGAGCTCACCGCTGTCCTCGAATGTGCCGGCAATGGGAGGGCAATGATGGAACCGACCCCTGACGGGATACCGTGGAATTTGGGGGCAGTGTCAACTGTGCGGTTCGGGGGAACGCCGCTCCTGGAAGCCGTGGGACCGATACCAAACCCTGTGAGCGAGCTGGTTTTCACCGGATCAGACAGAGGGGTCGTGGAGCCCGAAGGCGAGATCAACTACCAGTTCTCCCTGACCCGCGACCTCTGGGATCGTGCCATCCTCGCTACCCATCTCGGGGACGAGCGCCTCCCGATCGAACATGGTGGGCCGGTCCGCCTCGTAGTCCCGGGGCATTACGCGATGAAGTCGGTCAAGTGGTTGCGGGCCATCGACACAATCGAACAGCCTTTCAAAGGACACTTCGTGGAGAAGTACCGCTATTTCGGCGATGCCGAAGCTCCGGAGGGAGCCGCGGTGGGCGACCTCAGGGTGAGGTCTCTGATCGCTTCACCCGCGGACCGTTCGACCCTGCCGGCAGGTTCGGTCAAGGTGGCAGGCATGGCATGGAGCGCAACCTCAGATCTACTGGGGGTGGACGTAACCCTGGACGACGGAGAGACCTGGGCGGCGGCAACCACCCAACCAACGGGCTCGCCATTCGCCCCCGTCATGTGGGAAAAGGAGTTGGTGCTCGAACCCGGAATCTACGTGATCGCAGCCAGGGCAACTGATTCGACAGGTGCGGTTCAACCCGCCGAGCCACGATGGAATCGCAACGGCTACGGAAACAACGTGATCCAGCGAATCACCGTGACCGTTACCGGCGCCTGAATCAATACCTCAGGGGAGAAGGCTTGCAATCGCATCGGCCACCCGGTCCGGTTCCTCGTGCACTGCTTCGTACACATCGAACGCCTCAAACCGGGCATCGGGGATAGCGTCTACAAGGCGGTCGATCGAATCTTCGGGCACCGGTCCCTTTTCGCTCCAGACGACAACTGTGGGAACGGTGATATCGATCAGGCGCGCCGGCACGTTCGATGCCTCTGATGTGCTCCGGAAAGCTTGGAGCGAGTCGCTGGTCCCGATGACCTGGCCGGCCAGGTCACGGATCTCGCTCTGTTGCGGTGAGAGGCACCAGCCTCCCTCCTCGCAATATGGGTGGCGCGACGGTTCGCTGAAAGGGCCAGACACCTCGAACGCATAGGTCACAGCATTGCCGAGCCACGGCAACCGCTCGAGGCTCTGGACCATGCTGTCAGTGCTTCCATAGAAGTCGACGTCGATCATCACCAGTCCTGCAACGAGGTCGGGCCGCGTTGCCGCCAGCTCAGCCGCAACCTCGCCGCCGAGACCGACACCGGCAACGATCACTGGGCCATCAGCACGGGCTTCGATCACGGCCACCAAACGCTCGGCCATGCCTCTCACGGTGTGGTGGAGACCCTTGGAGGGGAACCGGGTGGAGAACCCGAATCCGGGCAGATCGACGGCCACTGTGCGCACTTCGCCGTCGAATGAGTCGACCAGTGACTCGAACACCACCCCTCCGGCGATGTTCACACCGTGAAAGAGAAACACGGGCGTATCACCGACACCACGATCGTCCACGCCAAACGTGACTCCGTCGGTAACTTCGAGATCGACACCCTCTACAGCATCGATCCGAAGGTCCTCCACCAGGGGAATTCGCTGGTTAGTGACAGCAGCCCATACGAAAACTGAGAACAGGCCGAGCATGATCAAGAGCACCGCGAAGCGCGCGAAGATCCGCGAAGGGGTCTCATCGCGCGGTGGCGGCTCAAGCCCTCTCATTTGATCAGTACCACATGAAGATGCTTCGGTCCGTGGACCCCGAGATTGAGGTGCTGTTCGATGTCGCCCGTTCGACTGGGTCCCGTGACGATAACCAGATTGGCGGTCTCAACTACGGCATCCGGGACTTCGTCCGCCCATTGGGCGAGAGATCGGAATATCGATTCGGCCCGCACCAGCGCGACATGAATCAATGGGAGGGCACTGATCAGTCGGCTTCTGCCCGAATGGTGCCGCAAGACAACACTCCCCGACTCGGCAAGTGCCGCCGAAGATCCGGTGACGCCGAAGTCGACGTTCGCGATTGGACTTCTCTCGAATCCGGAGTCGTCACCGGGGGTCGGGACTACCCGATGCCAACCTTCTGCAGCCAGGGCCGACGCAACTCCTGGCGCGGGGAGGTCGTCCCAGGTTGCGAAGGTTCCGATTTCGTGCCCGGCAGCGATTCCCGCAACAGCTCGGGGAATACTGTGCCGGGCCATAGGACCGTGGACCACGGTATTGATCAGTTGCGCTCTGTTGCGAAAAAGCTCAACGAGATCGGTGTCCTCCACTTGCGGCGGCATCGCAGTAATACCGGGAGGTTGCGGGACCTCTGCCTTGAGGACGGCCTCGGAGACTCTCGCGAGAAAGGCATCACGATTCATCGGGATTTGAACCAATCCGAGAAGCTCTCTTCTGCGGGCCGTCGCATATCACGATGCCTGGTCCATCCCCGGCCGGGGCCCGGTATCCGCCGGATCCAGCCTGACGAGGCGAACAGACCCGACAGTCGCCGCGCCCACCGTCTCGCCCGCCGCCAGCGATCCGGTTCGGTGGCCGCAGTCCGGTAGCGCCGCATGCCTTTCTCCAGCCATCCCGGCAGATGGCCCTCTGCAGCTGCCCGCTCCCGCAGCTTGAGCAGCATCGACGGAATCTGGATCCGAACCGGGCAGACCTCCTCACAGGCGCCGCAGAGGGTGGAGGCATACGGCAGTTCCCACCAGGGGTTCAACCCATAAAGTCCGGGAGTCACTACCGAGCCAACCGGCCCCGAGTACACAGCTCCATACGCATGACCGCCCACCTCCCTGAAAACCGGGCAGATGTTGAGGCAAGCCCCACAGCGGATACAGGTCAGGATCTCAGCGATGTCGCTTCCCAGAATCTCGCTCCGTCCGTTGTCGATGATCACGACGTGGACTTGTTCGGGACCGTCGACATCTCCCTCACGCCTGGGTCCTGTGATCACATTGGTGTACACAGACAGCCTTTGGCCCGTGGCCGATCGCGCCAGTACCTCAAGGGTGGCTGCAGTGTCCTGCCAGCTCGACACGATCCGCTCCATCCCCATGAGGGCTATATGAACTCGGGGGGCAGATGTGCACAGCCTTCCGTTGCCCTCGTTGGTGACGGTGACGATCGAACCGGTCTCGGCAATCGCCAGGTTGACCCCGCTTATACCGGCGTCGGCAGCGAGGAACATCTCGCGGAGATGTTTCCTGGCGATGGTGTTGAGCTGGGAAGGGTCGGACGTCTCGGGGACCATCAACCTCGATGCGAACAGCTTGCCGACGTCGTAGCGGTTCATGTGGAGGACTGGCGCGATGATGTGGCTGGGCGTGTCGCCGGCGAGTTGGACGATGAACTCGCCCAGGTCCGTCTCGACCACAGAGAAGCCCTTTGCCTGGAGGTAGGGATTCAACTCGATCTCCTCGGAGACCATCGACTTGGCCTTGACCACCCGGCGCGATCCGGTGTCGCGGAGGATGCCGGCGACGATCGATTTGGCTTCGTCGGCGTCAGCCGCGAAATGGACCACTCCCCCCGCTTCCGTCAGTTGATCGGCAAACTGGGCGAGGAGCCGGTCGAGGTGGGTCAGGGAGTGGAGCCGGATGGCCCGGACCCGATCTCGCATCGCCTCCATGCCGGGGAATTCGGCGGCCGCTGTCCGCCGCATGCCGTCGAGGCGGCGCACGCCCTGGTTCACAGCCTGCGACTCCGCGGTGTCGATCAGGTTGCGCGCCCGACCGAGGAAAGTGACGGGCTGAGAGCTCATGGGCTCCCGAAGTGGCCCTCGAAGAGGTCCATCACATATCGCCAGGCCGTTTCGAAGTACTCAAGGGTGGCGGGCCAGTCCGACTCCGGTTTGGTCAGGCCCGACTCAGGCCACCCGTAATGGTCAAGGGTGACGTCGCACCCACCATCGTCATCCTCGAAGAGGAGAACAACCCATGTCTGGTCGGGACGGGTCTTGAGGCTGGGTGGCGCGTTCCAGGTGAATGACAGCATCTTTCCTGGAAGGAAGCTGAGGACACGGCACCAGTCACCCCCCTTGTCGCCCGGGCGCTCCTCCGGGTTGAAGAAGATCTCGTAATGGCCCCCGGGACGGAGATCGATGCGGGTGTGGGGCGTCCACCACTTCGCCACGCCATCGGCGGTGGCCCATAGCTCCCACGCCTCCTGCGCCGATACCGGGACATGGACCGAATATTCAATCCGGCTCGACGAGATGTCACCTGCCTCGGCGTGTGTGAGGGGTGCGGCGAAATGAGGGTTCCTGATCAGGCCGAACTCGTTACCGAAAGGATCAATGAACGTCCCGACGACCACCCCATCACCGGTATCGGTCAGTTCCATCCCTTCGGCGGCACCCAGCTCGAGCGCACGCGCCATGTATCCCTCCGGGTCCTCGGTCCCCCACAAGAACAATGCTCCATCGGTGGAGGGGCTTCCGGGTAACAATCCGAATTCGTAGCCCGCCACCTCGAATCCGACGTAATAGGGCTCGTCGTAATAAGCATCCACACCCAGAAATTCGACGTACCAATCTCTCGCCGCCGAAATGTCCTCGACTCTGAACTGCGCCGTACGAAGTCCTCTAAGAGACATCATCGTCACCACCAATCAACTCGACGAAGTGCCGAACCGAGACATTCGAGCCCCTTCGTCTCATACCACCTTCCATGTGCAGCAGACACGAGATGTCCCCGGCTACGAGGACGTTCGCTCCAGACTCCTCCACCCGATCGAGCTTGGTCCGCATAATCGCGGCAGATACGTCAGGCATCTCCACCGAGAACAAGCCGCCGAAACCGCAGCATTCCTCCGCACCTTCGAGCGGGACCACGGTGACGCCGGCCACCGAACCCACCAGCTTGTCGACTTCGTCATCCAAACCGAGCGTGCGCAGGCCGTGACAGGAGCGATGGATGGCGACGTGGCACCCGTCGCACACGGAATCGAAACCGGTGAGGTTCCTGTCGTTGACCAGGTATGAGGAGAGCTCGCTCGTTCGCTCGGCTACTCGAACTGCCTTCTCCTCATATTCGGTGCCTGCCAGGATCTGGGGGTAATGCTCGATGACCATTGCGGCACATGACCCGGATGGGATGACAATCGGGCCTGATGTAGCGTCGAACAGGTCAAGTGTGTATTTCGCCATTTCCCTGGCGTCTTCGACAAGGCCAACGTTGAATGCAGGCTGTCCACAGCAGGTTTGGCCTTCGGGAAACCCGACTTTGCATCCCGACTTTTCCAGCACGCGCACCGTTGCCCGCCCCACCTCCGGAGCAACCTCATTAACCAAACACGTGACCAACAACTGGACGACTTCCTCGGCCATAGGCCCCAACGATACGACCTAAACCCGCGTTCCTAATGCTTACAGCGCCAATAGTGGCGGACGTGGCACAGAGAAACGGGTAAACCCGATAGGAGGCTGATGCGTGTTATCAGTGTGAACACGTCAATTCAAGACAAGAGGAGATTGGCTATCGCCGCGGCGAAACCAGCAAATGCGTCGTCATTCGATGCCTTCTACCGGCAGGAGTATGCGGGGATGGTGGCCGTGGCCAGCGCCCTGATCGGAGATCGCGGTCGAGCCGAAGATCTCGCACAGGAATCCTTCATCTCGGCACACCGGCACTGGGATCGAATTGCAGGCTACGACCATCCGCGGCTCTGGGTGAGACGGGTGCTGATCAACCGGGCCACATCGCTGCGACGCCGGCTCGGCTCCGAGCTGAAGGCGGTGGTCAAGGTCAAGGCGGAACCCGGGGCCGGAGTGGTCGACGATCTCTCACCGCCCACGTCTGAAGTCTGGGACGAAGTCCGCAAGCTTCCCCGGCGTCAACAGCAAACCGTCGTCCTCCACTACGTCAGCGGCCTCTCCATGGAGGAGATCGGGGAAACCCTCGACTGCTCACCGGGGACGGTCAAGGCCCATCTCCACCGCGCCCGCCAGCAGCTCAAAACCACCCTCTCCGATTGGGAGGAAGATCAAACATGAACCTCGAAAAACGACTCACATCAGCAGCCCAAGAGCTCAATCAGTCGGCGCAACGCACATCGCCACCGCTGCTGCGCACCGCCAGCGAGCTGATCCGCCCGTGGTTGGCATTTGCCGCAGCGCTCGCAGTTGTCCTGGCCGTATTTGGCATCCCCTATGCCCTGACCAACGCCGGCCAGGGAAACCCACCCAACAGTTCTCCATTGGCCGGAGCGGAATCCACCACTACCACAGAGTGTCTCGCCCCCGAAACGACGACACCACCCGAGGAGCCGGGTGTCGGCGAGGAGCCGTCCGGTACAACAGCCGACTGCATCGATCCGGACACAACCATCGCGACAATCGAGCCAACCACGACGCCTGGCCAGGGGTGCCAGGCGGCGGAGTTCTACCCGCCGACAACGGCTGGCTACTCGGATGATGGGAGCGACCCTCGAGACTTGACAGGGCCTGTCGCTGAGAAGGTGACTGAAATCGCCGAGGCGGCGGCCGGATGCAATGCCAACAGTCTGGCTGCCCTGGCATCGGACGACATAACCACAACTTTCGGTCCTGGGAGCGGTCCTGAAGACCTCGCCTCGTGGCAGCCCGATGACGAGCGGTTCGCGATCCTCGCCGAGTTGCTCAACATGAATCGCGAAGTCACCGAGATGCCAGACGGCTCACGCCTCTACGTCTGGCCGGCAGCCTTCGCCTATGACACCTGGGAGGAGATCCCGACCGCGGCGATGGACGAACTGCTCCGCCTCTATACCCCGGAGGAGCTCAACCAGATCAGCCTGCTCGGCAGCTACGGCGGCTGGAGGATCGGGATCACCGAAACGGGTGAGTGGATCTTCTTCGTCGCCGGCGACTGAACTATCCAGGGAAGAGACCAGGGCTGCCCGCCATTCTGCGGGAGAAGCCCTGGTTGCATTTTGTTGGACATTGCAGGCTCTCGGGCTATGGTCCCGACTCACATGACGCGCCTCATCGCTCACGAGAACATGTGTGCGGCTCAACAAGAGCCGTGCAGTCTCCACGCGTAGCAGCGCACAACCAACAAGGAGTGGACTCGCACCGGCAACGGTTGCGGGTCTTTTTTTGATTCA
>Ga0299913_10001760_pt1 | contig 16447 bp, 15 predicted proteins | sample RVTome_9_FD_201360 | JGI IMG/M metagenome (GOLD analysis project Ga0299913, IMG submission 201360) | Soil microbial communities from uranium-contaminated site in the Upper Colorado River Basin, Wyoming, United States - RVT155D38 (version 2) ... | reverse complement strand
GCGAGGAACCCAGGTCCTTCAGCGAACGGTCGAGCAGCCGCTTGCCCAGATCCACGGACTCGCTGCTGCGCATTTTCTTCATGTGGTGGCGGATTGCGGAACGCGCTTTCGCAGTCGCGACGAAGGTTAGCCAGTTCGGATTCGGCTTCGCTCCGCGCGCCGTGATGATCTCGACCGTCTGGCTGTTCTGCAGTTGGGTCCGGAGCGGCACCAGGTTGCGGTCGATCTTGGCCGCGACGCAGCGATTGCCGACGTCGGTATGCACCGCATAGGCGAAGTCCACCGTCGTCGCGCCTTTCGGCATCGGCTTGATTTCTCCCTGCGGCGTGAACACATAGATCTTGTCAGGGAACAGATCGACCTTGACGCTTTCCAGGAACTCCTCGGAACTTCCGGACTCCTGAATCTCGACCAGATGGGCGAGCCATTCGCGGGCGCGACGCTGCGGCGTCGCAGCGGTCTTGTCAGCGGCCTTGTACTGCCAGTGCGCGGCGACTCCCGACTCGGCTACGCGATCCATCTCGGATGTGCGTATCTGCACTTCGAGCGGCAGGCCCTTCGGCCCGAACAGCGTTGTGTGCAACGACTGATAGCCGTTGATCCGGGGGATGGCGATGTAATCCTTGAACCTTCCCGGCATTGGCTTGTACAACCCATGCACAAGCCCCAGCGTCTGGTAACAGGTATTCACGTCGGCGACGATGATGCGGAAGCCGTAGACGTCGACGACGTCGGAAAGCAGCCGCTTTTTCTGCGACATCTTCTTGTAGATGCTGTAGAGATGCTTTTCGCGTCCGAAGACATCTCCTTCGAGACCGGCATCCTTCATGCCCTGAAGTATGCGTTCGGAAATCTTCCGGACGATATGCCGCTGGCTGCCCTTGCTCCTGCGCACCGCCTTCTCAAGCACGCGGTAACGGAATGGATAAAGATAGCGAAATCCCAGGTCTTCGAGATCAACCTTCATGTGGTTGATGCCGAGACGGTTCGCTATGGGGGCGTAGATTTCCAGCGTCTCTTTTGCGATGCGAATCTGTTTGTCGCGCGGCATCGCATCGAAAGTGCGCATGTTGTGCAGCCGGTCGGCAAGCTTGACGAGAATAACGCGAATGTCCTCGATCATCGCCAGCATCATCTTGCGGAAGGTCTCCGCCTGCGCTTCCGCGCGACTGTGAAAATGCATCTGGTCGAGTTTGCTGACGCCGTCGACGAGCGCCGCCACCTCGCTGCCGAACTGCTCTTCCAGTTCGGCGACCGGTGTCGCCGTGTCCTCGATTACATCATGCAGAACGGCCGCGGTGATGGCTTTCGCGTCGAGGCGCATGTCCGCGAGCGTCTGTGCGACCGCCACCGGATGAGAAATATAGGGCTCGCCGCTTAAGCGCCTCTGCCCTTCGTGCGCGCTGGCCCCGAACTCATATGCCTGCAACACCTGCTCGATGTGCTCGCGCGGCATGTAGGATTCGAGCGTTTCAACGAGGCGTCGCAGCCCGTGGTCGCGCCGTACCGACGTGCCTGGCAGTTTTGAAAGAATCGTCGCAGCGTAGTCCATCTATCGTACCCGGGCGAGCCACTGCGACCAGGAAGACAACCAGTTGCGGGAACCTCTGCACGCGGAGAGGTTCTCGCAGTACAGGGATGTTCCGTCCTCTGAGAAAGTCCAGGATGGGCTTATTCAGAGTTTCCCTGGGAAGCCCCCTCGATCTCGCGCATGACGGACCCGTCAGTCGCCGATCGAAATGCCGCGCATCGGAATGATCTCTTCGGGAGATTCGGGCTGCAGAAACTCGTCCGTCGCCGGCTGTTCGACTTCATCGAGAATCGACGGCGTTATGTGACCGGCGGCAATTTCGCGCAATGCGATGACGGTGGGCTTGTCGTTTTCGGCGCTCACCAGCGGATCGGCGCCATGCGCGATGCGCCTGGCTCGCTTGGACGCAACCAGCACCATCTCAAAAATGTTGTCGACGTTATCGAGGCAGTCTTCGACCGTAATTCTCGCCATTCAGTATTCACTCCGTTCGCGGGCCATCATCAACAGTGCAAGCCCTTTTTGCCATTAAAATATGCCATGAAATATGCGATTAAAACGCATGTTATAAAGACAGACCGGCCAGTCTACTGCAAGTTCGGCATCTGATGGAAGCGCAGTCTTTGCCGGGCTGCAACCGTAACGCCGCACCCGTTATGCAGCCGTTAAGCCTCACTGCCGAGGATCTCCCGGACGCGGCAGCGCAATTCCGGTGCTGCGCTGCGGTTCTCTTCGCCCTGGCCGGCAATTATCGACTCGAGTTCGAGGACCGACGTTTCCAGATCGTCATTGATGATCACGTAATCGAACTCGTCCCAGTGTGAAATATCGCCGATCGCATCCTTGAGCCGCCTTGCTATGACGGCGTCGCTGTCGGTGCGGCGATTTCGCAAACGTCGTTCCAGCTCCGACAGGGACGGCGGCAGTATGAAAACCGACACGGCGTCCGGTTTCGACTGCCTCACCTGCCTGGCCCCCTGCCAATCGATCTCCAGAATGACATCCCGGCCCTCTGCAAGGCGCGACTCCACCTGCGCGCGTCCGCTGCCGTAGCGATTGTCGAACACCTGCGCCGACTCCAGCAGCTCTCCATCCCGGGCGAGCCGGTCGAATTCATCTTCGCTCACGAAGAAGTAATCTTGCCCTTCGACCTCGTTGCTCCGTTTTTTGCGGGTGGTATAGGAAACGGAAAAGCTCAGATTCGGATTTCTCCTGACGAGCGCTTTGACCAGCGTCGTCTTGCCCGCTCCGGACGGCGCGGCAATGACGAACAGCCTGGAGGAATGCACCGACACTGCCGGGCTACTCGACGTTCTGTATCTGTTCGCGCATTTGCTCGATCAGCACCTTGAGGTCGACGGCTGCGCCCGTCGTCGCGGCGTCGGCAGATTTTGCACCGAGCGTGTTCGCTTCTCGGTTCAGTTCCTGCATCAGGAAGTCCAGCCGCCGGCCCACCGGCTCACGGCTGTCGAGAGCAAGTCGTATCTCGCTGATATGGCTTTCCAGGCGGTCGACTTCTTCGTCCACGTCCAGCCTTTGCGCGATGAGCGCGAGTTCCGTTTCGAGACGAGCGGGGTCCGCGTCGATGGCCAGTTTGTCGAGACGTTCCTTCTGTTTCGCGCGCACAGCGGCCAGCACTTCGGGCATGCGCGATCGCACCGATGCGGCAATCGCAAGCACTTCCCGGCAGCGAGCTTCGAGCATGTCGGCGATGCGCTCTCCTTCGCTCCGCCGCATCGCGGACAGGGCCTCCAGCGCCGCGCCGACAGTCCCGACCGCTGCGCCGTAGAGCGGCTCGGTATCGATTTCCGGCTCTTCCACCACGCCCGGCCAGCGCAGCACGTCGATCGCGTCCAGCGGTCGAAGGTCCGGCAGTATGGCGGTGAGTTCTCGCGCACGGCGGCCGATCTGTTCGACCAGCGCCTGGTTGAGTTCCAGTTCCGCCTGCCTCGCCGCCGCCCGCCGGTAACGCAATGTGCAATCGACCTTGCCCCGACTCACCGTCGCCCCGATGAGTTGCCTCAAGTCCATTTCCCTGGGCCGCAGTTCCTCCGGCAGGCGAAACTGGACGTCGAAATAACGGTGGTTGACGGCTCTCAGTTCGCAAGTGAGAACGCCGGCCGCCGACTCGGAGGTATGTCGCGCGAAGCCTGTCATACTATGTAACATGAAAATCCCCAAAGGTTCGAAGCGCGGCAAGCGGCGCGATCACTGACAGATGGAGCCCGGGTATTCATACTGCCATCAATTGATGAACGCGACACGCCGAACGAGCTGTGCAGCAGTGTACTGGATCGAGCTTACCGGAAGCCTCGCAGCCGGGGCCGGCGCTTTTTACTCCGCAGGCGCGCCACACCGAAAGGCCGGGCGCTTCCGGCAGGTCAAAAGTGAAGCAACAGAAATTCAGCATGCAGATTGAACACGCCAGGGTCTCGGCTCTCGGAGACCGTCAGGATAACCAGGATCGAGCCGCCGTCGTCGTAGCCGACGAGGCCGCTCTGATGCTCGTATTCGACGGCATGGGCGGCCATTCGGACGGCGCACGCGCTGCCGAGATCGGGCTGAAGACGATACAGGATCTGTTCGCCTCCGCGCGCTTGCCGATATTCGATCCGCAAGGCTTCCTCTATACCGCGCTTGCGCGGGCGCACGACGAAGTGGTGAGCATAGGCGTCGAACTGCCCGTCGATTTTCGCCCGCGGGCCACCTGCGCCGTCTGCCTCATTCAGGAAAGCGGCTCATACTGGGGGCATATCGGCGACAGCCGCATCTACCACATGCGTGACGGGCGGGTGTTGTCGAGATCGCGGGACCACAGCCATGTCGAGGTTCTGGTTCAGGAAGGTGCTATTACAGAAGAGGAAGCACAGGATCATCCGATGCGCAACTTCGTGGAATGCTGTATTGGCGGCGACGCTCCGGTGCCGGACATGAGCATCACGCGGAAGAAGCCTCTCAATCCGGGCGATGTCCTGCTCGCCTGCAGCGACGGATTGTGGTCCGGCATCAGCGACGAGGAAATGGCGCGGCTCGCCACGCGGCCGGACGAGAGCCTCGCGGAAAACCTGAAGGCGCTGAGCGCCAAAGCGCTTGCGACGAACGCGCCCTACGGCGACAACACCACCGGTACCTTGCTTCGGTGGCTCGGCAACTGACCGGCGGCGGACCGGGAGTCCGTGCAGCGGACGTCATTCTGCCGCGCAGACTGCCGCTACCGTCAACAGACCCGGGCGAGTTTTCTGTCCAATGAGGAGGTCCCACATGCGACCCAGCGGCCGCGCTCCCGATCAAATGAGACCGGTGCGCTTCGTAACCAACTTCACGAGACACGCCGAAGGCAGCGTTCTTGCCGAGTTTGGCGATACCCGGGTTCTGTGCACGGCCACTGCCGAGGAACGGGTCCCGCCCTGGATGAGAGGCTCGGGGCGCGGCTGGGTGACCGGCGAGTACGGCATGCTGCCGAGGGCCACGCACACCCGGACGATGCGCGAGGCAGCGCGCGGCCGCCAGAGCGGGCGCACCATGGAGATCCAGCGTCTCATCGGCCGATCGCTCAGGGCCGCTACGGATCTCGATGCGCTCGGCGAACGCACCATTACGCTTGACTGTGACGTACTGCAGGCAGACGGTGGCACCCGCACGGCGGCAATCAGCGGCGCTTACGTCGCCTTGAGGATTGCCGTCGGCAGGCTTCGCTCGGACGGTCGTTTGCGGCGCGATCCGGTCCATGGACACATCGCGGCGGTATCGGTCGGCATTTATCGTGGCACGCCGGTGCTGGACCTCGACTACGAGGAGGATGCGGAAGCGGAAACCGACATGAATGTCGTCATGAACGACGCCGGCAGGCTGGTCGAAGTGCAAGGCACTGCCGAAGGGCATGCCTTCAGCCGCGACGAGCTGACCGCGCTGCTCGACCTGGCAAACGCCGGCGTCCGCAAAATCATAGATGCACAGAACGAGGCGCAGAATTAACCCGCATCCGTCACCGATTCGCGGGTAGGATCGGGCCGCGCCGACATTCGACCGCCCCCCGTGCCGCAAGCTGAATCATTCACAATGGACCTCCGGAGCCGAAAAATCGTCATTGCCAGCGACAACCGCGGCAAGCTCGTCGAACTTCGCCGGTTGCTTGGCGGGCTCGATGCCGAGGTGCTGCCCCAGTCCGAACTCGGCATCGCCGGCGCCCGGGAAACGGGGACGTCGTTCAGCGAGAATGCATTGATCAAGGCGCGGCACGCCTCGGAGGCGGCCGGTCTTCCGGCAATCGCGGACGATTCGGGGCTGGAAGTGGCCGCGCTTCACGGCCGTCCGGGGATCTGCTCCGCGCGCTTCGCCGGAGAATGCGCTGGTGATGATCAGAATATCGACAAGCTGCTGGCCGAGCTGACGGGAGTGGACGACGCCGGGCGGCAGGCGCGCTTTCGCTGCGTGGCAGCGTACGTTGAACGGGCCGACGATCCCCGGCCGCTTGTTGCTGAAGGCGTCTGGGAAGGCCGGATCCTGCAGGCACGTCGCGGTTCCGGCGGGTTCGGCTACGATCCCGTGTTCTACGATCCGGAGCGCGAGCAGACGGCAGCGGAGATGAGCTCTGATACAAAGAACCGTCTGAGTCATCGCGGCAAGGCATTCCGCGAGCTCATCGCGCTGCTTTCGCAGCGCTTCGGCGCGAGGACCGGCCCGTTATGACGCCGCCTCCGCTTTCGCTATACGTGCACCTTCCCTGGTGCGTGCGCAAATGTCCCTACTGCGATTTCAATTCGCACACGGCCGGCCCATCCGCGGATACGGGTCGGTACCTCGGCGCGTTGCTCATCGACCTCGCGGTGGAGTCGGCGCGCGCGGGCGGAAGAATCGTCGAAACCGTGTTCCTGGGCGGCGGCACGCCGAGCTTTTTCAGCGCCGGCGAAATAGGCGAGATCGTCGCCGGAGTCGACTCCGCATTCTGTCTGGCGAAAGACGCCGAGATCACTATGGAGGCGAATCCCGGCACCGTCCTCAAGGATCAGCTTGGCGCCTATCGCCGCGCCGGAGTCAACCGCCTGTCGCTGGGCGCGCAGAGCTTCAGCGATGAGTCCCTGAAGCGCCTGGGGCGCATCCACGGCGCGGACGAAATCAGAAGCGCCTGTCGCGACGCCGGCATTGCCGGGTTCGACAGCATCAATCTCGACCTGATGTTCGCGCTGCCCGGCCAGAGCTTCGAGATGGCCATCGCCGACGTCCGGCAGGCAATCGACCTGTCGCCGGCGCACATTTCCTATTATCAGCTGACGCTCGAGCCCAATACGGTTTTCCATGCGAATCCGCCTGCCGATCTGCCGGACGAGCATGCAAGCTGGGCAATCGAGGAAGCTGCTGAGCAGCTGCTGTGCGAAGCGGGCTACCGGCATTACGAAACTTCCGCGTTTGCTCGACCGGGTTTTCGCTGCCGCCATAACCTGAATTACTGGCGGTTCGGAGATTACCTGGCCATCGGCGCGGGCGCGCACGGCAAGTTTACCGACGATGCGGGCAGCGTCTGGCGCTATGCCAAGCCGGTTCATCCGCTGACGTACATGAAAGGGCGCGAAGCCGGCGCAGTCGATTACGCGATGCGGAGGTTACTCCCTGAGGACATCGCGTTCGAGTACATGTTGAACGCACTGCGCCTTGAAGACGGCTTCGCGGAGGCGGACTTCGAAGCGCGTACCGGTCTCCCCTGGCTGAACGTTCGGCCGCGGATCGAGCAGGCCGCCAGCCTCGGCCTCATGCAAGCCGTCGCCGACACGGTCTGGGCGCCGACCGGACGCGGCCGCCGCTTCCTGAACGACCTGCAGGCGCTTTTTCTGCCGGAGCTTTATTCACAACAAGAAGCTTAGTCTGTGTTTTCCGGGCAGTAACTCCGCTAATTCAGGCCCGCTATGGGGAAACGCCTGCAAGCGCTTGAAATTGCAAGATATAAAAATTTGCACATAAAATAGACATTCTAACAAGCGGGCTTTAAAAATGCCGACTTAGGTCCATCACTCAATTTCCTTCCACATAGTTATCCACAGCTTTTGTGGATAATTGGCGACAGGCGGCGGCATCCGGAGGGGCCTTGCGGGCCACCGGCCTTACCTATATCCTACGCGCCCTTTTCTCGCCGGCGCCGGGCGCGGCCGGCGGAACGCGACATCTGTCATGAGACATTTGCCGGAGACGAATTCCCATGAAAGCGGAAATACATCCCGACTACAGCGAAATAAAGGTGACCTGCAGCTGCGGCAACGAGTTCACGACCCGCTCGACGCTGGGTCACGACCTGCATGTCGAGGTCTGCTCGGCCTGCCATCCTTTTTATACCGGAAAGCAGAAGATCGTCGACTCCGGCGGTCGCGTCGACAAGTTCCGCCGCAAGTACGGCATCAGCCAGTAGTTCTGCCGCGCACGCCCGCGCAGATCCTGCTTCAGATCTCGGGGCCGGGAGCAGCTGCAAGACCCAGGTCCGGCCAGATGCCGCGAGGTTTCGCGGCGGCTGCATTTGCTCGTCTTTGCCGCTTGCGGCAACATGTGGGATCGGTTGTCTGAACCGCCGCCCGGGCTTTGTTTCGACACCCGCCGATCCGTTGTCAATGTACGGTCACTGATGATCGGGGCGCTCCGCTCCGCGATCGGCGGCGTCAGGGGCGGCCACGGTCGCATCAGGAGAATTATGAGCAAAGATTCGTACACGCTGTCCGGCCCGGATGGCGCAGCGCCGCTGGACCTGCCGGTTCGCAAGGGGACGCTCGGTCCGGATGTCATCGACATCGGCCATCTGTACCGCGAGCAGGGTGTGTTTACCTACGATCCGGGCTTTGTGGCGACCGGAAGCTGCGAAAGCGCGATCACCTATATAGACGGCGATGCCGGCGTACTTCTCTACCGCGGCTATCCCGTGATGCAGCTGGCGGAACAGTCGAACTTCATCGAGGTCGCTTACCTCCTGTTATACGGTGAACTGCCGACAGAAGATGAACTCTCGAAATTCGATACCTCGATTCGCACGCACACGATGCTGAACGAGGGAATGTTGCGGTTCTTCAACGGCTTCCGCTACGACGCCCATCCGATGGCGATGCTCTCAGCGGTGGTCGGCTCCATGTCCGCCTACTATCACGACACGATGGACGTCAACAATGCGGAAGCGCGCGAGGTATTCACGCACCGCATCATCGCAAAACTTCCGACAATTGCCGCCGCGGCCTACAAGCTGACGGCCGGGCAGCCCTTCATCTACCCCCGCAACGATCTCGGTTTCTGTGAGAACCTCCTGCACATGTTTTTCGCCGTGCCGGCGGAGCCCTATGAGGTCGATGAAGTGGCGGCGCAGGCAATCGATCTGTTGTTCGTGCTGCACGCCGACCATGAGCAGAATTGCTCTACCTCGACGGTGCGCATGGCCGGGAGTTCCGGCGCCAACCCGTATTCGGCGATAGCCGCCGGGATTGCCGCGCTGTGGGGACCCGCGCACGGCGGTGCCAACGAAGCCGTGCTGAAAATGCTGACGCAAATCGGCAATGCGGAGAATATCCCCAAGTTCATCGCCAGGGCGAGGGACCGTGACGATCCCTTTCGCCTGATGGGTTTCGGGCATCGTGTTTACAAGAATTTCGATCCGCGCGCGACCATCATCCGCGACATGTGCCACAAGGTCCTGAACCAGATGGACAATAAGGATTCTCCGCTCTTCGAACTGGCACTCGAACTGGAGCGGGTTGCGTTGAGCGACGAGTACTTCATCGAAAAGAACCTGTACCCGAACGTCGATTTCTATTCAGGAATCATTTACCGGGCCCTGGGCATTCCGATGTCGATGTTCACCGTCATGTTCGCGATCGCGAGAACGGTCGGCTGGGTCTCGCACTGGCGAGAGATGATTACCGACCCGAACGGACGGATCAGCAGGCCGCGGCAGCTCTATACCGGGCCGGTGCAGCGGGATTACGTCGCCGTCGCCGACAGGTAAATGCGCCGTCGCGCGTGCGATTGTGCTAAAGGTCGCCCTCCCCCTCGTCGGGGCTCCGCCCACCACCAAGGCTCGAGCGTTCATGAATAATGCTCGCTACACCTCCTCATCCAGAAGGCCTCGAACCGCGCGTGCATCCGCCCGGCGCATCGGTTTGCCATCGATCGGACTGATCGGCGCCTGGCGTACGCCGTCCACCGGAAAGACCGTCGCCTCGACCGGCGTCTCATCGTGGATGAAGCGAAAGCCGCCGAAGGTTTCCGCCTGGTCGCGGCGGCTCTTCAGGCGCCGCTCGTACAAGCGGTAATCCACACGGTTTTCCTGCAACTTCATCGCAACCAGCTCGAAGTTGTCGGAAAAAACATGCAGGTTGATCGCGGAATTCGATGCGGCCGTGCCGTTGAGGACAGGACCGACGAGACGCGGCCCGAACGGCGAGAGCAATTCCATAGCCGAGAGCGCGGCCCGCCTCAACCCGCGCAACAGGTGCACATGCGACTCGCGTCCGAACAATTGCAGATGTTCAGCGACTGCGCGCTCTATTTCGCTGTTGCCGGGCAGTGCGCCACGCGCCGACATGCCGAGTCGCTCCGCCGCCTTGATCTTGGCCACGCGGTAATCCTGAATCCCCTGCTCGACTATGATCCGCGCCGCCTCCTGGGCCAGAACATGTCTGGCGCGGTCAAACCCGTTGGTCGTTTTTCTGCCCATGGCGACTGCCCGCTGTTCTTTGTCCACTCGGAGCCGTTCGCTCAGAAAATCGGCTCCTCTGCCTCTTTGCCATCGTCGCTCGTGTTGAAGATGTCCGGTTGATTATCCGAATTCGTGCACTCTGGAACGTGATCGGAGCGGAAGATTTCAAACATCACGTCCTCGAAAGGGTCCGCGGCGCTCGCCGGACAACCCGACTTTCTCGAAATTCGCACGTTGACGATGCCTTCCGGCATCGGCAGGGCATTCGTCGGCGCGCCCTGCAGCGCGATGCGTATGAACTCGATCCAGATCGGAAGCGCTGTTCTCGAACCTTCCTCCCCGGGGCCGAGTGGCAAATCGTCGTCGAAGCCTACCCACACTACGGACGACAGGTCCGCGTTGAATCCGGCGAACCAGGCATCGCGCCGATCGTTGGACGTGCCGGTCTTGCCGGACAAGTCGCTGCGGTTGAGTTCGAGTGCGCGCCGGCCGGTGCCGCGGCGAATGACGTCACGCATCATGTCCGAGATCAGGTAGGCGTTTTGCTCCGATATGACCCGCGGCGCCAGCTTGATGCCGCGAAACAGCTCCGGTGCGGCCGTCGCATCCGGACGGTAAGACTCTCCGACCGCGGCCATCTGGTCGAGCGTCATTTGCTCTCCGTCGGCATTCTCGTAGACCGGCGCTGCGTTGTCCGATGCCGGGGCAATCCCGTCGGGAGCCAGTGCCGCGCGCATGCCGTCGATCTCGTCGAGGTCGCCTTCGCATTCCGCGCAAACGATGGCGGGTTCGGCACGATACAGTATTTCGTCACCGGGTCCGCTGATGGAGTCGATGACGTACGGCTTGACGGCGTAGCCTCCGTTGGCGAACACCGCGAATCCTTGCGCCATATCGAGCGGTGAGGCACTGCCGCCGCCCAGCGCCAGCGAGCCGTTGTACGGCAACGCGGCAGCGCCGAAGCCGAATTTCGCTATATGGCGCACGGCATTGCCAATGCCCGTGTTGTTGAGCAACAGGCGTACGGACGCGAGGTTCATGGATCGCACCAGTGCCTCGCGCATTCTTTGCTCGCCATAAAAGCGGCCGGTGTAGTTGTGCGGGCGCCATACGGCCTCGAGTTCGGACGAGTTGATGACCACAGGCGCGTCGAGAATGACGGTTGCCGGCGTATTACCCTGCTCCAGTGCGGCGGAATATACGAAGGGCTTGAAGGACGATCCGGGTTGTCGGGCCGCTTGCGTGACGCGGTTGAACTTGCTGATGGAAAAATCGAAGCCGCCCGCGAGACTCGTAATGGCGCCGTCCATCGGATCGATCGAGACCACCGCCGCCTGCGCCTCCGGTACCTGGGCAAGCGCGAACGAGCCGGTGCTGGTCGGCATCAGATAGACGATGTCTCCCGGAGACATCACATCCGCAGCCGTCTTGGGGGCGGGTCCGGTGGCATCGCGGTTGATGAAGCGTTTCGCCCAGGACATTCCGCGCCAGGGCAGGATTTCCCGGCGCCCGTCCTGCAGCACGATATCTGCGCTGTTATCGTCGTTCAGGGCGGTGACCAGCGCCACCGAAAGCCCGCCCGGGTTGCCGTAATCGGCCAGCGCTAGTTTCAGTTCCTCCGGCCAGTCGGCGTACGGTCGCTGCAACAACTCCAGATCCGTCTCCACCTTCGCTATCGGTCCGCGATAGCCGTGGCGCCGGCTGAATTCGAAAAGCCCGTTGCGCAGCGACCAGTTGGCCGCGGCCTGCAACTTCGAATCGAGAGTGGTAACCACTTTGTAGCCGGCGGAGTAAGTCTCCTCGCCGTAGCGTTCCAGCATTTCACGGCGCACCATTTCGGCAACGTAAGGCGCAGAGAGCTCGTTCGCGGTGCCGTACAGCCTGGACTCCACCGGATAGTCCAGCGCTACCTGATACTCCGTGTCGGTGATGTAATCCAGGTCGTGCATCCGGCCCAGAACATAATTGCGCCGCATCAGCGCGTTGGACGGACTGGCGACAGGGTTGTAATAGGAAGGCGCGGGCAGTACTCCTGCGAGAGTCGCGGCCTCCGCGACCGTGAGGTTCCGCAGGCCCTTGCCGTAATAAACCTGCGCCGCCGCTGCAACGCCGTATGCACGCTGGCCGAAGAACATCTTGTTCAGGAACAGCGCCATGATCTCCTTCTTGCTGAATTCCTGCTCGATCTTGTAGGCAAGAAACGCTTCCCGGAGTTTGCGGGTGAACAGCACATCTCGTGTGAGGAAGTAATCGCGAGCGAGCTGTTGCGTAATGGTGCTGCCGCCGCCGCCGTCGCTCACCGAGCCGGAGCGGAGGAAGCTGATCGCTGCGCGCAGGATCCCGCGGTAATCGACTCCGGGATGCTCGAAAAAGCGGCGATCCTCGGCGGCGACGAAGGCATCGACCACGTACTGCGGAAGGTCTTCGAAAGTTACGACGATTCGGCGGCGTTCGCCGACTTCCTCGATCAGACGGCCGTCCCGGCTGTAAATACGGAGCGGAATCTGCAACGGAATCTGGCGAATGGTCTCGGCCTGTGGCAGGCCCGGCGCGACATAGTAATAGGCGCCGATGACTGCGGCGGTTACGGCAAATACGCCGGTGAGCCCGACCCCGGCAAGCAGCAACAGCCATCTTGCGTAGCGGCCTGGCGCACGTTCGGACTGCGTTTTCTGTCTGTCGGCTTCCACCATAGTCGCGCGTGCTTTCTAAGCGGATTCAGTGATCGGAGGAGACGGCGCAGGAATTGCCCTTCTGCACCAGATAGCGTTCATTGCATCGTGAACGAGACCCGGACGCCCAAACCCGGAGCCCAACAATAGTCGATGACAGCCAATGATGGTAGCCATCATATCCAGCATCCCGGTTTCTGTCAGGTGCGAAAATGCCGCTGTCATTGCTCGACGGCGGGGGCATAAGCTGCAATGATAGACGCAAGCGGCACCGCGAAGGCCGGGAGCAGCCGGGTCGGCAGGGCAGACGACCGGCGACGAGCCCGGGCCGAGGAGTGGCTCCGGCACGATTCAACGGGATGTCTTCCGCTTGATTCGGCGGATCGACTCTGGTGTATTGCAAGGGAGACGGGCGGGAGAGCCCGCGGCCGCACTGGCGACAGAACCCGCAGCGACGGGGAATTTCGGGGGAATCCGGGGGGGTTCAAGAGCATTTTTGGCAGGAATGAGGTCTGTCTGTCCTCAGCGCCAACCAGTTCACGGAATCGGAATGACGGCCGGCATTACCATAGCGTCCCTGTGCGCATCCCGGTTCGTGAACAAAGTCACGTTTTATTTAGTTTTTTGTTGATATATAGTTAAATCGCTTTGCTCAGGTCCAACCTAAAATAGACCCGCAAGCTACCGAGCTAAAAGGAAAAACCCGTGCTTTTCCGCAGAAAAACTCAGCCATTGTTGGGCCTCGACATCACCACTTCATCAGTCAAGCTCATCGAGCTTTCGCAAAGTGGCAAGCGTTACCGGGTCGAGTCGTATTCCGCAGAGCCCACGCCGCCCAGTTCGGTGAACGAAAAGGCAATCGTGGACGCAAAGGCCGTCGGCGAGGCGATCCGGCGAGCGGTCAAGCGCTCCGGCGCCAAAGCAATGGACGTTGCCGTTGCCATCAGCGGCGATGCCGCCATTACCAAAGTCATCCAGATGCCGAACAGTCTGTCGGAGCGCGACCTCGAAGGTCAGGTTGAGATTCAGGCAGACCAGTACATTCCGTTCCCGATGGAAGAAGTCAGTTTCGACTACGAAATCGTCGGGCCGAACGCAAACGATCCGGAATTGATGGACGTGCTGCTGGTCGCAACGCGCACCGACAATGTCGAGCAGCGCCAGGCGGCGGTGCAGGCAGCCGGACTGCATGCGTACATCGTCGACGTCGAAGCATTCGCGCTGGAAAATGCCTGCCAGCTGCTGAGTCACCAGATTCCGGACGGCGGCATCGGACAATCGGTCGCGATCGTCGACATCGGTGCGAGCAGCACGACGTTCAGCGTGCTGAAAGACCTGAAGGTCATTTACACGCGCGACTTCGCCTTCGGCGGCCAGCAGCTCACCGAGGAAATCATGCGCACCTACGGCCTCAGCATGGAGGACGCCGGTCGTGCCAAAAAACAGGGCGGGCTGCCGAGTAATTACCAGCCGGAAGTCCTGGAGCCCTTCGTGGACGACATGACCCAGCAGGTCAGCCGTTCGTTGCAGTTTTACCTGGCTTCGGGCGGCGGTCGCGAACAGCCCGACATGATTCTCGTTTGCGGAGGATGCGCAAACATTCCCGGCATCGCCGATGTCATTTCCAGCCGGGTGGGAATACCAACCGAGGTCGGCGACCCGCTGGGACAAATGAAAATATCTTCGAAGGCGAAATCTCAGGGCGTTCACAAGGACTCCACTGCGCTACTGACAGCCTGCGGACTTGCACTGAGGAGCTTCGACTGACATGCCACGCATTAACCTCCTCCCATGGCGCGAAGAGGAACGGAGAAAACGGCAACGTGACTTTCTGGTCGCGACTGTCGGCGCCCTTGTTGCGGCAATCGTCGTCGTGGGTCTGACGATGTTTTTCTACGGCCAGATGATTGACGGCCAGAAGTCCCGGAACGCAAGGCTGCAGGCGGAGATCGCCGAGCTGGACAAGAGCATTGCAGAGATCGACGGCCTGGAGGCGCAAAAAGAACGGCTCCTCGCCCGCATGGCAATCATCGAGCAGTTGCAGCGGAGCCGTCCTGAAATCGTGCACCTGTTCGACGAGATCACCAGGCAACTCCCTGAGGGAGTCTATCTGACGGGAATGAAGCAGAACGGATCCAATGTCGAGGTCACGGGCGTTGCCCAGTCGAGCACCCGCGTTTCCGCGCTGATGCGGCAGATCGATCGCTCGGAATGGCTGACCGGTCCGGACGTAGTAAAAGTTGAAACGACGGCGCAGGGCCCCGCGCGACAAGCCCGTTTCATCGTTACCCTGAAGCAAATCCGCCAGGGCGAGGAAACGGACATGGAGGACGCGGGATGAGCCTCGTCGACGAACTGAAAAGCCTGGACGTCAACGACATCGGCCGCTGGCCGCTGGTGTTCCGCGCCGCCGTGATCGCGCTGGTTTTTGCCGTAGTTGTGGGCTTCGGCATCTACTGGACCATCATCGAGGACAGGGCGCCGCAACTGAAGCGCGCACAGGATGAAGAGCAGACTCTGCGCCTGGCTTTCGAGAACAAGCAGAAGAAAGCGGCGAACTACGACGAGTATCGGAAACAGCTCGATCAGATGGAGCAGTCTTTCGGCACCATGCTGCGCCAGCTTCCCGGCGAAACGGAAATTCCGAGTCTTATCGTGGACATTTCGCAGACGGGGCTTGCCGCGGGGCTGCAGGAAAAGCTGTTCCAGCCGCAGCCGGAGGTTCCCAGGGATTTCTATGCGGAGAAGCCGATACTGATCCACCTTTCCGGCAGCTATCACGAAATCGCGAACTTCGTCAGCGGCGTAGCGGCATTGCCGCGGATCGTGACGCTGCACAACATCAACGTACGCCCGGACGGCGTGGACAGTTACGACCAGCTGTCCATCGAGGTAACAGCGAAGACATATCGCTATCTTGAAGAGGGAGCTCAACGATGAAAGCTTCCGTGATGAAAATACTATTGCCGCTGGTGCTTGCCGGGGGACTGGGACTGACGGGCTGTTCCTCGGACATGGACGACCTCGACCGCTACATCAACGACGTCAAGGCGCGTCCGGGCGGCCGGATCGAACCGCTGCCCGAGATCACGCCTTACGAGGTGTTCACCTATGTGGCTGACGCCGAAGGGCTGCGTTCGCCGTTCGTGCCCGACTCGCCGCAATCGGCCGCCGGGCCCGGCGGCGGCGCGCGCCCGGACCTGGAGCGCAGCCGCGAATTCCTCGAGCAGTTTCCGCTCGACACGCTGCAGATGGTCGGCACACTGGAATTGGCGAACGCCACTTTCGGTCTCGTGCAGACCAGCGACGGACTGATTCACCGCGTCTCGCAAGGCAATTACGTCGGGCAGAACGACGGCCGCATCGTTGCCGTTACGGAATCGGAAATTCAAGTGGTTGAGATCATATCGGACGGAATCGGCGGCTATCTGGAACGGGACGCTGCTATCGGTCTTTCGGACTGAGGCCAGAATGGAACTGGGAGTACTAGGAATGACGCTCAAAATAAAGCCGATACTTGCCCAACAAGGCAATTGGAACCGGCATGTGGGGAAACAGCTGGTTCTGGCGGCGCAGGCCGTG
>Ga0299913_10001759_pt1 | contig 16451 bp, 11 predicted proteins | sample RVTome_9_FD_201360 | JGI IMG/M metagenome (GOLD analysis project Ga0299913, IMG submission 201360) | Soil microbial communities from uranium-contaminated site in the Upper Colorado River Basin, Wyoming, United States - RVT155D38 (version 2) ... | reverse complement strand
GCCAAGGCCCCACTCATAGCGAGCCAGGCCGAACGCGCTCCACTCGGGCGTGTTTTGCAGGCGGTTGCCCTGGATCGGCAGCAGACCGGTGACCGGGTCGTCGATATCCTGGTCGTACTCACCGTCCGTGAGCCCTATTCCAGCCTGCAGGTACAAGGCGCTTATCGGCTGCCAGGTGAAATCGATATCTGCGCCGCGAATCGTGATGTCGGCATTCTCGATGCGATTCGCCGGAAGACCGAAACCGGGGATCGGCGCATTGTTGAAGATCTGCGCATCGGAATAGTCATAGTGGAAAACCGACATGTTCAGCCGTACCTTGCCCTCCGCGAGCATCGACTTCATGCCGAGTTCAAAGGCTATGAGGTCCTCGCTCTCGTAGGAACCGATGCCATCGACGTGCAAGTGGAAATTGCCGTTGAAGCCGGCTCCCTTGAAGCCTTTGGCGGCGCTCGCGTAGTACATGACCTGGTCGGACGCATGCCAGTTGAGCGCGAGCTTGCCGGAGATGCTGTCGTCGCTCAGGCCGTCCGAGAAGACATAGCTGTCGGTGAGACCGCCGGGAACGGTGCTGTCCAGCATCACGGTGCCGCTGCCGATGCTTTCGAAATCGACCGAGAGGTCCGTATAGCGGAGGCCGCCGATCAGCACCAGCGCATCGGTGAGCTGGTATTCGACTTGACCGAAGAGCGCCCAGGTATCGGTATCCTGACGGTTGTCGTAAACATACGGCACGGGCAGGCCTGCCCCGGTGAGGTCGACCCCCTGATCCTGCGCCAGGTCGTCCGACCAAAAATACACGCCGCCGATCCAGTCGAGCCGGGCGCCCGATCCGGTCAGCCTGAGTTCCTGGGAGAACGTGTCCGCTTCGACGCCGTAGTTCGTATGGATGATCGGGAAAGGCAGCATGTCCGCGTCTTCTTCGTGGAACTTCTCCAGCCCGTCGTAAGCGGTGATCGAAGTGAGCGTGATGCCGTCCGCGACACGCCAGTCGATCTTGGCCGACGCGCCGGCCTGTTCCACGTCGAGCTTCGGCGCAATGTCAGACACGCCTTCGTAGAAATTCTCGTCCAGCGAACTGTTATAGAAGTCGGCGTCTGAATCGTTCTTGTTGGCGTGCACTTTCAGAAAAACATCGACGGCGTCGTTTGCCGCCCAGTCGAGCAATGCACGCGCGCCGTAGTGTTTCTTTTCGACGTATTGGCCGTCGGCCAGGTTCTTCATGTATCCGCCACTGTCGTAATGCGTGAAGGCGACGCGGCCTCGTAGCGTCTCGCTCAGTGGACCGGAGACGGCCACTCCGACGCGGAACTCGCCGTGCCCTTTTGCGTAGTCCCCGTAGCTGATGTCGGCAAAGCCCTCGAATTCCTCCGTGGGCTTGCGCGAGACGATGTTGATCGCTCCGCCAGTGGTGTTTCGGCCGAACAGCGTTCCCTGCGGACCCTTGAGCACTTCCACGCGTTCGGTATCGTAAAGGCTCGTAACCTGGGCGTTGGAGGAGCCCGCGTACACCTCATCCACGTAAAATCCTACGGGTCCGGTGTTGTTCGTTGCGAAATCGTTGAGGCCGACACCGCGAATGAACACCACGGCGACACCACCCTCGCCGGCAGGAGAATGGATGTTCAGGTTCGGTATTTTGGCTGCAAGGTCGTTGCTTTGGATGAGCCCCATCTCGTCCAGCATGTCGCCGGACAGGGCATTGATCGTGATGCCGACTTCCTGAGCAGTTTGCGCTCGTTTCTGGGCGGTCACGGTGATTTCCTCGAGCACCTGCGCCTCTGCCGTGGCCATCCCGATTACCGATGCGCAAGCCAGAATGCGTGCGGCTTTCTTGAAGTTCAGGAACATCTGTTGGTCCTCTTGTTCTTGGCGGATAGCGTGTCGCGTGCCTGAAGCCGAACTTCTTGTAATCGATTTTTATCGATTATGCAAATAATATTCTCACCATATTGCCTATATGAAGGGATATTCGTTGATTAATCGACCGGAGTCGATTAACTTCAGCGATATGCCGACGCAGGGACGAAGAGTGGGTGATCCGCTGCTGCCGAGACGCCCGCAGCGGGCCAACGGCGTGGCCCGTTTCAACGCCCTGATCGATGCCGCGGAACGGCTCATCGCGCGCTCCGGCGCGGAAGAACTGAGTATTGCTAGCATTGCGGCCGAGGCCGCCACGCCGGCGGCATCGGTATACCATTTCTTCCCGACTCCGACGGCGGCGCAGATTGCCGTGGCGGAACGTCATATCGGGAAGGTGGTGGAGGTCGTATCCCGGCCGGTGCGAAAGACCGGCGATCTGACTCCGATCGGCATGCTCGTCCGATTGATGCGCCGGGCAGCGAAGTACTACAACGATCACCCGGTAGCCAGCCGGATGATTCTCGGCAGCAGCAAGCTGCAGCGCGTCTATCAGCTGGATATGGAGGCGAACTCAGCACTGATCCATATCCTGTGCGCGAGCATGGAACGCGAGTTCGGGGTTCCCGCATCCCCGGAGCTCGCCAGCGCAATCAAGATCGTGATTACGCTGGTGGACGCGGTCTGGAGCCTTTCCGTAGCCGAAGTGGGCTATATCAACCCGGCCTATGCCGAGCAGGCGGAGAAGGTCGTGGAGCGCTATCTTTCACCAATCGTTGCGGCGGCGACGGGAAATATCGACTCTAGCCAGTGACATCGCCTTCGAGCCTGCAAGTTATAAGATGAAAACGCTCGCGAGAGGCGAATCCCGCACTCGAATAGAGGCGCTTCGCTCCATGGTTTTCTCTGGCGACCTCGAGATGCAGGGCCCGTACCCCGAAGCTTACTGCTTCAAGTTTAACCGCTTCGAGCACCGCGCTACCGATGCCTCGGCCACGCGCTTCTTCTACTATGTAGAACTCGTCCACGAAGGCATCGCGGCCGCCGAATTCGATGGAGTAGCCGAAGCACAGCGCGATATATCCAATTGCCTCGCCCATCATTTCAATCAACCACACTCGACCCACCGCGGTGCCTTCGGGTAGCAAGGGTGCAACGGCTTCAGCCCGGTCCGCGTTCGTGGACTTGATGCCTTCGAACTCATGATACGCGCGAACTAACGGCAGCAATATGTCGGAATCGTCGTGGGTGGCTATTCTTATCTTCATCACTTCGGGCCTGATGGAGTGTCGTACCTCCCTCAATTGTGCGCCGCCCGACGTCCGAACAAAACGAAACCTGAAGAATCAGCTCCGACTTCGACATATGTAATCGTTGATTACGTTCTCGACCCATTCCTGACGGCCGCTGATCTGCGCCGGTTCGCCTGTCCTGGAGGCGTGGTCGCGCAGATCGCCGAGCGACAGTTCGCCCGAGGCGAAGGCAAGTCCGGGGCCCTCATCGAAGCTCGCGTAGCGCTTCCGACGAAACTCCCGAAGCGGCGAGTTCTCGAGAATGTCATGCGCGATCAGAAGGCCGCGTGCGAAGGTGTCCATGCCGCCGATGTGCGCCATGAACAGATCTTCCGGGTCCGTCGATTCGCGGCGAACTTTTGCGTCGAAGTTCAGGCCGCCGCTGTTCAGGCCGCCACCGCCAAGTACGACGAGCATGGCGTGGACGGCGTCGTAGAGATCCGTCGGGAACTGGTCGGTATCCCAGCCATTCTGCGGGTTGCCGCGGTTTGCGTCGATCGAACCGAGCATGCCCGCATCGACGCACATCTGAAGTTCGTGAGCGAAGGAATGGCCCGCAAGCGTCGCGTGATTCGCTTCGAGATTGACCTTGAAATCCTTGTCCAGACCATGGTGACGAAGGAAGCCGATCACCGTCTGTGCATCCACATCGTACTGGTGGTACATCGGCTCCATAGGCTTGGGCTCGATCAGGAACGTGCCCTTGAAACCTGCGGCGCGACCGTAGTCCCGGGCCATGCCGAGAAAGCGCGCCATGTGTTCGAGTTCGCGGGCCGTGCTGGTATTGAACAGGCAGGAATAGCCTTCGCGACCGCCCCAGAACACGTAGTTCTCGCCACCGAGCGCCACGGTGGCATCGAGCGCCGCTTTCACCTGCGCGCCCGCATGGGCGACTACGTCAAAGTTCGGGTTCGTCGACGCGCCATTCATATATCGCGGGTGCGAGAAGACGTTGGCGGTGCCCCAGAGGAGCTTTACGCCGGTTGCCCTTTGCCGGGTCACGGCAAGGTCCACCATCCGTTGCAGATTGCGTTCGCTCTCCGCGACCGTCGCGCCCTCCGGCGCGATATCCCGATCGTGAAAACAAAAGTAAGGCGCGCCCATCTTGCTGAAGAACTCGAAAGCTGCATCGAGCTTGTCTTCCGCCGCCGCTATCGGATCGCGCTTTTCCTTCCACGGGTAGACGCGCGTTCCCGGACCGAAAGGATCGCCGCCGTCAGCGCAGAAGGTGTGCCAGTAGCAGATGGAAAACCGCAGGTGATCGCGCATGGACTTGTCGCCCACCACGCGATCGGCGTCATAGGCTTTGAAAGCCAGTGGATTGTCGGACGCCGGTCCTTCGTACTGGATGCGGGGAATGCCGGGAAAGAATTCGCGGCTGGCGATAAACGGCGCAGTACTCATTGTGTCACTCCACTGGTTTTTCGAACAAAGGAGCCAGCTGCCGAACCGCCTGGAGGTAAGCAGCATAACTCTCCTGGTAGCGATCGGCATTCGCCCGGTTCGGCGCCCGGGAAAGCCCCGGCTGGCGACTCAGATGCTCTTTGGTAATATCTTCGATCCCGACCGTCGCATTTTCACGGCGTTCCAGGATCCATAATGCCTGCAGGGCGGCGCCAAAAGAGGCACCCTCGTCCTGCTCGAGCAGCGTGACCGGCAGGTCGCAGACGTCGGCGACGATCTGGCACCACGTCCGGCTCTTCGAACCTCCGCCCGTCAGTACGATCTCGGAAGCCTCCATGCCCAGGTCCGAAAGTGCATCCAGGCCTACACGAATTCCGAACGTAGCGCCTTCCACCGTGGCGCGAAGGAGATGTCCGCGGGTGCAGTTGCGCTCGTTCAGGCCGAGGAAGCTCGCAGTGGCCCGTGGCAGGTTCGGCGTTCTCTCACCGCTGAAAAATGGCAGTGCGGTCAGGCCGTTCGAGCCGGCCTCTATCGCGTCAATCACGTCGTCGAACTGCTCGTTGGTGACGTCGAGCGGTTTCTTCATCAACTCCGTCGCGTACGTGCAATTCATCGTGCAGAGCAGCGGCAACCAGCCCCCTGTCGAACTGCAGAACGCCGCAATGTTGCCGGCAGGATCGACTACGGGCGTATCGGAATACGCGAATAGCGTGCCCGACGTACCAAGGCTCATGGTCAGCTTTCCTGCCGTCACGTTGCCGGTGCCGATTGCCGCCATCATGTTGTCGCCGCCACCGGGGGCAACAGGGACACCGGCGGGCAGGCCGAAACGGCGAGAGAAGGCTTCGCTCGTGACGCCGGTAATTTCATCCGGTTGCAGCAACGGCGGCAGGCACCCGATGAGGTCCCGCTCCGCATCGACGGCGTGCAGCATTTTGCTGCTCCAGACACGCTCGCGAACGTCGAGCAGCCCGGTCCCGGAAGCGTCGCCGGACTCCATGGCCCTCTGGCCCGTCAGCACGAAGTTCAGGTAGTCATGCGGCAGCAGTATGTCGGTCATTTCCCGGTATGCATCGGGATTGTATTTTGCCAGCCATCGGATTTTGGGTGCCGTATAGCCCGTGAGCATCGGGTTGCCGGAGTATTCGATGCACTTCTCACGCCCGCCGCACGCCTGCATGATCTCGTCCGCTTCCAGCTGGGTTGTGGTATCGCACCAGAGTTTCACCGGCGCCAGCACCTTGCCTTCGCCGTTGACCGCGACGAAGCCGTGCTGCTGTCCGGAGACGCCGCACGCCTGCACCGACGCCCGGACGTCGCCGGGTATCTGCTTCAGCGCGGATTCCAGGGCCGTCAGCCACCAGTCGGCTTCCTGTTCGGCGCGCCCTTGGTCGTCGCGAAGTACCTCGAGAGGCGCTGCCGCCGATGCGACGAGCCGTTTTGCAACGTAGTCGTAGAAAACAACCTTCAGGCTCTGGGTCCCGAGATCGATACCTGAAACGGTCTTCATTCCGGCGTCACTGAATGCTCAGAGTTACCGATTCGAGTTCGACGGAATTCGGCCCGGTCATGATGTCGAACTCTCCCGGTTCCACGACACGTTCCATCCTGTCGTTCCACATCCGGAAACTCTCGGGCGTGAGCGTGAACCTGACTGTCCTGCGCTCCCCGGGACCTAGCGTAACCCGTTCGAATGCCTTGAGTTCCTTCACAGGCCGCGTAACGGACGAGACCTTGTCACGTACATAGAGCTGCACCGTTTCGTCACCCGCCACTCGGCCCGTATTGCGGACTCTGACCTCGACGTCGACTGATTCGCCGGGCTTTATTCTGCTCCTGGAAAGTCTGGGCCCGGCAAGTTCGAAACTCGTGTAGCTTAAGCCCCAGCCGAAGGGGTACAACGGTTCGGTGGTGTCGAACAGGTAACCGCGCTTCGATGTCGGCTTGTGGTTGTAATACATCGGGAGCTGTCCGACATGACGCGGAATCGTGACGGGAAGCTTGCCCCCCGGATTGACGTCGCCGAATAAGACATTTGCGACGGCGTGGCCGCCTTGTTCGCCGAGGTACCAGCCCTCGATCAATGCGTTTGCCTGTTCCGAGATCGCGACTGTCGATGTGGGACGTCCATTGATGAGAATCACCGTCAGGGGAATATCCAGCGCGCGCAGCGCGTCGAACAGCTCCTGCTGTTCTCCCACCAGGTCGAGGCTTGCACGATCTCCCAGGTGACTGTCGGCCCAACCTTCGCGGCTCGTCTGCTCGGTGTCGCCAATGGCAAGCAGAATGACGTCGGCATCGCGAGCAACGTCGACCGCTTCGCGGATCAGACGGCTGTTCTCCTCGGGGTCGCCCAGCACGACTTCGTCCGCCCACCAGTCGTCGTCCTCGGTAATGACAACCCCCTGTGCAAAGCGGATATCGGCGCGATCTCCGACCTTTTCCTTCACCCCGTCGAGGATCGAAACCGTATGCGGGGGTTCCCCGTAATAGCCTCCCAGCCGGGCAACTGCTGCGTTAGGTCCAATGACGGCGATCACCGGCTTGTCGTTGCCGGCGGGGAGCTTCAGCGGCAGCATGCCGTCGTTCTCGAGCAGGATGATGCTGCGCTCGGCCGCCTTGCGAGCCAGCGCACGGGCCTCGGCGTTGTTGGTGATTTGCTCGGCATACCCCGCATCGGCGAAGGGCTGCTCGAACATTCCGGATCGAAATTTGAGCTCTAGCACGCGCATGACTGCGGCGTCGATTTTGCTTTCCTCGACCTGACCCTTGCGAACGGCGTCGAGGAGGGTGGCGTAGGCGTCGCCGTTCGGCAGATCGATGTCGACGCCGGCGTTGAATGCGCGCACTGCAGCCTGCTGAAGACTGTCGGCAACATGGTGCAGGCCGACCAGCTGGTCAATTGCATAGTAGTCGGCGACGACGACACCCTTGAACCCCCATTCGTCCCGCAGGACGTCCTTGAGCAACCACGTATTCACGTGGCTCGGCACCCCATCGATTTCGTTGTACGACGCCATGACCAGTTCGACTCCCGCCCGTTCGATCGCCGATTCGAACGGCGGGAAGAAGTTCTCGCGCAATTCGCGCTCGGAGAAGGGAGCAGGGCCGATGTTCGTGCCGCTCTCCGGTTGTCCGTGCCCGGTCATGTGCTTGAGCGTCGCGAATACCTTGCCGTCCGCGAGTCGGCCGTCCACCAGCTCGCCTTGCAGCCCGAGAACCGAGGCCACGCCGATTTCGCTGACCAGAAATGGATCCTCGCCGAAGGTTTCCTCAATACGGCCCCAGCGCGGGTCACGCGCGATGTCGACAACGGGTGACAGCACCAGATGCACTCCCCGGGCGCGGATCTCGCGCGCCGTGACGCCGTTTACCTCACGCACCAGCCCGGGATCCCACGTCGACGCGAGCGCGATGGCCTGCGGAAAACTGGTCGCGCCGACCGCGGCGTAGCCATGCAGGCCCTCCTCATGGAAAAACGCCGGGATACCCAGGCGTGTTTCCTCGACCGCGTATTTCTGCACCGCGTTTACCAGTTCGACCGTACGGCGCACATCGCGGCGCGGTACAACTCGGGGCGAGGCCGGGCCGGTCGCGTCGGATGGGCGCGACAGCTGGCCAAGTCCGTGCGGGAAGCGCCGCTTCAGCTTTGCCGGATCGAGGTCGAGCGAGCTGTCGAATATCTCTGTCTTGTCGTCCCATACTGCGCGCAGCTGGACGATTTTCTCCTCGAGGGTCATTCGGGCCAGCAGATCCTCGGCCCGCGCCCCGGGCGCCGCTTCGGCATCCTTATATAAGGGGTCGTCGCCGGGTCTGGCCGGCACAGTTTCGGCCGCCGACCCGGGAGCGGCAAGTCCCGTCGTCAAAGCGATCGCCACCAGGCGCACTAGTGACTTTTCAAGACTGGCCCGATCCACCACAACTAGCCCCCTTTCGTTCCTGTCGGCACGACCGCAGTGCGACGCCGGCCGGCGCCCCCATCGGCAATGCTCAATCGACCACCACATCCGGATACGCTGCAGACGTTCATCGGCGGGCTGCAAGGCACGAAGGACACCCTGAACGGACAGCCCGCCGGCCGGCCAGGGTCATTCATGTCGCCATGGCCAGCTGATGAGTGACGGCCGGGCATCGTGATAGCGCTACCATAAGTGCAGCGCGGTTGCGTGTCAACGTGTATTCGTCATCCCGCGGCGCGGGGCGTTCCTGCTCGTGCGCGCGATGCCTCCGACGATAGCCACGGGCCATATCGGCCGCCGCGTGGGTCAGCGCTTCGGGGGAAAGGTCTTCAGGTACTCCCGAATGTCGTCGCGTACCCGGCGGAACGCGGCGAGACGCTCCTGCTCGTCGCCCTGGAGCGCCGCCGGGTCTTCGAAAGATCGGTGCAGTCGCCGCAACTGGCCAGGCAGGACCGGACAGCTCTCATTGGCGTTGTCACATACGGTGAGAACGTAATCGAACTGCTGTCCGGCGAATTCATCCACGTGCTTGGAGCGGTGTCCGGAGATGTCGATGCCGATTTCCCTCATTACGCCGATCGCTTCCGGTCTGACTCGGCCCGGATCCACGCCTGCGCTCTCGACGTCGTATCGGTCGCCGGCATCATGTCGCAACAGACCCTCGGCCATCTGGCTGCGGGCGGAATTACCGGTACATAGCACGAGGACGCGCTCTTTATTCATCGCGATGAGTCTCAGGAAACGGCGTATGCCTGCGACGTTCGCCGATCTTTTTCATGAGCAGCACGCGGGCGCGCAACAGGCAGCTTCCGGCTTGACGGCGCGCACAAACCCGCTGACGAACTTGTCGGCGATGTCCCTCGCAACGGAATCGACATCGAGGCCGTGGCCGGCCAGGAAGTCGCGGGCTTCATCGGCGCGGTAGACACGCGTGATCTCAATGTCGACGTCCTCGAATCCCGCAGCTGTCAGGAGCCCGACGTACTCGGAATCCCGCAAGGCGCCCGCGATACAGCCGATCCACAGCTCCATGCTCGTTCGGATGGCCTCAGGTACTTCCCCGCGCACCACGACGTCGGATACGGCGAAACGTCCTCCGGGCTTCAGGACACGGAACGCTTCCCGGAGCACGCGGGGCTTATCGCCGGAAAGGTTGATGACGCAATTGGAGATGATCAGATCGACGGAGTTGTCGGGCAGGGGAATGTTCTCGATTTCTCCTTTCAGGAACTCCACGTTCGTAAGGCCGCTTTCCCGCTTGTTTTCCTCCGCCAGCGCGAGCATTTCGTCCGTCATGTCCAGGCCATAGACTTTGCCGGTGGGGCCGACGCGCCGAGCCGAAAGCAGCGCGTCGATACCGCCACCCGAGCCCAGATCCAGAACCGTTTCGCCGGCCTTCAGGTCGGCCAGCATGGTCGGATTGCCGCAGCCGAGCGAAGCTTTCAATGCCGCGTCGGGCAGTTCGTCCGCCTGCCCGGCATCGTAGAGATTCGCGCTGATCGGATCGCCGGACGCCTCGAGCGTGGCGCCGCAGCAGGACGCGTTACCGCGGGACTTCACCCGCCTGGCGGCCTCGCCGTACTTTTCCCGTACGACGTCGTCGACTTTGATGTTCATATGTCGAACCTCTATTTGGTGACAGAGAGAATACTTTGCGGTTTGACAGCCTTGTTGCGGGTGCAACATTCCGCGTACAGAAAACCGAGCAACTCCTCGAGCGCCCCCGTACTCGCCGAGTACCACATGAACGTGCCTTCCCGCCGCACGTGGACCAGTCCCTCGTTCTTCAGTTTCTCGAGGTGGTGCGACAACGTGGATCCGGGGATGCCGAGCTCCGCGCCGATGTCACCGGCGACGAGACCCTCCGGATGCGCGGACAGCAGCAGCCGCATTATGCGAAGCCGCGGTTCGGCGCCCATGGCCGCCAGCATGTCGGCATATCGCGATATCCGTTCGACGTCCTGCTTCTTGCGCAAGGGCCCGATCCTCCATATTTCTACAATAATCGAAATACAAACGCACGGTCAAGTCTTCGGTGAAGCATGTGCGAGCAAGGTCGCGTACATATAATTTCCCGGTCAGCGAATGAGGTTGAACTTAAGGTCTTGTCACCGGGACGATTTAGTGCCATTTTGTCCGAGTATTGGTGGGGCGGGCCGAGCAAACATGTTGAGGGACCACAATACTAATGAAAAACCATGCAGTTATATTCGCTCTTTTCACGTCGACCTCGAGTCTGGCAATTGTGGCACAGGCCGCTGAACTGAGCCGCGGCCACTTCGGAGAACTCGCCGACGGCACCCGCATCGAAGCGATCGAGCTTTCGAACGGGAACGGCGTTACGGCGAGGATCATCACTCTCGGCGCGACGCTTCAGTCGCTATCCGTTCCCGATCGCAACGGTTCGAGCGCAGACATAGTGCTCGGATATTCGACCGCGACCGAATACCTGGAGAAGCCTCAGTATTTCGGGTCGACGGTAGGACGGTATGCGAATCGCATTGCCGGCGGCCGCTTCAGACTGGACGGCAAGGACTACTCGCTCCCCATCAACGACGGAAAAAATCACCTGCACGGCGGACCGCAGGGTCTGGACAAGGTCGTGTGGAACGTCGAGTCGGCTACACGCGGATCGGCGACGGCGGAAGTGGTGTTGTCCTACCGCAGCCCGGACGGCGATCAGGGCTATCCCGGTACGCTGGACATTACGGCAGTCTATACCCTGAACGAGCAGAACGAACTTGCTGTCGAGTACCGCGCCACGACCGACAAGCCGACGATCGTCAACATCACCAATCACGCGTATTTCAATCTCGCCGGCGAGGCGGAAGGCCATGACGTCATGGACCATCGCCTGACCATGGTTGCAGATCGCTACACGCCGGTGGATGAAACGCTAATCCCGACTGGAGAACTGCGCCGGGTTGCCGGCACTGTATTCGACTTCCGCGAGGCGGAAGCAATCGGCAAGCGCATCCGCGATGGAAGTGATGAACAGATTCGCTACGGCCGCGGTTACGACCACAATTACGTTATTGACGGCACCGCAGGTACCTTGCGCCTCGGGGCCCGTGTCGAGGATCCTGCCTCCGGGCGCGTCATGGACGTGTTGACGACAGCGCCCGGCATACAGTTTTATTCCGGCAACTTTCTCGACGGCACTACCTGGGGAAAAAGCGGACGTGTGTATCGCCAGGGCGACGCCTTGTGTCTCGAACCGCAGGTTTTCCCCGATTCGCCGAATCAACCGGATTTTCCGTCGGCGAGACTCGATCCGGGCGATACCTACATGAACAGAATGGTGTTCCGCTTTTCGACGGCAAGCCCCTGACCGTACCGCTCCTAATGCCCTTTTATGCTGACTGACCTTTCTCTATGACTGCACCGAAATCCAGCCGGGCCGAGCCACGCCGTCTGCGCTCCCGCTCGTGGTTCGACGATCCGGCGAACATAGACATGACCTCCCTCTACCTGGAACGCTACATGAACTTCGGCTTGTCGCTCGAGGAACTGCAATCCGGGCGTCCCATCATCGGCATCGCGCAGACGGGCAGCGATCTATCGCCTTGCAACCGGCATCACCTGGTGCTTGCCGAACGTGTTCGCGAAGGTATCCGCGAGGCCGGCGGCATCGTGCTCGAGTTTCCGGTCCACCCGATACAGGAAACCGGAAAGAGACCGACGGCCGGCCTGGATCGCAACCTTGCCTACTTGGGCCTCGTCGAAATTCTGTTCGGCTATCCGCTGGACGGCGTCGTGTTGACGATAGGCTGTGACAAAACCACGCCGGCCTGCCTCATGGCCGCGGCGACCGTCAACATTCCCGCAATAGCCCTGTCGGTCGGGCCCATGCTGAACGGATGGTTCAGAGGCGAGCGTACCGGCTCCGGTACGATCGTCTGGAAGGCACGCGAACTGCTTGCCGCGGGCGACATCGATTACCAGGGTTTCGTCAGCCTGGTTGCTTCATCGGCGCCCTCTACCGGCTATTGCAACACCATGGGAACGGCGACGACCATGAACAGCCTGACGGAGACGCTCGGGATGTCGCTGCCCGGATCGGCAGCGATTCCGGCGCCCTACCGGGATCGCCAGGAATGCGCCTATCGCAGCGGAAAACAGATCGTGGAGATGGTCGCCGCGGACCGCAAACCGTCGGACATCCTCACCCGCGAGTCGTTCATCAACGCGATTCGTGTCAATTCCGCGATCGGCGGCTCGACCAATGCACCCATCCATCTGATCGCCCTTGCCCGGCACGTCGGCGTCGAACTCAGTGTCGATGACTGGCAGGAATTCGGACTCGACGTGCCGCTCCTGGTGAACCTGCAGCCCGCCGGCGAGTACCTGGGAGAGGACTACTATCATGCCGGCGGGGTTCCGGCCGTAATCGCGGAACTCATGAAGAACGGTCTTATTCACGAGTCGGCGCCCACGGTGAACGGTCGCTCCATCGGCGACAACTGTCGCGGTGCCCATATCGAGGACGAGAACGTCATTCGCCCGTTCGACCGGCCGCTCAAGGATAGGGCGGGCTTCACCGTGCTTCGTGGCAATCTGTTCGATTCCGCAATCATGAAGACCAGCGTCATTTCTCCCGAGTTCCGCGCTCAATATTTGTCCAACCCGGACGATCCCGAAGCATTCGAAGGGACTGCGCTGGTGTTCGAGGGTCCGGAGGACTACCACACGCGTATTGACGATCCCTCAATCGGTATTGACGAAGATACCATCCTGTTCATGCGCGGCACGGGCCCCATCGGTTATCCTGGCGCGGCCGAGGTCGTGAACATGCGGCCGCCGGTCGGGCTGATCAGGGCCGGGATCCACAATCTTCCATGCGTCGGTGACGGCCGACAGTCCGGCACTTCGGGGTCCCCGTCGATACTGAATGCCTCGCCGGAGGCGGCTGTCGGCGGCGGGCTCGCGCTTCTGAAAACGGGCGACCGCGTACGCATCGATCTGCGGCAGGGCTCCGCGAACATACTCATAAGCGACGAAGAACTCGAAGCGCGGCGGCGCGCGCTCAGAGAGGCCGGCGGCTTTCCCTATCCCCCCAGTCAGACCCCATGGCAGGAGATACAACGCGCAACCATCGGCCAGACCGACACCGGAGCCGTGCTGGAAGGCGCGCCCAAGTACCAGCGGTTGGCGCAGGTCGTCGGCGTGCCGCGCCACAGCCACTGAGCGTTCGCACTTTCCCTCGTGCCGGAAAGTTACGAGGTCGTTTCGGACATTCGCTGCCAGCTCGGTGAAGGTCCGCTCTGGTCGGAACGCCATAACGCGGTCTACTGGGTCGATATTCTTGCGCCGGCATTGCACCGTGCGTCGCTGGCCGGGGGAGACGTGCGCTCCTGGGCCATCCCTGAGAAAATCGGCTGGGTCGTCGAACGCCGCGATCATGCTGGTTTCATTGCGGGCCTGCAAAGCGGCTTCGCCGAACTCACGCTCGATCCGTTGCACTTGCGCGCGATTGCCAACCCGGAACCGGACTATCCGGACAACCGCATGAACGATGCGAAGGTCGATCACGCCGGCTGCATCTGGGCGGGCACGATGGACTGCGAGATCCGCAAGCCGACGGGCTCGCTATACCGCCTGGACCCGACGTTCGCGGTTACCCGGCACGACGGCGGCTACCTCGTCACCAACGGCCCGGCGTTCAGTCCCGCCTGTGACTGTCTTTATCACAGCGATACCGGGATCGGCGTCGTTTATCGCTTCGACCTGACTCCGGAGGGCGAAATCCGCAACCGCGAGGAGTTCATTAAGTTTCCGAAGGAATGGGGCTATCCCGACGGAATGACGGTCGATGCGGACGGAGGTCTGTGGATAGCGCACTGGGGTGGCGGGCGCGTCAGCCGCTTTACGCCGGAGGGAGACCTGGATCGCGCCGTGCAATTGCCGGCCGCGCAGATCACGAGCTGCGTTTTCGCAGGTCCGAATCTCGATCGCATGTTTGTCACTTCGGCTGCGGTGGATCGGCCGGACGAGGCGCTGGCGGGCGCGCTGTTCGAGATCGATCCGGGAGCCACGGGGCTGCCACCGAATCTGTTCGGCGGATAGTAGCGCGGCACAGTCCTTGAGGTCGCCCGCAATGGCGGGCCCCTACAGCGCGTCTACCGCGATTACGAAGCCGCCGTCTGGACGTATCGTCACCGTGGGGTTTTCTTCGCCGCCGACCTGAATTCGCTGTTCGCGAAAGGACATGTTTCCGTCATCGGCCGGATCGTCGGCGATCAGGGTGGCGCCGCGCGATCCAATGTCGGGCAGCTCTACGGTAATGTCCCTGGGCTCGCGTCCCGCGTTGATGCCGGCGACATACCAGCGATCTTCGCTGCGTCGCGCCAGCACCACGTAGTGTCCCGGGAAGCCGTCCAGGAAATATGCGTCGTCCCAGACACTCGGCACGTTCTTCAGAAACTCCCGGACATAAGACGGCGCCCTGGCCATGCCTTCGGGGATTTCCGCGTAATGCTGAATTCCCGATGTGAACAGCACCGATTGCGCCAGCTCGAACGCGCTGCTGGTGCGGCGCTCTATATTGTCGATGCGATCGAGTACGACCGGCGTGAAATCCATTGGATCGAATACGTTGCGCGTAAATGGCAGCATGGCGGCGTGCGCCGGCGCGTCCTCCGCGTTCTTTTGCTCGAAGGTGACGAACTCCAGGCCGCGCACGGCTTCCATGGTCATCAGGTGCGGGTAAGTGCGGTGCCAGCCGCGCGGCAGGGTCGAGCCGTGAAAGTTCATCGCGAAGCCGTACTTCGCCGTATCCTCCAGGATGTCCTGGTAGTAGTCGATCACCGACTGGCCGTCCCCGCCGAAGAAGTCGACCTTGAGACCCGCTATGCCAATGCGCTTCAGCCTTTCGAACTCTTCGAGCCGGCTTTCGCGAGTGAGCATCCTGTCCCGCGGCGTCATCGGCGCGGTGTTCCAGTCGCCGGCCGAGTTGTACCAGACAAGAATCCGTACATCCCTGTCTCCGGCGTAGTCGACCAGTTCCTCGAGACCGTCGTAACCGATCTGCTGGTCCCACATGTTGTCCACCAGCGTGTAGTCCCAGTTCATCTCTGCTGCATAGTCGATAAAGCGCTTCTGTGTCTCGTATATCGTCTCGCCGTCTCCGAGCAGCGGCCAGCTCCACGACGCCTTGCCCGGCAGGTCGTTCGCGCCGTCGACCGTAACGTACGGCGGGTCGGCCAGATCGGTGCCCAGGGTCGACTCGACAATCGTCTCGAGGTCGCCGGCCACTATGAAACGCCACGGCATGGTCCATGGCAGCGTGTGTTCCGGCGCCACCGGACCGTCGTGAAAGTGTTCGAGGGGATCGGGAAACGCTATCGTGTACTCGGGATTGCGCCATGTCGACTGGAGCCGCGTCCCGCAGTAGTTCCGGTTCAAACCCGTTTCGCTGACCAGAAGCCAGACGTCCCCGGTGCGGAACAGCGCAGGGTAAACCCAGCCGGCGCCCGTCGGCGATGGCGTGCCGACCGGAATGTCCCTGTCGTAGATCTCCTCGTACGACGGATTCGTCGACGACCAGCCGGTTTTGGCGCGAGCCATCGGCTGCAACCACGCCTTTGCGTCCTCGGGGAAGTTGAAGCTGGACGCTTCCGACACGACGCTGCGCACAGCATCGTCCTGCCCGGGGAAGCGGTAACGAAACGCAGCGCCGTCGTTCGAGACCTGGAAGCGGATCTCGATCTGCTTGCCTGCCGGCGTTTCCAGGAGAAAATCCTGTCGGTTTGCCGCGTAACGGTTGTGACGCCGTTTTGAGGTCAGCAGTTCGTACTCGTCTTCCACGGCATCGATACGGGAAGCTGACACGAGCCCGAGCGATCGTGTGAAGTCGGCGTCCTCCCGGACGAGACCGAGTCGCGACTCGTTCAGAATTCTCTGGCCATTTCGTTCGAGCCAGTAACGAGGTTCGCCT
>Ga0299913_10001758_pt1 | contig 16453 bp, 14 predicted proteins | sample RVTome_9_FD_201360 | JGI IMG/M metagenome (GOLD analysis project Ga0299913, IMG submission 201360) | Soil microbial communities from uranium-contaminated site in the Upper Colorado River Basin, Wyoming, United States - RVT155D38 (version 2) ... | reverse complement strand
CCCGGCGCGGTTCGACGCCCTGCCCATCGAGGTTGGCTGAGGACCCGCCCCCGCAGGCTCCGGTAGACTTCGGCTGGCCCCCACAGCCCCTCCTCGAGCCTGGCGAGCCGGCGAGAGGTCCCGCTGACCGCACTCGTAGCCGGTGTCCGCCTTGGCTCTCGCGCCGAACGACTTCGTCCACCTCCACACGCATTCCGAGTTCAGCCTTCTCGACGGGCTCGGCCGGATCACGGACCTCGTCGACGAGGCGAGCACAAAGGGCATGGACAGCCTCGCCCTGACCGACCACGGCGCCCTGTACGGCGCCGTTGCGTTCTACCAGGCGGCGCGGACGAAGGGCATCAAGCCGATCATCGGCGTCGAGACGTATGTCGCCCGCCGGTCGATGACCGACAAGGAGGGCAAGGCCGACGCCCAGCCCTTTCACCTCGTCCTCCTGGCGACCGACACCACCGGCTACCGGAACCTGTGCCGCCTCGTCACGGACGCGCACATCGATGGCTACTACTACAAGCCGCGGATCGACCGGGAGCACCTCGCGAAGCACAGCGCCGGGCTGATCGGGCTCTCGGCGTGCCTCAACGGCGAGGTCTCGCGGGCGCTCGAGGTCGACGACTGGGACCTCGCCCGGACCGTGGCGGGCGAGTACGCCGACATCCTCGGGAAGGGCCGCTTCTTCCTCGAGCTCCAGGACCACGGGCTCGCGGAGCAGCGCCGGCTCAACGAGCAGCTCCTCCGACTCGCGCCCGAGCTGGACCTGCCGCTCGTCGTCACGAACGACCTGCACTACGTGCGGCGCGAGCAGCACGAGGCCCACGACGTCCTGCTGTGCGTCGGCACGGCCTCGAACCTGGACACGCCCGGGCGGCTGAAGTTCGAGACGGACGACTTCTTCCTCAAGTCCGCCGCGGAGATGGCGGCGAAGTTCCCGGACCAGCTCGAGGCCATCACGAACACGAAGCGCATCGCGGAGATGTGCGACCTGGAGCTGACGCTCCACCAGACCCGGATCCCGGTCTTCCCCGTGCCGGCCGGCGAGACCGTCGAGTCGTGGCTCGGGAAGGAGTGCCAGCGCGGCCTCGAGTGGCGCTACGGGACCGTCACCCCGGAGCTCCAGGAGCGGCTCGACTACGAGCTCGGCGTCATCACCTCGATGGGCTACGCCGGCTACTTCCTGATCGTCGCGGACTTCATCCGGTTCGCCCGGGAGCAGGGCATCCAGACGACGTGCCGGGGCAGCGCGCCGGGCTCGATCGTGACCTACACGCTCGGCATCACCCCGGTCGACCCGATCGCCTATGGCCTCCCGTTCGAGCGGTTCCTGAACCCGGATCGGGTGACGATGCCGGACATCGACGTCGACTTCCAGGACGACCGGCGCGACGAGGTCATCGCGTACGTCGCGCGCAAGTACGGCCAGGACCACGTCGCCCAGATCATCACGTTCGGCACGATGCTCGCGCGGGCTGCGATCCGGGACGTCGGGCGGGTGCTGGGCCACTCGTACGGCGAGGTGGACCGGGTCGCCAAGGCCGTCCCGAACCAGCTTGGGATCAAGCTCGAGGAGGCGCTCGAGACGGCGCCCCAGCTGCGCGAGCAGTACGACGGCGAGCCCGGCGTGAAACGGATCATCGACTTCGCGCGGCAGCTCGAGGGCGTGGCGCGCAACGCTTCGACCCACGCCGCGGGCGTGGTCATCTCGGACGAGCCCCTGACCGAGATCATGCCGCTCCAGAAGGCGACGAACTCGGACTCGCTCATGACGCAGTACGAGATGCACGCCATCGAGGCGCTCGGCCTGCTGAAGTTCGACTTCCTCGGCCTGTCGAACCTGACGATCCTCAAGAACGCGGTCGATCTCATCCGGGCGCACCGCGGCATCGAGATCGACCTCGACGACATCCCGCTCGACGATTCGACGACATTCGAGCTCCTGAGCACGGGCGAGACGACGGGCATCTTCCAGCTCGAGTCCGCGGGCATGCGGCGCTACGTCCGCGAGCTTCGCCCGACCTCGGTCTTCGACCTCGCGGCGATGGTCGCCCTCTATCGACCGGGCCCGATGGACAACATCCCGGCGTACATTCGGCGGAAGCACGGCCAGGAGGCGGTGACGTACCTCCACCCGCTGCTGGAGCCGTTCCTCGAGCGGACGTACGGGATCTTCGTCTACCAGGAGGACATCATGGCCGCGGCCATGGCCCTCGGCGGGTTCACGGGTCCCGAGGCGGACACGCTCGGCTACGCGATCCGCAAAAAGAAGTCGACCGTCCTGCGTGCCCAGAAGGAGAAGTTCGTCACCCGCGCGGCTGAGCGCGGCGTGCCGCCGCAGACGATCGACGCCGTGTTCAAGGCGTTCGAGCCATTCGAGCGGTACGGCTTCAACAAGGCCCACGCCACGTGCTACGGGCTCATCGCCTACCAGACCGCGTACCTCAAGGCGAACTACACCGTCGACTACATGGCGTCGGTCCTGTCGGCGTTCCGTGACAACGAGGAGAAGGTCGCGGCGGCGGTCGCGGAGTGCCGGCGCCTGGGCATCGAGGTTCGGCCGCCGGACGTCATGCGGAGCCAGGTGGAGTTCACGGTCGAGGACGAGGCGATCCGGTTCGGGCTGCTGGCGGTCAAGAACGTCGGGCAGGGCGCGATCGAGTCGATCATCGCGGCGCGCGTGGCGGAGGGGCCGTTCCGGACGCTCGGCGACCTGTGCCGGCGAATCGACCTCCGGCTCGGCAACCGGAAGGTCCTCGAGTCGCTCGCGAAGGTCGGCGCGCTCAACAGCTTCGGCCACCCGGCGCAGGTCCTCGATGGGCTCGACGACGCGATCGCCGCGGGAGCGGCCACGCAGCGCGATCTCGCCACGGGCCAGACCTCGCTGTTCGACGTCGGCGCCGCGGACTCGATGGTCATGGAGCGGCCGCTCCCGAACGTCGCCGAGGCGCCGGTCCGCGAGCGGCTGCGCTGGGAGAAGGAGCTGCTCGGCCTGTACCTGTCCGAGCACCCGATGGGCGAGGTCGCCGACCGGGTCGGGGACTACGTGACCGCGTACTCGGGCGACCTCCGCTCGGACGAGACGCTGGACGGCCAGCGGCTCGTCGTCGGCGGGATCGTCGTGGGGGCGCGGACGGTCATCACGCGCACGCGCTCGACGATGTCGGTGGTGACGCTCGAGGACCTCCAGGGCGCGATCGAGGTCGTCGTCTTCCCGCGCCTGTACGAGCAGACCGGCCCGATCTGGCAGGAGGGCGCGATCCTGCTCGTCGCCGGGCGGGTCGACCATCGCGGCGAGGAGGTCTCGCTGCTCGCCGATGTCGTGATCCCGTGGGACGAGGCGGCGCTGCGCGGTCCCGAGGCGTTCGCGCGCGAGGTCGCGGCCGGGGATCGGGGAGCGCCGCGCCGCCGCCAGCCGGTACCGGTCGGCCCCGGCGACGCTCCGCCGGCAGCGCCGCAGGCGCCGTACGCGCGCTCGACGGTGCCCGTGGCGGGCGGGCATCCGGGGGGCGTCAACGGGAACGGCGCGGGCTTCGACCCGCGGAACGTGCCGCTCGGCCGGCGGCCTGAGATCGAATACGTCTCGCCGCTGCGCGGCGGGGTCATGCCCGAGGCGGGCTCGCTGGAGCGGGCGGGCGCGCCCGTCGCGACGCTCCCGCGGATTGCACCTGCAGATCCGGTCGCGACGTACCCAGAGCCTGCGGGCGAGCAGGGGCTGGCCGAACGCGATGTCGAGCCGGCGCTCCCCGACGAGGCCCGCTCGCGTGTCGCCGCGGAAGCGGACGCCGACACGGCGCCCATGGAGGCGCTCCTGCCCGGCAGCGCGCTGCACGTGCGGTTCGGGACCGCGCCTGCAGCCCAGGTCGTCGAGGCGTTCAAGGTCATCACGCAGCTCGTGCGCGAGCGCCCCGGCGACACCGCGGTGGTCGTCCACGTGCCGGCACCGGGCGGCCGACCCCAGCCGATGCCGCTTCCGCGCCGCGTCGCCTACGACGCCGACCTGCTCGCGGAGGTGCGTCGCCGCCTCGGCGACACGTTCGTTCAGCTCTCGGTCTTGCCTCCCGCAGCAGGCGGCGCATGATGGTCCGATGAAGGAGGTCACCTGCGTCTGTGGTTGGCGCATCCGCGGGACCGAGGACGAGATCGTCGACCAGGTCATCGCGCACGGGCGTGAGGCGCACGGCGTCGAGTCGACCCCGGCCGAGGTGCTCGCGCTGGCCGTCGACGTCTCCGGCCCGCCGACCGACACGCATCCCTCGTCCTGAGCGGTGGGCCACCTCGAGGGGCCCGTCTCGCAGACGCGATGGTCGCCCGACTTCGTCGTCCAGGCGCTCGAGCTGCTCGTCGTCCACCGCGGTCCCGACGGCATCGTGCGGCTCCGGCCGGTGCACGCGGCGTCGCTCCAGCTCGGCTGGCCGCCCGGCACCACCGCCGACGCGGTGCTGATCGCGGCACTGGCCCGCTACGGGCTCGAGTCGCGCGTCCTGCACTCGACCTCGTGGCGCCACGAGGGGGAGCACGTCGTGCTCACGTATCTCGCCGTTGTGGATCCGCCGGGCGAGGCCAACACGAATCTCGCGCCCGAGCCGGTCGGCCGCACTCAGCTGGCGCGCGGCGCCGCAACGGCCGCGCCGGCGTCGATCCTGGTCGACCAGGTCGTCGAGCATGCGCTCCGGCATCTCTGTTGGCTGCTGCGCGATGACCCGGTGGTGGCCGCGGCGCTTCCCGAGTGGGCGCCGCTGCTCGACGACTACGTGCCCGAGCCGTTCCGCCAGCTCGAGGCCTGACGCCGGCCGCCAGCCGGCGGCGGACGACGTGGCCGCGTCCTACCAGTGACGACCTACCAGCGGCCGAACGCTGGATGGCCCGGCTTGACCGAGACGAATGTGGCCCGACCCGTGGCGGTCACGACGCCGTCGGCCTCGACCGTCGTCTCAACGGTCGCCCGGTCCTCGCCGACGTCAACGGCGCGCCCGACCAGCCGCAACGGCCGATCCGATGGTGTCGGGCGCCGAAATCGGACGGCGTACTCGGCGGTGACCGTCGACGGCGCTTCGTTCGCGCCGGATCGCTCCAGGAGCGCGGCGATCGCCGTCCAGTTCGAGTGGCAGTCGATCAACGTTCCGATGATCCCGCCGTTCACGAACCCGTCGAATGCCTCGTGCTCGGCTCCGGGCTGCCACTCGGCGACCACGGTTCCGTCGCCCGTCTCGAAGCTCCGGATGCGGAGCCCATGCGCGTTCCTCGGGCCACACCCGAAGCACCGACCCTCAGGCGCGAAGCGCTCCTGCAGCGATGGGCCGTCCACGGCGGGAGTCTATGGTGCCGGGGGAGGGATTCGAACCCTCACGGGGTTGCCCCCAATGGTGTTTGAGACCATCGCGTACTACCGATTTCGCCACCCCGGCTCCATCGTCAATGCTAGCCGTCGCGGGCGCTAAGTCCGTCTCGTCCTCGATCTGGCCGTAACAGAAGCGTCCGTGCGGCGTTTCCTTGGCTAGGCCGACGGCCGGCTCGGCCTGCGGTCCCGGCGGATCAGGGAGGCTCCCGCGGAGATCTGGAGTCCATCGTCCCCTGCGCCGCGGGGCTGCCTGACGGCATGACGCGCTTGGCCGTGGAGGTGGCAGGATCATGAATCGCAGGCAACTCGGGGCGGCGTTGGGGCTCGCCTTTGCACTTGGCGCGATCTGGGCACCGATGGCTGCAAGCGGAGCGTCGGCGAATACGACGATCCACGGGACGTTCGACGCGAACACGGGCCTCGGAACGTTCGACGTTGCGAGCGGACCGCTGAACGATGTCTGCAGCGCTGGGACAACGTCCGATGAGGCGCGCGTTGTCAAGGAGACGGCGCAAGGGCTGAAGCTCGTCGTGCTGAAGACCTTCTATTGCGACGAAGGCCCGACCTTCGTCATGAAGCTGTCGGTCCTGGTGGACTTCGAGCCGACGTTCAGCATCAACTTCAGCTGGAATGTCGTCGCCGGCTCCGGAACGGATGGGCTCGAGAGCCTCCGGGGCGCAGGCACGGGGTTCGGAGACGATCAGGGAGACCACTACTCCGGGCGTATGAGCCTGCGATAGCGGGAGGGACAGGAGGGGCCCTCGCCCGATCGGGCATCAAGCTCGGCGGCGGGGCCCCCTGGATTCGCAGTGCCCGCGGGCTCTGCCGGTCGCATCGATCCGGAACCTTGGGCGCGGGCTCAGTTGCACGGGTCCATCGGGCCGACTCCTGCGAGCGGGAACCCGAGGCTCTCGGGGGTCGTCTGGCGGGCGACCGATGCTAGACTCGCCGCCTCTCCCACACGCCGTCCGGAGGGCACCCCCGACCGTGGAGGACCTTCGCGCGACGACGGTCAGCGACGACCCCGTCCAGCGCCGAGACCTGATGCTGCTCGAGCGCGCTCGCGAGGGCGATCTCACCGCCTTCAACGACCTCGTCGTGTGCTACCAGGACATGCTCTTCGCGCTCGTGGTGCGCATGGTGCCCGACCGCGACCAGGCGTCCGACGCCGTCCAGGAGGCGTTCTTCAGCGCCTACCGGAACATGGGCTCGTTCCGCGGCGGGAGCGTGAAGTCGTGGCTGAGCCGGATCGCGATCAACGCCGCGATGGACACGCAGCGCCTCCGCAAGCGGCGCCCGTCCGAGCCGTATCCGGAGCTCGAGGACGAAACCTGGCAGCCGCCGGCGGACGCCTCCGCCGACCCGGTCACGACCTCGCTGACGTCGGAGCGCCACCGCGTGCTCAACGCCGCGCTCGCGAAGATCACCGACGACCAGCGGACGGCGATCGTCCTGTACGACGTCGAGGGCTACGACTACGCCGAGATCGCGGGCATGACCGGCGTATCGGTTGGGACCGTCAAATCGCGCATCCACCGCGGCAGACTCTCGCTGCGCAGCCTGCTCATCGATCGCATGGACATCTTCCGTGGCTGACCGGCCGATGGAGACCGCGGGCCACGAGGACCCCGCGCTCGCGATCGCGGCGCGCCACGCCCTCCACGACGAGGAGCTCATCGCCGAATTCGCGACGGATGGCGACGCGGTCGAGGACGCGGAGCGCGCCAGGAGCCTGATCGAGCGCTGTGTCGCCTGCCGGGACCTGCACGCAGACCTCGTCGCAATCGGCGGAATGCTGCAAGCCGTCGAGAAGGCGGAGACCGTCGCCGCGACCCAGACGGCGCCGCGAGACTTCCGGCTGTCGATCGAGACAGCGAACCGGCTCCGACCGGGCTCGGCGGTCCTCAGGCTCCGCGATCGGCTGCCCGCCGCGATCGCCTCGTTGAGCCGGCCCGTCGGCATGTCGATGGCCTCGCTGGGCGTCGTGGGCCTGCTGCTCGGCACGCTGACCCTCGGCGGGTTTGCGAGCCTCGGGTCGGCGCCGGAGGACAATGGCGGAGTAACGGCCGCTGGATCGACACCTGCTGCGGGAGCCACGGCCGGGCCTGGCGAGGTGACTGGCCCCGCCGCCACGCCGCTGGGGAGCATGCGCCTGTCCTTCGACGCCCAGGCTACGGCGGCGCCTGCCACGGCCCCGCTTCCGCCTGCTGTAACCGAGGGAGTGCCGATGGTTCGTGGCGGATCCACGCTCTCCGCACTCATCGTCGCTGGCTCGGCGATCCTTCTGATCGGCGGCGTCGCCCTGCTAACGCTCGGATCCCGCCGGAGGGAACCGGTTCCGGGTCGGTGACGTCAGATTGGCGAGATGCAGCACACGAACCTGTCTGACCACGCGCGCCACGACGCGAAGTTGATCGCCGGCCACGCAGCCGGCGATCTCACCGAAATCGAGCGCGCCCGTGCGGACGCCCTGCTCGCCGAGTGCGGGGCATGCGGCGAGCTGCGCCGGGATCTCGTCGCGATCGCGGCCGCCACGCGGTCCGTGCCGGCACCGACGACCCTTGCTCGTGACCTCCGACTCGCCCCCGAACAGGCCGAGCGCCTGCGACGCGGGAGCTGGCTCCGCACGCTCCTTCGCCCATTCGGGGCGGTTGGCTCGCCGATCCGCCCGATGGCCACGGCATTCACGTCCCTCGGACTCGTGGGGCTGGTCGTCGGGGTCACCCTTTCGAGCGGAGCCCAGATGGGCGGCGTCGCGATGTCGGGGGACGGCCTGGATCGTGAAGGCGTTCCGGCACCTGCCGCGAGCGCCGCGCCCGCGGCACCTGCCGCGTCGACCTACGACGCCGCAGTCGAGGGCGGCTACGAAGTCCAGGTCGTCCGAGCTTCGGATGGCACGCTCTACGAGGTCCTGGTGGCATCCGATGGCACGTACTACCTCGCGACGACGATTCCCCGGTCTGCCCACGATGGCCTGAGAAGCGCGAAGCCGACCGGCGATGAGCCGGCCCCTACCGAGATCGCTCTCGGGGCTGCCAACCCTGGCGGCGCGCCAACTGGCGACACCGACGACACCACCGCCCGGATCGTGTCGCAGCCGCCGAACACGCTGATCGCCGGCTCGCTGGCCATGCTCGGAATCGGGCTGCTCCTGTTCGGGCTGCGCATCGCGAGCCGCCGCGTCCGCTGAGTCCCGAGGGGTCTCGCCGGTACACTTCGGGCTGAACGTTCGGCCCTCGTCGACGCCCCGCGAGCGGGGCAGCGACCTCCTCCCTGAGGCGATCCATGGAACGCCTGATGCTGCTCGACGGCTTCGGGCTCGTGTACCGCGGGTACTACGCCCTGCCGCCGCTCACGACCTCCAAGGGTGAGCTGGTCAACGGCGTCTTCGGCTTCTGCAGCATCGTGCTGCGCGGCTTCGCCGACCTGAAACCGGACTACGTCGCGGTCTGCTTCGACCTCTCCGGCCCGACCTTCCGCCACGAGCAGTACGCCGAGTACAAGGCGACGCGGACGCGGATGCCGGACGACCTCGCCGCGCAGTTCCCGAAGGTCCGCGAGGTCGTCAAGGCCCTGCGCATCCCGGTGTACGAGCTGCAGGGCTTCGAGGCCGACGACGTGATCGGTGCTTTGACGGTCCAGGCGGAGCAGGCCTCGGTCGAGACAACGATCGTCACCGTCGACCTCGACATGCTCCAGCTGGTCACCGACAGGACCCGGCTGATGACGACCCGCTCCGGCGTCGAGAACACGGTCATCTACGACCCGGCGCGGATCTGGGAGCGGTACGGGCTGCGGCCCGACCAGATGATCGACTACAAGGCTCTGAAGGGCGACCCCACCGACAACATCCCCGGCGTCCCCGGCGTGGGTGAGAAGACGGCCGCGAAGCTCGTCGCGCAGTTCGGCGACCTCGACACGCTCTACGAGAAGATCGACGAGGTCAAGCCGGACAAGCTGCGCGAGAAGCTCGGCGAGCACCGCGATGCGGTGTACATGGGCCGCGAGCTGACGACGATCGTGCGCGAGCTGCCGGTGACGCTCGATCTCGAGGCCGCCCGCCTCGGCGACTACGACCGGGACACGGTCATCCGACTCTTCCGCGAGTACGAGTTCCGGACGCTCATCGAGCGCCTGCCGGCCATGTCCGGCGAGGACCCCGCGGTGAAGATCCAGGCGCTCCGCGAGGTGGCGACGAGTGGGACGGTCGCGGCGGCGCGCGTCGGGACGGAGCGGCCCGACGGCTGGGGCTCCGGCCGGCCGATCCGCTCCGGCTCGCTCGGGGGCGAGGGTCTGCAGCTGTCGCTCGACTTCGACACGGTCTCGAAGCCCGGGCGCGCCGCCTCCGACGGCCGTTCCTCCGCGGCATCGGGTCCCGTTCAATTCGACGATCTGCCGTCAGCCCTCGGCGCGACGATCTCGGATCCCGGCCGGATCGAGATCCTCGATGCCGCGGACGTGCCCAAGCTCGACGAGTGGCTCGCGGGCCAGTCCTCCGTCGGTGCCTCGATCGTGTTCGACGACCCGCGGCCGCGTCGCGGCACTGTCCAGGCCTTCGCGGTCGCGGGCGCCGACGGGCGCGTCGTCGCGGGCATGGGCCTCGAGGCGGCAACGGCGCTCCGGAAGGCGATCGAGAATCGAGACCTGCCGATCGTCGCCCACGAGGCCAAGCCCGCCCTCGTCGCGAGGTTCGCGAGCGACCCCGCCGCGCCCGCAATCCGCGTCGACTTCGATACCCAGCTCGCCGCGTACGTCGTGAACGCGGCGCTCCGCTCGCAGTCGATCGCGGACGTTGTCGCGGAGCGGCTCGACCTCGTCCTGCCGCCGCCGAAGGAGCTCGAGCCCGTCCACCGGGCGGGCCTCGAGGCGCTCTCCGCGCTCGCGGTTCGCGACCCGCTCGCCCGCGCCCTCCAGGAGGCCGGTCTCGAGCGGCTCTTCCGCGAGATCGAGCTGCCGCTGATCCCGGTCCTCGCGCGGATGGAGGCAACCGGGATCGCCGTCGACCTCGAGGCGCTCGCCGCGCTCGATCGCGAGTTCAACACCGAGATCTCGCGGCTCGAGGAGGAGATCTACGCGGCGGTCGGGCACCAGTTCACGATCGGGTCGCCGAAGCAGCTCGGCGACATCCTGTTCGGAGAGCTGCAGCTGCCCAGGGGCCGGAAGACGAAGACCGGCTACTCGACCGACGCGTCCGTCCTCGAGGAGCTCGTCGGCGTGCACCCCGTGATCCAGCCGGTCCTCGACTGGCGGATCTACACGAAGCTCCGGTCGACCTATGTCGAGGCGCTGCCGACCCTCATCGCCGACGACGGCCGGCTCCACACGACCTTCCACCAGGCCGTCGCGTCGACCGGGCGGCTCTCGTCGTCCGACCCGAACCTCCAGAACATCCCGATCCGGACGCCACTCGGCCGGCGCATCCGGCGCGCGTTCGTCGCGGGCTCGCCGGACACGGTTCTCGTGGCCGCGGACTACTCCCAGATCGAGCTGCGGATCATCGCCCACGTGTCCGGCGACGAGCACCTCAAGCAGGCGTTCGCGCGGCAGGCGGACATCCACCGCGAGACGGCCGCGCGCGTGCTCGCGAAGGCGCCCGAGGACATCACCGCAGACGAGCGGTCGATGGCCAAGATGGTCAACTTCGGGCTGGCCTATGGCATGAGCGATTTCGGACTGTCGACGCGCGCCGGGATCAGCCGCCAGGAGGCGCAGGACTTCATCAACTCGTACTTCGCCGCGTACTCCGGGATCAGCTACTACATGCTCCATATCAAGGACACGGCGCGCCGACAGGGGTTCGTGACGACCCTGCTCGGGCGGAAGCGCCAGATCCCGGAGCTGCACGCCGCCAATGCCGCGCTGCGCGGGGCAGGGGAGCGGATGGCGATCAACATGCCGATCCAGGGCACCGCCGCGGACATCCAGAAGATCGCGATGATCCGCGTCGCGGACCGGCTCGCCAGCGACGGCTTCGGAGCTCGGCTGCTCCTCTCGGTCCACGACGAGCTGCTCCTCGAGGTGCCCCGCGACGAGGTCGACCGGCTCGTGCCCGTGCTGCGCGAGACGATGGAGGGCGCGCTGCCGCTCGATGTGCCGCTGACGGTCGACGTCAAGGTCGGCACCGACTGGGAGTCGATGACCCCGGTCACGCGTCGCGATGCGATCCTCGCGGAGGCCGACGAGGCGCCCGCCGAGGTGCCGGCGGGTGGCTGACCCGTCGCGTCTGCGGATCCGGGTCGCGCTCGCGGGCCTGCTCGGCCTCCTCGTTGCCGGCTGCGCATCGGTGTTGCCGCAGGCAGGTCAGGACGACCCTTCGGCGCCGATCCTTTTCACCGCTCAGGTCATCGACCTCGCTGGAGCGCCGGTCCCGGGAGCGCGCTTCCAGCTGCAGGTGTTCGATGACGCAAACGCGATGCTCGGCCAGTCGGAGCCACCCGTCATCGACGACGTGTACACAGCGACCAGCGATGGCACCTTCATCGTTCACTACGAGCCGACCCCCAACCTTCGAACGATCGCGCGGGCCAACGGCGGCCTCGTCTCCTTTACGGTGTTCGTCATGGCCCTCGACCGCGACCTCGTCTTTCCCTTCGGGATGACGCGAGAGCTCGGGTCGGATGCGTGGGCCGGCGAGCCGCTGGTCGTCACGATCAGTCCAGAGCAGGACTACTGGTTCGGGAGGGACGTCCTAATGCCGACGCCACAACCGGCGAAGACCTGAGCGATGCCGGAGCTGCCCGAGGTCGAAACCGTCGCCCGCGACCTTCGCGGGCTCGTTGTCGGTGCCCGGATCAAGGGCGTTCGCGTCGCGTGGCTCAGGACGCTGCGATCGCAGGATCCCGATGCGTTCGCCAGGGCCTTGGTCGGGCGCGAGATCGTCGGCACATCGCGGCGCGCGAAGCTCGTCGTCCTCGAGCTCGACGACGAGTCCGCGATCACGATCCATCTCAAGATGACCGGCCAGCTGTTCGTGCTGCGCAGCGGCCGCCCCGATGATCCGTACGTGCGCCTCGTCATCGAGTTCGAGGACGGGCGGGAGTTGCGCTTCAGGGACATTCGCAAGTTCGGGCGGGTCGGCGTCGCCGGGCGGAACGCGACGACCGGAGACCTCGAGGGCGAACTCGGCGGGCCGAAAGGGTTCAAGGGCTTCGGCCCGGACCCGCTCGATCCGGCGTTCACCGCGCGCGTCTTCCGGAAGCGAATCCGCGCGCGGAAGGGCCGACTGAAGCCACTCCTTCTCGACCAGGCGTTCATTGCCGGGGTCGGGAACATCTACGCGGACGAGGCGCTCTGGGCCGCGCGACTCCATCCGCTTCGTTCGGCCAGGTCACTGCGGCCGGCCGACGAGGGCCGGCTGTTTCGCGAGCTGCGCCGAATCCTGGCCGAAGCGGTCGAGCGGCGAGGTTCTTCGATCGACGACTACACCGCGCCCGATGGCGACGGCGAGATGCAGGAGCGCCTGCTCGTGTACCAGCGGGCGGGCGAGCCGTGCGCACGTTGCGGGCGGCCGGTTCGGCGGATCGTCATCGGGGGGCGCTCGACGCACTTCTGTTCGTGGTGCCAGCGCCTGCCGTCCGGTGAACGTGCGAGCGCGGCCGCGATCCTGCGCGGCGTGGAACCGAAGCCGGGGCGTTCTCGCAGCGGCTTTGCCGCGGTTTCGGACTCGGACCTCGCGGAGCCGCCCGAGCCCGCGATCCGACGCGGTCCGCGTTGGACGGAGATCGGCGGATCGGACGGCTCCCTGGGGACACCGACCGGCTCGACCCGTCGCGCAGCGGCGGTGTCTCGGGCCGAGCGGACACGTCGTGCCGCGGCGACGCGGCGAGCGGCCGCGCGGGCAGCAGCGAGCCCGTCGGCTGCGGGGCAGGGGAGCGACCCGGCCGAAAGCTCGGGTCCCTGATGTCGATCCTGCGCCTCGAGGGCCTCCATCGCGAGATCGGGACATTCGTGATCCTCGACCGGATCGATGCGGCGCTCGCCCTCGGCGACCGGATCGGTCTCGTCGGGCCGAACGGCGAGGGCAAGACAACGCTCCTCAGGATCGCCGCCGGGCTGGAGGAGGCCGACGCCGGGCGGGTGACGCGGAAGCGCGACCTGTCGATCGGGATGCTGGCCCAGGAGGCGCATCTCGATTCCGCGTTCATGGCCGCGCCGGATGTCCGAACGGCGGTCCGCCATGGCGCGGCCCCGCTCGAGGCGATGGCCGCCGAGCTGGAATCGCTCGAGCACGCTGGCCGCGCCGCTGAGCCTGCCTACGAGGCGCTCCAGCACCGGTTCGAGACGCTCGGTGGTTACACGCTCGACCAACGCGTCGACGAGGCGCTCTCAGGCCTCGGGTTCGCGGCTGGGGACATGACGCGCCCGCCGGCGAGCCTGTCCGGTGGCGAGCAGACCCGGGCGACGCTCGCGCGCCTCGTCATCGCCTCGCCCGACCTGCTCCTCCTCGACGAGCCCACGAACCACCTCGACCTCGGGGCGCTGGAGTGGCTGGAGGATCACCTCCGGCGCCGGGCCGGCACGCTCCTCGTCGCCTCCCATGACCGCGCCTTTCTCGACGCGACCGTGACCCGCATCTGGGAGCTCCGCGACCGGCGGCTCACGGCGTTTCGCGGTGATTACTCCGCATACCACGGCCAGCGCGAGGAGCGCGACGCGTTCGCGGTCAAGTCCGCCGACACGCACGAGCAGCAGATCGCCCGGGAGCGCGAGCTTGTCCAGACGTACCGGAGCCACCGGAAGATCACGAAGATGCACGAGCACGAGGCCCGCCTCGAGCGGCTGCTCGCGCAACGGCAGGAGGCGCCGAAACAGGCGCGCAGGCTGCGGCTGCCGGGTTCAGGCCTCGTCGGCGCCGGCCCTGTCCGGTCCGGCGAGATCGTCGTCCGGATCGAGGACGCGGTGGTCGGCTACCTTCCCGCCAAGGCGGTGGCGCGGGCCAAGGCGGTGGCGCGGATCCCGTTCCTCGCGGCTCGGCGAGGGGAGCGGATCGGGATCGTCGGCCCGAACGGCGCCGGCAAGACGACCCTCCTGCGGACGATTGCCGGCGAGCTGCCGCCGCTCGACGGCGCGATCTCGTTCGGCAACCAGGTTCAGCTCGGCTACCTCGCGCAGCTTCGCGCCGCCGCGATCCCGGGCGCGACGGTCCTCGACGCGCTGCTGGAGTCCGTGCCCGTCACGCCCGGCGAGGCGCGCGGCTACCTCGCGCGGTTCCTGTTCCGCGCCGACGACGTGCTCAAGGAGGTCCGGCTGCTGTCGGGTGGCGAGCGGTCCCGCCTCGAGCTCGCGCTGCTCGGCGTCATGCCCTCGAACGTCTACCTCCTCGACGAGCCGACGAACCACCTCGACGTCGTCGCCCGCGAGGCGATCGAGGCGTTCCTGCTCGAGACTCCGGCGACGATGCTCATCGTGTCCCATGACCGGCGGTTCCTCGACACGGTCTGCGAGCGGTTGTGGGTCGTCGACGACGGTGCCGTTGCCCCCTTCGACGGCGGGTATCGGGCGTGGCGCGCCGCGATCGGTGACGGCTGGACGGTCGCGAGCGCGCTCGAGCAGGAGGCACGGCGGCTGCGGGGCGGCGGGCTCGGTCCCGGCGCCGAGAGGCGCGGCGCGCGGCGAGGCGGCCGGGATCAGGTGGCATCTACTGTGGCCGCGGCACCGAATCGCGAGGCCACGGTGGCGAGCGGCGCAGCGGCCGCGGCCACGGCACCGACGAACGGGCGCTCGCCCGAGTCGCGCCCGAAGGTCGCGAAGCTCTCGAAGGACGCCTACCGCCGCCAGCGCGAGACGATCGATGCGGAGCTGACGCGACTCGGCCTCCGCAAGAACCACCTCGAGCTCGAGCTCTCGAAGCCGGCCGTCCAGTCGAACTTCATCGAGCTGCGACGCGTCTCGAGCGAGCTCGCGGACGTCGAGACTGCGGTGAGCGCGGCCGAGGACGCCTGGCTTGCGCTCGAGGAACGCGCGCCGTGACCGTCGAGCCCACGACCCCCGACGACGCCACTCCGCCGGGCGAGCCGGCGCCGACCGACGAGCCGGCGCCCACCGACGAGCCGGCACCGACCGACGAGCCGGCGCCGACCGACGAGCCGGCGCCCACCGACGAGCCCACCAGTCCCGGCGAGCCGACGCTGGTCATCGGCCTCACCGGCCCGATCGGCTGCGGCAAATCGAGCGTCGCGGCCTGGCTGGGCGACCTGGGCGCCACCATCGTGGACGCCGACGTCATCGCGCGAGAGGTCGTCGAGCCGGGGCAGCCGGCGCTCGATCAGGTGCTCGAGGCGTTCGGCCCCGACGTCGTCGCGCCCGACGGCTCCCTCGACCGCGCGGCCCTCGGCCGCATCGTGTTCACGGATCCAGAGGCGCTCGCGCGGCTCGAGGCGATCGTTCATCCCGCCGTCCGGCCGAGGATCCTCGACCGCATCGCCGGCGCCACCCGCGCTGGCGCCCCGGCCGTCGTCGTGGAGGCCATCAAGCTCGTGGAGGGCAGCCTCGCGGCCCTCTGCGACGAGGTCTGGCTCGTTGTCTGCGACGCGACCGCCCAGCGCGACCGCCTCACCGCCCGCGGCGCCGACGCATCCGACACGGACGCGCGAATCGCCGCGCAGTCGGACATCGTCGATCGCCTCGTGCCTGCCGCAACCCGCGTCATCGACACCTCGGGCACCGAGGACGAGACGCGCGCCACGGTCCGCGCGGCCTACACCGACGCACTGGCCGGCTCGTCACCGACGGGTTCTGCCATTCCCGGGGTCTAGAGGAACAACAGCCCCGTCGGGGGCAACCGCCTCGCGGCGAGCTCGGCTCGCACGTCGCTTGGGCGAAGTGTGGGCAGGTCGGCGAACAGCGCCTTGAACTCGCGGACGACGCGTCGGTTGTGGCGCGTGCCCGCGACGAGCACGAGGAATGCCTCAGTCGGGTCGTCGCGACGCTTCAGGTCAATGCGGCGTCGGAGGTCCTGAACGTCGCGTATTCGCATCTCGAGCTCGATGGCGCATTGCGCTGCCCCGCGGAAGATGACGGCATCCCAGGCCCGACGCTCTGGTCGACCTTCGACCGAAGGAAGAGGCACCTCGGACCGGTGCCTAAACGCGCGCCGGTGAGCGCCAGGAACCCAGTCAGCCG
>Ga0299913_10001757_pt1 | contig 16454 bp, 15 predicted proteins | sample RVTome_9_FD_201360 | JGI IMG/M metagenome (GOLD analysis project Ga0299913, IMG submission 201360) | Soil microbial communities from uranium-contaminated site in the Upper Colorado River Basin, Wyoming, United States - RVT155D38 (version 2) ... | reverse complement strand
GGCTTCGGCGTGCCCTCCGACATCTTCAGCCGCTACATGCGGATGGCGGGCCACGACGTGCTCATGGTGTCGGGCACCGACGAGCACGGCACGCCGATCCTGATCGCCGCCGACGAGGCGGGCGTGAAGCCCCAGGAGCTGGCCGACGCCAACCACCGGGTGATCGCCGAGGACCTCTGCGGGCTCGGCGTGTCCTACGACCTCTACACGCGTACGACGACGCGCAACCACTACGCGGTCGTGCAGCAGCTCTTCAACGGCGTCTACGACAACGGCTACTTCGTCGAGGAGACGACGTACGGCGCGATCTCGCCGTCCACGGGCCGCACGCTCCCGGACCGCTACATCGAGGGCACCTGCCCCAACTGCGGGTACGACGGCGCGCGCGGCGACCAGTGCGACAACTGCGGCAAGCAGCTCGACCCGCAGGACCTGAAGGACCCGGTCAGCCGGATCAACGGCGAGACCCCGGAGTTCATCGAGACCCAGCACCTCTTCCTGGACCTGCCGGCGCTCGCCGACGCACTGGGGGAGTGGCTCGACGAGCGGGAGCAGACCGGCCTCTGGCGGCCCAACGTCATCCGGTTCAGCCAGAACATCCTCGGCGAGATCAAGCCGCGGGCGATGACCCGCGACATCGACTGGGGCATCCCGGTGCCGCTCGACGGCTGGCGCGACAACCCGACCAAGAAGCTCTACGTCTGGTTCGACGCGGTCGTCGGCTACCTCAGCGCGAGCATCGAGTGGGCCCGCCGCTCCGGCGACCCCGAGGCCTGGCGCCAGTGGTGGAACCCGTCGCCCGACGGCGAGTCGGCCCTGTCCTACTACTTCATGGGCAAGGACAACATCACCTTCCACAGCCAGATCTGGCCGGCCGAGCTGCTGGCCTACTCCGGCAAGGGCAGCAAGGGGGGTGAGCCCGGCGACCTGGGCGAGCTCAACCTGCCGACCGAGGTGGTCTCCAGCGAGTTCCTGACGATGGAGGGACGGAAGTTCTCCTCCTCCAAGCGGGTCGTCATCTACGTGCGCGACATGCTCGAGCGCTACCAGCCCGACGCGTTCCGGTACTTCGTCGCCGCGGCCGGCCCGGAGAACCAGGACAGCGACTTCACCTGGGCGGAGTTCGTGCGCCGCACCAACGACGAGCTCGTGGCCGGCTGGGGCAACCTGGTCAACCGCACCGCCAACCTGGTCCACAAGAACTTCGGCGAGATCCCGGCCGCCGGGGAGCTCACCGACGAGGACCGCGCGGTGCTCGCCGTGACGGAGCGCGCGTTCGAGGTGGTGGGCGACCACATCAAGCACCACCACCAGAAGGCCGCGATCGGCGAGGCCATGCGCGCGGTCGCCGAGGCCAACCGCTACGTCAGCGACTCCGAGCCCTGGAAGCTCAAGGGCGACGACCAGCGCGACCGCCTCGCGACGGTGCTGCACGTGATGTCGCAGTGCGTCTCGGACCTCAACCTGCTGCTCTCGCCGTTCCTGCCGTTCAGTGCCAACGCGGTCGACGCGGTCTTCGGCGGCTCGGGCGAGGTGCAGCCGATGCCGCGCATCGACGAGGCCCTTGATCTGGATGCTGCCCTCGACGGCGTTGAAAGGTCCTACCCGATCATCACCGGGGACTACTTGGGGGTGCGGTCGTGGGAGCGGGCGCCGGTCGTGCCCGGTACGCCGGTGGCGAAGCCGGCGCCGGTCTTCACCAAGCTCGACCTGTCGGTCGTCGACGAGGAGCTCGCCCGCCTGGGCGCCTGAGATGGCCGAGCGCGTCTACTCGAAGACCAACGGCCGCATCGGTCTCGGACTGGCGGCCCTCTGCATGGCCGTCGCCGCCTTCGACGGCTACCGCGGCGACATGCCCCTCGCGGCGCTCTTCGGTTTCCTGGCGCTGCACCTGGGTCTCTCGGCCATGGACGACCTGGTCTGGCAGGGCCAGCGCGACGACGTCGTCGTACCCCTGCGATGGGCGATCGGCGGCGCCATCGTGCTCTCGATCGTGTGGGCCGTCGCCGAGCTGCTGTTCTGACGGCCGCCGTGCGGCAGGATGAGGCCATGGTCCTCCTCCGCGCCTGCGCCCTCCTCCTGACCGCCGGTCTGCTCGTCGGCTGTGGCGACGGAGACGACGACCGGGGGTCGACGTACGGAGCGGGGGACGCCTCGACACCGGCGGAGAGGCCCACCGACACCCCGCCCACGCCGACGAGCGACGAGGAGCCGAGCCCGCCGCCGGGGGCCGAGCTCGTGGCCCGCGGCAGTGACTTCGGCACGATGCTCTTCGACGACCGCGGCCAGGCGATCTACCTCTTCGACGTCGAGAAGGGCGACGAGCCCCGCTGCTACGGCGCGTGCGCGGAGGCGTGGCCGCCGGTGCTGACCGAGGGCGCCCCGCTCGCCGGGGACGGCCTGGACCAGCGCCTGGTCAGCACCACCGAGCGGCGTGACGGGTCGATGCAGGTGACGTACGGCGGCCACCCGCTGTATCTCTATGCGCACGAGGCACGGGGCGAGGTGAAGTGCCACGACGTCTTCCTCAACGGCGGCAACTGGTACGTCGTCCAGCCCGACGGGAAGCCGGCTCCCCCCGGCTGACCTCCCGACACGAGGCCCGGCCGGTGGCCTCGGTAGCCTTGCGCCATGCGCGTCCACCTCGGTTCTGACCACGCCGGCCTCGAGCTCAAGGACCACCTGATGTCCTGGCTCGCCGACAACGGCTTCGAGCCTGTCGACCACGGCCCGTTCGTCTACGACGCCGTCGACGACTACCCGGTCTTCTGCCTCCGCGCGGCCGAGGCGGTCGCCGCGGAGCAGGCCGACGGCCAGGACAGCCTGGGGGTCGTGATCGGGGGCTCCGGCAACGGCGAGCAGATGGCTGCCAACAAGGTCATCGGCGTCCGCTGCGCGCTGGTGTGGTCGGAGGAGACCGCGGTGCTCGCGCGCGAGCACAACAACGCCAACGTCGTCTCGGTAGGCGGCCGGATGCACAGCCTCACCGACATGACCCGGTTCGTGGAGGTCTTCCTCGCCACGCAGTTCCCCGGCGACGAGCGCCACGTGCGTCGCATCGGCCAGCTCGCCGACTACGAGACGACCCGCGAGCTCCCCCCGCTCCCCGAGAGCGCGCTGGGCGGCGCCGCTGCGAAGGATGCCTGAGGGCCACACCCTCCGCCGGCTCGCCCTCGACCTCGCGGACGCCTTCGCCGGCCGGGAGGTCGCGGTCAGCAGCCCGCAGGGGCGGTTCGTCGCCGAGGCGGCGCTGCTCGACGGCACGGTGCTCACGGGCGCCGACTCCGCGGGCAAGCACCTCTTCGTCGAGTTCGAGGACGACCGGATCGTCCACGTCCACCTCGGCCTCATCGGCAAGCTCGACGTCCGTCCTGCGCCGGTCCCGCCGCCGGTCGGCCAGGTGCGGCTGCGGGTGGTCTCGACAGGCTCGACCACCGAAGGGACCGCGACCGGCGACGGGCGGTACGCCGACCTCCGCGGCGCCACGCGCTGCGACCTCGTCGGGCCGGTCCGCAAGGCGGAGGTGGTCGCCGGGCTGGGCCCCGACCCGCTGCGCCCCGACGCCGACCCCGACCGTGCCTGGCGCCGGATCAAGGCGAGCGGCCGGCCGGTCGGCGAGCTGCTCATGGACCAGTCGGTCCTGGCAGGCGTCGGCAACGTCTACCGGGCCGAGGTGCTCTTCCGCCACCGCATCGACCCGCACCGCCCCGGCCGCACGCTGCGCGTCGGGCAGTGGCGGGCGATGTGGGACGACCTCGTCGTCCTGATGGCCGAGGGTGTCCGTGTCAACCGCATCGACACCGTGCGCCCGGAGCACACGCCGGAGGCCATGGGACGCCCGCCCCGGGTCGACGACCACGGGGGAGAGGTCTACGTCTACCGCCGCAGCGGCCGGGAGTGCCACGTGTGCGGCGCGACCGTGCGCACCGCGGTGCTCGCGGGACGAAACCTCTTCTGGTGCCCGCGTTGTCAGCCGAGATTCCGGTCGCGCGCTCTACAGTGAAGCCACAGTGAAGGCGAACACGAGGATCCCGTGACCCAATTCGGATGGACCCGGCTCCGGCGCGAGCGGGAGAGCGTGCTCCTGCTGGTGCTGGGGCTGCTCACGGCCGTCTGCGCGGCACTGGTGCTCGGCTGGCCCGAGATCTGGCCGGTGACGCTGTTCGTGGTGCCGATGGTGCTGGCCGGCCTGCTGCTGGGGCCGCGGCACCTGCCCTGGGTCATCGTGGGCATCCTCGCCGCGCTGACGGTGTCGATCACCCGCCCGGAGATGCTGGAGAGGCGCTCGGTGATCGCGGTCATCGTGATGTTCGTGCTCGGCCTGGTCTTCCTCATGACCTCCTTCCGCCGGTCCACGCTGGGCGTCGCCGGCGCGCAGGGCGAGTCGATGCTGGTCGACCTGCGCGACCGCATCCAGAGCCAGGGCATGCTGCCGGCCCTGCCCGTGGGCTGGTACGCCGAGTCCGCGCTGCGCTCTGCGGGCGGCACCCCCTTCGCCGGTGACTTCGTGGTCGCAGCCCGCCCGGGCTTCGGCCACCGGCTCGAGCTCGCGGTGGTCGACGTGTCCGGCAAGGGCGAGGCGGCCGCGACCCGCTCCCTCCTGCTCTCGGGTGCGTTCAGCGGCCTGATCGGTGCCCTGGAGCCCGGCGAGTTCCTCCCGGCCGCCAACGACTACCTCCTCCGTCAGGGCTGGGACGAGAGCTTCGCGACCGCCGTGCACCTGACCGTCGACCTGGGCACGGGCGACTTCGAGGTGCGCTCGGCCGGGCACCCGCCGCCGGTGCAGCTGTGTGCCGGGGCGGGTCGCTGGGCGGTGCACGAGGCGGAGGGCCCGATCCTCGGGCTGATCGAGGCGGCCGAGTTCTCCGCCGTGCGCGGCACGCTCCGGCGCGGCGACGCGATCCTGCTCTACACCGACGGCCTCGTCGAGACCCGCAGCCGCGACATCTCCCTCGGCATCGACAAGCTGCAGGGCACGGGCGAGCGCCTGCTCCGCGACGGCTTCGAGCACGGTGCCCGCCGCCTGATCGACCAGCTCGGCTCGACCAACGACGACCGCGCACTGCTCCTCGTCCACCGCCGCTAGGCGATTGGGAGTGGGTTCCCGCGATGTGGCACCATGACACCGCGGATCCGAGACCGGGTGCGCTGGCGGATGTAGCTCAATGGTAGAGCCCCAGTCTTCCAAACTGGCTACGCGGGTTCGATTCCCGTCATCCGCTCCAAGGGGCCCCGACCGTGCATTCCGGGGCTACTTTGGCGGGGCGTAGCGTAGTGGCTAGCGCGCCTGCTTTGGGAGCAGGAGATCGCAGGTTCGAGTCCTGTCGCCCCGACTTCCACCACCACTCGCAGACGCGATGTAGACCAAGAGGAGACTGACCTGTGAAGAGCGCCGTCGAGACCTTGACCCCGACTCGGGCCAAGCTGACCGTCGAGGTGCCCTTCGAGGAGCTCAAGCCGAGCCTCGACGCGGCGTACAAGAAGGTTGCACAGCAGGTCAACGTGCCCGGTTTCCGCAAGGGCAAGGTCCCCGCTGCGGTCCTCGACCGCCAGGGCTACCGCGGCTTCGTCCTCGACGAGGCCCTCAACGAGACCGTCCCGGCGAAGTACGTCGAGGCCCTCCAGGAGCACGGCCTGCAGCCGCTGGCCCAGCCCGAGATCGACGTCACCAAGTTCGAGGACAACGAGGCGCTGGAGTTCACCGCCGAGGTCGACGTCAAGCCCGAGATCACCCTCCCGTCGTACGACGGCCTCGAGGCTGAGGTCGAGGACGTCGCCGTCAGCGACGACGACGTCCAGGAGCAGGTCGAGGCGCTTCGCGAGCGCTTCGCGACGCTCAACCAGGTCGAGCGCCCGGCCGCCGACGGCGACTTCGTCACCATCGACCTGGTCGCCAAGCAGGACGGCGAGGTCGTCGAGGGCGCCGAGGTCGCCGGCATGTCCTACAAGGTCGGCCGCGGCGGCATGCTCGACGGCCTCGACGAGGCCCTCACCGGCCTGGGTGCCGGCGAGGAGAAGACCTTCTCGTCCGAGCTCGTCGGCGGCGGCCTGGTCGGTGAGCCGGTCGAGGTCAGCGTCAAGGTCACCGCCGTCCAGGAGCAGGAGCTCCCGGAGTTCGACGACGAGTTCGCCCAGCTGGCCTCGGAGTTCGACACCGCCGAGGAGCTGCGCGAGGACGTCCGCGAGCGCCTGAGCCGCGGCAAGCGCCTCGAGCAGGCCGCCGCCGCACGCGACGCCGTGCTCGAGAAGCTGCTCGAGCAGGTCGAGGTGCCGCTGCCGGAGACCCTGGTCACCGACGAGCTCAACGCGCGGCGCGAGAGTGTCGAGCAGCAGCTCATGCAGGCCGGCCTGACGATGGAGAAGTACCTCGAGGACGAGGGCCAGACCATCGAGGAGTTCGAGGCCGAGCTCGAGCGCCGCGTCCGTGACGCCGTCGCTGCCCAGTTCATCCTGGACGAGATCGCGGACAAGGAGGAGGTGGGCATCGACCAGCAGGAGCTGTCGGAGCACCTCGTCCGTCGCGCCCAGCAGGCCGGGCAGGAGCCGCAGGAGTTCGCGAACCACATGTTCGAGCACAACCACATCCCCGAGCTGGTCGCCGAGATCCGCCGGGGCAAGGCGCTCGCCACCATCGTGGAGTCCGCGGCCGTCAAGGACGCCAGCGGCAACACCGTCGAGCTGAAGAACCTCCGTCCCGACGGCACCATCGGCGAGCCCGAGACCGACGAGCAGCCGGCCGTCGACGTCACGGAGGTCCCGGCGCCGGAGGAGACCGAGGCCGAGGGCGACGAGCAGGCCTGAGACGAGGCCCACACGCCGAAGTGTCCGGGGTCGTTGCCAGTGAGGCGGCGGCCCCGGACACTTGCGTTGTGACGACCTTCTCCGCGCCGCCTCCGGCGAGCCCCGGCCTGGTCCCGCTGGGCGCGGACGAGTACGCCGCCACGCACCAGCCCGGGCGGCATCGCGGGCCGACCGAGGGCCCCGACCCCGTGCGCGCCGCGCAGACGGTCGGCGAGGGACTCGCCGACAAGGTGACGGCCGGCCTCGGGCTGCTGCGGGCCACCGCCGGCATCGGGTTCCGCCTGATCGGCCTGAGCCGGATGCCGCTGCAGCTCACGATGGGTCCGCTCGGCCGTGCCGTCCAGCAGCAGGCGGAGGCGCCGTCACGCCCGCCGCTGTCGGTGCGCTCGCTCGGCGAGGACATCGCGCTCACGCCCGAGGCCGTCGAGTCGGCGTACCCCCATGCCACGGAGTGGCTCGCCGTCTTCGTGCCCCCGCACGGCGCCGACGAGGCCTGCTGGCGCACCGCCGGCGACGCACCCGTGCCCGGCTACCCGGCGCGGCTGGCCGGGCTGCTCGACTGGACCCCGGTGCACCTGCGTGCCGACGACACCGTCCCGCTCGACCGGGCCGGGGTGGAGCTCAGCGCCCTCCTGCAGGAGCTCGTGCAGGCCTGGCCGGTGACGCCGACGCGGATCGCCCTGGTCGGTTACGGCACCGGGGGCCTGCTCGCCCGCGGTGCGTGCGGCCTGCGCGCCGACGGTCCCCGCCCCTGGACCTCGCTGGTCACCGAGCTCGTCGCCCTCGGCACCCCCTCGCTCGTCGCGCGCCGGCAGCGGGGGAGCCGGGACCTCGGCCGGCGCCTCGACGAGCGGCTGGCCGGCATCATCAGCGCCGACGACGCGCTCGTCGACGTACCCCCGCTCGACGGGGTCCGCTACGTGCTGGTCAGCGACCGGCTCACCGGCGAGCCCAACCCCGTCGGCCGGGTGCTCGGCGACCTGCTCTGGTGGCGTCAGCGGGCCACCCTGCGGCCGCGCAGGGCGCGCGACCTCTTCCCGACCGCAGAGCGCTACGAGGTCTCCACCGCGGCCGGGCCGCTGACGAACCACCCGCAGGTGCAGCACGCCCTGCTGCAGTGGCTCGCCTGAGTCGGAGCTGGTGCGGCCGGTTCCACGGAGCGGCCGGCTTCGTGACCTCGCTTCTGGTCGGAAGCGGTATGCCCTTCGCGGCGGACGCCCGGCGTACGCGCGATTGCGTGAATATGTTAGGACAAACTCTTGACACGACATGTGGGGTCGACTAGAAATGTGATGTAACCCTCATCACATCGCGCCTGTGTCTGCCGCCGACGCGTGACGAAAGGATCGAAATGAATACCTTCCGGAAGCGTGCCGGCTTGGCCGGTCTCCTCACTGCCGCTCTCGCGCTGACTGCCTGTAGCGGTTCCGGGGGCAAGGAGGGCGAAGCGGGCGGTGGTGCCGGAAACGTCGCGGAGACCGAGCGTCTGAAGGTCGCGATGATCACCCACGAGGCGCCGGGGGACACCTTCTGGGATCGGATCCGCAAGGGTGCAGAAGCAGCCTCGTACAAGGACAACGTCGAGCTGCTCTACTTCAACGACCCGCAGGCGCCCAAGCAGGCCGAACTGGTGCAGAACGCGATCGACCAGGACGTCGATGCCATCGCGGTCACCCTCTCCAACCCGCAGGCGTTGACTCCTGTGATCCGGAAGGCGACTGACGCGGGCATTCCCGTGGTGCTGTTCAACGCGGGCCTCAGTGAGACCGTGTTGGAAGACACCGGCGCATTGATGTACTTCGGACAGGACGAGAGCATCGCCGGCGAGGCGGTGGGTGCGCGGCTGGCCGAGGAAGGCGCCAAGAAGAGCATCTGTGTCGTGCAGGAGCAGGGGCAGGTCCAGCTGGAGGCACGCTGTGACGGTGTCGTGAAGGGACTCTCCGGCGGCCAGGTCGAGAAGCTCTACGTCAACGGCCGCAACATGCCCTCGGTGCTCACCGACATCCAGGCCAAGCTGGCCCAGGACAAGTCGGTCGACCGCGTGGTGACGCTGGGTGCGGACTTCGCGCTGGCCGCGGCCAAGGCGGTGGACGAAGCAGGGAGCTCCGCCGACGTGGTCACCTTCGACCTCAACCAGGACCTGGTTTCGGCGATCGAGTCCGGTGAGGTTGCCTGGGCGGTCGACCAACAGCCCTATGTCCAGGGCTACGAGGCAATCGACTCCCTGTGGCTTTACCTCACCAATGGCAACACCATCGGGGGCGGACAGCACGTGTTGACGGGTCCGGCCTTCGTCGATGAGACCAACATCAAGGTCATCGCTCCGTACGCCGAGCGCGGCACTCGCTGATCCGGCGCGGAAGAACGGGAGTCATCATGACGACAGCAACCATTCCCATGGCGGAGCCGGACGAACGACTCAAGGCCACCTCGACGCTCCACAAGATCCTTGCCCGCCCGGAACTGGGCTCGCTGTTCGGTGCGATTCTGGTCTTCGCCCTGTTCTGGATCGTGGCGCCGTCGATGCATGGCGCCGCTCAGATCTCGACCATCCTGTACGGCGCCTCGACGCTCGGCATCATGGCGGTCGGAGTCGCGCTGCTGATGATCGGCGGTGAATTCGACCTCTCCGCGGGTGTCGCGGTGACCAGCTCGGCGATGGCGGCTTCCCTCTTCGCCTATCAACTCAGCCTGAACGTGTGGGTGGGCGTCGTCTTTGCGCTCGCCGTCTCTCTGGTCATCGGTTTCTGGAACGGCTACCTGGTGGTGCGCACCGGGATTCCCAGCTTCTTGATCAGCCTGGGATCGTTCCTGATGCTGTTCGGCCTGAACATCGCCGTGACCCGAGGTCTGACCGGGAATGTAGCCAGCCCCCGCATCTCCGACATGGATGGCTTCGCCACGGCTCAGAGCGTCTTCGCCTTCAAGCTCACGGTCTTCGGTGTGCAGCTCTGGGGCACGGTTGTCTTCTGGGTGGTGCTGGTGGCGATCGCGACCTGGATCCTGCTGCGGACCAAGGTCGGGAACTGGATCTACGCGGTAGGCGGTGACGCGGAGAGTGCTCGCGCCGTGGGAGTTCCGGTCAACGCGACCAAGATCGGGTTGTTCATGGGCGTGGGCTTCTGCGCCTGGCTGTCCGGGATGCACCTGCTCTTCCGGTTCAGCACCGTGCAGTCGGGTGAGGGGTACGGCAACGAGTTCCTCTTCATCATCTGCGCGGTGGTCGGAGGCTGCATGCTGACCGGCGGCTATGGCACCGCGATCGGTGCCGCGATCGGCGCCTTCATCCTGGGGCTGACCACGAACGGCATCGTGTACGCCGGTTGGGAGAACAACCTCCGGTTCACCTTCCTGGGTGCGATGTTGCTCTTCGCCACGCTCGCCAACCTGTGGGTCCGCAAGCGGACCGAGAAGAGGTAGAGACATGACCACCGACAAAGTCGCCAGCGTCGAGCAGCAGCCCGACGACACGCTTTCGGCCACACCGCTGGTCGAGCTCGACGATGTGGGCAAGCACTACGGCAACATCATCGCGCTCACCGGTGTCAGCCTGAAGGTCCGCGCCGGCGAGGTGACCTGTGCGCTCGGCGACAACGGAGCCGGCAAGTCCACGCTGATCAAGATCATCGCCGGCCGGCACAAGCACACCCACGGCAGGATGCTGGTGGATGGCAAGGAGACGAAGTTCAGCTCGCCGCGCGAGGCCCTCGACAGGGGCATCGCCACGGTCTATCAGGACCTGGCGGTGGTGCCGCTGATGCCGGTCTGGCGCAACTTCTTCCTGGGGTCGGAAGAGGTTTCCGGCGTGTGGCCGTTCCGCGCGCTCAGGGTCAGCGAGATGCGGGAAGCGGCCAAGGAGGCCCTCCACAAGATGGGTATCGACCTCCCCGACATCGACGCCCCGATCGGGCAGCTGTCGGGTGGTCAACGTCAGACTGTGGCGATCGCCCGGGCCGTGCATTTCGGTGCCCGGGTGCTGATCCTGGACGAGCCGACCGCGGCGCTGGGCGTCAAGCAGTCGGGCATGGTCCTGCACTACGTACGGCGTGCCGCCGAACAAGGTCTGGGCGTCGTCTTCATCACCCACAACCCGCACCACGCACACATGGTCGGCGACCACTTCGTGCTCCTCAACCGAGGCCGCATGACCCTGGACTGCTCCTACGACGACATCACGCTCGAGGAGCTCGCCCAACAGATGGCCGGCGGCGACGAGCTCGAGACTCTCAGCCACGAGCTCAAGCGCTGACACTGCCCCAGACGACGCCGTGCGGGACCGAAGGAATGGGTCCCGCACGGCGTTTCCATGTCGCTGTCGAGCGTTAGCGCTCGTCGACCATGAGGTTGATCGAGTAGGCCGACGCGCGGTAGCAGTGGTCGCCGAACTCGACCGCCTGCCCGGCGGCATCGAAAGCCATCCGGGTCATGGTGAGCACCGGATGGGAGGCCTTCATGTCGAGGTGGCGGCGCTCGCTCGCGGTCGGCATCCGGGCGCCGATGTTCTGCTGCGCCACCACGGGCTTGACGCCGCGCTTGCGGAGGGCGTCGTACATGCCGCCGCCGGTGAGCTCCTCGGCCGTGATGTCACTGTAGGCGGGAGGCAGCCAGTTCTGCATGTACGCGAGTGGGATGTCGTCGGCGTACCGGAGCCGGACCACGTGCAGTAGCGGGGTGTCCGCCGGGAGATCCAGGCCGGTCGCGGCGCGTTCGTCGACTCTGGTGCCGAACTCCAGGAGTTCGGTACGCGGCTTCTGCCCGGCCCGCTTGAGGTCGTCGTACAGGCTGGTGAGCTCCGCCTTGCGATGGACCTTTCGATTGGAGATGCGGGTGCCGAGTCCGCGCCGGCGGATCAGGAGCCCCTGGTCGACCAGCTCCTGGATCGCGCGACGCACCGTCGGGCGGGAGAGGTGGAGACGCTCGGCGACCGCAACCTCGTTCTCGAAGGGGTCGCCCGGCTGGAGCTTGCCGTCGGTGATCGCTCGCTCCAGCTGTTCTGCGAGTTGGTGGTAGAGCGGCACCGGCGAGCTGCGGTCGATGGTCACGGGTACCTGCAGGGCGCTCATGTCCGCATGATAACTCATACTGTCCGGTGGAACATAAGTGCAAATGTTAGGACAAACTATTGACTGCCCTATTGGTTCGGGGGCAGAGTAGAGCCCGTCACAGATGGGACCTCGGAAGGGAGAGCGGGCGCATGCGTCTAGGAGTTGTCGGGGCAGGCCGCATCGGAGCATTCCATGCCACCACCCTCGCTGGGCGCGAGCAGGTTGAGCAGCTCGTGGTTGCCGATATCCGCCCCGAGGCGGCCGCGCAGCTGGCTGCCGACAACGGCTGGCAGCACGCTGAGGTGGACGATCTGCTCGCTCAGGTCGACGGCGTCGTGATCACCTCGTCGACGTCGAGCCACGCCGACATGGTCCGCCGGGCCGTCGGTGCCGGGCTGCCGACGTTCTGTGAGAAGCCGATTGCCGGGACGCTGGAGGAGACCCTCGAGGTCGTCGAACTGGTGGAAGCCGGCGAGGTTCCGGTGCAGGTGGGGTTCCAGCGGCGCTTCGACGCCGGCTACCGGAAGGCTCGGGAGGCGGTCCGCTCCGGCGAACTGGGCTTCCTGCACACCGTGCGCGCCAACACCCACGACCAGTCGCCGCCGCCCGCGGCCTACATCCCGACCAGCGGAGGGCTGTACCGCGACTGCTCGGTGCACGACTTCGACATCATCCGGTTCGTCACCGGTCGCGAGGTGGCGAGCGTCTATGCCGTCGGCGCCAACAAGGGGGACACGTTCTTCACCGAGGGCGGGGACGTGGACACCGCGGCCGCGGTCCTGACCCTGGACGACGACACACTGGTCACGGTGTCGGCGACACGCTACAACGGCGGCGGTCACGACGTACGACTCGAGGTGATGGGGTCGCAGGGCACCATCGGCGTCGGGTACGACGACTCGTTGGCACTGCGCTCGGCGGAGCGCGGAGTGCACTACCCACGCGGGCCGCAGAAGTGGTCATTCATGGAGCGGTTCCTCCCCGCCTACCAGGCCGAGCTGACGGCCTTCTGTGACGTGGTGGCAGGCCAGGTACCCAGCCCCTGCACGGTGCGGGACGCCGTACAGGCATTCCGCGTCGCCGAAGCCTGCGAGCTGTCCCGCGCCAAGGGGCAGCCGGTGGACCTGAACCAGATCGGTGGAGCAGCATGACCCTTGACCTGATTGCCATGGGACGCACCGGCGTCGACGTCTACCCGCTCGACCACGGGGTTGGGCTGGAAGACGTCAAGACCTTCGAGAAGTTCCTCGGCGGGTCAGCCACCAACGTCGCGGTGGCCGCGGCTCAGTACGGCCGGCGGGTCGCGCTGGTCACCCGGACCGGAAACGACCCGTTCGGGCGGTACGTCCGGCTCGAGGCCGAGCGGCTCGGCGTGGATCCGGCGTACATCAGTGCCCACGACGGCCCGCCGACCCCGGTCACCTTCTGCGAGGTGTACCCGCCCGACGACTTCCCGCTCTACTTCTACCGCTACCCGACGGCACCGGACCTCCAGCTCGAGGTCAGCGACGTGCCGATGGATGCGGTCCGCGACGCCAAGATCTTCTGGGCCACCGTCACCGGGCTGTCCCAGGAGCCGTCGCGGAGCACCCACCTGGCCACGTTCGAGGCCCGCGCCCGGCGTGAGCACACCATCCTCGACCTGGACTACCGCCCGATGTTCTGGGCGGAGCCGGCCGAGGCGAGCGAGTTCGTCGGCCAGGCACTGGAGCACGTCACCGTGGCCGTGGGCAACCGCGACGAGTGCGAGGTGGCCGTCGGCGAGACCGACCCGAACCGTGCTGCCGACGCCCTGCTCGAACGCGGGCTGGAGCTGGCCATCGTCAAGCAGGGGCCCAAGGGCGTGATGGCCGCGACCGCAGAGGAGCGGGTCGAGGTGCCGCCGTTCACGGTCAACGTGGTCAACGGCCTCGGTGCGGGTGATGCGTTCGGTGGCGCTCTCGTCCATGGCCTTCTCAAGGGCTGGGACCTGCACCGCATCCTCGAGTTCGCCAACGTCGCCGGCGCGATCGTCGCCAGCCGGCTCGAATGCTCGACCGCGATGCCTGATCAGGCTGAGGTCGAGCAGGCCTTGTCCCGTGCCACTGGCACGGTCTCGGAAAGGAAGGCATGAGTGATGGTGGATCTCACCGAAATCCGCGTCCGGCAACCTGGACAGATCGGCACCGCCTGGGCAGCACGCCGGCGGCGTGACCTGGTGGGGGAGGATGGGCGGCTGCTGATCGTGGCCGCCGACCACCCCGCCCGCGGGGCCCTCGGCGTACGCGGCGACGCGATGGCGATGGCCCACCGGGCCGACACCCTGGAACGGCTGGCGACGGCCCTGTCCCGCCCCGGTGTCGATGGCGTGCTCGGCACCCCGGACATTCTCGACGACCTGCTCCTGATGGGCGCGCTCGAGGACAAGGTCGTGATCGGCTCGATGAACCGGGGCGGCCTCCAGGGCGCGTCGTTCGAGCTCGACGACCGGTTCACCGGATACACCGCCGACGAGATCGCCGCGCGGGGCCTGGAGGGCGGCAAGATGCTGACCCGGATCTGCCTCGCCGACCCGGGCACGGTGGCAACCCTGGAAGCCAGCAGCAACGCGGTCACCCAGCTGGCCGCACACCGGGTCATGGCCATGGTGGAGCCGTTCTGGAGCGTGCGCGAGGGCGGGCGCGTGAAGAACCTGCTCGACCCCGAGAGCACCATCAAGTCGGTCCACGTCGCCTCCGGCCTGGGGGCGAGCAGCGCCTACACCTGGCTCAAGCTGCCGGTGGTCGACGATCTACCGCGCGTCATGGAATCCACCACGATGCCGACCCTGCTCCTCGGTGGCGACCCGCAAGGGGACCCGGAGGAGACCTACGCAGCCTGGGGCAAGGCACTCGACCTTCCGTCGGTCCGCGGCCTGGTCGTCGGCCGCGCCCTGCTCTATCCACTCGACGGAGACGTCGCCGCCGCCGTCGACATCGCCGCAGAGCTCGTCCACGGGGTGAGCCGATGAACGACAACAGCCGCTGGGTGCTGCCGGCCGGAACCGCGGCGCGTGACGGGTTCGAGCTCGTGGTCGACGACGCCGTCGACGCGTGGCAGCACACCGGCCTCAAGGTGGTGACCCTCATCGCCGGGCAGAGCATCGACGTGCCCGCCGGCACGTGGGAGTACCTCGTCGTCCCGCTGACCGGTCCGGTCTCCGTGGTGGCCACCCACGCCGACGGCGCAGCACAGACCGCCGAGCTGGCCGGACGCCCCTCGGTGTTCAGCGGCCCGACCGACGTCGCCTACGCCCCCGCTGGATCGGCCCTCACCCTCACCGGCGTCGCCGAGACCGCACGGATCGCCGTCTGCGCGGCCGCCGTACCGGCCCCGGACGGGCAGAAGTTCCGCCATGTCGCCGCGGCCGAGGTCCCGGTCGAGCTGCGCGGCGCCGGGATCGCCTCCCGCGAGGTCCGCAACTTCGGGATCCCCGCCGTGCTCGACGCCGACAAGATCATCGCGTGTGAGGTGATCACGCCCGCCGGCAACTGGAGCTCCTACCCGCCGCACAAGCACGACGAGGAGCGCGACGGCGTCGAGACCGAGCTCGAGGAGATCTACTACTTCGAGGTCCAGGTCGAGGGGGGCGCCGATCGCCCCGATGCCGACCCGATCGGCTACCAGCGGGTCTATGGGACGGTCGACCGGCCGATCGACGTACTCGCCGAGGTGCGCACCGGCGACGTGGTCCTGGTGCCGCACGGCTGGCACGGGCCCGCCACCGCACTGCCCGGATACGACCTCTACTACTTGAACGTGATGGCCGGCCCCGGCAAGAACCGGGCCTGGCTGATCTGCGACGACCCCAGCCACGGCTGGGTCCGCGATGCCTGGGCCGACCAGTCCGTCGACCCGCGACTGCCCGTGGGTGGGGAGCGATGAGCGCAACGGTACGGCTGACCGTCGCCCAGGCGGTGGTGGAGTTCCTGGCTCACCAGTACTCCGAGCGTGACGGCGAGCGGCGGAAGCTCTTCGCCGGCTGCTTCGGGATCTTCGGTCACGGCAACGTGGCGGGTGTCGGCCAGGCTCTGCTGCAGCACGAGACGGTCGCGCTGGAAGCCGGCCGTGAGCCGGGTCTGCCCTACGTGCTGGCCCGCAACGAGCAGGCGATGGTCCACACCTCGGTCGCCTACGCCAAGCAGAAGGACCGGCTCCAGACCTGGGCCTGTACCGCCTCGGTGGGTCCCGGGTCTTCCAACATGCTGACCGGCGCCGCGCTGGCCACCATCAACCGGATCCCGGTGCTGCTGCTGCCCTCGGGCACGTTCGCCACCCGGCGCTCGGCCCCGGTGCTGCAGGAACTGGAGGCGCCGTACGCCGGTGACGTCACCGTCAACGACGCCTTCCGGCCGCTCTCGCGGTTCTTCGACCGCGTCAACCGGGCCGAGCAGCTGCCCTCGGCGCTGCTCAGCGCGATGCGGGTGCTGACCGACCCGGTGGAGACCGGCGCGGTGACGCTGTCGCTGCCCCAGGACGTCCAGGCCGAGGCCTACGACTGGCCGGTCGAGCTCTTCGCAGACCGCACCTGGCACGTCGCCCGTCCGCCGGCCGAGAAGGCCCGGATCGAGGCAGCGGCCGCGGTGATCG
>Ga0299913_10001756_pt1 | contig 16458 bp, 17 predicted proteins | sample RVTome_9_FD_201360 | JGI IMG/M metagenome (GOLD analysis project Ga0299913, IMG submission 201360) | Soil microbial communities from uranium-contaminated site in the Upper Colorado River Basin, Wyoming, United States - RVT155D38 (version 2) ... | reverse complement strand
TCCCCGTGATGACACCGAGACGTTGCGCTCGCTCCAGCCTTCCGAGGAAAGCTGCGCCACCCTCGGGAGCGGCTTTGGCCGAAGCCCTGATGTCTCCCGGTATCAGGAGCTTGTGGCCGAACCATGCGGCGGCGAGTGCGATGTGAAGGATCTCGAGCGTGACGACCATCCCGCCCGCCACTCTACGCCGGCGACGATGACGCTTTGGTGACGACCTGGCTGCGAGAATCCTGGTATCAGCTTTTTCGATCGCGCCCGGGAGATGGCGGATGCGACCCCGGAGAGTCGCAACCGCGTGGTGGATCTGGTTCGGGTCGCCTCGATCCTCGTCGTGGTCTTCGGGCACTGGCTCATGGCTGCGGTCACCTTCGACGACGGCGAGATCGTCCCTGGCCATCTGCTCGAGCTGGCCGATTGGACCCACCCGCTCACCTGGGTGTTCCAGGTGATGCCCCTGTTCTTCTTCGTGGGCGGCTACTCGAATGCACTCTCCTGGCGATCGGCTAGGAAACGCGATGAGCCCTATGGAACATGGCTGCGGGCGCGGCTGCGCCGCTTGGCGTTGCCGGTGGTGCCGCTCTTGATCGTGTGGATGGTCGGTGGCTGGATAGGCCTGAGACTCGGCGTCGACTGGGAGATACTTCAGCTCGCCTCACAGGTCGCTCTCGTTCCGACGTGGTTCCTCGCCGCCTACGTGGTGATCGTCACCCTGGCACCTCCGGCGCTGTGGCTCTGGGAACGGTTCGGGTGGTGGTCGATCGCGGCCGGAATCGCATTTGCCGGGTTGGCCGACTTTCTCTCCATCGGCGCCGGGGTCGTGTGGGTCGGATTCCTCAACTACGTCCTCGTGTGGGGCACCGTGCACCAGCTGGGATATGCATGGGTCGACGATCGGCTCGCCGGACGAGCACGCCGGGCGGCCCTGGCCGCGGTGGGGTTGGGGATGACCCTGGCGCTGGTCAGGTTTGGTCCTTATCCGGTGGCAATGGTCGGTCTCGACACGGCGCAAATCACGAACTCGTACCCGCCCCGGGTCACGTTGACCTTTCTCGGTCTCTTTCAGGCCGGGTCGATCCTCCTGATGGAGCCGATCCTGGGACGGTGGATGAGCCGACCGCGCCCCTGGACGGCCGTTGTCGCGATCAGCTCCCGCATCATGACGCTCTTTCTGTGGCATTTGACGGCGATGGTCATCGTGATCGGTCTCGGGCTCGTCACCGATGGGCGGGGATTCGGGATCGAGCCGCTGTCGCCGACGTGGTGGCTGACCCGACCTATTTGGTTCGCGGTCCTCCTCGTCCCGACCGCGCTCCTCATCGTCGTCTTCGGGCGATACGAGCGCCCGGAGAGAGACCCCAGGTCGGCCCCGGCATGGTGGCGGCCCGTTATCGCGGTCGCCCTGGTCTGTGCCGGGCTTGGTCTGCTCGCCGCGATCGGTATCGCCGACGAAGACGGTCTCAACGGCCTCGTGCTGAGCCTGCCCATAGTGGGGGTGGTCGTAGGCGGCGTGTCCCGGTCGCCCTGGCCACGCGAGCCGGCGACCGTGTGACAGGGTTGGTCAGGTCACCGAGCGTCTGACGATGTGCCGCCACGTCACGATCACGGGCCCATCGATGCTGAAATGAGCCCCAATCAGGTGGTCGCGGACATACGCCCGTCGTCGGGGAGGATGGCCCCGATGATCCACCCGACCACCGATATGACGATCGAGGCCAGGAACGTGTCCCAGAAGAAGCCGTCGGAGGTGAGGCCGAGGTCGAACTGACCGGACAGCCAAACCGAGAGTTGGAGCACCAATGCGTTCACCACGATCAGGAACAGCCCGAGGGTCAGAATGACGATCGGGAGGCTGAGCAGCTTGAGGATCGGCTTGACGATCGCGTTGGCCACTCCCACGATCGCCGCCACGATCAGGAACTGCCACCACTCACCGGTGAAGTCGAAGCCGTCTATCAACCACACCGCCACCCACACGGAGGCGGCCGTCCCGAGCAGGCTGATCAAGAATCCCATAGGCCCAATCTATCCACGTCGGCTCGAGCCGTGCGGGGAATTCAGGGCGAAACCACCGCGATCGCCTGCAACTCGAGCACCAGCCGGGGATCGGTGGCAAGCCGAACGACCTCGACCGACGTGCTCGCTGAGCGATGATCACCGAGATAGCGGGCCATGACCCGGTTGATCGCATCCTGATTCCGGTCCTGGTCGACCATGAAGCGGATCAGCTGGACGATGTCGCTCAGACGTCCTCCGGACGCTTCGAGAACGGTCTTCAGGTTCTCCATCGTCATCGCCGCCTGCTCGGCGGGGTCGTCTGGGATGTCGGCGAGCTCGGCGGGGTCATGTGGGTGGGAGTGGTAGATCGGGGCGGCGGTGACCCCTGAGGCGAAAACCAAAGAGCCACCGGTCACCTTTATCGCAGGTATATACGGCATGTTCCACTTCGGATCGTTGCCGGCGGTGTGGATGTGCTCGACGACGGTTTGAGCCATGACAGCCTCTCTTCAGGGGGGTCTCAAGATAAACGAATACTGAATCACGGAGAGTGGCGGCGCCGCAGTGTGCAAGCACGAAGGAATTCTCGTAAGTGTGACTACACGGTCGTCACGGCTTGTGTAGTGTCGCTGAACAGCTTCCGGCAGTGAGTCCTGTGAGGAGGATGACGGATGAACAAAATCAAGAGATGGAGATACCTCGCGATCGTCAGTGTGTTGGCGCTCCTGGTGGCCGCCTGCGGCGGTGACGGCGAAGGTAGTGACACCACGGAGGCCGCCCCCGACACCACGGAGGCGCCCCCCGACACCGACACGACCGAGGGATCGACCGAGACCACCGGGGCCACCGGAGAGCCCGAGGGTGAGCCGATCGTGATTGGCGGAACACTCGCCCTGACCGGGTTCCTGGCCCCGACGGCCGCAATCCACCAGGCGGTGGGTGAGGTCTTCGTGGAGCGGATCAACGAACAGGGCGGCCTGCTCGGTCGTCCCGTCGAGTGGCAGCTGCTCGACGACGAGTCGGTGCCTGACCAGTCAGCTGCCCTGTACGAGCGGCTGATCACCGAAGATGAGGTCGATCTGGTCATAGGCCCATATGGCACCGGCAACATCACGGCGGGGATGGCTGTGGCCGAACGGTACGGATACGTGTTCCCGCATCACACGGCGAGTCTGACCTACGCGTACAACTACGCATGTCACTTCAGCTCGTGGTCGACGGGCCTCCACCCGAACATCACCAACCCCAACCTGGTGTACGACGCCATCGAGAGCAGTGGCAACACTCCGGAGACGATCGGCTTCGTCATAAATGAGTTCCCGGGAACCATGTTCATCGCCTACGGCGAACCCGGGACGGACGAGGGTGGTGCGGTCACCGAGGCGGAGAACCGGGGCTACGAAGTGGTGCTCGACCTCACGTTCCCGACGGCCATCACGGACTGGGCGCCGATCGCAGCTCAGGTGGCCGATGCCGATCCCGACTTCCTCTACATCGGTGGTCTCGGTGTCAATGCATCAAGCCTGATCACTGCGATGAACGCCATCGACTACTCACCGCGTGGGATGTTCACCCAGTGGCCGGCTCCCGGTCCATTGCTCGAGACAGAAGGCGCCGACGGGATCATGTCGGTGACGATCTTCGAAGAGCACCCGCCGTTCACCGACGACCCTGAGGCAGTGGAGGTTGCGGCACTCATCAACGAGGCACTCGCTGAGGCCGGGATCCCTTACACCAAGGTGGAGACCCAAGCCGCCGCCTCGTGGACCGCGTGGGAGTACCTGCAGCAGGCCGCCGAGGGTGCGGGCAGTCTCGATCAACAGGCGATGTGTGACTACCTGCTCGAGAACGGGGCACAGACCCTGTTCCACGGTGACATCGAGTTCTTCCCGGATGAGCAGAACTACTACGTGGATCTGTCCAAGGTGAAGCAGATCCAGGACGACGACTGGTTCGTCGTGTACCCCGAGGAGTTCGCGGCGCCAGATCGTTCGGTGACCTACCCCCTCAACTAGTAGCTACGTTGGGCGGGCCGCCTTCGGGTGGCCGGCCCGAGGTAGGGTCCTTAACGCCCCGAATCGAGGATTGGCAAAGCGTGGATCTACTCGTCCAGGGAATCGTCACGGGTGTTCTCATCGGCGGTCTCTATGCCCTCATGTCCTTGGGCATTTCGCTGTCCTGGGGCGCCCTCAAGATCATCAACCTGGCTCATTTCTCATTCATCCTGCTGAGCGCCTACCTGGTCTATCAGCTGACAGTCACGTTCGAGGTCGACCCCTTGTTGATGACGCTGGTGGTCGTCCCGGCATTCTTCGTCGTTGGCGTGCTCACGCAGATGTTCTTTCACTGGGCCAAGGTGGATGAGTTCAAGTCGCTGATCATCACCTTCGGCATCTTCATCATCCTCCAGAGTCTCACTCAGACCATTTGGAGCGCCGACTTCCGTCGCATCAGCTCCGACCTCAACGTCTACGGGAGTGGCTCCATCATCATCGGGGGCATCGCGCTGCCCACCCCCGTGCTGTTGGCCTTCATCGTGGCGTTGGCAATCGCCGTGGTGATGTCGTTCGTGTTGGGTCGTACCTACTTCGGCAAGGCGGTCAGGGCCGTGGCCCAGGACCCGGAGATGGCGCGTGCTTACGGTGTCGACACCCGGCGCGTCGCCGTGATTCTCTCCGGGCTCTCCGGGGCTTTCTCGGCGATGGCGGGCGTCTTCATAGCCATCGGCCAGGCGATCTTCCCGGGGCTGGCGGTCAGTTGGTTCGGAGTTGTCTTCTCGGTTGTGATCCTCGGTGGCTTGGGGAACACCGTCGGAGCCCTAACCGCCGGTGTGATCGTCGGCGTCGCTGCTGGTGCCGCCGCCGTCACCTGGGGCCCGTTGGCCGCGCCGCTGGTGACATTCGTCATCCTCATCGCCGCCCTGCTGTTCCGGCCAGAGGGTCTGCTCACGTCACGGAGCGTGGCATGACGTCGCGGGCCCGTGTTCTCACGGGCTTCGTCGCATTCGGGGTCGCCCTCTTCTTCGTGCCCGCCATCACCGAGACTTTCGACCTGCCCCGCTTCTACGTCATCTTCCTGTTCACCGTCTTCTTTTGGATAGCCCAGGCCTCCAGTTGGAACGTGCTCACCGGTTTCAGCGGGTATTTCAGCTTCGGCCAAGGAGCCTGGTACGGGATCGGCGTCTATACGGTGGCCGTGCTCACCGGGAAGCACGGCTGGTCGTTCATCAGCGCGCTGCCGGTCGCGGGTCTGCTGGCTCTCATCGGAGGTTTGGCGTTGGGGTTCGTCGTTTTCCGGGTTCGGCGCCTCACGGGAGAGATCTTCGCACTGACGACGTTGGCGGTGGCCTTCGTGCTCGCCTCGGTAGCCCGAATCACCTCGGCCATCGACGGAGGCACCGGCGTCTTCATGACAGGGACTCCGATCCCGGAGTTTCTCGGCGACTTCAACACCGCGATGTACCGAATGACTCTCGTCGTCATGCTGCTCACGGTTCTCGCCGCCTACCTCACCCACGACTCGAGGCTGGGCTGGGGGCTGTTCTCGATCCGCGACGACGAACCCGTGGCCGGCGGGCTCGGTGTCCCGGTGTTCCGCTACAAGATGACCGCCCTGGGGATCAATGCTTTCTTCGCCGGGCTGATGGGCGGAGTGTGGTCGCTGCAGTTGGGCTTCGTGACCATCGAAGACGTCTTCAACATCCGGGTGCCGCTGTTCGTGATCCTCATGAGTGTCCTCGGCGGGCTCTCCCACTGGATGGGCCCAGTGGTCGGAGCCGTGATCATCTACACGTTCTCCGACCGGCTCAACAGCGCCGGGCTCACCGACGTCAACCAGATAATCATCGGCAGCCTGCTGGTGATCCTCGCCTTGGCGGTCCGGGAGGGGATCTACCCGCGGATGCGGGAGCGCTGGGTGACGACGCTGGTCACCTTTGGGGGCGTGATTGCCGTCGTCAACATCTTCAACCTGACCGAATCGCTGATCACCGACTTCGCATTTGCCATGCTGGCCACTGTCCTGGTGCTCATGATCCCGGATCGCCTCTGGACGAGGATCAGGGGCGGCAACGATGGCGACGACGGCAGACCGACCAAGGAGCGAGTTGGGCCACTCGCCGAGGTGGAGACATGAGCCTGCTCGAGGTTCGCGGTGTCCGCAAGCGGTTCGGTGGGGTGGTGGCTCTCGACGGCGTCGACATGCGCATCGAAGAAGGCGAGATTCTCGGGCTCGTCGGTCCCAACGGCTCGGGCAAGTCCACGCTCATAAACATCCTCAGCGCGTTCTATCAGTGCGATGAGGGTTCGATCAGTTTCGACGGTGAAGTGGCAACGGATCTCCCGGCCTACCGGATCGCGGCTCTGGGGCTGGCTCGCACCTATCAGATACCCCGTCCGTTCGACACGATGACGCCGCGGGAGAACATCGCGGTCAGCTACATGTTCGGGCACAGTCGGCACTCGCTGGCGGAGGCCCGCAAATCTGCGCAGCAGTGGCTCGAGTTCACCGGTCTCGAAGACGTCGCCGACATCAGCATCGGTGAACTGACACTTCATCAGCTCAAATTCCTCGAATTGGCGAGGTCTTTGGCGACCCAGCCGAGCTTGCTCCTTCTAGACGAGGTTCTGGCGGGTCTCAACCCCAGCGAGATCAATGAGTCGGTGGAGATGATCAGGCGGATACACGAACGCGGCGTCACCATCCTCATCGTGGAACACGTGGTGCGCGTGGTGATGGCGCTGTCAGATCGACTCGTGGTGCTCGACCAGGGCCTTGTCATCAGCGAAGGTGAGCCCGAGATCGTGATGAAGGACCCCGCGGTGGTGACTGCGTATCTGGGGGAGAAGAGGCACAGTGCTTGAAGTCAGTGGTCTGACGGCCGGCTACGGCAGAGCGCAGGCCCTCTTCGACATCAGCCTGCATGTCGACGAAGGAGAGATCGTCACGATCCTGGGCCCGAACGGCGCCGGGAAGACCACCCTGGTGAATTCCCTTGCCGGGGTGATCCGATCGACAGGCGGATCCGTGGTGCTCGATGGGTCAGACATGCTCACCCTGGCGCCTCATGAGATCAGCAGCCACGGGGTGGCGTTGGTTCCCGAGGGTCGGCGAATCTTTCCGCGCATGACCGTCGCCGACAACCTCGACATCGGCGCCTATGGACGGGATGCTCGAGCGGACCGCGATGAAAACGTGAAGTGGGTCCACCAGATCTTTCCCCGTCTCAAGGAAAGGGCCGACCAGGAGGCAGGAACCCTGAGCGGGGGCGAGCAGCAGATGCTGGCGATTGGCAGGGCTCTCATGTCCGGGCCCAAGCTGCTTCTTCTCGATGAGCCGAGTCTGGGCCTTGCCCCGATCATCGTGTCGGGCATATTCGAAGTCCTCCGGGAGATCAACACGGCAGGTGTGTCGATACTCATCGTGGAGCAGAACGCCTTCGAGGCGCTCGACCTGGCATCGCGAGGCTACGTCCTGGAGGAAGGCCACATCGTCGGCGAGGACGACTCCGAGGCCCTCCTCCACGACGAGCGACTCCGCAAGGCCTATCTGGGGTTGTAGGGGCTCTCGGATCTGGTGCAGTCGGCACAGTGAGCCGACCCGCCTACGGTGGAGATCGAGTCCATTCCCATAGGAGGACAGCAATGCTGCAAGTTTCCGAGAAGGCCGCGATGGCGCTCGAGGCGATTCGCCGAAGCGAGGAAATCCCAGAATCGCACGGCACCAGGCTGAGCCGGGCCAGCCAGCCCACGGGCGATCTCGCAATAAGGCTCGAATTCGTCGAAGACGTCTCGGAGGAGGATGAGGTCGCCGAGCAAGGAGATACCGAGGTCTACGTCGCACCTGCGCTCGTAGAGCCTCTCTCCGAAGCGGTGATGGACGTCGAAGACGGCGAGGAGGGCCTCACCTTCGTCTTCCGCTCCGCCTAGACAGAGGGCCGGGCCGCCCCGACTCCGGTCGTGTCGGGCCCGGTTCGAAGGGTTCTCGGGCGGTCTGCCATGGCTTCCAGATGGTTGCGCTGTGACGATTCTGTGATACCTTGTACCTCTATGCATGATGGTTCAAGGTATCGGACATAGCAGTGCAGATCGACAAGGATCTGGTGGCAGCGACGGCGACGCCTCTGGTGTTGGCGATTCTGTCTGAGAGCGAGACCTACGGCTACGCCATTTTGAAGCGGGTCCGGGATCTCTCCGACGGTGAGCTCGAGTGGACCGATGGGATGCTCTACCCACTGCTCCATCGTCTCCACCGTCTCGGCTATGTGACGACCCAGTGGCGAACACCACCGGAGGGGCGTCGACGCAAGTACTACACGGTCACGGACGAAGGGCTGGCCGCGCTGTCCGAACAGAAGCGACAGTGGCGAACCGTCACACGTGCTCTGGGCGACGTGTGGGGTGGCCTCGACCTGTTGCCGTTTGCGATCCGAGGGGCGTGAGCCTTGGAACGCATCGAATCGGAGATAGCTGAGTGGCGGGCGTTCATCGAAAAGAGCCCGGGCGTCGACAACGGTGACATCGAGGAGCTCGAAGGACACCTGCGCGATCAAGTCGCGGACCTGACGTCTGTTGGCCTGGCACCTGACGAGGCCTTCCTGATCGCCGTAAAGCGCATGGGAAACCTCGACGAGTTGTCGCACGAATTCGCACAGGAGCACAGCGGAAGGCTTTGGAGACAGCTCTTCTCGTACGACGGTGAGGGACTGAGCGAGCAGAGCAACAGCCGTTGGGTGGAGATGCTCGGGTTTGCGCTGGGCGCGGCCGTGGCGATCCAGATCGCTCGTCTCGCGGCGGGCTTCCCTTCCCAGGAGCCCACATGGCTGATGCGAAACCTGAGCCTGTTCGTGCTTCCGTTCTTGGCCGGGTACTTCGCTCGTCGACGGAATCTCTCGGGGCGTCAGCTGGCACTGGCGGCGGTCCCGTTCGCAGTCGCGGCCTTGGCGGTCAATCTCTACCCGTTTGCCCCGGGTGGCTCGACGGAGTTGTTGGTCGCCGCACACTTGCCCGTCGCCCTCTGGTTCGCAGTGGCCTATCCGTATGTGGGCGGCGCCGTCCGATCTCCCGAGAGACGCATGAACTTCGTCCGTTTCACCGGCGAGTGGGTCATCTACTACGTGCTGATGGCCCTCGGGGGCGGTGTATTGATGGGGCTGGCCGTCTTGATCCTCGAGCCAACCGGCGTCGTCGACCCGGAGCGCCTGATCGAATGGGTGTTGCCTTCGGGCGCCGCCGGCGCCGTGGTCGTGGCTGGGTGGCTGGTCGAGTCGAAGCAGCGGGTCGTGGAGAACATGGCCCCGGTCTTGACGATGATCTTCACGCCACTGTTCGCGCTGATGCTCACCATCGCTTCAATCGTGTATCTCGTCACCGGGCTCGGCGGTGCTTTCGACCGGGACCTCGTCGGTGTCTTCGACGCCCTCCTCGTGGTGGTGCTGGGGCTGGTGCTCTACGGGACCTCGGCTCGCGAGACGACCCGGCCGCCCGGATGGATGGATCGCATCCAACTGCTGGCCGTACTGAGCGCCCTCTTGCTCGATGTGGTCGTGTTGGGCGCCATGGTCGCAAGGATCGGCGAGCTTGGTTTCACCCCCAACCGGACGGCGGCGCTCGGGCTAAATCTCGTTCTCATGGTGAACCTGGCGGGGGCTGCCTGGCTGTCTGCTCGGTTCCTGGCCCGGCGAGGGAGCTTCAACCGCATCGAGCGGTGGCAAACCGGGTACCTGCCGGTCTTCGCCCTCTGGGCAGCAACGGTCGTCTTGATCCTCCCGCCGATGTTCTCGTTCGCCTGAAAACGGATATGGGTCACCAGCGGGATCCCGGACACCTTTCGTCCGGTTCGTGCAGCACAATGGTTGGGGCAGAATGAACATACGGGCACGATGAATGAACCAACGGCCACATCGAACGTGATGGAATGGCTCCTCGATTCTGATCCGGCGATTCGCTGGCAAGTGATGCAAGACATCACCGGCGAGTCGGAGGCCGCGGTCGGCGCCGAACGCGCCCGGGTCGCCGCCGAAGGCTGGGGAGCCAGGTTGCTCTCACTCCAGGGCCACGACGGCCAATGGGCCGGGGGCGCGCATTTCCCCGCCTCGTTCTCGTGGGCGGCCGTGGAAAGGGGCGAGGACGGTCGGATGCTGAGTCAGCCCTGGACTGCCACCTCTTGGTCGTTGTCCCTGTTGCGGGTCTTCGGTCTCGACCCCGACAGCTCAGAGGCGCAGAGCGCAGTGGCGCAGGTCAGAGATCGCGCCAGGTGGGACCACGACGGCCAGCGCTTCTTCGACGGCGAGGTGGAACCTTGTATCAACGGTCTGACCGTGGCGATTGGCTCTTACTTCGGGGAGGATGTCACCGGGATAGTGGACAGGCTCCTCGGTGAGCAGATGGACGACGGGGGGTGGAACTGCGAGCAGGAGAACGGGTCGACACGGGGGTCGTTTCACACCACCATCGCGGTTCTCGAGGGATTGCTCGAACATCAGGGACGGTTCGGGCCTTCGCCCGCAGTGAGCGAGGCCAGATCGCGAGGCGAGGAGTACCTGCTGGAGCGCCGCCTGCTCCGACGTCTCTCGGACGGCGAGGTGATCGACGCCAGGTGGACGCGCTTCTTTTTTCCCAGCTGGTGGCGTTACGACGCGCTACGCGGTCTGGAGTACCTGGCGAGGACTGGCTTCAGCCCCGACGAGAGAGTTGAGGAGGCCCTGCAGTTGGTAGAGGCAAACCGTCTCGAAGACGGTCGGTGGACGCGAGCGGTTCACCAGGGTGACGTCCACTTCGAAGTCGACGACGCCGAGGGAGAGCCAAGTCGCTGGAACACCCTGAGAGCACTCCGTGTGCTGAAGTGGGCGGGAAGGGGGGTCACTTGATGTGGATGGTTTGCTTCGCCGGTGACGAAAGAATCGAAGGCGAGGACCCTGACACGATCGCCGACCGATTCGTGGCTCATGCCAGCGAGAGCCATGACTGGACCTATCCGGAGGAATCGCTCCGCAACTATGCCCGCAACTACGCCGAAGCGAACGTCCGGCTCACCGGGTCTACAGAGAGGTTGGACGAGATCGGCCAGGTCATCGTTCACCCGGTGACCGAGGACCGCATCGACGACTGGATCGAGTTCTTCGACCATGACGCCTTCGCCGACAACCCCGACTGGGCGTCCTGCTATTGCCTCGAGCCTCACGTCCCCGGCCAGGGGGATGAGGAGCGGCCATGGCGAGAAGTCCGGGCCGCCATGATCGAGCGATTGGGGAATGGTGGCGCCTTCGGGTATCTCGCCTATGTCGATGGAAGACCGGCTGGATGGGTCAATGCATCGCTCCGCTCCGAATACGGCTTGTACCAAAGCGTGGATCCGGATGGGCCCGGCCCGGCTTCGGTCATCGGCGTCTCGTGCTTCATCGTTGCCCCGCCCTATCGACGTCATGGGCTTGCCGAGATGCTGTTGGACGAGGTGATCGCCGACGCTCCCGAACGCGGCGCTCGATGGGTGGAGGGATACCCCTACAACGACCCCGAGGGTGATGATCCGAGCCACTACCGCGGTCCCAGGCAGATCTACGAGGCTCGAGGGTTCGAGGTAGTCGAGGAACGGGAGCGCGACACGGTGGTGCGCCGGGCTGCGGTGCCCGATTGATCTCGTTCCGTCAACGCCTTTCCCCGGCGCGCCAACTCCTGGAGCCGCCCGGCCACGACGCAATAGCTGCCCGGATTCGTCACTGGTCCATGGTCATCGTCGTCGGGAGGGCCGGTGTCCATCGGGTCAGGATTTTCGGGAGGACCCACCGATCGCAATCGAACATCGCCGACTTCTGCGCATCGCCCGGGTTGAAGGTGTCACATCGAAGGTCTCCGGGTACCTGACCTCCCGACACGTCCGGATAGGAGATCGAGATGAAGTGTGCTCATGACATGTGCACCTGTCAGGCAAAAGGTGGGGAGTCGTATTGCGCGGAGGCCTGCAGGGACGCATCGAACGCCAGCGACAAGTGCCCCTGCGGGCACGCCGTTTGCGCAAATGCCTGACACCAGCCGGGAAATGAGGTCACCGAGTCACCACGACCATGCCTGACCTGGCCGGGCCCTGGAGTTGCCTGGCGAAGATCTCAGCGCGGTGATAGCAGGCGTCTAGGAGTCGACCACCGCGATGCCGTCGATCTCGATCATCAGACCGGGGACGGCTAGAGCATCCACACCGAGCAGCGTGCTCACAGGTGGGGTGATCCCTTCCAAGAACTCGTCACGGACGCTCCTGATCGTTGCCATCTTCTCCAAATCGTGGTCGACGACATAGATGCCGATCTTCACCAGGTCTGCCAACCCTGCCCCCGCGGCGTCGAGCGCCTCGATCAAGTTGTTGAAGACATGTCTCGTCTGTGCTTGCAGGTCGCCTTCGCCAACGATGTTGCGATCACGGTCCCAGGCAACCTGGCCTGCCAGGTAGACGGTTGTCCCACCCGAGGTTTTCACCACCTGTGAGTACCCGGGCGGGGGTGGCAGGGTCTCGGGGTTGATGGCCTCTCTCATCGATGCACCCTCTCTCCGGCCACGAACGTCATGACCGAGTCGATTTCCGCGATCTCATTCTCGTCGATTTGTAGGGGATCGGACGAAAGGACGGCGAAGTCGGCATGTGCGCCGGGGCGCAATGTTCCCCGGGTGTCCTCCTCGAAAGAGAACCAAGCAGCCGCCGACGTATAGAGACGAAGGGCGTCGTCCCGGGTCAACCGCTCCGACTCCACCCGAGGTGGGGCCCCGTCGACCGACTCGCCTGTGATCAACCAGGCGATGCATCGCCACGGGTTGTAGACACAGGCGACGGTTCCGTCGGTCCCGGCGGCGACCGGGATCCCCAGGTCGATCATCGTCTTGACCGGGGGTGCCTTGGTGACCCGCTGGGTGCCCCAGGTCGGGTCACAGTCGAGGCCCCGCATCGACATGCCGTTCTGGATGGTGATCCCGACGCCGATGTCGGCGACCCGTCTCAGGTTCTCGGGGCCGATCTGGTCGGCGTGACAGATCGCCCACCGAAGGGCGGCGAGCTCAGAGGTGTCGAGACTCTCCCAGGCATCGAGAACGACTCCGACGGATGTGTCGAGGATGGAGTGGAGATGGACCGGCCAGCCGTGCTCGGCCATGTGAGCGGATGTCTGGCGTACGGCCTCGGTGCGACCGGCGATGTCCTTGGGCTGCAGCCCCTCCATGTCGTGGGCGGCGTAGTCGAGCACCTCGCCTGCACCGAGATAGCGGACGAAGTCGTCGTTGCCACCCAGGTCGATCGACTCGGTCCATCGTTCGATGTCGGCCAGCTCCTGGCCGGGGTTGGCCGCACCGAGGAGAAGACGAGCCCTGAAGCCTCTTTCGCCACGATCGAACAACTCGAGGAAGGCGTCGTAGGACCGAGCCGTGATCCCGAAGCCGGAGGCGTCGACGGCGCCGGTGAGACCGAGCCGGTTCAGTTCCCGCAGGAGGTTCCTCGTCCCCGACTTGGCCTCTTCGATGTCGGTGACCGACAGTTGGGCCCGCAGTGCCGCCATCTCCGGGGGAGACGTGACAACGCCCTGCCGCGCCATGTCAGGGCTCCAACCCATCGCCTCGATCGCCCTGCTGTTGATGAAAGTCTCGGCGTAGGCGCGTTGCACGAACACCGGGTTCTGCGGCAGGGCCCGGTCGAGGGACTCCAGGGAAGGGGCGGATCGCTCCATGAACTGGTTTGGATGCCAACCTCCCATCACCCCCACCCACCGGCCCGGGCCGACAGCCTCGGCCTTGTCCCGCAATGCGGTCATGGCATCGTCCAACGAGCCCACGTCGTCCCAGCGCACTTCCATGTTCCAGCTTCGCCCGGCTCGAACGAGATGGAGATGAGAGTCGATCAGCCCGGGAATGAGCCGGCGCCCGTCCACATCGACGATCTCGGATTCCGCGCCTGCGGCCGAAAGGACATCCCGGTTGGACCCGATCGCCAGGATGCGGCCGTTGCCGACCGCCAGCGCCTCCTCACCCCGGTCGTGGTGATCCCAGATCCGGGCGCCGGTGATGATGAGGTCTGCAGTGCTCACAGGGAGAGCGACATTAGTGACACTGCACATCTCCCCTCAGGGTCTGATCGGTTACAGAACGCTAGGTTCAACGCCGCCTACCGTGCAACGGCACGCAACAGCCTGGATAGCTGAGCACTGACGCCACTCACATCCGGTTACTCGGTACGGCTGTCGGCCTCCCGGCCCACCACGAACCAGATGGCGTGAACCGGCTCATCTCCACGGTTGTAGAGACGATGGGGCTCGGTCGAGTCGAAGGCGATCGAGTCTCCCGGATTCAGCTCAAACTTCTGGAAGCCGATCTGAAGGCCCAGTTGGCCGCTGATGATGTACCCGTACTCGCGGCCATGGTGCCGCATGAGCGACTCGTCCGGAGTCGATGCCCCTCCCACCTCGTATATGGCGTGGAGGAAGTCGACCCCGTCTTCGGTCTCGGCCGTCAACTCCTCCCACCTCACACCTGACGCGAGATCGAGGACCTGTCGTTCTCCGGGGTGAACCAACGGTGACTTGCGCTCGCTCGGTTGGACCCGACTCGGACCACCGTCGAACTCCTCGCCCCGGATCACGCGATCGAGCGACAGGCCCAGTTCGGTGACGATTGCATAGAGGGTTCCAACCGATGGCTTGGAGAGACCACTCTCCAACTGTGAGATGAGGCTGGCAGAGAGACCGAGACGGCGGGCCAATTCCCGCTGGCTGATCCCCGCCTTGACCCTCTCCTCGCGGAGCCGGTCGCCAATTGCGTCCAGCTCGCTGGGAAGGTCTCGGGCATGTTGGATTTCACTCACATCCGCATCCAGCCACCGTCGATATAGAGATTCACGCCGTTGATCGCGCGGTTCTCCAGTAAGAACACCGTAGCGTCCACGACCTCGGCCATAGTGGCTAGCCGCCCGGTGGGTGTTCGGTCCAGCACGCCCTGGAGGTCCTTGCCCTCCCAGTACGGGCTGTCCCCGACGATCCCAGGGTGAAGTGCGTTGAACCTGATGGGAGCCAACTCGACGACGAGGTCGTTGATCATCGTGGCGATGCCCCCGTTCACCGTGGCGATGGTCAGGCCGCCTGGATACGGGCGCTCCTTGGCCAGACCCCCGTAGAGGACCACCGAGGAGTCGTCGGTGAAGTTGGGGATGAGGGTGTGGATCGTCTCGGAATACCCGACCATCTTCATGGTGATCAGGTCACTCGCCGTCGAGATGTCGTAGTCCTCGATCGGGTTGTGGTCGCGCGCCACGGCCGTGATGACGAGCCGCGACACCGGTCCGACATCGTCCAGCGCCTTCTCGATCGTCTCTGGCCTGGCGAGGTCGACGCCCAGACCACGAACCCCATCGCCGATCTCGTCGGCGATCGTCTCTGACCGTTTCTGGTCGCGGCCGGTGATGATCACCCTGGCGCCTTGTCTCGCATAGTGGCCGGCTATCTCCCGGCCGATTCCTCCGGTGCCCCCTACAACGAGGACGGCGCCATCTGCCATTGTCGACTAGCTCCTTGGTCGTGGATGGGCGAGGATATACGGATGAGTCGAGACCGTGCAGTGACGCTGAACACTTTAATCGCCAACCGTGAGCGCTGACCGCCGTTACGACGTCTGCGTGGTCGGTGCCGGCCTCGTCGGCCTGGCTACGGCGCGCGGCATCGCCGAGCGGCTCGACGGCGTCAACACCCTCATTCTCGACAAGGAAGACCGGATCGCCGCCCATCAGAGCAGCCACAACAGCGGGGTGGTGCACTCGGGTCTCTACTACAAACCCGGTTCACTCAAAGCCCGGTTGTGCGTCGAGGGACGCAACTCGGTCTACGAGACATGCGAGGCGGAGGGAATCCCCTACCGCCGTTCCGGCAAACTCGTCATCGCCACCGAGCCCTCGGAGATACCGGCTCTAGAGGAGCTCGAGCGGAGGGGTAACGCAAACGGTCTGATCGGTTTGGCCCGTCTCGGGCCCGATGAGATCAGGGAGCATGAGCCCTCCGCATCGGGCATCGACGCGTTGTGGGTGCCTGAGGCAGGTGTTGCCGACTTTCCGGCTCTTGCCGCTCATGTGTCCGAGCGACTTCGAGCCGGAGGCGCAGACATCAAGCTCGGGCATGCCGTCACGGCCATAGAGCACACGATCGGCGGTGTGACAGTCACCGGCGGTGGTGAAAGGTTCTCGGCGCGGAGCCTGGTCAACTGTGCCGGGCTCCAATCGGACAGGGTTGCCGGTCTAGCCGGTGTCGACTCGCCGGTGGAGATCATCCCTTTCCGTGGCGAGTACTACCGGCTCAGCGACGATGCACAGCACCTCGTCAACACATTGATCTATCCGGTGCCGGACCCCAGATTCCCCTTCTTGGGCGTGCATTTCACCCGTCGTATCGACGGTCGGGTCGAGGTCGGCCCCAACGCCGTGCTCGCCATGGGTCGCGAGCAATACAGG
>Ga0299913_10001755_pt1 | contig 16465 bp, 14 predicted proteins | sample RVTome_9_FD_201360 | JGI IMG/M metagenome (GOLD analysis project Ga0299913, IMG submission 201360) | Soil microbial communities from uranium-contaminated site in the Upper Colorado River Basin, Wyoming, United States - RVT155D38 (version 2) ... | reverse complement strand
GGTGAGGTTCCGGCAGCGGCCGTCGTAGCCGGGCGGCTCACCCCGGGCGAGCGCCGCCTTCCGGCGCTCGTCGAGCTCCACCGGCGTGCAGAAACACCGGTAGGCATGGCCTGCCTCGACCAGCCGCCCGGACATCTGCCGGTAGATGTCCAGCCGCTCGGATTGCCGATACGGCCCGTGCGGCCCGCCGACATCGGGCCCCTCGTTCCAATCGAGGCCGAGCCAGCGAAGATCCTCGAGCACGCCTTGAGAAGCCTCTTCGGTGACGCGGCTCGCGTCCGTATCTTCGATCCGGAGGATGAAGACACCGTCGTGATGACGGGCGAAGAGCCACGAGAACAGCGCGCTCCTCGCGTTCCCCACATGGATCGACCCCGATGGGGCGGGTGCGAATCGGCATCGGACCGTCACCCGCGCACCTCGTTCCGCAACACGCCGACACCCTCGACCTCGACCTCCACGACGTCACCGTCGGCGAGCTTGCCTACGCCCTCCGGCGTCCCCGTGAGCACCACGTCGCCGGGGAGCAGCGTCATGAACACCGTGATGTATTCGATCAGCGTCGCCACACCGAAGACCATCTCGGCGGTCGATGCCTGCTGACGGATCTCTCCGTTCAGGCTCGTGCGGACGATCGCCTCGTTCGGATCAAGGTCGGTCTCGATCCAGGGGCCGAGAGGCGCCGACCCGTCGAAGCCCTTCGCGCGCGCCCACTGGTCGTCGGTCTTCTGCAGGTCCCGGAGCGTGACGTCGTTTCCGCATGTGTAGCCGAGGATGTACTTGAACGCGTCCTCCGCGCGAACACCGCGGGCCAGACGGCCGATCACGACCCCGAGCTCGCCCTCGTAGTCGACCCGCTTGCTGATGGGGAGCAGCTTGATCGGATCGTCGGGCCCGATCACCGCCGTCGACGGCTTGAGGAACAGCAGCGGCTCCTCGGGCACGGTGAGGCCCCATTCCTCGGCGTGCGCGACGTAGTTCCTTCCCACGCAGACGAGCTTGGAAGGGAGCACCGGTGCGAGGAGAAGGACATCGCCGAGCGCAACCGAGTCGCCCGTCGGGAGAGGATCCTCGAAGAACGTGCCGCGGAGGATCTTGATGTCGTCGGAGCCCGGCTCGATCGCGCCGGTCGCGATGCGATCGCCGTGCCGGAATCGGACGAGGCGCATCTAGCCGAGCCTGGTGCCGCCGTCGAAGGTCGCGCCGACCTGACGCCAGTAGCCGGCGATCGTCTCGCGGGGCTCCAAGGCGGCGAGCTCCTCGCGCGGCGCCTCGAAGAGCCGGATCTCGGCGTCGCCGGTGTAGGCCGGGCCGACCTCCACGTCGCGGGACCCCATCGTCACGAGCTCGGCCATCGAATCCCCGCCGTCCTTCTCGATCGAGGGCATCCAGCGCGAGTGCAGCATCGGCAGGGCGTTCACGAAGCCACCCGTCTCCGACTCGCCGGTCAGCGTCAGGCGGGCTTCGGCGAGGCGCCGGTCGTTCGCCGCAAGCGTGGCGCCGAAGGCTCCCCCAACGCCGAGCCGAGGCCCGGCGCGCCCCACGGTCACCGGACGGGTCATCCAGATCGAGCCGAGCTTCTTCGGATAGCCCTGGTACCAGCCGCGGGCGAGCGCGAAGTCCTTATCGACCCAGATGTAGACGCAACGCGAGTACGTCCCGCCCTCGTACCGGCACCGGACGACGACGAAGCATTCCTTGTACTGGGAGCGGACGGGGTCCAACAGCTCCCCGCCCGAGTCGCTGCACGACTGCCAGTCCGCCCAGATGATCGCGACGGCTCCGGGATCCTCGGCGGCCGTCTCGACGCCTTGCGGAAGAAGCGCGGCGACCCGACCGGGATCGGTCCGGTACTCGATCGTGAGGACGTCGCCCGAGTAGTGCCAGGGCGGCGCGGGCACGAGCGACGCCTTGCCTTCGGGTGAACGCGGCGGGAAGAACCCCTTCAACTCGGCCACGGACGCGGAGTCTACGGCCCAGGTCCTTCCGAGTCCGCCACCGCGACGCATGTGATCTCCGGATAGGTGGTGCCTGCGTCGCGCCACGACGCGCCGCCATCCTCGGAGACGAACAGCCTGCCGCCTTCGGCGCCGAATATGACCGTGCCGCCCCCGGCCGCGAGGCAGTGGCTGTCGATGTTCTGGCCGAACCATTCCGGAAGGCCGCCGGTGGATCTGACGAACGCCATCTCCCCGGACGGAAGACGGTAGACGGCCGCCCGGCCGCCTCGAGGGCCGACGGATGCGCTCAAGAACAGCTCCTCGCCGTCCAGCGCCACCGCTCGCGCGTACGCCGCGTGGAGCCCGTCGGTGATGAACCGCCATGTGTCGCCACCGTCGAGGGACTCGGCCAGCCCGAGGGCCGTCGCCGCGACGACGTGCCCCGCCCTGATCGGGTCCGCGAGGACCTGATGCACGTCGGCATCGATGTCGATGGTCGGCTCCCACGTGTCATGAGGGTCACGCGCGCGAAGGATCCCGCCGACGTGCACGTTGGCGAACAGAGCGCCGTCGGGAGCGGCAGACAGCGACCGGGTGTCGGGAGGACCACCCCACGGCGTGTACCAGCGGTCGCGACCCTTCGCACCGTCGAACGACGTGAGCATCTCGATCGACCCCGGACGCGCGAAGGTGAGCCGGGCGTTCGCCGTGCCGACGAGCACACCGTCATCCGCCGGAAGCATGCACCGGCCCAGCTCCTCCTCGATCGATGCGATCGCCTCCACGACGCCACGCTGGAACCGGACCACGTCGCGGCCGTCCGCCAGCGCCCACCACCCATCGGCGTCGGGCGCCAACGCCGTGATCACGCGACCGTCGAGCCAGTGGTCTCCGCCCTGCCCGAACAGTCCGTTCCGCGTGCCGACGAGCCATCCCACGGGCCGTAGGCTATCGCCGGATGGAAACACGGCGGATCCTCCTGGACGGGGTGGCCACCACGGTCGCGCGCGAGGACGAGGAGCTGGTCGCGCCGGACGGCCGGCGCATCCCGATGGACGAACCCGCCCACCTCCCCCCCGTCCAGCCGTCGAAGATCATCTGCGTCCACCTCAACTACGAGAGTCGCCGGGCGGAATTCCAGGCGGCACCCGGCCATGCGCCCACGTTCTTCCACAAGCCCACGAGCTCGCTCAACGCGCACGGCGGCGAGGTCGTTCGCCCTCCGCGATGCCGGTACCTGAACTACGAGGGCGAGATCGCGATCGTGATCGGCGAGCGCTGCAAGCACATCGCCCCCGACGAGGTCGACGATCACATCCTCGGCTACACCGTCGCCAACGACTACGGGCTCCACGACTTCCGCGACACCGACGCCGGCTCGATGCTCCGAGTGAAGGGCTCCGACACCCTCTGTCCGCTCGGCCCCGGCCTCGTCACGGACTGGGACTTCCACGGCAAGGCGATCCAGACACGCGTGAACGGCGACGTGAAGCAGGACGGGAACACGGACGAGATGATCTGGGACATGCGGTACCTGGTAGCGGACATCGCCCGCACGATCACGCTCCTGCCCAACGACGTGATCCTCTCGGGAACACCCGCCAACTCCCGCCCGGTCGATCCGGGCGATGTCGTCGAGGTCGAGGTCGAAGGGCTCGGCGTCCTTCGCAACTTCATCGTCGAAGGCGACGTGCCGGTGCGCGAAGACGTCGGTGCCCAGCCCTCGGAGTCCGAAGAGGTGATCTCGACCGCGTTCGGTGGGGACTGGGAGTTCCGCGGCGTCAGGGCCCCGAAACGGAGCTGACGCGGTTCGGCAGTAGGCGCGCCCGCCGAGCGGAACCGACCGGCATCAGATACCTTCCCTGGGCCACCACAGGAAGGGCGGGACATGGACCTGAGCGGTAGGCGGCTGCGATTGCTCATCCCGGACATCCTCGGGCTCGAGCGCGGGAAGTACCTGTTCGGCGACGTCGCGGAGGCCGGCCACGCGGCGTTCTGCATCGGGCTCTACCCGCTCACGACGGACCGGGAGATCCTGCCGATCCCGCGACAGCAGTTCGACATCGGACTCCCCGACGTCGAGGCCCAGCTGGACCGCGACACCCTCCGACCGGGCTGGGAGGACGACACCATGGTCGGGATCGCCGACGTGGCGCAGCACGGCCGCCCGCTGGAACTTGACCCGCGACACGTCCTGAAGCAGGCGATCCAGGCATGGCGCGGCATGGGCCTGGAGCCGCAGCTGGCGTTCGAGCTGGAGTTCTATCTGTGCGATCAGGCCGAGGACGGCGCGTGGGTCCCGGCCGAGCTGCCGTCGCACCGCGTCTACGGCACCGGGATGTCGGTGGACCCGAGTGGCGCCATCCACGACATGGTCACGGCCTCGCTCGCTTCGGGCTTCCACGTGGAGAGCTGGTGCAGCGAGTTCGACTCGGCGGCCTACGAGGTGAACTGGCGCTACCGGGACGGGATCGCGGCCGCCGACGAGGCGTTCCTGTTCCGCGTGCTCGTACGTGAGATCGCCGCCCGGCACGGCAAGCACGCCACCTTCCTGGGCAGGCCGTTCAACGATCGCGGCGGGTGCGGCATGCATATGAACCTCTCGTTCCGCCGTCGCGACGGGTCGAATGCGTTCCACGATCCCGACGATCCCGACGGACTGTCCGAGCTCGCTCGAAGGTCGATCGCGGGCCTGCTCGCACACCACCGTGGCATGGCGGCGATCTGCGCCCCCACCGTCAACGCCTACAAGCGTCTGAAGCCCGACATGTTGAACGGCTACCTCGCCAACTGGGGACTCGACGACCGGACCGTGGGCATCCGCGTCCCGTCGGCACGGGGAGAGGGCTCGCGCGTCGAGCACCGGATGGCCGACGCCGCTGCCAACCCCTATCTGGCCGGTGCCGCGTTGCTCCACGCGGCCCGGATCGGCGTCACGGAAGAGTTGGAGCTCGGCCCCCGGCAGGAGCCCGGAGCCGAACCCAACACCGACGTGGCGGTCGCCAGCACGCTTTCCGACGCGCTGGACGAGCTCCAGTCGGACACCAAGCTCGTCGGCGCGATGGGCGAATGGCTCGTTGAGTCGTTCGTCGCCCTCAAGCGCGCGGAGTGGGATCGCTACGAGGCTGCAGGCGAGACGTCCGATACCGAGGTCACGCCCTGGGAGCTCGAGTACTACCTCCCGTATTTCTAGTGCCCGTATGATTCGCTCGATGGCCGAGGAACACCCGGAGATCGATCTTGCGAACCCCGACAACTACGTCGAGGGCGTTCCCTACGACTGGTTCGATCACCTCCGCCACGAGCACCCGGTCTTCTGGCATCCGGAACGCCCGCCCAACAAGGGGTTCTGGGCGGTCACCCGCTACGACGACCTCACCGCGATCCACATGGACTGGCAGACCTATTCCTCGGAGCTCGGCGCGGTCGCACTCGAGGAGCTCGACGACGAGCAGCTCGAGATCAGGAAGTCGATGCTCGAGACCGACCCTCCCCGGCACACCCAGCTCCGACGGATCTGCTCCAGCCGCTTCTCCGCCCGCGGGGTCGGCAAGTACGAGGACTGGATCCGCGAGGTCGCGAGCGACGTCTTGGACAAGGCGCTCCCGACGGGCGAGTTCGACTTCGTGCCCGAGATCAGCCGAGACCTGCCGATCCGATTCCTCTGCTCGATCTTCACGGTCCCGCAAGAGGATGCGCCGCAACTGATCTCCTGGGGCGACCAGATGATCGCGAACCAGGACCCCGAGTACTCCCGTGCGGTCGTCGACCGAGAGGACACCGAGGCCTATCGTCTGCTGCCGTTCCGCTCCCCCGCCGCCTACGAGGTGTTCGACTACGCCGACGGTCAGCGCGACCTGCGCCTGAAGGATCCGCAGGACGACGTGATCAACGCGCTCACGGTCGCGCAGTCGGAGGGCGTCCTGAACGAGCAGGAGTTCCACAACTACTTCGGGGTGCTGATGATCGCGGGCAACGAGACGACGCGGCACACGATCAGCCATGGGATGCTCGCGTTGATAGAGCATCCGGAACAGCTGAAGCTTCTGCAGGAAGAACCCGAGCGGATCCCCCGAGCTACCGAGGAGATCCTTCGCTGGGCAACGCCGGTGCACCACTTCCGCCGGACGGCCACTCGCGACCTCGAGCTCCGTGGCGCGGAGATCAAGCGGGGCGACAAGGTCGTCACCTGGTTCACGAGCGCCAACCGGGACGAGGAAGTCTTCCCCGATCCCTACACGTTCGACGTCACGAGGAAGCCGAACGATCACGTGACGTTCGGCCCGGGAGGTCCGCACTTCTGTCTGGGGGCACACCTCGCCCGGCTGGAGACGAAGATCCTCTTCCAGGAGTTGCTCCCGCGCCTGAAGTCGATCGAGCTCGCGGGGACGGTCGAACGGATCCGGTCGGATTTCGTGAACGGCATCAAGCGGATGCCCGTGCGGGTCCGGACCGTCTAGGGCGACCGGCGCCCCGCGTCAACCTCACGGAGGAGGGCTCGCAGCATCGAGGCGATGCGGTCCTGCTCTTCCGTCGAGAGCACCGATGCCACCTTGGCTTCCTCGGCGTTGAACCGAGGGAACAGCTCCTCGATCTTCCTCCGACCGCTCGGGGTGAGCGAGACGAGCACGACACGGCCGTCTTTCGATGCCTTCCGGCGCCTCACGTAGCGCCGGCCCTGCAGCGTGGTCAGGACCCCGCTGGCGGTGGGCCGGCTGATCCCCACGGCGGCCGCGAAGTCCCGAGCCTCCATCTCTCCCCAGATCCAGAGCACCCACAGAGCGGTGAAGGCGGTCCAGGACAGCCGGTCTTCGGCGAGCACGGTGGACTCGAGGTGACGCCTGAGGGCGGCGCCGCTCCGGAAGACGTTGGAGATGGCCCACATGGCCCTGAAATCCAGCGGGAGGTGGCCCAGCTCCTGCACGATCTTGCGTTCTGCGGGCAGCAGGCCGTCGGCGCTCACGGGGAACCCTTCGCGATCCTCTCCCCGAGCTCTTCGGCGACGTCGAGGACGGCAAGTACGTCGTCGTCGGTGGTGCGGTAGTTCACGAAGCACGGACGGAGCCAGATCTTCCCCTCGATCAGCGCCGAGGCGAGATAGACGCGGCCGTCGGCCTGGATCGCCTCGGCGAGGGACTGGTTGTGGGCATCGAGGTCATCCACTCCCTTCGGGGTGTGCCTGAGCGGCACGATCGAGAGATGCGGAGGGGCGTCGAACGCCTCGAAGCTCGGTCGATCCGAAGCGGCCCGATGCAGGAGCTGTGCCTCTGCGAGGTTCCGGCGGATCGCTTCCTGGAACTGCTCGGCACCATGCGCACGGAACGCGAGCCAGAGCTTCAGCGCCCGGAGCGGACGCGAGTACTCCAGGGTGATGTCGGCCGCGTGCAGCTCGTGTTGCTGATGCGGAAGGTAACCCTCCTCGTGCGCGAACGCCTGCGAGAGCGCGCCCGGCTCTCGGACGAGCGCCAGGCTGCACGCCTTGGGGACGTAGAGCCACTTGTGCGCGTCGACGCTGATCGAGTCGGCGCGCTCGACGCCCGCGAATCGGTCGGGCACGACCGATGCGGCGGGCAGCCCGTAGGCGCCGTCCACGTGCAGCCAGATCCCGCGTGCCTCGCAGACGTCGGCGATCGGCGCGACTGGGTCGATCGCGCCGGTGAGTGTGGTCCCGGCGGTCGCGATCACCGCGACCGGCGTCACGCCGTCGGCCACGTCCCGGTCGATCGACTCGGCCAGCAGCTCCGGGCGCATCCGGTGCTCATCGTCGATGGGGATGTCGCGGAGCCGGTCGCTCCCGATCCCGAGCAGCTCCACGGCGCGGGTGATCGAGTAGTGGACCTCGGCCGAGGCGTACACGGCGGCGCGGAGCCCGCCGAGTCCGGCGGCGCGCGAGCCGGGCAGCGCCCGCTCACGCGCCGCCGCCAACGCGGTCATGTTCGAGATCGTGCCGCCGCTCGTGAAGGCGCCGTTCGTCGCCGGATAGCCGACGAACTCCCCCACCCACCCGACCGCCTGCTGCTCGATCATCGTGGCGGCACGCGCGTCCACGGCGAGGTTCATGTCGTACGTGGACGCCAGCAGATCTCCGAGCGCACCGATCTCGAGGCCGGACGATCCGATGAACGCGAAGTACCGGGGGCGCGGCTGGGCGATCGACTCGTCGAGCGCACGAGCCGCGTCGTCCAACGCCTCGTGGACGCTCACCGGCTCCTGTGGGAGCCCGGCCTGCAGGAGCGCCCGGAGCCCCTCGTCCAGCGGCGGCTCCTCGGGCCGGGGGCGGTCGAAGCTCCGCCATGCCTCGGCGACGAGCTTCGCCGCATGCTCGAGCGCCTCCTCCCGAGGCGCGTCGAGCCGCAGCGGCCGGTCCGGCTCCGTCATCGCTTCCCGCCCCGAGCCGTTCAGCCCTCCTCGCCCGTCGAGAGGTCCGCGAGCGCCGTGCGAGCGGGCTCGCGCCCCCTCACGGCCAGGGTGACCAACAGGCCAGCGGCCGCCCAGATGGCAGCCCACACCCAGATCCGATCGAATGGCGGCGCGACCTTGTAGATCGCGCCGAAGATGGCGCCCATCGCTACGCCGAGGCCGAGCAGCCCCGAGATCACGACCCCCGCCCGGTTGGGGTGGTCGCTCAACCCTGGGAAGGCACCGATCGCCAGGACGCCGTAGACGACCATGATCATGAACGCACCGAGTGTGGAGATCCACTGGAACACGGCCAGCTCGTGTGGCACCCCTTCGAGGGCATCGTTCGCGAACAAGGACTCGATGCCGAAGGTGACGAGCACCCACGAAGCGGAGACGACCGCGACGACGAGCGCGGCGGCGATCGGGTTCCCACCGGCGGTCGTCTTCGCGACGACGCCAGGGATCTTCCTGTCACGTGCGAGGGCGAAGATCCCTCGTGTGGAGGCCGTCGCAGCACCTAATCCCACCGCCATCACGTCGAGCAGCACGACCACGAGCAGGATCTTGAGCATCGTGTCCGAAGCGCCGCCCATCCCTCCGACCGCGTCGGGTGAGCCGAGCGCGAAGAGTGGCGCCGCGGCCACCTCCGGCGAGGTCAACACGGCGAGGTCGAACCCGAAGCCCGCTATCTGCGCGTAGGCGGCGATCACGTAGAAGACCGCAACGATCAGCACCGAGAGGGTCACCGCCCTCGGGATCGCTCGCTTGGGACTCTCTGCCTCCTCGGCGAGGTTCGCTGCAGTCTCGAACCCAACGAAGATGAGGACGCCGTAAAGCACCCCGAACAGGATCCCCGTGTAGCTCGGTGCCTCCGCGGGGTTGAAGGCCTTCAGGCTGTTCTCAGGAACATTGATGATCACGTTGACGAAGAACGCGAGCACGACCACAACCGAGACCAGCGCGAGGAGCAGCTGGATCCTCGTCGAGATCTGCACGCCTCCCGCCAAGACCAGGAACACAAGGCCGACGTAGATCAGCGACCACGCCCAGATCGGCAGGACGGCGTCGACCTCGAACGCGGCAAGGACTCCGTTGATGTCATCCGCGAGCAGCCAACCGACGAGCACCGCGATCGCTGATGAGAGCAGGAGCGTCCCGCCGTAGTAGATCCAACCAGCCCAGCCGCCGACGCGAGATCCGAGCCCCATCGTCACGTAGTCGTAGAGAGAGCCGGCTGCGTGTACGCGCTTCGCGTACTGCGCCACGATCCACCCGAGCCCGAGCACGCCGATCGCGGCGAGGATCACCGCGAACGGCGTGGCGACTCCTGCCCCTTCGCCGGAGAAGTTCACCCCCGCGATCAGCGGGATCAGGAACGCTGCCGAGAACACCGGGCCGATCAGGCCGACCGACTGCGCGACGACGTCGACGAGCTTGAGCCGGCGCCTCCCGAGCCGCTCGTACCCGGTCCCTTCGGTCATCTTGTCCATCTCCGTTGCCACGCAACTCCCCCTCTCGTCGCAGACTCTGGCGCGAACCCTATGCCGCCGCCGTCGAGCCGGTCCAACCGGTCGCCGGCCGTTCGAACCACACGTGGACCTGGCCCGTACCGACCGAGGCCTCGTACTCGCTGAAGAGCTCGCCCGGCGCCGTGCACGCCGCTCCACCGAGCGCGCCGGCCATGATCAGGTAATGACCGAACTTGCCTTCCGGTCCGACCTTCTTGTACTCCGGCACCCCGTCGATCACCGCCGCGTGGTCTCCCTTCTGGAGCAGGTCGAGCACGTGGAGGTCGGCCTCGCGGGCCTCGGGCGTGATGATGTTCTTCATCGGGTCGGAGCTTTCCCTGCCGCGCAGCTCCCGGAACGGCAGGAACCGATGCGAGAGCCCACCCGAAGCAAGGAGCACCACTTTCCGATCGAGCGACAGCACGGCCTCACCGATCAACTCCCCCAGGAGCAGGAAGTCCTCCGTGGTCCCGCACTGGTTGATGCCGACGCTCACCCACTTCTCCGGGCCGTCCTTGAGATAGGACCAGATGTTGATGGTCCCGTAGAAGATCGGCAGGTACGGGTCGTCGGAGGCGAGCACCCAGGTGTCGTCGCGGTTCTCAGCCTCCTTCGAGACGGCGAACGCGAGCTCGGGGTCGCCCGGCATCTCGTAGGGGATCTGACGCATCCCGCGCGGCAGCTCGTGCGAAGTGAAGATCCCCTCGCGCTTCTCGTGCGCCGTGATGATGTGCTCGAACGTCACCTCCCAGTGGGTGTCCATCAGCACGAACGTGTCGGCCTGGACTCGGTCGAGCACCTCGGTCCGGAGCCGCTGCAGCCCGGGGACGAGGGTGATCTCCTTGCCATCGTTGATCTCCAGCCGCACTTCCTCCGGCAACATGATCGTGGGGACATGCGAGACGATCCCCGCGCCGACGATCTCACCCATCGCGTGCTCCTCTCAGTGTTCCGTTGGCGTCCAAGGGGCCATGCAGACGTTCTTCACGTCGGAGTAGAAGTCGAAGCTCCAGATGCCGCCCTCCCGGCCGATCCCGCTGTTGCGCGAGCCGCCGAAGGGCGCGCGCAGGTCCCGGACGTAGAAGGAGTTCACCCACACGGTGCCGGCCACGAGCGCCGCTGAGACCCGCTCGGCGCGGTCGGGGTCGCCCGTGTAGACGATCGCCGACAGCCCGTAGCTCGTGTCGTTCGCCAGCGCCACGCCCTCCTCCTCCGAGCCGAACCGCTGGATCGTGAGGACCGGTCCGAACACCTCGTGCTGGACGATCTCGGCGTGGCGCGGCGGCTCACGGAAGAGCGTCGGTCGGTAGTAGAGGCCGCCGATCTCCTCGTTGGGACCGCCGCCGAACACGACATCGATCCCGTCGGCCTTCGCCCGCTGGACGTACCCGTCCACCCGGTCGAAGTGCTCCCGAGTGATCTGCGGCCCGATGTCGGTCGTGTCCTCGCGGGGATCGCCCTGGCGGATCGTGGCGGCCGCCTCCGTGAACCGCGCCAGGAACTCGTCGTGGATAGCGTTTTCGACGAGCAACCTAGTGCCGGCAAGACAGACCTGCCCCGCGTTGTCGAACTGGTTCACGGCTTGCTTCACGGCAGCATCGAGGTCCGTGTCGGCGAAGATCAGGAACGGCGCTTTGCCGCCGAGCTCGAGCGAGACGGGCGTCAGGTTGGCACCCGCCGCCGCGGCGACGAGCTTCCCGGTCGGGACCGAGCCCGTGAACGCGACACGGTTCACGTCGGGATGCGCGACCAGGGCGGCGCCGGCCTCCTCGCCGATCCCCTGGACCACGTTGAAGGCACCGTCCGGCATCCCTGCGTCCCTCGTGATGTCGGCGAGCAGCGATGCGGTCAGCGGCGCCCACTCCGGCGGCTTCGCGATAACCGCGTCGCCCGCAGCGAGCGCCGGCGCGATCCGCCAGGTGGCGAGCATCAGCGGCGCGTTCCACGGCGTGATCACGGCCGCGACGCCGGACGCATCCCAGCTCACATGGTTGGTGTGCCCGCGGGTATCGAAGTCGTCATGCGAGAGCTTCTCGAGCTCGCCGGCGAAGAAGTGGAAGTTGTACCCAGCCCGCGGGATCACGGAGTTCGTCATCGACCGGAGGAGCGAGCCGTTGTCGCGCGTCTCGACCGCGGCGATCTGCGGGGCCCGTTCCTCGATCAGCTCGCCGACGCGGTGAAGGATCTCGGCGCGCTGCTTGGGCGCCGTCGAGCCCCAGGTCTCGAAGCCCCTCTTCGCTGCATCGACGGCCTGAGATGCCTCATCGGCGCCGCCGCGGGCGACCTCGGCCATCGGCGTCTCGTCGATCGGGGAGATGTCCGTGAACGTCGAACCGGACCCGACGCGTTCGCCACCGATCCAGTGCTCGGTCGAGACCTCGACGCCCTCGATCTCGAAGCGTTCGCTCAGAGCCGACCTCCCCCAGATTCGTTCGTACCCGAACGGTATGAACCCCGCCGAGCGGATGTCAAACGCACCGGTCCGTTGCTCGTGGGTCAGCCGCCGAGGGAGGATGGGCTGGATGACGACGTCTCGAGGTGCTCAGTGGGTCCGCCGACCTCGCACGTTCGCAGGGATCGGCGCGGCCGCGACGCTCCTTGCATGCCTGAGCATCCCGAGCTGTGGAGAGCGATGCGGGGACGATGGGCCGGGCGTCGACAACATGGTCGCCTCAGCAGACCGTTGGCTCCGAGTGGCAGCGCGCACGACGCTTCCGGATGGCGATGGGACGGTTAACGCCGACCCTCGAGGTGATCGAGGTCCACGGGGATCGTTCGGAAGGACCTCGCCACGGAGAGACGGTCGCGGTTCACTCCTGGTTCACCGCAGGAATCGAGGAAGCGCTGGCTGATGGAGACTCCGTCTACCTTGCCCGAGGCTCGACGGGACTCGAACGCGAGATGGTGTCATACGTCATCGCTCGCGACCCGGATGGCGACCATCGCTTCGTCGGGAGGTGCATGAGCGAAGGTGAATCGCTGCTCCGGGATCGGCTCGGCAGCGCCTACAACGCCAGGATGGCGGAGGTCATCGGTTCGACGGACGCCGAAGCCACCCTCTCGCTGCTCGGAGCCACGTAACCGCGTGATCGATCTGCGAAAGCGGACCCGTGGGATCAAGCGATCGTGACGGTTCCTCGCATGCCGAAGTCGTAGTGGCCGGGCAGGTGGCAGCCGAAGATCAGCTCGCCAGGAGTGTCGGGGAACGTGTAGGTCGTCACCACAGTCTCCCCCGCCGACACGGAGATCTCTCCGGGCCGCGGCGGATGATGCGCCTCGGTGCCGTTCTCGTGGACGAGCTGCACGCGCTCGTCCCCGAGGATGAACTCGTGGTCGATCGGATCGGTGTTGACGATCACGAATCGGACGGTCTCGCCGGGCTCGACGGCGAGTTCGGCCGGATCGAACTTGGAGTAGTGGACCGGGATGCGGACCGTCCCGTCGTTGGCGCGAGCGGCGGCGCCGCGGGATGCCGCTGCCGCCCCGACCAGGAGCGTCAGCGCCACCGCGGCCGCCGCCGCCCGCAGTTTCACCGACGGAACACCCTCTCCGCCCGACGCCGAACCGCGGGATCCGTGACGACCATCAGGAACGCGACCGCGACGAGTGCCGCCATCACGGTCCAAACGACCGGCCACGGGGCTGCGCCCGATGCGGTGGGGTATCCGGCCGCCACGGGGTTCGGTCGCCCGTACCCGCTCGCGTCGATCGCGAGGTCGTGCTTCAGGTTCGCCGCCGTCTCATTGATCCGGATGTAGGTCAGCCACATCCCGTTCTCCGGCAGCCACTTCATCCCGCGGTCGGACCGGAGGTCGGCCAGGAGGGTGGTCGATGCCGGCTCGCTGACCTCCTGGATCAATCCGCGCTGGTTCGGATCGAAGCCCTTCGAGCGCTCGGCCTGGGGAAGTGTCTCCGGCCGCCGGTCGGTGAGCAGGTAGACGTCCGCCTGCACGACCTCCGCGGCCTTGCGGCCGAGCGCCAGGATCCGCAGCGGCACCCACGGGTTGGTCGTCGGGATCACGACGTGGATGGGCGTACCCTGCCCGGTCTGGACGCCGCGGTTGGCAGCGCGCTCCGCGTTGAACCGAGCGGCGAGGAAGATCGGGCTCCGTTCCGCGTAGAAGGCGAGCATCTCCGGCGCGTCCGGGGGGAGGAAGTAGCCGTGCTCGCGCGCCCAGTTACCGACCTCGACGGCACCACCCTTCAACACGGTGATGTCGAGGGCGTCGATCTTCTTCTCGAGGAGGACCTCCGCGCCGGCTGCGCTGTCGAGCGCGAAGGAAGCGGTCCGCAGCGCCTCCGGTTGCGGCTGGGTCTCGATGATCAGACGTTGAAGCGTCCAGTCGCCACCCTTGATCACGTCCGTCGGCACGCCGGGGAGCGGGATGATCGATCCCACCTCCGAACCCTCGCCGGCGAACTCGAACGAGGTGACGTAGTGCTCGATCCCCTCGTGATAGGCCGCGAGCGTCGTCGTCTTCAGCAGGTTGATCGTGCCGTTGGGCGTGACCAGTCCGCCGCAGGCGAGGGCGCTCCCGGCCGCTCCGGTGAGCATGACCGCGGTGAGGATCGTGAGGGTGAGGGCACGTGCGAACGGGTTCCGCATGGCGGGACTCCCTTCAGTTTGATCTTGGTCGATGATCCGGACCCTGAGGCCCGTGATCTCGGCCGGTCTCGATCACCCTTCGACGGCCCTTCGACCGCGATGGGTTCCCCTCGGGTCTCCGAAGGTTCGATCGATACGCCCATGCCCGGTGAGGGCCGGCCCGTGACAGCGGTCAGCTGCCGAAGCGCTCGAGGAGCTCCGGGGTCACGCGTTCGCGGAGCTTCGCGGCCACGCGCATGCGCTCCAGGGCCTGCTGGAGCATCAGGTGGTTCTGCGGGATGTCGTGGTCGCGGAAGAACGCATCGACCTCATCGACGATCTCCGGTTCGGTCAGATACCGGATGCCCGAGGCGAGGCCCATGATGTTGGACGAGGCGAAACGATCCTGCATCTCGTCCCATCGATCCGCGATGAACCGCCAGACCTTGGGGCCCTGCCGGCGGTTCGTCGTCGCGCGGGCGAGCAGGTACGGCGCGTCCTGCGTGCGGACGTCGTCCGACATCGCCGACGCGAGGATCCGATCGACCTCGGCCTCGCCGGGGAACCGCGACGTCGCGAACAGGTAGCGCTCTTCCTCTTGCGGTGTGGATGCGCTGCGGTATCGGTGCCAGTACCGATCGAGGTCCTCCGCGGTCCCCTCCGCGGCGACCGCTTCCACAGCCGCCTGAAGGAGCTGCGGGTCACCCTCGCCCTCGAGCTCCAGCTCGCGACACTGCGCGAGGGTCTCGGGATCGGCGCCCAGGACGGCGAGGGACTGCACGAGCTGGCCGCGGAGCGCGCGGGTGAGGTCGGATTCGTCCGCCGAGGCGTCCCAGCCGAGGCGCGCGAGTGCCGGCCGCACGAGGTCGCGAACGAACGCCCGCAGGCGCTCGCGCGGCTCGTCCTCCACGAACCGGTCGAGCCAGCCGAGTCCGCCAAGGATCGCCTGCCAGACACGGAGGTCGGTCTCGTCCTGGAACCCCCGCACGAGGTCGAGGAACGACCCGGCGGAGGCCGTCCCCGCGACGACGGCGGCCCATGCGTCGTCGACCAGGCTGTACCGCTCGATCGGCGAGAGCACGTCCATCGCTCGTGCGACCACTCGCGAGCGGAGCTCGTCGTCGTACCAGACCCGCACGAAGCTCGCCGAACCGGCGTTCGCCACGACGACCGCATCGGGCGCGAGCAGCTCGAGCTCCGCGCCGTCCGCCTCGATCAGGATGCGATCGACGCGTTCCTCCTCGCCGGAGACCTGACGGACCGTGAGCGGGACCGGCCACGTGGTCGCGTCGTCGTCCTTGGACGGGATGAAGCGTCGCTGCGAGAAGCGGACGCGCTCCCCTTTGAGATCGACCGAGATGGCGGGGTAGCCCGGTTGGAAGATCCACGCGTCCATGATCCGGCGGACCGGCTCGCCCGTCTCCTCCTCGAGCGCGTCCCACAGGTCGTGCGTCTCGGTGTTGCCGTAGGCGTGGTTCTGCAGATAGCGACGGATCCCGTCACGGAACCGCTCAGCGCCGAGCCACTGCTCGAGCATCCGAAGCACCGCGCCGCCCTTGACGTACGTGAGGGTGTCGAACATGCCGCTCGCGTCGTCGGGCGAGCGGACCTCGTACTCGATCGGGCGCGTGGTCTCGAGCGCGTCGATCTCGAACGCGTTCGTCCGGTCACGCGTGAACGTGTTCCAGATCTCCCAGTCCGGCCGGAGGTCGTCGACGGCGAGCATCGACATGAAGGTCGCGAACGCCTCGTTCAGCCAGATCCCGTTCCACCAGCGCATCGTCACGAGGTCGCCGAACCACATGTGGGCGAGCTCGTGCGCCACCGTCTCCGCGACCCCCAGCTGCTCCTCCTGGGTCGATCGTGCGGGGTCGATCAGCAGCACCTGCTCGCGGTACGTCACGCACCCGACGTTCTCCATCGCTCCCTGCGCGAAGTCCGGAAGCGCCACGTTGTCGAGCTTCGCCTCGGGATAGGGGATGCCGTAGTAGTCGGCGAACCAGTTCAGGGAGTGGACGGAGACCTCCGAC
>Ga0299913_10001754_pt1 | contig 16469 bp, 14 predicted proteins | sample RVTome_9_FD_201360 | JGI IMG/M metagenome (GOLD analysis project Ga0299913, IMG submission 201360) | Soil microbial communities from uranium-contaminated site in the Upper Colorado River Basin, Wyoming, United States - RVT155D38 (version 2) ... | reverse complement strand
CGCATCGCGTGCCGGGAGTCACGCGGCCTGCGGGCGGCGTCAGTCGTAGGTGCGGAACTCGACGGTGAGGCCGTCCGGGTCGCGCACGTAGATCGACTCGCCGGTGCCGCGGGCGCCGAAGCGGGGCCCCCGCTCGGCGACCTCGAGGTCGGGGTCCGCGGCCAGCGCGTCGAGGTCGCTGCGGCTCACCACGAAGCAGAGGTGGTCGAGGTGGCCCCGCTGACCAGGCTCGAGGCCGGGGACCAGGTCGATGATCGTGGCCTCGTCCACCCGCAGGGAGGGGAAGGGGGCCCCGCCGGCCCGCCACTCGTCCACCCGCACCGGGGCGAGGCCGGCGTGCCGGCCGTACCAGTCGAGCGTGCGCTCGACGTCGGCGACGACGAGGACGAGGTGGTCGAGCCCGAGCGGGGTGGCCATGGCGCCATGCAACCCGAGACGGGACCGGCGGTCCAGCGCGCCTCGCACTGTTGACTTGACGATTGACTGGCAGGTTTATATTGACCCCGTCGACGGGTCCGTGGCGTTGCGCATCGTGCGCATGTCCTTCACCGACAGCCTGCGACCGTCGCGACGGCGGGCGCTCAGACCCGGGCGATGATCTCGCCGTGCACCACGGTGAACACGGCGTCGGGGTCCTGCGACCACGCCCGCCAGCCGGCCGCGAGGTCGTCGAGGTCGCGCCGGGTGGCGAGCCCCTGGTCGAGCGCCTGGTGGGCAAGTGACGAGGCGACGACCCGCTCGGCCCAGGTCTCGCTCCACCAAGCCCGGTCGTCCGGTGTGGCGAACGTCCACGTCGAGGTCGTGTAGGTGACGTCCTCCAGGCCGGCGAGCCTGGCCCAGCGGGGCAGGTGGCGCCCTGCGTTGGCGTCGGCGCCGTTGCGGGTGGTGACCGCCTGGTACAGCCGGGCCCACCGGTCGAGGCGCTCGTCGGCCGGCGCCGACGTCATGGCCGCGTAGTCGGCGTCGCGGGCGGCGACGAGCCCGCCGCCCGGACGGGCCAGCGCGGCCATGACCGCCAGCGCGCCGACGGGGTCGCGCAGGTGCTGGAGCACCTGGTGCGCGTGCACCACGTCGAACGACCCGGGAGCCAGGTCGAGCGTGCGGAAGTCGCCGGCGACGATCTCGACGTTCGTCGCGGCCCGCTCGCGGGCGTGGTCGCGGGCGGCGGTCACCACGTCGGCCGCCGTATCGACGCCCAGTGTGCGGCCCGGCGCGACGCGCGCCGCCAGCTCGACCGTGAGTGTGCCAGGACCGCAACCGACGTCCAGCAGGGCCAGTCCCGGCCGCAGGTGGGGGAGCAGGTAGGCGGCCGAGTTCGCCGCGGTGCGCCACCGGTGCGAGCGCAGCACGGCCTCGTGATGGCCGTGGGTGTACACGTCGGGCCCTGTGACCATGCGCCCATCATCGTCGTCTCTGCGGCGGTGGGGCGACCCGGGGGCGCAGGTGCCGGGAACCTGGGCGGGCGGGCCCGGCGTCCAACCTCCCGGTGTCCCCCGGACGGGGGAGCGGTTGCGAGGAGGACGACATGAGACGCCTGATCGCGGTGGCGGCGCTGGCGCTGCCGGTCGTGGTGGTGAGCGCGGCACCGGCCGGCGCCTGCGGTGGCCTGGTGGGCGAGAACGGCAGCATCGAGCTGGTGCGCACGACGACCCTCGCCGCCTACACCGGCGGGGTCGAGCGCTACGTCACCGCCTTCGAGTTCACGGGCGAGGGCGAGGAGGTCGGCTCGATCGTCCCGCTGCCCGACGTGCCCACCGAGGTGACCCGGGCAGGGGACTGGACGCTGCAGCGGTTGGCACTCGAGGTGGCGCCGCCGGTGGAGGACGACGGAGCCGGCGGCGACTTCGCCACCGACGAGACGGCCGGCGGGGTCGAGGTGATCCTGGAGGCCGAGATCGACGCGCTCGACATCACGGTCATCAAGGGCGGCGGCGACGCGGTCGGCGAGTGGGCCCTCGACAACGGCTTCCTGCTCACCCCGGACGCCCCCGAGGTGCTCGACTACTACGCCGAGCGCAGCCCGGTGTTCATGGCCGCCCGGTTCGACGCCCAGCGGGCCGCCGAGCTGGGCCAGGGCGCCGGCGACAGCACCCCGATCATGGCCACCATCCCGACCAAGGACCCCTGGGTGCCGGTGCGCATCCTGAGCCTGGGCCTCGACGGCGCCCGCGCGGTCGAGGCCGACGTGTTCCTGCTGACCGACCTCCAGCCGGCGCTGCTGGCCGGCGGGGCAGGGCTGACCCTCGCCCGCAGCGAGCGGGCGAGCGACCCGCTGCTCGACGACCTGCGCTCGGACGTGGGCATGGAGTGGGTGCCCGAGGACATGTGGCTCTCGTACCTCACGCTCGCCGCCCCGGCGGCCGAGCTCGACTACGACCTGGCCGTGTCGACCCGCCCCGGCGTGACGCCGTCGCTCGTCGACGCCGGCGTGCCGGCGGCCGAGGCGGTCCCGATCGTGCCCGCACGGCGCACGGCCACGTGGCCCCTGGTGGCGGCCCTGGCCGCGGGCGCCGGTGTCCTCGTGGTCGGTGTGACGCGGCGCCAGGCGGCCGGCCGGCCGCTGCCGTCGTGACGGTGGGGGTGGCGGTGACGGTGGACGGCGAGGCCGCGGAGGGCGTGGCCGACGACCACCGCCGCCGAGCGCGCCGCCGCCGGGTGCTCGTCCCGGTCGCGGCGGTCGCGGCGGCGATGGCGCTCGGCGTCGCCGGCGCCGGTTACGGGGTGGTGGCGCTGGCCGCCGGCGACCCGGCGCCACCGGCGCTCGGACCGGGCGACGTGACCGTGCAGGTCGACGTCGAGCACAGCCTGTTCTCACCGGCGTCGCTGCGGGTGGTCGAGGGCACCCGGGTGCGGTTCGTGGTGGTGAACGGCGATCCCATCAACCACGAGCTGATCGTGGGCCCGCCCGAGGTGCACGCCCGCCACGCAGCGGGCACCGAGGCCGAGCACCCCTCGATCCCCGGCGAGGTCTCGGTCGGCCCCGGTGCCACGGCGGTCACGACCGTCCGCTTCGACGAGCCGGGCACGGTCGAGGTCGCCTGCCACCTGCCCGGGCACTTCGAGTACGGGATGCGGGGCGAGGTCGAGGTCGTCCCCGCGCCGTGACCGCCGCGGCCTACGGTGGCCGGTCATGGTCACCGAGGGGAAGGGCGGCGGAGGTCGCGAGCGCGGGAGGCTCCTGTGGGAGCCGCCCGCCGACGTGCGCCAGCGCAGCCGCATCGGCCGCTACGTGCGCTGGCTCGAGGACGAGCGCAGCCTGGCCTTCGACGGCTACGACGACCTGTGGCGGTGGTCGGTCGATGATCTGGACGCGTTCTGGCGGTCGATCTGGGACCACTTCCAGCTCGACTCGCCCACCCCCGTGGGCGCGGCGCTGGCCGACGGCCGGATGCCGGGCGCCCGGTGGTTCCCGGGCGTCGCGCTGAACTACGCCGCCCACGCCCTGCGCAGCGAGCCCGACGGTCCCGCCATCGTGGCCCGCTCGCAGTCGCGGGGCCGGGCCGAGGTGTCGATCGTCGACCTGCGCGACCAGGTGGCCCGCTGCCGGGCGGGCCTCGCCCGCCTGGGGGTCGGGCGGGGCGACCGGGTGGCCGCCTACCTGCCCAACATCCCCGAGACGGTCGTCGCCTTCCTCGCCGCCGCCAGCCTCGGGGCGATCTGGTCGTCGTGCGCGCCCGAGTTCGGCACCCGCAGCGTCGTCGACCGCCTCCGCCAGATCGAGCCATCGGTGCTGCTGGTGGTCGACGGCTACCGCTACGGCGCCAAGTCCGTCGACCGGGCCGACGAGGTGGCCGCCATCCGGGCGGCGCTGCCCTCGCTGCGGGCCACCGTCACGGTGCCGTACCTGGCGGATGATCCTGAGGCGGCCCGGCACAAGGGCTCGACGCTGTGGGACGAGCTGCTGTCCGAGCCCGCGGAGCTGGCCTTCGAGGACGTGCCCTTCGACCACCCCCTGTACGTCCTCTACTCGTCGGGCACGACGGGCCTGCCCAAGGCGATCGTCCACGGGCACGGCGGCATCCTGGTCGAGCACCACAAGGTGCTGGCCCTGCACAACGACCTCGGCCCGGGCGACCGGTTCTCGTGGTTCACCACCACCGGCTGGATGATGTGGAACTACCTCGTGTCGGGCCTGCTGGTCGGGGCGACCACGGTGCTGTTCGACGGGGACCCCGGCCACCCCGACCTCGGCGAGCTGTGGCGCATGGCCGGCGACGAGGGGGTCACGTTCTTCGGCACGTCGGCGCCGTTCCTGCTGGCCTGCCGCAAGGCGGGCGTCGAGCCGGCGGCGATCGCCGACCTCTCCCGGCTGCGGGGGGTGGGGTCGACCGGCGCACCGCTCCCGGCCGACGGGTTCGCCTGGGTGTACGAGGCCGTGGGCCGCGACCTGCTGCTGTCGTCGATCAGCGGTGGCACCGACGTGTGCACCGCGTTCGTCGGCGGCTGCCCGCTGGTGCCTGTGCGGGCGGGCGAGATCTCGTGCCGCTACCTCGGCGCCAAGGTCGAGGCCTACGACGAGTCGGGCCGGCCGCTGGTGGGCGAGCAGGGCGAGCTGGTGATCTCGGCCCCGATGCCGTCGATGCCCGTCGGGTTCTGGGGCGACGACGACGGGTCGCGCTACCGGGCCGCCTACTTCGAGGCCCACCCCGGCGTGTGGACGCACGGCGACTGGATCACGGTGTTCCCCGACGGTGCCTGCGAGATCACGGGGCGATCGGACGCCACGCTCAACCGCGGGGGCGTGCGCATGGGCACCGCCGAGCTGTACACGGTGGTCGAGTCGCTGCCCGAGGTGGCCGACAGCCTCGTCGTGCACATCGAGGACCCGTCCGGCGGGCCGGGGCGCCTGCTGCTGTTCGTGACCCCTGCCGCGGGTGCCCGCCTTGATGACGACCTGCGGGCCCGGCTGGTGCGGGCCCTGCGCACCGAGCTGTCGCCCCGCCACGTGCCCGACGAGATCCACGAGGTGCCGGGCGTGCCCCGCACCCTGTCGGGCAAGAAGCTCGAGGTGCCGGTCAAGCGCATCCTGGCCGGCACCGACCCCGACGCGGCCGCCAGCCGGGGCAGCCTCGCCAACCCCGAGGTCCTCGACGCGTACGCCGGCTACGCGTCCCCGCCGGTGGGATAAACCGCGTTCCCGCCGCGGGATCTGGGGCCCGGACCCCCGGAACCGCGGCCGAAAGACGGGTGAGGGCGGCCGCCCGGGCGGAGGAGGACTCGGCTCAGCGCAGGACCAGTGGCGCACGGCGGACGCCGGCGATCACCAGCGACATCGAGCGTTCGACCGGGCCGGCCGGCGTGATCGACGCGAACCGGGCCGCCAGCGCGTCGATCATCGCCCGCAGCTCGATGCGGGCCAGCGCCGCGCCCAGGCAGTAGTGCGGGCCCGTCCCGAAGGCCACGTGGTGGTTGGGGTCACGGCCGATGTCGAAGCGGTCGGCCGCGGGGCCGAAGGCGGCCTCGTCGCGGTTGGCCGACAGGTAGTGCAGCACCACGGGCGAGCCCGCCGGCAGGGTGACGTCGCCGACGGTGACCTGCCGGGTGGTCGTGCGCATGAAGTACACGACGGGCGTGGTCCACCGGAGCACCTCGTCGACCGCCGTGTGGACCAGCGCCTGGTCGGCCCGCAGTCGGTCCCACTGCTCGGGGTTCCGGGAGAACGCCACCAGCCCGCCCGACAGCGCGTTGCGGGTGGTCTCGTTGCCGGCCACCAGGAGCTGCACGAGGAACATCGCCAGCTCGGCGTCGTCGAGCCGGTCGCCGTCGACCCCGACCGTGGCCAGCAGCGAGATCACGTCGTCGCGGGGATCGGCCCGGCGCGCCGCCGCGGTCTCGAGCAGGTAGGTGACCATCTCGCCCATCAGCTCGGCGATGCGCTCCTCGGGCCAGTCGGTGGCCCCGGGGATGGCGGCCTCCGACCACTCGTAGAACCGGGGCCAGTCGTCCTCGGGGACGCCGAGCAGGTCGCTGATGACCCGCAGCGGGAACGGCACGGCCAGGTCGGCCACCACGTCGACCGGCTCGCCCGCCGCGAGCCCGGCGACCCCCGCCCGGGCCCGCTCGCGGATCACCGCGTCGAGCGCCCGCATGACCGACGGGGCGAAGGCGGGCTGCACCAGCTTGCGGTAGCGGGTGTGGGCCGGCGGGTCGGTGTGCATCATCGTCGGCGGGGTCTCGTAGCTGGCCCCGATCTCGGAGAGCAGGATCCCCCGCCCCGAGCAGAACGTGGCCGGGTCGCGGGCCGCGGCGGTGACGTCCGCGTGGCGGGCCAGCACCCAGGCACCGGTCGCCGCGTGGCGGGCCACCGGGGCCTCGCGCCGGAGGCGGGCCAGATCGGGGAAGGGGTCGCCGGCGAGGAAGCCCTCGTCGAGCACCCGGGCGACCAGCGCGTCGAGCCCGTCGAGCCCCGCGCCCCCGGCGACGCCGTCCCGGTCGTCGATCCCCGCCGGCGTCGCCGGGTCGTTCCCCACCGCAGCCCCCTCCGCTGACGATCAGCGACCGCGCCTGTGTGGAACGCCGCGGCCCGTGGCACGATACCTGACGCGGTTTCAGGTTCTCGGTCCCGGCCCCGCCGCCGGGGCGGGACAGCCGGTCCACGGGGAGGGGCACATGGAGATCAAGGACACGCTCTACGTCGGTGGCGAGTGGGTGGCGCCGTCGGGCACCAACACCATCGACGTCGTCAGCCCCACGACCGAGGAGGTCATCGCCCGGGTGCCCGAGGCGTCCGAGGGCGACGTCGACCGGGCGGTCGAGGCCGCGAAGGCCGCCCTGGTCGGGTCGTACCCCCAGCTCTCGCCCGACGAGCGGGCCGAGTACCTGGTCAAGCTGTCACAGGCCATCCAGGCCCGCTCGCAGGAGCTGGCCGAGGTCATCACCGCCGAGATGGGCAGCCCGTCGAGCTGGTCGCTGATGGGCCAGGTGCTCAGCTCGACCATGGTGATCGACGGCTGGGCCGACCTGACGCGCACCTTCCCGTTCGAGGAGGTCCGACCGGGCGCCCTGGGCCCGGTGCTGGTCCGCAAGGAGCCGGTGGGGGTGTCGGCCGGCATCATCCCGTGGAACGTGCCGCTGTTCATCGTCGCCCTCAAGCTGGGCGCCGCCCTGGCCGCCGGCTCGCCGATGATCCTGAAGCCGTCGCCCGAGACACCGCTCGACGCCTACATCCTGGGCGAGATCCTCGACGAGATCGAGCTGCCCAAGGGCATGGTGTCGATCCTGCCCGCGGGTCGAGAGGTCGGCGAGTACATCGTGCGGCACCACGGCGTCGACAAGGTCGGGTTCACCGGCTCGACCGCCGCCGGCCGCAAGGTGGGGGCCATCTGCGGCGAGATGCTCAAGCGGTGCACGCTCGAGCTGGGCGGCAAGTCGGCGGCGATCATCCTCGACGACTGCGACCTGGCCAGCACCATCCCCCTGCTCATGGGCACCGCGCTCATGAACAACGGCGAGGCCTGCATCGCCCAGACCCGCATCCTCGCCTCGCGGGACCGCTACGACGAGGTGGTCGACGCGCTGTCCGACGCCGTCAAGGCCACGACCGTGGGCGACCCGGCCGACCCGTCGGTCGCCGTCGGGCCGCTGGTGGCCGAGCGCCAACGAGACCGCGTGCTCGGCTACATCGAGAAGGGCCGGGCCGAGGGCGCCAAGGTGGCGGTCGGCGGCGGCCGCCCGGCGGGCATCGACCGGGGCTGGTTCGTCGAGCCGACCCTGTTCGCCGGCGTGGACAACGGGATGACGATCGCCCAGGAGGAGATCTTCGGCCCGGTGCTCGCCGTGCTGCCCTACGACGACCCCGACGACGCCGTCCGCATCGCCAACGACAGCGACTACGGCCTGTCGGGCTCGGTGTGGACCAGCGACGTCGAGGCGGGCATCGACGTCGCCCGCCGGGTGCGCACCGGCACCTACGGCATCAACCAGTTCGGCACGCTCGACATGCGCAACCCGTTCGGCGGGTTCAAGGCCTCGGGGGTCGGCCGCGAGCTGGGCCCGGAGGGCCTGTCGGCCTATCTCGAGACCAAGTCGATCGTGCTGCCGGGCGACTACACACCGCCGTCGTGATCGGGCGGACCGCCGCGAGGCCCCGGGAGCGGGACGCACGCCGCCGGCGCGGGCGCCTCTCCGCGCCCGCGCTCCCGCCCCCGGTTTGACCGCGAGGACGGGCCGGCCCGACCATGGCGCCATGCGTCGCCGGCCGGTCCTCCTCGCCGCCAGCCTGGTCATCGCCGTGGTCGTGCCGGCCGGCATCGCGCCCCCGACCGGGGCGGCGCCCGCCCAGCAGCCTGACGCGCCGGCGGCCGCCGGCACCGGCGCCGGTGCCACGGAGGGCGACGACGCGCCGGCCACCACCGCCGAGCCGGTGCCCGACCAGGACATCATCCCCAGGCCGAACTCGGGCCGCGAGCCCACTGAGGCCGGCGACCGCGGCGGCGCCCTGCAAGCTCTGGTGTTCGTGCTGATCGTGGCCGGCGTGGGCGGCATCGCTGCCATCGCCGTGCGCGACGCCCGCCGGCACCGCGTGGTGGGCGAGACCCGCGATCAGCCCAGCGGACCGAACTCCTCGCAGGCCTCGTAGCCCTCGAAGAACCCGGTGCGCAGGGCCGCCGTGCGCTCGAACACCGTACGATCCTCGCCCCCGAGGACGGCGCCGTAGAGCAGCAAGCCCATGATGCCCTCGTCGAGGTCGCCCGCGGACATGACCAGGTTGTCGCTCTCGGCCGACCGGGTGCCGCCGGTGCCCGTGGGGTAGGTCCAGGCCGCCCATCGGCCGGTCAGGCAGTCGGCCTGCAGGTCGGCGTCGGCCGATCCCGCCACGCCGAGCTGGGTCTGGGCGGCGAGCGCCCACAGGCGCGCGATCTCGCTGGCCACGGCGAAGTCGCCGATGTCGTCGTTCAGGCCGGCGACCAGGCCGGGGCCGTCGAGCACCACCACGTGCTCGGCCCGGCAGTACAGCGCGGCGAGGTCGAGGTCGCCGCCCGACAGCGTGCGGCCGTCGCAGGTCAGCTGGTCGCTCGCGGGGTCGACGAGCACGAGGTCGGCCACGGGCGTGAACTCCTCGCCCAGCTCGTCGACGACCTGACCGTAGAAGTCGTTGAGGTCGGTCTCGACGAGGGTGAGCAGCCCTTGGTCCTCGGGGCCCCGGTCCTCGAGGTGCAGGTTGCCGTTGGAGACGCGCTCGCTGTCGGTGAACTCGATCTCGGCGGTGCGGCGGTCGATGGCGGGGTCGGCGTACGCCGCGCACTCGGCCGGCCCGTTGGAGAAGCCGTCCTGGAACCCGCTGACCCGGTCGAAGCCGCTGCCGTGGGCGAAGGGGTCGTCGGGCGAGATGCCCGGCATGTCGCGGATCGACAGCATGCCCGCCACCGTGCGGTCGAGGTCGAGGTCGGCCGGCGAGAAGCTCGGCGCCTCGCCGGCCGCGACGTGCGCGGTCCACGCACCGGCGAAGCAGTCGGCCTGCAGCTCGAGGTCGACGGTGCGGTCGATCGCCCCGGCCCGGTCCTGGATGGCGTGGCCGAACTCGTGGGCGATCACGATGGCGACCGTGAAGGCGCCGAAGTCCTCGTTGAGGCTGGGCATGAGCAGGTGCTCGTCCCAGGCGATGATGTCGTCGATCGGGCAGTAGAACGCGTTGTCGGCGATCATCTCGTACTCGGGTGGCGGCACGCCGCACGGCGGCGCGGCCGTGTCGGGTCCGTAGGGGTAGAAGCCGGCGAGCTCGCGGAACTGCTCGCCGTAGACGTCGGGGTAGGTCTCGCGCCAGTAGGCGTTGACGTCGTCGACCGCGCGCTGGGCCACCGCGCCCGGGTCGTCGGCGACGATGGGCTCGGACGGCGTGCCGGGCCCGCTCGTGAACGCCAGGTCGTCGGCCGGCTGGGCGCACGCGACCGCCAGCGCCGATGCCAGGCCGACACCGAGCACGGTCGTGGGAATGCGCGTCACCTGGCTCCTTCCGCCGTGTCGCCGGCCCCCAGGGCCGGCATCGTGACGGTAGCGCGCCCCGCGCTCGCCTCCGGCTCGCCCGGGCAGGTACGGGGGGATCCCCGACACCCCGCCCCACCGTTAGCCTCGGCGCGGTGGACGACGTGCGGTGGACGACGTGACGGCGACCGGAGAGACGGCCGTCCCGCACGGCTACCCGGCGGAGTGGGACGCGGACGTCGTTCTCAGCGACGGGGGCACGGTGCGGATACGCCCCATCCGGCCCGACGACGCCGAGCGCATCGTCGACTTCCACGGCCGGCAGTCGCCCGAGAGCATCTACTTCCGCTACTTCACGCCGCACCCCCAGCTCAGCGACGAGGAGGTCGAGCACCTCACCACGGTCGACTACGTCGACCGCATGGCCTTCGTGGCGCTGCGGGCCGATGCCCTGGTCGGCGTCGCCCGCTACGACCGCTGGCCGCTGCGGTCCGAGGCCGAGGTGGCGTTCTTCGTCGACGACGCCCACCGCGGGCGGGGCATGGCCACCGTGCTGCTCGAGTACCTGGCCGAGGCCGCCCGCCGGGCCGGCATCAGCGCGTTCACCGCCACGGTGCTGCCCACCAACCAGCGGATGGTCGGGGTGTTCCGGGCCGCCGGCTTCGACGTGCGCAGCAGCTTCGACGAGGGCGTCATCGAGGTCCACCTCGACCTCCAGCCGACGCCCGCCGCCATGGCCGCCATCGAGGCCCGCGCCCAGCGGGCCGAGTCCGAGGCCGTGCGCCTGCTGCTGTCGCCCCGGTCGGTCGCCGTGGTCGGGGCCGGGCGCGAGCGCCACGGCGTCGGGCACGCCGTGCTGCGCAACCTGCTCGCGCACGACTTCAACGGGCCCGTCCACCCGGTGAACCCCCGGGCCGAGCATGTCGGTGGCGTGCGGGCGGTGCCCACGATCGGCGCCGTCGACGGGCCGGTCGACCTGGCGGTGGTGGTGGTGCCCGCCGCGGAGGTCCCCGCCGTGATCGAGGACTGCGGCCGCAAGGGCGTCAAGGCGGTCATCGTGATCTCGGCCGGGTTCGCCGAGTCGGGCCCCGAGGGGGCAGCCCTGTCGGCCGCCGCGCTGCGGGCGGCGCGCCGGTTCGGCGTGCGCCTGCTCGGGCCCAACTGCCTCGGCGTCATCAACACCGACCCGGAGGTGCGGCTGCACGCCACCTTCGCCACCCCCGACCCCCGGCGGGGCCCGGTGGCCCTGCTGTCCGAGTCGGGCACGATCGGCGGCGCGCTGCTCGACCGCATCGGCGAGGCCGGCCTCGGCGCCTCGTCGTTCGCGGCCATCGGCAACCGGGCCGACGTGTCGGCCAACGACCTGCTCCAGTACTGGGCGGGCGACGACCGCACCGAGCTGATCCTGCTGTACCTCGAGTCGTTCGGCAACGCCCGCAAATTCGGCCGCATTGCCCGCGACCTGTCGCGCACCAAGCCGATCGTCGCGGTGAAGAGCGGGGGAGCGGCGCTGGCCTACCCGAGCGACGACGGCGAGCTGGCGCCCGACACGCTGCGGGCGCTGGTCGAGCAGACCGGGATCATCCGCGTCGACACCCTGGCCCAGCAGCTCGACGTGGCCCGGGTGCTGGCGTGCCAGCCGCTGCCTCGCGGCGACCGGGTGGCCCTGGTCGGCAACGGCGGCGGCTCGCTCGCCCTCGCGGCCGACGCCTGCGTCGACGCCGGCCTGCGCCTCGCCACCCTCGGCGCCAGCGTGCGCGAGGCCGTCGGCGGCGGTGTCGGCACCGGGGCCCGCCTGCTGGCCAGCACCGTCGACCTCGGCTTCGAGGCGGGGGCCGACGACCTGACCGGGGCGCTGGCGGCGCTGCTCGCCGACGACGGGGTCGACAGCGTCCTCGTGGTCTGCGCACCGGCGCCCCGGCAGCCGACCGCCGACCTGCTGGCGGCCGTGGCGGACGCTGCGGCCGGCGCGGACGGCAAGGCGCTGCTCACTTGCATGTTCGGCCCCCATCCGGCCGTCATCTCGGCGCCGGGCGGTGGGCAGGTGCCGGTGTTCGACTTCCCCGACGACGCCGCCTACGCGCTCGGCCGGGTGACGCGCTACGCCGAGTGGCGCGCCGCGCCGGAGGGGGCGGCCGTCGTGCCGGACGGCGCCGCGCCCGACGAGGCCCGCCGCCTGGTGACCGAGGCGCTGGCCGGAGGGCACGAGGGCGAGCTGCCGATCGCCGTCGCTCTCGACCTGCTCTCCGCCGCCGGGCTGCCCATGGCGCCGTCGCGGGTGGTCGACGACCCCGAGGGGGCGGTGGCCGCCGCCGCCGATCTGGGCTATCCGGTGGCGGTCAAGACCCTCGGCCGCACCAGGCTGGCCAAGACCGAGGCGGGCGGCCTGGCCCTCGACGTCCACGACGAGGCCGAGCTGCGGGCGACGCTGCGGCGCATGGGCGACACCCTCGGCGAGGCGACCTGGCCGGTGATCGTGCAGGCGATGGCCGAGCCGGGGGTCGACGTGGCGGTCGGCGTCAGCAGCAACGCGATGGTGGGGCCCGTGCTCACCCTCGGGCCGGGTGGCGTCGCCACCGCGGTGACCGTCCCGCAGGCCCACGTCCTGCCGCTGAGCGACCTGGACGCCCACCGGTTCGTCCAGGGCGCCCCCGTGGCCGAGTTGCTGGGCGACGACGCCCGCACCCGCCTCGAGGACCTGCTGCTGCGGGTCGGCGTCCTGGTCGACCAGGTGCCCGAGGTCACCGCGCTCGAGCTGAACCCGGTCATCGTGTCGGCCGGCACGGCCACCGTCGTCGACGCCAAGGTGCGGGCAGCCCCGGTCGACCGCAACCCGTTGCCGCCGGTGCGGCGCCTGTAGCCGGCCCTGTTCAGGTGGGGCGGGGCTCGCGGGGCAGGCCCAGCGTGCGCTCGCCGAGGATGTTGCGCAGGATCTGGGTGGTGCCGCCCATGATCGTGTAGCCGGGCGCGTAGCAGATGTTCCTGCTCACCCGCCGGGCCAGCCCCGGCTCGGTCAGCAGGGCCCGGGCGCCCAGCACCTGCGCGCAGAAGTCGGCGATGCGCTGCTCGAGCTCGGTGCAGAAGGTCTTGGTGGCGGCCGAGAACTGCGTGGGGGCCTGGCCCAGCGTCTCGCGCAGCACCAGCAGCCGGCCGATGCGGTAGCCGGTCTCGATGGCGGCGATCTCCTGGCGCACCAGCGGGTCGGACACGTCGGCCAGCGGCCGCACGTCGTCGTAGAGGCGCCGGTTCGACACCAGCCGGTCGATCCCGCCCCGCTCGTGCTCCATCTGGCGCATGAGCTGGCGGAACGATCCGTTCAGCTCGCCGACGAGGTTGCCGGCTGGCACCCGGACGTCCTCGAAGAACACCTCGCAGAAGTGGCGGTTGCCCGTCATGTCGAGGATGGGGGTGACGGTCACGCCGGGGGAGCGCATGTCGACGACCAGCTCGGACAGGCCCTCGTGCGGTCGCGCCGCCGGGTCGGTGCGCGCGATCAGGTAGCACCAGTCGGCGTCGAGGGCGCCGGAGGTCCAGATCTTCTGCCCGTTCACCACCCACTCGTCCCCGTCGCGCTCGGCCCGGGTGCGGATGCCGGCGACGTTCGACCCGGCGTCGGGCTCGCTCATGCCGATGCACCACATCGATGTGCCGGCGATGATGCCCGGCAGCCAGCGGGCCCGCTGCTCGTCGGTGCCGAACTGCAGCAGGCTCGGGCCCATCTGCCGGTCGGCGAACCACGAGGCGGCGATCGGCGCGCCGACGCTGATGAGCGCCTCGAACACCACGAACCGCTCGAGCGCGGGGCGCCCGCCGCCCCCGTGCTCGACCGGCCAGGTCATGCCCAGCCAGCCACGGGCGCCCAGCTCCTCGGCGAAGGCCCTGTCGTGGCCCGTGATCCACGTGTCCTCGGGGACCTCGGCCCGCTCGGCGGCCGCCAGGCCGACCTTGCGGGCCTCGTCACGCAGGGCGAGCAGATCGGGCGACACGGCGAAGTCCATGGGCGACGACGGTAGTGCCGGGCACTGGTGCCGCCCGGGTCCCGACACGCCGCCCGGGCACGCCGGGTGGGACCGGCCGCTCCCCCGACCGGTCCCACCCGAGCCCTCGCGGCGATCCGCAGCGGGCGCTCAGGTCATCTCACGAAGCTGTGGACCTGGTTGAAGACGCTGCTGTTCGTGAGCAGGGACAGGTGGCCGACGCAGCCGACGTTGGTGTTGCTGGCGCCGGACAGGACCGTGCTGGTCGCCGGGATGATGATGCCGTCGCAGTACGACCAGAAGGTGCCGTACCGGACCGACCCCGGGGTCTCGTCGCCGAAGTTGAGCGAGTTGAGGAAGCCCGACCCCGGCAGCATGTCGCGGCAACCCGCGCTGAAGAGGGCGCAGGCGTACGCCCAGGTGGTGCCGTGGTTGGGGCCCCCGAGCGACACCCACTCGTCCACGACGGCGGTGCCGCCCAGGTTCCTCAGGTAGTACCGCGTGCTGAGGCTGCCCATCGAGTGGGCGACGATGTCGACCCGGGCCGCCCCGGTGCGGGACCGCAGCGTCGACACGGCGTTGGCGACGGCGTTGGCGTTGGTCGCGTTCGAAGCGGTGCTGCTGACCGTGATGGCGTAGAGCCGCCCGGCCGGGTAGCCCGCCGCCTGGAAGCGGCTGATCATCGTGTTCCAGTTGCTGGCGCTGCCCGAGAACCCGTGGATGAACAGGATCGGGTCGGGCGGTGTCTGGGCGGCCGATGGCGTGGCGGCACTGAAGACGGACGCCAGCAGCAGGGCCAGCCCAGCGGCGACGAGCCGGCCTCCGTGGCGCGGCGGACGCGTCAAGCGGACGTGGAACATGTGAACCCCCCTTGTCGGCGACGCGGCCGACTCAGGCGGCCGCGCCGCTTGACTGTCGCGTCGGTAATGTGACAGATGACACACCCTATGTCAACCGCGCCAGGACAATCGACGGGCGGCGACGGTACGCCGGCCGGCGCCCCGCCGGCATCGCGGGGCGCCACTACGGTGCCGCCGATGGAGATCCGCCCCGTGCGCCCCGACGAGCACGCTGCGCTCGGCGAGTTGACCCTGGCCGCCTACGCCGCCATCGACCCGAGCGTCGTGAGCCGCGACTACGCGGACGAGCTGCGCGACGTCGCCGGCCGGGCGGCGGTGGCCGAGGTGCTGGTCGCCGTCGTCGACGGCGCCGTGCTCGGTGGCGTGACCTACGTTCCCGACCGCACGTCGCCGGCGGCCGAGTTCGCGGAGGACGACACCGCGGGGATCCGCATGCTGGCGGTCGACGCCGGCGCCCGGCGTCGCGGCGTCGGGGAGGCCCTCGTGCGGGCCTGCATCGACCGGGCCACGACCGCGGGCCGGCGGCAGATCGTGCTGCACTCCACCGACCGGATGACGGCCGCCCACCGGCTCTACGACCGCCTGGGGTTCACCCGCGACCCGTGGCTCGACTGGGAGGGCGAGCCCGGCCTGTGGCTGCGCGGCTACCGCCTCCGCCTCGATCCCAGGTGACCGCCGGGCGCCGGATTGCTGCCCGGGGCCGCCCGGTCAACTAGAACCGGCCCGTGCTCGACGAACCGCTCGTGCCGCTGCCCGACCGGGGCCGGGTGTTCCGGGCCGGGCGGCGGGTCCGCTTGGCCGACGCCGACCCCACCGGCCGCCTGCGGCTCGACTCGTGCGCCAGGTACCTGCAGGACATCGGCAACGACGACACGGCCGACAGCGGCATCGACGACGACGCCTTCACGTGGGTCGTGCGGCGGGCCGTCATCGACGTGCACCGGCCACCCCGCTGGCGCGAGTGGCTCGACCTCGCGACGTGGTGCGGGGGCCTGGGTGCCCGGTGGGCCGAGCGCCGGCTGTCGATGGTGGGCGACCGGGGCGGGCGCATCGAGGTCTCGACGCTGTGGGTGCAGGTCGGCACGGCCACGATGACGCCGGCCCGCCTCACCCAGCAGTTCCTCGACGCCTACGGCGAGGCGGCCGGCGGGCGGCGGGTGACCAGCCGGCTCTGGCTGGGCGACCCGCCGGTGGGCGCCGCCGCCGATCCCTGGCTGGTGCGGGCGGTCGACATCGACCTGCTCGCCCACGTCAACAACGCCGCCTACTGGGCGGCGGTCGAGGAGCAGATCGAGCCCGGCACCGCCTTCGCCCACGCGCTGCTAGGCCGTCCCCACCGGGCGGTGATGGAGTACGGACCCGGCATCGCGGCCGGCGACCGGGTCGAGCTGCTGGTCGACGAGAACGACGACCACCTCTCGGTCTGGTTCACCGTCGACGGCACCGTCCAGGCGTCGGCGACCGTCGTGCCGCTGCCGGCCGCGGCCCTGGCCCCAGGCTGAGACACAGGCGCGCGTCCTCAGCGCGCCTCGCCACCGCCCAGGGTGGGCGGAGGGCGGTAGGCCACGGCGCCCGGCGGGGCGTCGTCGACCGGGACGATCTCCTTGCCGAAGGGCAGCAGCGCCAGCGGCACGAGCTTGAAGCAGGCGATGCCCAGCGGGATGCCGATGATCGTCAGGCACAGCAGCACTCCGGCCACGACGTGGGCGAC
>Ga0299913_10001753_pt1 | contig 16472 bp, 12 predicted proteins | sample RVTome_9_FD_201360 | JGI IMG/M metagenome (GOLD analysis project Ga0299913, IMG submission 201360) | Soil microbial communities from uranium-contaminated site in the Upper Colorado River Basin, Wyoming, United States - RVT155D38 (version 2) ... | reverse complement strand
CCTCGAGCGCGAGCAGGTAGGTCACGGTGTCCAGCCCGCTGCCGCCCCATTCCTCGGGGACCAGCATTCCGAGAAATCCGAGCCGGCCCAGCGCGTCGATCGCCTCGCGCGAGAACTCGCCGCTCCGGTCCCGCTCCTCCACCCGCGGCGCGAGCTCGCCCTGCGCGAACTCGCGCGCCGTGCGGACGATCTCGCGCTGGATATCGGTCAGGTCGTGGAGCCGCGTCGTCCCCCGGCTCCCTCCCACCGACGTCACGCGCGGTCCCCGTACTCGAAGAAGCCGGCGCCCGTCTTTCGCCCCAGCCGCCCCGCGGCCACCATCTGGCGCAGCAGCGGGCAGGGCCGGTACTTGGGGTCTCCCAGCCCGGCCTGCAGGACCTCGAGGATCGCCAGGCAGACGTCGAGGCCGACGAAATCGGCCAGCGTCAGCGGTCCCATCGGGTGGCTCATTCCGAGCTTCATCACCGTGTCGATCGCCTCCGGCTCGGCCACGCCCTCCATCACGCAGTAGATGGCCTCGTTGATCATCGGCATCAGCACCCGGTTGGAGACGAAGCCGGGATAGTCGCGCACGGTGACCGGGATCTTCCCCAGCGACTCGGCGAGCGCGACGATGGCGGCATGCGTCTCGTCGGACGTCTCGTAGCCGCGGATCACCTCGACCAGCTTCATGACCGGAACCGGGTTCATGAAGTGCATCCCGATCGTCTGGTCCGGCCGCGAGGTAACCGCACCCAGCCGGGTGATCGAGATCGACGACGTGTTGCTGGCCAGGATCCCCTGCGGCTGGACGATCGAATCCAGCGTGCGGAAGACATCGGCCTTGACCTCCTCGTCCTCGACGATCGCCTCCACGACCAAGTCGGCGGCGTGCGCGTCCTTGAGATCCTCCTGCGGATCGATGCGCGCGAGCGCGGCGTCTCGGTCGGCAGTCGAGATCGCGTCCTTCGTCACCTGCCGCTCGAGGTTCCGCTGGATCGCGTCCATCCCCTTGCGGAGCGCCGCCGGGTCGCTGTCGATCAGCGTGACGGGATGGCCGTGGAGCGCGAACACGTGGGCGATGCCGTTGCCCATTGTCCCCGCGCCGATCACCGTGACGCCTTCGATCCTCACAGCCGCTCGACCTCCATCGCCACCGCGTTCCCGCCGCCCAGGCAGAGGGTCGCCAGGCCCCGGCGCTCGTCGCGGTCCGCCAGCGCGTAGACCAGGGTCGTCAGGACCCGCGCGCCGCTGGCGCCGATCGGGTGGCCCAAGGCGACCGCGCCGCCATGGACGTTGACGCGGTCCCAGTCCCAGCCCAGCTCCTTGCCGTCCGCCAACGCCTGGACGGCGAACGCCTCGTTCGCCTCGATCAGCTCGTAATCGTCGATCCCACTGCCGGTGCGCTCCATCAGGCGCCGGACCGCGAACACCGGCGCATAGAACAGCAGCTTCGGCTCGGTGCCCGCCGAGGTGTAGTCCACGATCCGGGCCATCGGCTCGAGACCGTGCTCCCGGGCGTAGGCCATGCTCGTCACGACCAGCGCGCTCGCCCCGTCGTTGAGACCCGGCGCGTTGCCAGCCGTGACGGTGCCCTCCTTTGTGAACGCGGGCTTGAGGCGCGACAAAACGTCCAGCGAAGTCTCCTTGCGCGGCCCTTCGTCGGTGTCGACGACGGTCGTGCCCTTCCGGGTCTCGATCGCCACCGGCACGATCTCGGGACGGAACTTCCCCGCCTCGATCGCGGCGACCGCCTTCTGGTGGCTGCCGAGCGCGAACTCGTCCTGCTCCTCGCGCGAGATCTCCGACTTCTCGGCCGTCAGCTCGGCGTGCTTGCCCATGTGCACGCTCTCGAACGCGCACCACAGCCCGTCCTTGACCATGGCGTCGACCAGCTTCTGATCGCCGAACTTGAACCCCTCGCGCGCGCCGTAGAGGAGGAACGGGGCGTTGGACATCGATTCCTGGCCGCCGGCTACCACGCACGACTGGTCTCCGGCGCGGATCGACTGCGCGGCCAGCATCACGGCCTTGAGCCCGGAGCCGCAGACCTTGTTCACGGTCATGGCCGGCACGGTGTCCGGCACGTCGGCGTAGTGCGCCGCCTGCCGCGCGGGCGCCTGGCCGCTGCCCGCCTGCACCACGTGGCCCATGATTACCTCGTCGATCGTGTCCGGATCGATGCGGGCGCGGGAGACCGCCTCGCGGATCGCGATGGCCCCCAGCTCCGGCGCGGTCTTCGGCGCCAGCGCGCCGAGAAACTTCCCGATCGGCGTGCGGCACGCGCTCACGATGACGGGCGTGGTACGGTCGGTGACGTCGTTCATGGATGCTCCCTTCCTCTGCTCATGGCCGCGCTCAGCGCGCGGCGGCGGGTCGAAGGAATCGCGTCATGCGGCGCGCGGCGCCGCGGACGATCTCGCGCTGCAGCCGACGGCGCAGCGTGACGTAGGGCTGGGTCCCCATCACGAGGTCGGACAGCAGGCACCGGACGCTCGCGCTCTTCGATCCGAACCCGACCACCCGCTCGATGAACCGCGGGTGGTAGAAGCGATGAACGAGCGCGCTCGCCTTCGTGAGCTCGGCGCCGAACTCCGCGCGCCACAGCCGGTCGTACGACTCGGGCCTGCCCGCCGCCAGCGCGCGGCCCCACGCGCGGGCGGAGCGCAGCGCGTAGAAGATCCCCTCCCCGGTGATCGCGTCCACGAAGCCGCCCGCGTCGCCGACCAGCGCCCAGTCCCGGCCGCCGCGCGGAACCTTCCAGCAGTCCGGGTTCAGGATCGTCGGGATGAACGCCCCGTACCCCTTTCCGCGGGCCGGCTCCAGGTCCGGGTAGTACGACTCCAGCAGCTCGAGCAGTCGCGCGCGGGTCTCGCGGCCCTGGGCGCCGCTGGTCTCCCCGCCCCACAGGCAGAGCCCCACCGACAGGTGGTCGGGCCGCGGGAAGAACCACAGGTAGCCGCGCGCGTCGCGGAAGAACTTCGTCTCGATCCGGTCGAGGCTCGCGGGGATGAAGAACCCGGCCGCGATCGAGTTGACGAACGACGGAAAGTCGGGCAGCAGCGCCTCGCGCACGATGCTGACCGCGCCGTCGGCGCCCACCAGGAAATCGAACTCGAACCGCTCCCCCTGTGCCTCGAGCAGCCAGCCGCCCGGCGCGCGCTCGAGCGACTGCACCTTGAGCCCGAGCTGGCGGGCTCCGGCCGCCCGGGCGCGCTCGCGGACGGACTCGTCGAACTCCGCCCGGGCGAAGATCAGGGTCGGCCGCGGGCATCCGAACTCGACCTCGCGATCGGTGGGCGAGCGGAACCGGAACTCGGACACCGCCCGACCACGGGACGCGAGCTCGCCGATCCAGGGGAACTCGTCCTGCGCCTTCACGGTGATTCCGCCGCCGCAGGGCTTCTCCCACGGCGCGCGGTGGTCGAAGAACGTGACGTCGTGGCCGAGCTCGGCGGCGCTCCACGCCGCGTACGCTCCCGCGGGCCCGCCGCCCACGATCCCGATCCTCACGCGCCCCACGGGTCGCGCTCCTCGTCGCGGAGGTGCCGGCCCCGCCCGTCGCGCCGAAGCCACCCCAGCGGATGATCGGCGTCGTGGACGAACGCGCACAGCCACCCCTCGTCATGGACCTGCGCCAGGAACCGCTGCTTGGTCTCGAGCGTGGTGACCGGGTACAGGTCGTAGGCCATGATCCACGGGTCCGGGAGATGGTGTGTGGTCGGCACGAGGTCGCCGAGGAAGACGACCATGCGCCCCGACCCGTCGTCCACGCCCACCGAGACGTGGTGTCGCGTGTGGCCGGGCGTCTCGAAGATCCGGATGCCGTCGAGCCGGTCGCCGTGCTCGACCCACCGCACCTGCCCGGCCGCCTCGATCGGCGCGTAGTTGCGCTCGAGATACGATGCCGCGTTCCGGACATTGGGCCGCATCGCGTCGTCGAATTCGCCGCGGTGGATGCAATACGTCGCGTTGGGAAACGTCGGCACGGCCGTCACCCCGTCCTTCGCCCAGGTCGTGGCGCCGCCGGCATGGTCGAAGTGGAGGTGCGTGAGCACCACCCGGTCGACGGTCTCGGGCGGCGCGCCGCGGTCGGCCAGGCGCTTCGGCAGGCCGCCGTTCCGCTCGAGGCCGTAGATGTCGTGGAACCTTGCGTCGTCCTTCCCTCCCGCCCCGGTCTCCACCACCGTCCGCCCCTCCGGACCCTCCACCAGCAGGCAGTTCATCCCCAGCCGGATGCGGTTCCGCTCGTCGGGCGGAAGCTTCTTCTCCCAGAGAACCCGCGGAACCACGCCGAACATCGCGCCGCCGTCGAGGCGCTGGAGGCCGTCGGAGAGCACCGTGATCGTCCGCTCCCCCCAGAGCAGCGTCGGCCATTCCCAGCGCGTCATCGCCCGCCGTTCCGCTCCAGGATCTCGCGGGCGATGAGCATGCGCTGGATCTCGCTCGTCCCCTCGCCGATCTCGGTCACCTTCGCGTCGCGCATCATCCGCTCGACCGGATAGTCCCGCGTGTAGCCGTTGCCGCCGTGGATCTGGACCGCCTCGATCGTGGTCCGCATGGCGAGCTCGGAGCAGAAGAGCTTGGCCTGGGAGGCGGCGAGCTTGTAGTCGCGCCCGGCGTCCTTGAGGCGTGCGGCCCGGTGCATCAGCAGCCGGCCGGCCTCGATGCCCGTCGCCATGTCGGCCAGCTTGAACTGGATCGCCTGGAACTCCGCGATCGGACGGCCGAACTGGTGGCGGTCGAGCGCGTACGCGCGCGAGGCGTCGTAGGCGCCCTCGGCGATCCCCAGCGCGTGAGCGGCGATCCCGATGCGTCCGCCGGTCAGTGTGTGCAGGCACTGCTGGAAGCCGCGCCCCTCCTCGCCCAGGAGCGGGTCGGCGGGGACGCGCGCGTCCTCGAGGATCAGCTCGCGCGTGTCGCTCGCCCGCCAGCCGAGCTTGTCCTCCTTCTTCCCCGAGCGCAGGCCCGCTGTCCCCTTCTCGACGATGAACATCGAGATGCCGCGCGCTCCGGCGTCCGGGTCGGTGATCGCGGCCACGACGTAGACGCCGGCCACACCCGCGTTGGTGATGAACACCTTGGTGCCGTTCAGGACCCACTCGTCGCCGTCCCGCACGGCGCGGGTGGACATGTTGGCGGCGTCCGAGCCCGAGGTCGCCTCGGTCAGGCCGAAGGCGCCGAGCGCCTCGCCCCGCGCCAGCGGGGTCAGGAAGCGCTCCTTCTGCTGATGGGTGCCGAAGTCGTGGATCGGCGAGGCGCAGAGCGAGCTGTGAGCGCCGACCGTGATCGAGTGCGACGCGTCGACCCGCGCCAGCTCCTCGACGACCAGCGCCAGCGAGAGCGCGTCCGCGCCCGCGCCACCGTACTCCTCGGGGAACGGCACGCCGAAGAGGCCCAGGCCCGCCATCTCGCGCACGGTGTCCCACGGGAACTCCCCAGACTCGTCGTGCGCCGCCGCGATCGGCGCGATCCGAGCGCGGGCGAACTCGCGCACGGTCTCGACCAGCATGCGCTGTTCGGAGGTCAGGTCGAGCGCCACGGTGTGAGTCGGGGTCAGGCCCGCGAGCCGGCGTGCTCGCCGGCCCACTCGCGGATGTACTCGACGATCGACTGAGTGGTGGTTCCGGGGCCGAACAGGCGGCCAGTGCCCAGGCGCTGGAGCTCGGCCATGTCCTCCTTGCCGATGATCCCGCCGCCGGTCAGCAGCACGTCGTCCATCCCCTTTTCCTTCATGAGATCGAGTATGCGCGGGAAGAGCGTCATGTGGGCACCGGAGAGGATCGAGAGCGCGACCACGTCGACGTCCTCCTGGAGCGCGGTCTCGACGATCCGCTCCGGTGTCTGATGGAGGCCCGTGTACACGACCTCCATGCCGGCATCCCGCAGCGCCGCCGCGACCACTTTCGCGCCGCGGTCGTGCCCGTCCAGCCCCGGCTTTCCCACCAGCACGCGGATCTTGCGCTCGTCCATGCATCCTCCTGCGGATTGATGACGCGCGGCGATCGGCGGGTGAATCTATGCGCTCTCCGGCACCCCAACCAACGTAACGCGGTCTCTCAGCGGGCGATCGGCGTCAGGACCAGATAGCCCGCGGGCGCGAGCCGGGTGGCGAGCATCACCTCGTTGATGTCCCGATGCTCCGACCACGTCGGGGCCTCCCGGTTCGCGGGCTCGAGCCAGAAAGCTTCGATCGCTTGCCCCAGCGGGAAGAACACCTTCAGCGACCCCAGCCGATGGCGGATGGGGGCGAAGCCGGGCCGGGAGGAAACGGCGAGCAGGGCGTGATCGAGGAGTTCGCTCGCGGCCAGCCCGATCGCGAGGCCGAGCTCCCGGAAGGCGAGGCGCCGGGCCGCGGGCTGATGCCATTCGCCCGAACGGGTATACCGCTCGAGGCCGTCCAGGGCGGCGACCAGCAAGCTGGCTAGCAGAGCTCCGTCCTCGACCGCTGCCTCGCCCGCGAGCTCGACCACCCGAAAAGCGTCCGTCAACAGCCCGCCCAGACCCAACGGATCGGCGGTTCGCAGGTCGATCGCCTCGCTCAGGGCGTGATAGTCTTCGATCGCCCGCTCGAGGGTTGGCTCGGATGGCGTGCCCCCAAGCCGCCGGGCCGTCGACGCGAGCTGGACGCAGGTGATGTAGCCGTCCAGCGGGTCGTGCTGCCCCATCGATCCGACCAGCGGTCGGGAGAGGTCCGTGCTCATCTTCCAGGCCATGCGGCGTCGGCCGGGAGGACCGCTGACGCACGCTTTGTGGGCGACCTCCGCCAGCTCGCGTGCCCATAGGTTGAACCGCGGATCGCCCGTGGCGCGTGACACCTGATCGAGCGCGTGCATCCACTTCGTCAGGTAGTGGAAGTACTGACCGTCCCGATCCCATTCGACGCGCTCGTCGAGGGGCTCGTTGGCAGCTCGCTCGGGAAGCGGCTTGCCGATCCGCAGGCCGCCGCGTGTCGGATGCGGCCGCCGCTTCGTCCCCCAGCCCGCTGATCCATCCCGAGCGCGGATCGTCGGGATGATGCCGTCCGAGCACGCGATGGACCTGGGCCACGAGCTTGAGCGCGAGGTCGGTGTAGTGCTCCTCTCCGGTCGCGCGTGCGAGTCCGAGATAGTTGCAGACGGCGAAGGCATCGGTCCAGAGGTACCGCCGCGGCGGGGCGGGGGCGGTGAGCCCCGTCTGCTCGGTGAACGCCGACATCAGCGCGGCGGCCTGCCCGATCGAATCGTCCGTCAGCGTCGCTCGAACTTGAGGTGAACGACCTGCGGTGTGGCGACCGTCCGCGTCAGCTCCAACCCATGCAGATCGCTGCCCACGCCATCGAACAGCCGCTCGCCGCCGCCGAGCACCATCGGCACGAGGTGGAGCTCCATCTCGTCCACGAGTCCGACCCGCAGGTACTGCTGCGCGACGTTCGCTCCACCCGCGAGCGCCACGTCCTTCCCGCCCGCGGCCCGCCGCGCCTGGCTGAGCGCTGCCTCGATGCCATCCGTCACGAAGTTGAAGGTCGTTCCGCCCTCCAGCGCAAGCGGCTCACGCGAGTGGTGGGTGAGGACGAACACGGGGTGGTGAAACGGCGGTTCGGTTCCCCACCAGCCGCTCCACGGGTTCTCGGCATCCCAGGGGCCCGGATGTCCGCCGAACATGTTGCGCCCCATGATCGTCGCGCCGATCCCTGCCTGCTCCTCCTCAACCACCTGTGAGCTTTCGTTGACCTCTCCGCCCGAAAGTCCATGCGGCGCACGCCAGGCCGCGAGCAGGACGACCCACTCGTGGAGGCCCTCGCCGCCGATTCCGAGCGGGTTCTCCACACTCTGCTCGGGCCCGGCGATAAAGCCGTCGAGTGACATCGAGATCCGAAAACGCAGGCGGGACACGCTAGCGAGGCGTGATGACGAAGCTCGTCATCGTCATCGGGCTGTCGACAGTTGAAGCTGCATCGGTGAAGGGGTACTCAGAAGATCTCGGGCTCGCGCCAGGTGCCGTACTCTTCCTTCATGAGCTCGACTATCTCGCCGACCGTGGCGTAGGCGCGGACGCATTCGAGCACGGGCTCCATCAGGTTCTCCTCCGCGCGGATCGCGGCGCGGAGAGCTTCCATCGCGGCGTCGTACCGTGCGGCGTCGCGCTCGGCGCGCACGGCGCGCAGCCGCTCGATCTGCTCGCGCTCGTAGCGGGGGTCGATCCGCAGGATCGGGATCTCGAGTGTCTCGCCCTTCTGGACGAACTCGTTGACGCCGACGATGACCCGGCGCTTCGCGTCGATTTCCTGCTGGTAGCGGCTGGCGGCCTCGGCGATCTCGCGCTGGAAAAACCCCGACTCGATCCCGGCTACGACCCCGCCCATGTCCTCGATCTGGCGGAAGTACTCCTCCGCCTCCTCCTCCATGCGGTTCGTCAGCGCCTCGACGAAGTAGGATCCACCGAGCGGGTCGATGACGTTCGGGACGCCCGACTCGAAAGCGATCACCTGCTGGGTGCGGAGCGCGATCTTGACCGCCTTCTCGGTCGGCAACGCGAACGTCTCGTCCATGGAGTTCGTGTGGAGCGACTGCGTACCGCCCATCACCGCCGCCAGCGCCTGGATCGCCGTCCGCACGATGTTGTTCTCGGGCTGCTGCTCGGTCAGCGAGCACCCCGCCGTCTGGGTGTGGAAGCGCATGAGGAGCGAGCGCGGGCTCTTCGCCCCGTAGCGCTCCTTCATGTGCCGCGCCCAGATCCGCCGCGCGGCGCGGTACTTGGCGACCTCCTCGAAGAAGTCGTTGTGCGCGTTCCAGAAGAACGACAGCCGCGGCGCGAACGAGTCGACGTCGAGGCCGGCCGCGATCCCGCGCTCGACGTACGTGAACCCGTCGGCGAGGGTGAATGCCAGCTCCTGGACCGCGGTCGAGCCCGCCTCGCGGATGTGGTAGCCGGAGATCGAGATCGGGTGCCAGAGCGGCGCCTTCCGCGTGCACCAGTCCATCATGTCGACCACGATCTTGAGGTGCGGCTCGGGCGGGAATAGCCACTCCTTCTGCGCGATGTACTCCTTGAGTGGATCGGTCTGGATCGTCCCGCGGAGCTTGGTCGAGTCCGTGCCCTGCTTCTCGGCGACCGCCACGTAGAGGGCGAGGAACAGGATCGCCGGGCCGTTGATCGTCATCGACGTGGAGACCTTGTCGAGCGGGATTCCCTGGAACAGCCGCTCCATGTCGGCCAGCGAGTCGATGGCAACTCCGCAAACACCCACCTCACCCTCGGACATCGGATGGTCAGAGTCGTAGCCCATGAGGGTGGGCAGGTCGAACGCCACCGAGAGGCCGGTCTGGCCGTGCTCGAGCAGGTAGTGGTAGCGCTCGTTCGTCTCGGCCGCGGTGGCGAAGCCCGCGAACTGGCGCATCGTCCAGAGCCGCGTCCGGTACATCGAATCGTAGACGCCACGCGTGTAGGGGTACTCGCCGGGGAGCCCGATGTCCGCGAGCGGGTCGATCCCGGCGGTGTCGAGCGGCGTGTAGATCGGCGCCACCTCCATCGACGAGGTGGTGGTGAAGTCAATGTCGCGAACGGGCTGCGCCGCGCGCCGCTCCTCCCACGTGCGGACCCGCTCCTCCAGCCGAGCCATCCGCGCGGAGCCGTCCTTGGCGCTGGTCGTCACCCGGCCGCCGTTCGTCGTCCGCGTGTCCTCGATCGTGCGGCTCATCGCGTCTCTCCTTCATTCCGATGTTCGATATCGGCCGCGCGCGCGATCTCGTCGGCCAGCGCGTACGGCGTCGTCTCGCCGGCGGCGATCCGCTCGAGGCCGTGCGCGAGCATCCGCTCGCCGCCCCGCTCCCGCCACACCATGCGCTCGCAGCGCCGGGCCACGATGTCGCGCACCCGCTCGGCGGCGCGCTGACCACGCTTCCGCTCGAGGGCGCCGGTCTGCCGGCCGTGCTCGCGGTGCGCCTCGATCGCCTGGTCGAGCTCCTCGACCCCTTTGCCCTCGACCGCCACCGTGCGGACGATCGGCGGCGTCCATCCATCTTCCACGGCGGCCTTGAGCCCGAGCGTCGCCTTGAGCGCGCGCGCGAGCTTGTCGGCTCCGGGCCGGTCGGCCTTGTTCACCACGAACACATCGGCGATCTCCATGAGGCCCGCCTTCATCGCCTGGATCGCGTCGCCCGATTCCGGAACGAGCACGACCACGGTGGTGTCCGCGGCGCTGACGATGTCGCGCTCGGTCTGCCCCACCCCGACGGTCTCGTGGATCACGACGTCGAAGCCGAACGCCTCGACGAGATCGGCGGCCTCGAGCGACGTCGTGGCCAGGCCGCCCAGGCGGCCGCGCGAGGCCATCGACCGGATGAACACGCCCTCGTCGAGGGTCAGGTCCTGCATCCGGATCCGGTCGCCGAGGAGCGCGCCGCCGGTGAACGGGCTGCTCGGATCGACCGCCAGGATCCCGATTTTAAGCCCCCGCTCCCGTAACCGGAGCGCGTACTTCTCGGTCAGCGTGCTCTTGCCCGCGCCCGGAGGGCCCGTCACCCCCACCCGGTAGGCGTGGCCCAACCGGCCGTGCAGGGCGTGCAGCAGGTCCTCGAACCCCGGCCGCTGGTTCTCCACCCACGACAGCGCGCGAGCCAGCGCCCGCCGGTCTCCCGCCTCGAACCGGCGGAGCAGCTCGCGGTCGGTAGGGGTCTCCGTTCTCGAGGCCGTCGCCACGCCGTCTCCGTGCGGGTCGAAGATCGTCCAACGAGCGTTCCGGACGGAAGATACGGCCACCCGGACGCCACGACCAAACCGCCCGGCATTTGGCTCTACAGAGGTCGATCAAGGTGGCCCGGATGCAAGGCCGCAGACGGGCCGCCTTCATCGACCGACCTCAGGTGATCTGTTCCTTCTTCTCCGCGGCTGGAAACAGCACGTTGTTGAGGATCAGCCGGTAGCCAGGCGAGTGGGGGTGCTCGCGCAGGTCGGTCGCGGGGTCGCCCACCGCATGGCGCGGGTCCTCCGGGTCGTGGCCGCCCAGGAACGTGAACGAGCCCTCGCCAAGATCGCCGTGCACGTACTTGGCGAACGCGCCGCCGCCGCAGGTCGCTAGCACGACCACGCCGGGCTTGAGCGTCTGCGCGCGGAACGACGTGGTCAGGCCGTACCAGTCCGGGAAGCGCAGGTCGTGGTCCTGGGTCAGCATCGCCGCGACGGGGTCCACGGTCGCGGAGAAGCGCTCGACCTGGACGTCGTCGAGCGGCAGGCGATCGGGCGTGTTCACCCGGTGCCCGTCGATCGTCGAGAACGGCCCCGACGGGGAGGGATCGATCTCGAACCCCTCAAAGGCCAGCGTCTCCGAGCCCGGGCCCATGGCGGACAGCGCCACGTCCAGCGTCTCGCTCGCCGCGCACATGGCGAACACGAACCCGCCCTGGGCCACGTACTCCCGAACCCTCGCGGCGACCGCCGCCTTGAGCTCGATCGCGTCCGCGAACCCGAGCTCGTCCGCCGTCGCCCGGTCGAGCGCGACGGCATCGCGGTACCAGGCCGCCGACTGGACGCCGAGGCCGTACTTCCCGTACTGGCCGGTAAAGTCCTCGTGATGGAGGTGGACCCAGTCGATCTCCGCCAGGCCGTCGCCGAGAACCTCGGCATCCCAGATCCGCGCGTAGGGGATCTCCGCGAAGTCGAGCGCGAGCCGCACGGCGTCGTCCCAAGGAGCGGCGTACGGGGGGACGTAGACGGCGATCCGCGGGGCGACCTCGAGCTTGACCGGCACGGTCTCCTGCGAGGAGATGGCGGACTCGAGGCTTGCGGCCGACGACGCCGGGCTCTCGGTCCACACGCCGCGGTCGAGCGCCTCGTCCAGCGCGGGCGGGTGATCGACGAGGAACGACCCGCCGCGGAAGTTGAGCAGCCACTCCGCCCGCCCGCCGGCCTGGAGCGCGCGATAGACGACGCCGTAGGCGCGGAGCGGCTGGGGCTGCTCGGCGTCCATGGGGAGGAGGAACGGCGCGGCTTGCCCGCTGCCGGCGGCGAGGCCGTCGGCGGTCAGGCCGGACGCGGCGAGCCCCGCCAGCCGGCCCACCGAGCCGAGCGGCGCGGCGAACGCGGCGGCGCCCGCACCGCCGAGCGCGCGCAGGAAGTCCCGCCGCCTCACCGGCCCCCCTCCGCCATCCGGCGACGCGCGTCGAGCGCGTACGGGGTGCTCGGGTGCTCCTCGATCACCGACCGCCACAGCCGCCGCGCGCCTTCCCGGTCGCCCGCGGCATCCGCCCAGCGGCCGGCGGCCAGGAGGAGCGCGGGCACCTCTCCCGCCGACTTCGCCTCGCCGGCGGCCCGCTCCAGCGCGCGGCTGGCGCCGGCGGGGTCGCCGGCTCGCCCGAGCCACTCCGCCGCGAGCGCGCGGACGAGCGCGCGCGCGACGTCCAGCGAGTCCGCCTCGCCCAGCCGCTCCGCCAGCCCGGCCAGCCGCTCCGACGCGGCGGCCGGCTCTGCGGGCGCGCCGACGAGAACCGCCCCCAGCTCCGCCACGACGGCGTCCTCGGTGCCCGAGCGCGAGAGCGCCTGCACGAACCGGACGCGGGAGAGGGCCTCCAGGCCCGCGGGTCCCACCGGGGTCTCGCTGAGGGCCGCGGCGTAGGCGGCGAGCGCGCTGTCGGGATGCGACCGCGCGAGGTAGAGATCGCCTCGTGGAACGGCGACGATGGCGGGGTCGGCCCCGTCCGCGAGCGCCTGCTCCACCACGCCGGCGAGCCGCTCCGGGTCACCGCTCTCGCGCGCGGCATCGACCTCCGCCGCGTGCTCGCTCGCGGACGGACCGCCGAGCTCGTCCTCGACCTCTCCCAGGGCGAGTCGATCCTCGACCCGCGACGCGGGAGGGCCCAGCGCGACCAGCGCTCGCAGGGCGTCGCGCGCCACCGCGGGCGCGCCGGCCTCGCGCGCCGCGCGCGCGACCGACCGCAGGGCCTCGCCACGCGCCTCGGGCGGGAGCGCAGGGTCGCCGGCGGCCTCCAGGGCCTCGCTCCAGCTGCCGTCCGCGGCGTGGAGGCGCGCCCGGAGCTTGGCGACCGCCGCCGCGAGACGGCCGTCCGCCGCCGCCCCCAGGGCGTCGACCCGCTCGATCGTCCCCGCCGGGGCGCTGCCCGCGGCGGCCAGGTCCCCGATCCGCGCGGCCGCCGCGATCGCGTCGTCGCCGCCGGCGTCCAGGGCGAGCAGCCACGCCGCCACGGCCCCGTCCAGGTCCCCCGACCGGGCCTGCAGCTGACCGCGGACGAGCGCCACCCTTCCAGGCGGGACGCCGGCCGCCGCGGCGGCCTCCAGGAGTTCGAGGGCCGGCTCCACCGCTTCGTGCGCCTCCAGCACTGCCACCAGCTCGACCAGCCCGCGCGCTGTGACGTCGGGATCGAGGGATGACGCGAACGTGGCCGCGATCGAGTCGGGCGGCGCGCCGAGCTGGAGCCCGACCGCGCCCCAGTAGCGCAGCGCATTCGGACCCGCCCCGCCGTCGCCGACCAGGCTGTCGAGGAGGGCGTGGAACCGCGGGAGTTCCCCGAGCTCCGCCGCAGCGGTGGCCAGGCCCGAGAGGATCGCGAGGTCGTCCTCGGCCGGATCCCACGCCGCGCGGTGACGCTCCCAGTCCTGCGCGGACGCGATCGGCGCCGCCAGCGCGACCAGCAGGGTCGCGAGCGCGGCCACCTTCGCGGGCGCCGCGCTCACCGCTCTCCTCCGCCATCGCGGACTCCCTCGTCCGCCAGCCGCTCGAGGTACCGTCGGGCGGCCCCCAGCATCTCCGACGGCAGGTCGCCGGCCCACGGCGCCAGCGCGGATGCGGGATCGAGGATCGGCGCGGTCACGCGCTCCCCCAGCGGTGGCGGCTCGACGGGTAGGAAGGAGCGGGCGGTCTCCGACTGTCGCCGCTCGTCGGTCTCGCGCTCGATCATGCGGCCGAGATCGGCGAGGCGCCGCGCGAGCGAGCGGAGCTCGGTCTCCGTCCGTGCGCCCGCCAGGCCGTGCTCGAGGCGCGTGGACGCGGCGTCGACCGAGCGCGCGAGCGCCTCGATCGAGCGGGCGTCCAGGCCCTCCTCCTCGAGCGCGCCGCTCATCGCGCGCAGGTCGGCCGCCGCCTGCCGCTCGGCGGCCGCCGCCTCCGCGGTTCCACCCGCCGGCTCCTGACCCCCCGCCAGCGCGTCGGCCATCGCGGCCTGCGCCTGCGCCATCTGCTGGAGCTGCTCGGAGAGGGGACCCGATTCCCCTTCCTGCCCGGCCCCTCCCATGCCCCCGCCGCCACCGCCCGGCAGGAACAGGCTGTGGCTGAGGAGCGCGAGCGCAGTCGCCGCCTCCTCGGCGGCGGTGCGGATCGCCACGGCCGCGCCGGGCCCCGCGCCCGCGCGCGCTACCGCCTCCTCCGCCCGGCGCGTGGAGTAGACGGCATGGGCGATCCGCATCGCGATCTCCATCCCTGCCGGGCTCCCGCCGATCGCCTCCACCATCGTGCCCAGCGAGCGCTCGAGCCCGCCGGTCACCACCCGCTGGCCCGCCAGCCGGGCCGCGCGCTCACCGGCGTCGCTCAGCCTGCCGGGCCGCTCGGCCAGCTCGCGCTGCCGCTCGGCGAGAAACAGCGCCTCGGCGCCGGCGCGGTCGAACGCCTCCCGGTGGGATGCCCCCCCTCCGCCGCGCTGCCCCTCCTCGGAGCGGGTCTCCCCGGCCGCCTGCAGCATCTCCGCGGCCGCTCGCTCCTGCGCGCTCGCCGCCTCCGCGGCGTCGCCGGCTTCGATCTCCCCGGCCGCCGCATCGAGCGCCTCCTCGAGACCGCCGCGGGCAGCGTCCGACAGCTCGGCGGCCGCCTCGCGCGCGGCCTCCGACAGCGCCCGCTGTCGCTCCGCGATCGACCGTTCGAGCGCTTCGGGAGTCGCGGCACGGGTCTCCTCGGCGAGATCGGACTGCGCGCCCGCCAGCCGCTCCAGCGAGTCCGCCGCGGCCGCCCGCCGGAGCGAGCGCTCGATCTCGGCCAGCCGCTCGGAGATCGCCTCCAGCACCGCGGCGCGCGCCTCGGCCGCCGCGGCCGGATCCGGCGGGCTCCGGTTCTCCGGATCGAACGCCGCCTCGGCCACCCCCTCGAGCTGGCGCCGGTAGCCTTCGAGCGCGGCCGCGAGCTCGGGATCGATGTCCGGGTCGGCCAGCGTGCGGTCCAGCGCGCGCGCGAGGGAGTCCGCGGCGCCGGAGAGGCGCCGGTCGATTTCCTCGGCCCGCGCGGCGGACTCCGGGCCCGGCGCGTCCCCGCGCTCCTCGGAGGCGCGGCGGGCGGCCTCCAGCGCGGCGGCCATCTCGGCACCGGCGGCCCGTCGCTCCTCGCCGGCGGCAACCCGCAGGAGCTCCGCGCTCGCCACCACCGCCAACCGCCACGGCGAGGCGGCCGCGGCCCCGGACACGGGCCGGGCGACAACGCGGTAGCGGATGGTGTCTCCCGGCAGCCGTCCGGCCGCCAGGGCAACGGGGCTCGTCACCACCGTGTCGCGCGTCCCGGCCGCGACCGGCACGGCGCCGCCGGCTCCGTCGGCGGTCTCCCAGCCGAGCGACGCGAGACCGGCGGGCGCCCCGGCCCGCACCTCGAGCCACGCGCTCTCAGCGGCGAGCGTCGCTGGGTCTTCCATCGGGCGCAGCACCTGGACGAACGCTCCGCCCTGGGCCACGACGAGAAAGCTCGGCCCCTCCAGCCGGGTTCCCCCGGCGCCTTCGACGACGAGCCGCGCCGTCCCGACGGCCGGGCCGCGCAGCGACCCCGCGAACGAGCCGCCGTCGACGGCCAGCGGGACCTCGCGCCCACCCGCGTCGATCACGGCCGCCGCCGCGAGCGCGCCGCTCGCCTCGCCGCGGATCTCCAGCACCTCGTCGGCCGTCGCCATCCGGCCGGCCAGTGGCGCCCAGGCCTCTCCGGGGCCGCGCGCCTCCACCCGGACCAGCGCCAGCGGCGGCCGGACCGCCACCCGGAACTCCGGGCTCGCCGCGCCGCCGTACCGCAGGCGGTAGCGGCGCTCGACCGCCACCTCCCTCCAGCTCCACGACCCGCTCGGCTCGGCGCCCAGCGTATCGGAGCGCCACGCCTCCTCGCCCTCCTGCCACTCGAGGACCAGCGGGCCCTCCGAGACCGGGCCTTCGTAGCGCGCCGCTCCGACGAGAGCCGCGCCGTAGTCGACCTCCGCGTTCCCGGGCTCGACCCGCCAATCCGCCCCCGCCCCGCTCCACAGGGACGCGGGGGCCAGCACGGCGCGGAGGACCCGCGGCCCCGCCGCCGGCTCGGCCAGCCCGACGGCCAGCGCCAGGCCCGCCAGCGCGAGCGCCGCCCGGCGCCATCGCGCCAGGCGCGTCGTCGTATCCTCGGAGAACGCCCGGTCGAGCCGGCCCGAACCGCGCCGGGCGAGCCATTCCCGGCCCCGGCTCGTCGGGGCGCCGGCGAGGCCGGGCGCGGCGGGCCCGAGCGCGGCGGAGACCCGGCCGCGCGCCTGCGGATACAACCGCTCGAGCCGCTTCGCGATCGCGCGCGC